>Ga0308005_10000802_pt1 | contig 11219 bp, 5 predicted proteins | sample Neamet67_FD_203142 | JGI IMG/M metagenome (GOLD analysis project Ga0308005, IMG submission 203142) | Marine microbial communities from water near the shore, Antarctic Ocean - #67 | ecosystem: Environmental > Aquatic > Marine > Unclassified | place: Southern Ocean | collected 2014-06-07 | reverse complement strand
AACCCACACTGAAACCATCGGCCGAAACGCCACTAGCACGTAAGTCCATTGTGAAGCTTGCACTGCTCCATCCGCCGGTGCCGGTTGAAGCTATAGAGACGTAATTTCCTCCGCTCCCTTCACCATTGTGAAGGAGGTGCCAGAAACTGTCCCCACCTTCAGTCCCCAACACATTAGCGTTGGTTGGAGCTGCTCTATGGAAACCTGACTCAAATACCCCGCCGCCGTCTTCAAACGTTACCAGCAACTGACCGCCCGAGGACATGCTTGTGGCGAGCAGTAAAAATGCCGATAATGTAGGTATCTTTTTCATAACTGAAATCAACTAACGTTAGTTTTGATCAAATAACCACCGTAAAGAGTGGGGAGGGCCTTATCAGAATAGATAAGGCCAATTCCACACCCCCACATCGGGGGGAAACGTTGCGAACCTGCTTTCAGCAAAAAACACCGCTGAGGCAATAGCCTATCAACGGTGTGTTTCGATTGAAGAATTCTCTAGCGAGGCTGAAGACGTCGTTGAAAACTTCTTCAGGCTCTCCTGAGATAAAAATCTGATTACTCAGGAATGCGGACGACGTAGAATCGCTTCAAAGTGTCGATTGGGAGCCCAGTCTCAGTGAATGAGGTTGTCTCCTGACCATCTGCACCAGGGTAGCTGTCTTCCAACTCGTCCCACAAGTCGAAATCTCCATCGCCCAAATCCTCACTTGCCAGAATCACATAGGGACGACCTTCCTTCGAATTCCAAGTGATCGTCACAGAAAGTGTGTCCGGATTCCCGCCTTGTCCTGGGACGACCACAGAATTGATTGCCGAAATGGCAAGTCCATCCTGCCCTCCACCGTCAACCAGTAGTCTAATGTTGTCGAGACAGAGATTCATGGAAGCACCACCGGTGCGGCCTTCAATCTGAACCCTGAAATCTTCTAAGGTGAGGCCTTCAATCTTATGGTCAGTGAAAACGCTTTCCCCAGGTCCCTGGCGGTTAGGTTGCTCATAAACCGTGACATCAACCAGAGTATCTTTGGTTGCCGGGTCACGCTCCAAATCGATTGCCACCGAGACCCAGGTATCCTCAATAAGGGTGTATGGAGAATCGAACGCCTCTTCAGCTCCGTCCCATGAAATGGTCGCATTCGTCCCCTGGAAGGTCCGGAAGCCAACCCCAAACGAATTTGTGATGAGTGCCCTTTCCTCCTCGCTTTCAACCGGGATCACTCCCGAGTCTCCGTGATCCGCTGTTGACAGGAAATTAACCCCGAAACCGTCTGCACTCACATTGGAAGCCAAAACATCCATCTGGAAGGAAACCGTGGTCCAATCGGTGTAGTCTTCCGATGACTCGAACGAGATGAAGTTTCCTGTGCTGCCAGCATTTTTAAGAAGCCAGTAATAATTTCCGTCTGAAGATTCGTCTCCGGTTTTTAGCTCGCCCACAGCCCCCGTTCTCCGTGCCTCCTCAGCGTAGCTCTCCCCGCTGCCATCGAAATCAGCAATCAATCCGCCAACCGTAGTGATCACATCGGGGACCGTAGGATTCCGTCCCATCGCGATTTCATCGCCATCGTCCACGCCATCATCATCCGTATCCTTCTTGTTAGGATCAGTGCCCGATTGGTCCTTATCGACAAATTCTTCAGTCGGAATCTCGCTTCCGTCCTTGAGCCCATCATCATCAGAGTCATCCTTGGTAGGGTGTGTCCCCGTTTGGTTCAAACCAACGTAGACTCCGCCTCCATCTTCCACGTTGTCTTTAAACCCATCATCATCAGTATCATCCTTCGTGGGGTCAGTCCCCAGATTATATTCTTGGAGGTTGGTCAGTGTGTCCTGATCCGGGTCAGCCGATCCGTCGCTGCTGTCGTTGCCATCCAAACCGTATCTCGTTTCCCATTCCGTAGGAATTCCGTCCCCGTCATTATCCGTAGGGTCTGGGAGCACGACATCCAACTCGATATTGTCTATTTCCAGGGTCATGGCAGAACCGCCGGTCCGCCCCCCTATCTGCACTCGAAAGTCTTCTATCTCAAAGTTGTTGATTTCAAAATCGGTGAACACATTTTCGCTGTTGCCCGCTTGTCCAGTTTGATCGTAGAGGGTCACATCCAACGTCGTATCTTTCGTGTTGAAGTTTCTTTCCAAATTGATCTCAAGAGATCCCCATGTTTCGGCTTCAGGAAAAGAGAAAGGCCCAGAATTGCCAGCCGAAACATTGTCATAACTCACCCTTGAATCTGTCGATTGGAAGGTTTTGAAACCCACCCCAAAGGAAGCAGGTATCAGCGCTTGTTCCGCTACCGTGGAGTATTCTCCCCCACCAGTGTGACCATGCACACTCGTATCAAGAAAGTTGACCGCAAACCCGTCCGCCAAAACGTCAGCAGCTCGGAAGTCCATTTTAAAACTCACCTCGCTCCAACCGGTGTAGTCATCGTCTGGATCCGCCTCATCGGAGTCAAATGCGAAGAAAGGTCGGCTACCGCCGATGTTGCTCAGGAGTTGATAAAATGATCCGGTCGGTCCGCCGGGGAGGATTCCCACGGCAGCGTCGCCTTCGAAAGATCCCTCGATATAGTTAAGCCCTTTCCCATCAAAATCTGCGAGAATTGTAGCTTGAGCCAGCGGCATACCGCACATGATGAGCGATGACAAAGTAAAGGACAGAGGAGGTTTCTTCATAATAATTCTAATTGTATCTATATTTCGAGTGTGCAGATCGACGCCGCAAATAGTCAACGCTACTAATCTGCACATGACGCAATAATACACAAACTTTTCGCATGGATACTATTATTTTCTGCCCGTCTCTGCTAAAGTAAAAGATCGGAGCCATTCCCGTCAATTCGGAAATCAATTCTTTTCCAAACCTCGAGCTGGAATTAGTCCCAGAGCACCTCAATCGTTCCCGGCTTCACATCGTTCAACGTCAGGGATTTTCCATCAGGCCATATCGCTTCAAGAGTCAACTGACCGCGTTCACCCTGTTTCCCCGCTCCAAAGAAGTGAAAACTTCCTGACTGCGACAAATAACTTCCTCCGGAAGACACTTCAAGTGTCTGTGACCGTCCCTGGTCATCCCTTAGGGTCAAGCGGGTTCCCACCGCTCTCAAATTTCCCTTCTTCCCCTTCAATCGAACACACAGAAATTCTCCTCGGCTTGTATTGAGAAATGTCGTCACCGGACCGCTATTCTCGGTAAACGCCAAGTCCGGAACACCATCCCCATTAAACTCGTTCACAGTCACCCCTTTGGTATCTCCAGTCACTAAAACCCCCGAGCGGTAGGGTTCGATCAGTTCAAAATTCCCTTTTGCACTCCAACTCATCACGGTAGCCCCCACACTTCCGGACATCCGCCCCACCTCCCGTTGTGGCGAGAAAAAATTCTGGGCGAGAACAACCTCCGTCAACCAATCACCATTAAGATCGGTCATCACCACGCCAAAGCCCGGAGCAATTTGAGCTATTCTTGGGAGTGGTTCCATCTTGAAGCGAATCTTCCCGTTCTTGCTTTCATTGATAAGGACACAGCTCTGTAGTTCCCGCAACTCCAGCCGAGCGCTTGTTTCCAATCGTTTGGGGGTGTAGATATCCTCCAAACTGGAAATCGCAAAATTCTGGTATGTTCCCAACTTCTTCTTCAAAGAGGGCATGGCATTGCTTGAACAGCTTAGTCCTCGTCTCGGCAACTGATTCTCCTCGCCAAACTTGGCCTCCACGACGTGAAACTCTCCCGTCCCTTCGAGGTCACCGTAATAGAGCAACTCCGGCTTCTTCATTGAAGCCTCATATGTCGTGTTAATTCCAAAATTTGTTACCACATAGTCGATGTCACCATCCCCGTCGAGATCCCGCCCTGCGATCCCATTCCAAATCCCGGTCCGCTTCGTGAACCCAATCTCCTCAGTCACGTCCCGGAGCTTTCCCAAAGAATTGGCAAAGACTCGAACAGGACCGTATTCATGAGTCACGATCAAATCGAGCCAGCCATCCCGATCGATATCAGTCCACAACGCGCTGGTTGCCCGTTGACACTGCTCCAAGCCCGGAGCTTGATCCGCTGTTGCCAAAACAAACTTCGGTTCCCCGGCATTGCTTTCATTCAGATACAAGCGGCTGCCTGGCGAAGTGGGCCATTTCCCGGGAACGACCCGGCCTCCGATAAAAAGATCCAAATCCCCATCGTGATCGACATCAGCCACGGCCGCGACACTGGAACTCATTGGCTCTCCCGGCAGATAGTAGGCCGGGCTAAACTCACCCGGCTCCCCTTGTCCCAAATAGAGACGATCCCGGTAGGACGGATCACCCGCCGTCTTTTCGATACTTCCGCTTGTCACGACCAAATCAAGCCGGCCATCTCCATCGGCATCGAAGAACAACGGCGCCATATCTTCTGATTGGGCATCACTTGAAAAAACACTCTTTGGCTTCCACCCATATCGTTTGTCCGGACCCTGATACGAAAGTGCTCCCGGAGTTCCCTCCGCTTGCGCTAAAAAACAATCATCATCTCCATCACCATCGACGTCAGCCCAGGCAATTCCCGGTCCCATTTGCGATTGTCGCCAGGGCAACAGCGGCTGCTCCAAGTAATCGTCAAACGTAAGCTCGCGATGAATGCTGTGACTCAACAACTTCACCTTCACGAAGTCGGGACGAGGGCGTTTTTGGTTTCGGACCGTCTCCGGCGCTCTAGATTCTGTCACGGTATACTCGTAGCCTGCTTCAAGTCTAGTGAAGCGATCAATCCCTCCCAAAGGCCATTCAACAACCAATTGTTCGATGAATTGGCTCTCTCCCAATCCAAAGTGCAATGCCGTTTCATCACAGGAAATGAAACCGGTCATCGGATTCATTGCCTTGACCTGGGTCTTCCCTCCCGCCGTCACTTTCACGACTCCACCCACTCCACGTAGATTGCCCCTGGTTCCGATAAGTTTCACAGTGATCCGCTTCTTTTCTCCACTCGTCGTGTTTTCGTAGAAGCCTACCGGTCGATTAAGATGACTCACCACAAGATCCGGGTCACCATCTCCATCGATATCCCCGGTCGCTGCACTGTAGCTCATGGTCGACCCTTTGATGCCCCACTCCTCGGAGACATTGTCAAACTTCAGATCCCCACGATTACGAAAGACCAAATTATCCTCTGCGCGGGTGTCGCTCGATTTGTGAAAATCATACTCGGTATTCCCGAACATGAATGAAAGTGGCATCGGCCTATCCGAATCGTTCGTTTTCCGAGCCATCCCATTCGCAAAAAAAACATCGACGAGCGAATCACAATCATAGTCCGAGCACTTAACAGCCCACGACCAATCAGAACTAGCGAGGCCGGCCATGTAACCGGCCTCCATGAAACGACCGGTTCCAGTGTTGATCAGGCATGTGTTCCTCATCGTTTGCCTCGGAATGGCCGTATCGAGAAATTCTTTATGAATGCTCATATCGCCCATCGTCGTCTTTGACTTGTAGTGGGACGTCATCCCCATGTCGGCAATAACCAGATCAAACCGACCGTCACCGTTAAGATCTGCAGCGTCAGACCCCATAGCATACCAACTGGTATAAGGCGCAGCCAGCTTGATCACATCGGTAAAGGTCCCGTCACCATTGTTCAAGAATAGCTGGTCCGGGTTATCAAAGTCATTACAAACGTACAAATCCTGATCACCATCAGAATCGTGGTCATACCATGTGCAAGATAGTCCAAACGTCCGCTTTCTTATTCCAGCCTTCTTCGAGACATCGACAAATTGATTCTTCCCTTGCGCGACCTGACTTTGGAGCAAGAGATTTTGACGTCCCGCATTGTAGTAAACATAGTGCCCCGGTCCATGTTTCACCAAGGTATAATACTTTTCAAATCCGGGCTTCAACTGTGGATTGGCAGTATTGCGCCCTACAATCGGCAACTCCTTCGGTCGTCCCTTCGCGCGTTTAAACTCACTAGTCACAATGAAAATATCGAGATCACCATCTAGATCATAGTCGGTAAACGACGGATTCAAACTCGCATCCGATATATCCAGTCCCCACTCACTGGCTTTTTCCTCAAAACGGATCTCACCGCCAGGATCGGTCACATTGAGATAAAGTCGATTGGGCACATCATAATTGCAGACGTAAATATCGAGATCTCCGTCGTTATCGATATCGAGCACCGCCGCCCCACTTGACCAAATATTGACCGTGTCAGGATCCCAGACCACTTCTTCAAACTTCCATCGTTCAGTTTGGCGATAAATTTTATTCTCCCGGGCACCCGAGGTGAGCACGACATCCAAAAGGCCATCATTGTCGAGATCACCAAGGGACACCCCACCACCGGCAAACCCGGAAATGTAAAGCCGCTTCAATTCGTGGTCGTCATCGATCGGATTGATGAAGTCGATTCCCGTCACCTCCGGGGCTAGTTCCCGAAAGAGGGAATCCCCACCGGTCAGGGGGGCGTGTAATTTTTGTTTCGAAAGAGCTGCGTCTGCGATGCTCGGAAGAACTCCCATCAATATCGACAAGAGAAAGGAGGTGGCTTTCATCACCTGAAACTAAAAACCAATTTTTCGAGGTCGGCGACCGCAAAATAACGAAATCGGAAAAAAGAAAATCTTCTACCGATTCAAATCCGACCCTCCATTCCTTTCCCCTCTGCAGCGTTTCTTCTCACGACACACTCTTTTCAATGAGAAGGGGCATCCCCTCCTCCCCTCTTTTCTCGTCTCAGTCCCCGCTCACCTGTGCCGGCGATTCCTGCTTCGACGGCCTCCCAGTTTTCAAAATCGATCGAACTCTCGATCCGGGAGGGAATTCCGGCTGGATTATCGCGGCGGCCCCCAACGGACGCTGGCAGTGGAACATCAACGGCGACCCTGGGGCGCGGGTCGACTACGACGGCCCAGCAGAACAAATCAGCGACGACCCTATCCATCCTTTTAAAAACCTCGAACTCCCGGCCGGAACCAAGCATCAATACTTCCGTATCCACTTGCCCTAAAACTCGGAGTTTTGGAGATTGGTCACGTGCCGCCGCCCACCGAGGAAGATATTGTGAATCGGACGGAAAGAGCCCCGATGGACCAGGCTGAGCGACGAAAATTTATCCGTAGCTATTTTTCGGGAATCTTTCTGCTCGTGCTCGGGTATCTCTGCTTGATGACCTATCGTGATTTACGTGAGAGTTTCAGGGACAAGATTTTGACCACTCTGAATCACACTATGATCTCAGATACTCAATGGCGCCAGCCGTGTCATGATGATCGTTGTCCTACTGGTCGTCATCGGACTGATTCGCTATTTCTCCCCACGTCTCAAATCCTAGACTCATGATCCAAACGCTTCATAACAATACCCCAGTCAAAGCAGCATTTTCACTCCCACAAGTAGACTTGCCATCCCGTGCGAGGGTGGTCGTGGTGGGTGGCGGAATTGCTGGCTGCGGGGTTGCCTACCAGTTGGCGCTGGCGGGATGGAAAGATGTCGTTTTACTGGAGCAATCATGGTTGGCCTCGGGGACGACCTGGCACTCGGCAGGACAGGTTGGGCAACTCCGGGCGAGTTCGGCTCAGACCAAGGTGAACAAAGCTTCAACAGAAATTTTTGCCAGTCTCTTAGAAGACACTGGGCACGATCCAGGGTGGCTTCAGTGTGGCGGACTTCAATTGGCCTCTTCTGATGAACGCCTCTATCAACTCCAGAGGAATGCCGCGATGGCCGAGGTGTTTGGAGTGGAGGCGACGATGATCTCAGGAGAGGAATGCGCGCAGTATTATCCGATGTTGAATACCGAGGATTTGAAGGGGGCAATTTATCTCCCCGGGGATGGTCGGGTGTTACCAGGAGAGTGCACCATCGCGCTAGCAAAAGGGGCGATGAAGCGGGGGGTGAAGATTGTCGAGAATACTCGCTGTGAGTCTTTGATTGTAGAGGAGGGCCAACTCAAACGGATCACCGGAGTGAAAACCAAGCGGGGTGAGATCAAAGCGGACTGGGTCATCATGGCTGGCAATATGTGGATGCGTCAGATGGGGCGACTATCGGGGATCGATATTCCGGTTTATCCCTGCGAGCATCATTATGTAATCACGCGACCGATTGAAGGCATCACACGCGATTGTCCCTGCGCCCGCGATCCGAATGCTGGTCTTTATTTTCGAGCATTGGATGACGGCGCGTTGAAACTGGGAGCCTTTAAAAAACGATCCAAGCCGTGGCAGATCGGCGATGCGGTCCCCGATAAATTTTCCTTTGATTTGTTAGAGCCAGATTGGCCGGATTTTGAGGAGCCGTTTAGAGATCACATGCATCGACTGAAAGGAATCACCCGGGATGATGTCGTGAAGTTCATCAACGGCCCGGAGGCCTTTACGCCGGATAACAATTTCATCATGGGACAGCCCTTTATGACCGAGGGGCTCTTTGTGCTGGGTGGCTGGAATTCAGCCGGGATCGCTTGCTCGGCTGGCGCGGCAAAATATGCGGTGGAGTGGATTAATAATGGAGGGATGACTCTCGATCTTTGCTCGGTGGACATCCGGCGATTCATCCCCTTCCAAAATGGGAGGAAATACCTACAAGAGCGAGTCAGCGAAGTGCTGGGACTCCACTATCAAATGGCCTGGCCGGGACGACAGATGGAGACATCTCGGGGCATTCGTTCATCGGCTCTTTATAAAAAGCACAAGGCTCACAATGCCTGTTTCGGAGAAACCGCTGGATGGGAGCGCCCCTTCTTTTATGCGCCTTCGGGGGAGAAGGCGGAGATCGAATACTCATTCCTAGAGCAGAACTGGCAGAAATGGACAGCAGAAGAAGTGGAAGCCTGTCGGGAAGATGTCGCTCTGTTAGATCAATCGACTTTTGCGAAATATCGCTTCAGTGGAAAGGACGCCTTAGAGATTTTGCAGAACCTATGTGGGGGAGATATTGATACCGAGATCAACAAGGTGATCTACACCGGTCTCTTTAATGAAAAGGGAACCTTTGAAAGTGACCTGACGGTGGTGCGCGAGTCCGAGGATTCCTTTTACATCATCACCGCGACAGGTCAGCAGATGAAGGACTACGACTGGATCATGCGTCACACCCCCGAGGGCGCCGATGCCACGCTGACGGATATCACTGAGGACAGGGCCGTGATATCGGTGATGGGTCCTAATTCCCGCAAGCTGTTAGAGAGAATCTCTGAGGTCGATTTTTCCAATGAAGCGTTTCCGTTTGGAACTTCTCAGCTGATTGAAATCGCCGGGATCAAACTCCGAGCCGTCCGACTGACCTATGTCGGCGAGCTCGGTTGGGAGTTCCATGTTTCCTCCGGTAATGCCCCTGCTTTGTGGGATGTTCTCTTTGCAAAAGGAGCACGTCCCGTCGGTAACAATGCCATCTCGGCCATGAGGATTGAGAAGTCCTATCGGGCATACGGCCACGAGCTCTCACCGGATGAAACACCGCTCGAAGCAGGGCTGGGATTTGCGGTTTGTTGGGAGAAGAACTTTCTTGGAAAAGAAGCTCTGCTCACGCAAAAAAAAGCCGGCCTTAAAAAACGAATGGTCAACTTTGTTCTCGATAACGCCTCAGTGAAACTTTGGGGAAGCGAGCCAATCCTCTGCAATGACGAAGTCTGCGGCTACACCACCAGCGCTTGTTTCAGCCCGACTTTAGGAAAAAGCATCGCCATGGGCTATGTGAAGTCTGAGCAAAAAATCACAGCGACTTTCCTTCGCGAGAATATCTTTGCCATTGTGAATCTGGGCAAGACACATGATGCGACCGCTTCCTTTTCTGCACCATACGATCCGAAGCGGGAGAAGGGAACCAGATAACCCCTTGGGTTCAAACCGAAAGTGCACCGGTTTGAATCCAGGGGAAAGGCAAAGACTATCGGCAGGAACGTCCCCCGTAGTTCCCGTAGCGGTAATTGTTGTAACCAGAAGTGTGGCGACGATGCTCACTTCTCGTCCCGCTGCTCCGCCCCACCGAGTAGGCGATTACCCCCAGAGCAACTGCTCCAATGGCAGCGCCGGCAGGATCAACCGTCTGGCTGCGGTTTCCATAGGAATCGTAGCTTGTCGTGCAGCTCACACCCATCGCTCCAACGAGAGCCACGGCAATCAGTTTCATTAAATTCTTCATCACGACCATAAGACCAAAGATCAGAATGAAAAATTCAATTCGCCGCACAAAAAACAGCTGAATCAAAGGCCGAGAGAAAAAGGAGCGGCGATGGGAATTAAACCCATATTTCCTGGTCCTACTCGAAGTGCCCTTTCACCACAGTTCGCTGAGCCCTGTGACTAGAGAAATCCATCTCTTCCGAGCTGTCACGATCGAATACGACCGTGTCACGAGTCCGTCAAGGTCGGTCGGTCGGGCAGCCCCTTCCTTCCCCTCTCCGGCCCCTTCAACGACGCTCGCTGAATGCCCAGCAGCGCGTCCTCCCGGAAGCCGACTTGAAACGATCTCCTCGCCTGGAGGCTCGCGCAGTGACGCTTGTGCGTTACCACTTAGCACCCTTCGGCTTGGCCCCTTTGGCAAGGGTCTTCACCGAATAGAACCCGGTGCGGGCCGTGATGAAGAGGGTGTCGTATTCGTCGCCGCCGAAGCAAACATTGGCAGGATGTTCTGGGGTTGCGATCACGCCGATCTTCCCGCCGTCCTTGTCGAAGACGTGGATCCCCCCGCCCGCGGTGGTGTAGAGATTGCCCTTGGTATCGATGCACATTCCGTCGCAGCGGATGTCGATCTCAAAGAGCGCTTCCGCGAGGATCCCCTGCTCCACCACCGCAAAGGCCCGGATCTTCCCGACCTTTCCGGTATCGGCGATGTAGACTCGTTTTTCGTCCGGTGAGAATGCGAGACCGTTCGGCATGTCGTGCCCCTTGTAGAGAACCGAGACGGCCCCAGACTTCGGGTTGAGTTTGTAGACCCAGTTGCCCCCGATCTCCGCGGGGCGCCCCTTCAGCCCGTAGCTCGGATCAGTGAACCAGATCGTGCCGTCCGCGCGGATCGCGAGGTCGTTGGGCGAATTGAGTTTCTTTCCATTGAACTTGTCCGCGAGGACCGTGATCTTACCCTCCGCGTCGGTCGCAATCACATTACGACCGCCGTGCTGGCAGGAGAGGAGATTCCCCTCAAGGTCGAGAAGGTTACCGTTGGAAGCTTCCACCTTCCGATACTCCTTCAGTCCACCGGTCTCGCTCCACTGCATCTGGCGGCTG
>Ga0308005_10000798_pt1 | contig 11262 bp, 7 predicted proteins | sample Neamet67_FD_203142 | JGI IMG/M metagenome (GOLD analysis project Ga0308005, IMG submission 203142) | Marine microbial communities from water near the shore, Antarctic Ocean - #67 | ecosystem: Environmental > Aquatic > Marine > Unclassified | place: Southern Ocean | collected 2014-06-07 | reverse complement strand
CCCGAAGACGTCGTCGACCAAGCACGTATGCGCGACTCAGTCACCCAGTCGGCAACCCTCGGGCCGCAAATGGTCGATTCCCTGAAATCGGTGCCCACGGTATCCATCGTCACCGCTAATCCCGGTCCTTTCCAGAATGAAGGCGGAGGCAACATCCGCAGTGAGTCGCCCGCATCCGTGGAGATGATCTTCCCTGACGGTACGCCCGGCTTCCAGGAAGACGGCGGGTTAAAGCATTTCGGCGGATACTACACGAACTTTCCAAAGAAGAGCTTCCGCATCGGCTTCCGCTCGAAATACGGTGCCACCAAGATCAACTACCCAATCTTTGAGGGCTTTGATTACAAGCACTACCCGCCAACCGACCGCTTTGACGTCATGGACCTTCGCAGCGGTTCCCATGACATGAGCAGCCGCGGTGCCTACATGTCCAACCGCTTCACTGATGACTCAATGCTGGACATGGGTAACCTTGCCCCGCACGGGCGCTTCGTGCATGTCTACCTCAACGGCAGCTACTGGGGACAATACCACCTGCGCGAGCGCTGGAATGCCGACATGGCCTCAAGCTACCTCGGCGGCCCCAAGGAGGACTATGACGCGGTCAACCTCAACGACAACTTCCAGGCCGATGAGAAGGTTTACGACGGCACCGGCGTTTTCTGGAACGAGGCCAAGGCACTAGCATCAGGCCCCAACCCCTGGGCAAACAACGACAACAACATTGATGTCGCCAACCTCATCGACTTCATGCTGCTGTGGGTAAGCGGCAACTCGGAAAGTGAGGTCAGGCTGCTCGGCTCCAAGGCCCAGGGGCAACCCTTCCGCTTCCAGATGAAGGACGCTGACGGGTACCTGCGCAGCACGAGTCGCTCGGTAAGCGATTCCGGCCCCTTGAGCCTGATGTCACGGCTGCGCAGCGGCAACACGGACTTCGCCATGCTGCTCGCAGACCGCATCCACAAGCACTACTTCAATGACGGGGCAATGACACCGGCGCAAAATATCGAGCGCCTGCAGAAGCGAGTCGATGAGGCCCGGCCCGGGTTCATTGCCGAGTCCGCACGCTGGGGCAACCGCTTCCGTGAATACCAGAACTGGCTGAGCTACCAGAACAACCTGGTCAACAACCACTTCCCAGGTCTGGCTCAGACCATGGTTGGGCGCTTCAGATCTACCGGAATGTATCCGGACGTCATTGCTCCAGTCTTCAACCAACACGGTGGCTCGATTTCAGATGACACCCCACTCACCATGTCGACCGACGCTGACAAGATCTACTACACCTTCGACGGCAGCGACCCACGCCTTATCGGCGGCACCCCAAATCCTGCAGCCACCGAAGCCTCCTTCGGCGGGGGTGGACCCGGCGAGCAACAGCCGGTCACTTATATGACGACCGGTTACACTTGGAAATATCTCGATAACGGATCGAACCAAGGCGCCGAATGGAGAGCGAGCGATTTCAATGACACCGCATGGTCGTCCGGCCCCTCGCCACTCGGTTACGGTGGCGACGGCGAAGCCACCGAACTCAGCTTCGGGGGTGATTCGCGAAACAAGCATGCAACCACCTATTACCGCACCACCGTCGAAATCCCAAACCCTACCGTGTTCCTGAACTTCCTCCTGCGCGTGAAGTATGACGACGGGGCCACAGTTTATATAAACGGCGTCGAGCAGTTCCGCCAAAATTTGGCTGCGGGCGCCGGGTTCGATGACTTCGCCAACGGCACCACTGCGGACGAGGCCAGCTGGAAGGATTCCACCCTGCCGACGACGGCTCTCGTCCCGGGGACCAATACGATCGCCGTCGAGATCCACCAGGGGAGTGGTAGCAGCTCCGATACCCGCATGGATCTCACCCTGCGAGGCCAGACCTCTAACGTGGGCGTCGGCGACAACGTCACCGACCCGTTTGTAATCAGCCAGCCGTCCCTGATACGGGCGCGAGCCTACAACAGCACCAATGGGCAATGGAGCGCGCTCAACGAGGCGTTCTTTAGCATCGACACGGTGCCAGCGGACGCGAGCAACCTCGTCGTCTCCGAGTTCCACTACCGCCCGGCAAACCCGACCACGCCGGAGGAGCTGGCGGCCAGCTCGGACCGTGACGATTTCGAGTTCCTGGAGATGCTCAACATTGGCGGCAGTGCACTCGATATGAACGATGTGCGCTTCGGCGCCGGCATCAATTTTAATCTTCCCGACAACGTTGTGCTGAGGGTGGGGGAGCGGTTGCTCTTGGTGCGCAATCGCGTCGCCTTCGAGGCGAGGTATGGCTCACCTGCGGTGCCGTCGTTCGAGTACACCGGCCGCCTCAGCAACGACGGCGAGCAGATCGTCATTTTAGGCAGCGGGGTCGAAGCGATCAAAGATTTCATTTACAACGACCAGGCTCCGTGGCCGGCCACCGCAGATGGCGATGGATTCAGCCTCGACCTCATCGATGCGGCGACCAACCCGGATCACGCTGATTCCGGCAACTGGACGGCTAGCCGTAATTTTGGCGGGTCGCCTGGGGCAGCCGATCCGTTGGGAATCACCTACGATTCTTGGGCGGCAGGGTTCAATCTCCAAGGCGGGGCGCTCGACGACGACGATGGCGACCTGATCATCAACTTTTTCGAGTTCCTCTACGGATCGAGCCCGGTGGATCCATCCGACGCCCCGGTGCCGATGGCTTCAGTTCAGGCAATCGAGGTCGACGGATCCACCGACGACTACCTGACCTTAATATTTAACAAAAGCGCCGATGCCGATGGTGTGCTGACGGTCGAGGTCTCCACTGATCTCGCTAACTGGTCGGGCAATCCGTCCCTGACCGAATTGGTGTCCAGTATCGACAACGGTGATGGCACGGCAACGGTCACTGTCCGGGTAGCGGATCCGATCAGCCCGGAGCAGACCAGAATCTACTTGAGGCTGCGTGGCCGTTGATCGGCAACGCAGAATTTTTCTTTTTAAGTGGGGCGCTTTTGCGGGGAGTCCTTTCGAGCAAGGCTATCGCCTAATCAATCACGAGGGTATGACAAAAGAGATGGGCAATATGACATGCTGTGCTGGGCACGCGAATCCGTCGTCAGGCTCTCAGCGAATTGCTGAGTAGTCGGTGGCGGTCATGTAGATGGATTCGGGACGGGTGGCGAGGCGTCCGACGCCGGACTCGCTGGCGGCTTTTTTCCAGTCGGGGTCGGAGCCGAAGGCTTTCCACGATTTTTTGGCCGCGGCGGAGCTGTCGTGGCGGATGATGTAAACGAGGGTGTCCTTCGAGTCCGGTTTGTCGGTGGGGTGCCAGTAAGCGACGGACTGAATACCGTGACGAGCGAAGAGCTTGATGGTGTGGTCGCGGAAGCGGGCGTCGAGCTTTCCGAGTTTGCCTTCGGCGGCTTTGTAGATGCGGAGTTCGAAGGCGGCGTCGCTACCGGGCTTTTCGGCGTTGCTCCAAGTTGGCGAGTAGTCCGTGCTCTCCATGTAAACGGACTCGGGAGATTTGGCGAGGATCTTGCCGTCCTTCTGGGATTCGGCAGCGGCCTTTTTCCATTCGGGGTCGGAGATGAAAGCTTGCCAGGATGCTTTGGCGGCATCGCGGCTTTCGTGTTTGATGACGTAGATGAGGGTGTTCTTAGATTTTTCGTCGTCGGTGGGGACCCAGTAGCCGACGGATTCAATGCCGTGCTTTTTGAAGAGGGCGACGGTGTGGTCGCGGAAGCGGGCGTTGAGGGCGTCGAGCTTGCCTTCGTTAGTGGTGTAAGTGCGGAGCTCGAAGACGTCGGCGAAGGATGACGGGGTGATGGTGGCGAAGGAGATAAGAGCGAGGATTTTGGTGAGGTTCTTTTTCATCGGTGTAGTCTGGATTCCTTGTGGAAAGGGAACCATAAGAAGCTGAACGCGAATGGACACTATTATCGTCGCAAGAGTGATTCTTCTTCGAAGCAATAGGGGGTAATTTTCAACAGTTGCCAAAACCAGAGCTGTCACTCTGAAAACGAAAGTGCGAATTGTATTGCTAGGATTTTCCTTTGAGTGGATCGCTTGGGATCGGAGACGGGAGAGAGGGGTTATCGATCCCACCTCACCTGGACGCGTCCGCCCTGTTCGTAGTTGTGAACGTTGAGGATAATGGGGCCGGGTTGGCCGTAGAGGTCGGCGATTGGAGCGAGGTCGAAGGTGAGTTCTTTGGTGATGAGCGCCCGGCATTGATCGCCATTGGCGTGGTGACGCAGGTAAAGGTTCGCTTGGACCGGAAACGATTCGAGGAATGGCTTCGGTGGCTGTATCGCTGGCCTCCATGAAGTGCTTCGGCGCCAGGGTTTGCTCCGAAGAGATTTGGTGCTTGGATCATCACGAAGGCCTTGGTGAAGGTCAGTTGGCAGAAATTGATCGAGTCTATGCCGCTTATCCGGAGCTGAACGACGATCAGTTTGTTGCAGAGAACCGTGAGCGCTGGCTTCTAGGCTAGTTGAAGACCGGATGGGGTTCGAGACTGCTTCGGGCGGTCTTGGGGTATCGCCGTAGATCGGCCCGAGAGGCCGTTTTAGTTGCCGGTCGCCGTCAAGAATTTCTGCAATCCGGCGAGATCGTCTGTGTTGATTAGGTCGACTCCGGCGGCTTGGAGCTCGCGCCACACCGAGACCTTCTCCGGGGTTGCCCAAAAACGGACACGACGGTCGCTGGTGTGTGCTTTTTTGACGATGTTGCGCAGTTTTTGGCGCTGATCAGCGGGCATTTCGTCTTTACCATTCCAATTGAAATGGCTGCTCCAGCGATCGCTGATCAGGGGCAGTAGATTACTGGGATACTTTGATTCTTGATCGCTCAGGCGCCCGTCGATGCCAGCGAAGCGCGGATTGTCGGCGGCGATGATCTGCATAGCTCGGTTTCCGCTGATCACGGCTGTGATAGCGCGGTGGGTAGTTTTCCCATCCTTAGTTTCTGTTAGAATTTCGCGGTATCTCGCGAGGACTTTACTGAGGGCGCGATAGGTCGCTTTCCCGTCTGATTTAATATCAATCAGGAGGGTGAACTTCGTCTTTTTCTCGCTGTGGACTTGTCCCTCGTTCTCCTTCACGCGCTTGCGCAGGGGATCAAGGTAAAGAGCCTGCAAGGTGCGCTCTGGTTTTAGATCCTCGCGATCATGTGCGACTAGGAGTTTTCCGTCGACCAGGTAGATGTCCGCTTCGACGCCGCAGAATCCATGCGTGAGGGCATCGAGTAAGGGACGCTTGTGTTTGTAGTCGTTATGGGCGTGCGCCTTTGGCAAAGGCTCCTGCCCGACGGCCGTTGCGACGAAGAGAAGGAAGAGGAGTGCTCTTACCACGATAGCTTTCCAGGTAGGAACTCGTTGATCAGTTCGTCATAGAACGGTCGGAGAGCATCGACATCGACGCGTTCGCTGCTTTTGGTGTAGAGGTCGTAGAGGTTAAACTTACGCACCCAATCGAACAGTTCGCGGTCATGATCGTTCATGAGGTGGGCGTATTCTCCCTCCTTGTGCGCGGCGTAGAAGGAGTGATAGCGAATAATGTAGAGCGCTGGATCGGGGAGTCCGTCTTTGACCACGTGGTAGAGATATTCGTCGTGTCCCCAGGACATCGTTACTCGATCGAGTCCGCATCCCTCGGTGTAGATGCCGTTGCGGGTCGCGTAGCCGGGGACTCCAGAATCGGGATTGTCCTCGAAGAATTTGTGGAAGACAATTTTTTCTGAAAATCGACAGCCAAGCGGGAAAGTGTCGCCGACGACGGCCCACTGTGGTTCGTCGTAGAGGCAGAGGATTTTCCCGAGGTCGTGGATCAAGCCAGTGAGGATAAACCAGCGTGGATGGCCGTCACGGCGGATCGCCTCGGCCGTTTGGAGGAGGTGTTCGATCTGTGGCAGTTCGATGTCGGGGTCGCTGTCGTCGACGAGTGTGTTGAGATACTCCAGCGCTTCCCAGATTGTCATCTCGCGCTTTTTGAGTGGCAGGAACTCGGCGCGTTTTTCCTGGGAAAATTTCAGGGTCTGGTAGCGGTGGTTGAGTCGGTAGAATTCTTTGACGCTTGGCCGGGTGCCAGCGTCATAGTCGCGGAAGGCATCGGGTTCCTTCTCAGATTCGGGGTATCGTCGTTGCAGATCGTCCTCCCATTCGTCGAGGTCGGAGAGCGGTGAAGGGTTGGTGGACTCGGGCATTTAGGGAAGTTTAGTGATTCCTCCATTCCATAGCAAGGACGGACAAGGGTGCGGGTTCGCAGGGGCGATCGAGCTAGCCCGCCGCCTGCCGGCGGGTCTTCCAGGTATCGACTGCCACGGCACCGATGATGATGAAGCCGATGATGATTTTTTGGGAGTAATCCGGGACGTTGAGCATCGAGCAGCCGCTGACGAGCAAGGTCATGATTAGGGCGCCGGCGATACTTCCGATTGGGCTGCCTTGTCCGCCGCTGAGTGACCCACCGCCGATGACGACTGCGGCGATGATGTCGAGTTCTTTGGCGACTGCGGTCGTGGGGTCGCCACTGCCGAGGAAGGCGTAAGACATCACGCCTGAAATTCCCATGAGCGTCCCACAGAGGGTATAGATGAGAATGCGGGTTCTGGCGATCGGGATGCCGCAGAGACGCGCGGTCGATTCGTTGGAACCGAGCGCGTAGATATAGCGTCCAAAGACGGTGTAGCGCATCGTGATGCCGACGCCGATAAGGAGAGCAAGGGTGATCCAGACGCCGGGGGCCAAGAAGAGCCATTCAGGGTCTGGTTTGCGCTGCATGAAATTCTGGAGGGCATTCTCCGGTGTCCGAACCTGCGATTGCTTGGCGATCCCTTCGGCCGCGCCCCGAGCGATCAGCATGGTGCCGAGGGTAACGATGAAGGGGGGGATTCTCAAGAGGCACGAGACGCTTCCATTGAAGGCCCCAGTCGCGGCACCGGTGGCCATGGCGACGATTGCGGCAACTCCCATTCCAAGCGCTCCGATGGTCGCGGGATCTCCGCCGGAGGCGAACGCGTTGATGGTCAGGGCGCAGGCGACGGAGCTGAGGGCGATGGTCGAGCCGGCGCTGAGATCGATGCCGCCGCTGGTGATGACCATGGTCATGCCGAGGGCGCCGATGCCGACGATTACGGTCTGGGTGATGACGGTCTTGGCATTCCGGCTGGAGAGGAAGGCACTCAGGTTGTCCGGTTCGAATGCGTAGATAAGAGCGGTGAACAGGCCGAATACGAAGAGCAGGCCGATGAACGGGAGCAGCAGTGACTTCCAGTTGGATGAGAGAGCGGGGAGTGTTGGCATTGGACTTTTGGACTACTGGGCGACGGATGAGGGCTGGTGTTTTCCGGTGGTGGCGAAGATCAGGATTTCCTGCTCGGACCATTCTTCCGCCGGACGCTTCTTGCTGAGAGATCCACGGTGCATGACGGCGATGTTATGACAGATACCGAGCAGTTCGGGGAGGTAGGAGCTGACGACGATGATGCTTTTTCCCCCGGCGGCCATAGAGTGGATCAACTCGTAGATCTCGTGCTTGCTTCCGACGTCAATGCCACGAGTCGGCTCGTCCATGAAGAAGATGTCGCTATCGTGGTGGATCATGCGCGCCAGAGCGACTTTCTGTTGGTTGCCGCCGGAGAGTGCGCTGACCGGCTGGCTGGTGTTTGCGCAGCGGATATCCAACTTTTTTGCGAGCCGGTCAGCGGTGGCTTTTTCCTCGTCTAGTTGTAGAAACCCGAGGCGGGAAGTTTTGCGGATTGCGGAGAGCGTTGTATTCGCAGCGATGCTGAGGTTCTGTGCCAGTCCTTCATCCTTGCGGTTTTCGCTGAGGTAGTCCAACCCGCCGGTGAGTGCCTTGATTGGTTGGAATCCGCAAAGGTTCATCTCGGCACCGCCGTGGAGTTCGATCCGGCCGCTCACGACTGGATCGAGGCCGAAGAGGCAGCGGGCGAGTTCGGTACGGCCGGCTCCGACGAGGCCGAAGATGCCGAGGATCTCCCTGCCTTGTAGGTCGAATGAAACTCCGCGTGGGAGAGCTGTGCCGTGGACGGTTTTTACCGCGAGCACCACCTCGCCGGTGTCGTGGTCCGGGCGCGGGTACATCTCATCGATAGTCCGGCCGATCATTTGCTCGACGAGCGACTCGGGGGTGGATTCGGCGACGAGGCCCTGCCCGACAGATTCGCCATCGCGCAGGACGGTGTAGCGGTCGGCGATTTCATCGATCTCGTCGAGGAAATGGCTGATGTAGACGATGGCGAGTCCCTCGTCCCGTAGTTTCCTGATCACGCGGAACAGGGCTTGCTTGTCGTCTCCAGAGAGAGAGCTGGTTGGCTCGTCCATGATGACGACTCTCGCCTCGCTGACGATGGCACGTGCGATCTCAACAATCTGCTGTCGTGCGATCGTTAGGCTTCGGACTTTCCGGGAGGTCAGGATATCTTCCGCTCCCAATAGCTGGAGCGCGGCTTCCACTTTTTGCGATTGCGAGCGCAGGAATCCGAATTTTGTCCGCTCCATACCGAGCGTCATGTTCTCCTCGACCGAGAGATGCGGGGCGAGGGTGAGTTCTTGGTAGATCATTGCGATCCCTGCTCGGCGTGCGACACTTGGGCTTGTCAGGGCGAGCGGTCTACCTTCCATTTCGACCGATCCGGAATCCGGCTGGTGAGCGCCGCTCAGGACTTTCATGAGCGTGCTTTTACCGGCTCCATTTTCACCGATTAGGGCGAGCACTTCACCGGCGCGGATGTCGAGTGACACGCCGCGCAATGCCTGCACGGGCCCAAACGATTTTGTGATCGAGTTGAGCCGAAGAAGCGGAACAGATGCTACTGTTTCAGCCACTTGTCGAGGTCGGGTGCGACGAGTTCTTGGATACGGCTTTCACCGAGGTTGTCGGAGGTGAGGATAACGGATCCGGTATCGACGATTCGTTCGACCTTTTCACCTTTGAGGTGGGCGACGGAGTGCTTTACAGCGAGGTATCCCATATTGAATGGATCCTGGAGTGCCAAGGCATGGATCACGTTCTCCTCGACGCCAGCCAGCAGGGCATCATTGACGTCGAAGCCGACAAATTTCACTTTACCCGCGATGCCGGCACCTTTCATTGCGGCCATCATTCCCTCAGTGGTCGACTCGTTCGGGGTGAAGATACCATCGACTGAATCGGCAAACTGGTTGAGCAAATTGTTGGCGACCTCCTGTGATTCTTCGACGGTTGCGCCGGCATACTTGTCGGATGAGATGAGCACGATGTCCGGGCCGTGTTCCTTGAGGCCCTTGAGGAATCCTTCCTCACGTTTCTTGGTGCTGGCAGAGCCGACCATGTGGCGCAGCAAGATGACGTTGCCCTTGCCGCCCATCAGTTCGGCAAGTTGCTTGCCGCATTTTTCGCCGGCAGCGAAGTTGTCGGTGGCGACAAAGCTGTCGAAGAACTCATCCCCGGCGGGCGCGAGTCCCGAGTCCCAGATGACTACCTTGATTCCTTCATCGTGCGCTTCCTGGACTGATCGGATCATTGCCTCGTCATCGAGTGGCGCGAGCGCGATCGCATCGACCTGCTGGGTGATGAAATTCTGGACGACCTTTATTTGCCCTTCGCGGTCACTCTCGATCAAGGGGCCTTTCCACAGGATTATGACGTCTTCTTCCTCGGCAGCTTTGATGGCACCGGCGTGGATGGTTTTCCAGAATAGGTGATTCGTTCCCTTGGGGATCACGGCGATGCGGAGTTGTTCCCCGGAGCCTGAGTCATCGGATTTTTTACAACTGGCGATGAGCAGTCCGAAAGTACAGATGGCGAAGCTAAGAATGAGTCGTTTTAGAGAGGGCATGAACTAGATGTTAGGAGCTTGTTAATTAGGTGAGTAATGGAAGGGCGGTGAGTGGCAGGGCTGACAAGCGGAACTGGCGGGAAGAAGAAACGGGTGAAAGGGCGGTGTGGCTTCCTTCGCAGGGAATTCCATGGAGCGTAGTCATTGTCCGAGAGTTCGAGATCGTAAAGCTCCTTCCCGCCATGCCAAGGATTGTTTTGGCGATCCTCGGTTTTGGGCGTTCCGGGGACGCTGACGGCCTTGATCGACTGCTTACGATTCCCCGGCCTGGGCGAATAGGCGTGCGGGATACCGGAGGAGGGCGTGATTCGTCGATGATATCTGCTCGACAGGAGGTGTCCGACAGCCTTGCATGGTGGGGACATGAAGCATTTACTAAAATTCTTAGCAGGGGGATTGGGTTTGGCTCTGATTCTCTCTGGCTGCGGAGAGAAGAAGGCGGAGCGCAGTAAATTTGCGGTCGTGACGACCGGGGTGGCCTCTTTTTGGGACATTTGTAAAATCGGAGCAGAGAAGGCGGGGGCAGATCTGGATGTCGACGTCGAAGTGCTCATGCCAAATGGCGGGGTTGAGCAAAAAAGCAAGATGGAGGATTTGCTTTCACGTGGAGTGGACGGAATCGCGGCAGCGGTCATCGATCCAATCAATCAATCTGAGTTCTTCGATGAAGTGGCGGAGCGGGTCGAATTCATCACGGTGGATACCGATGCTCCCGATTCAAAGCGAAAGGTCTACATTGGAGTGGATAACTACGATGCGGGCCGCATGTGTGGTCAGTTGGTGAAAGAAGCCCTTCCGGAGGGAGGGCAGGTCATTCTTTTTATTGGCCGCCTCGAACAGGATAACTCAAAGCGTCGTCGCCAAGGAGTGATCGATGAACTCCTTGATCGTTCGCGTGACCCGTCGCGCTACGATGCTCCAGGTGCTCCGGTTAACGGGGAAAAGTATACCATTCTTGCCACGCTGACAGATCAGTTCGACCGGGCCAAGGGGAAGGCGAATGCCGAGGACATGTTGACCAAGTATCCTGAAGTGGGCTGTATGGTGGGATTGTTTGCTTATAATCCACCGCTCATTCTGGAAGCGCTCTCACAGGCCAATCGTTTGAACACGGTGAAGGTGGTCGGCTTTGATGAGGACGCCGTCACGCTTCAGGCCATCGTTGATGGTACGGTTCATGGCACGGTGGTGCAGAATCCTTATGAGTATGGCTACCAGTCGGTGAAGGTGCTCAAGGCTCTTTTCGAGGGAGACGATTCCATGATTCCTGCCAACAAATTCATCAATATTCCAGCTCGTCAGATCCGAAAGGATACCGTGACCGAGTTCTGGGCAGACCTTAACGAGAAGCTCGGGAAGTAAGAGAGGTTTGTGAGTATGCTCTTAGAGGTCCGCGGGGTGACGAAATCCTTTCCGGGGGTGCTGGCCCTTCGCGGGGTTGATCTGACGCTTGGG
>Ga0308005_10000796_pt1 | contig 11274 bp, 10 predicted proteins | sample Neamet67_FD_203142 | JGI IMG/M metagenome (GOLD analysis project Ga0308005, IMG submission 203142) | Marine microbial communities from water near the shore, Antarctic Ocean - #67 | ecosystem: Environmental > Aquatic > Marine > Unclassified | place: Southern Ocean | collected 2014-06-07 | reverse complement strand
TTCTCTCAAAGACAAGAGCAGAACAAGACGGTGGTGGACAACCGGCTACCCGCTCCGAGTCGAAATGACTCTCTTAACTACAACCCTTAACCCTGTTGCGGAGTGGCGCTCCCGGTAGCCGGTGCCACACCTAGACGTTAGACCAAGAAAATGGCAATCACCCGACGAACTAAATGGATTGCAGCTACACTTATAGTCGCTGCACTTCTTATCGTTGGCACAGGTTTTGTTCATCACTTCCGCCCACTGCTTCACACCGCAGACTGGCGGATCAGCGTGGAGGCCTCGACTGGGAAGGCGGGCGAAGCGACGGTCTACCGGATGTTGGGTCGAGCGAATGTCCTATTCATCAAGCTTCAGGATCCACCGGACGAGAACTACAGATGGTTCAGCATAGACACGAAGAATCAAATCGCGGCACTTCCAAACTGGCCAGACGAGAAGCCTTACTTGCACTTCAATCACGATATGGCCATTGGGGTAGGGCTTGATGATGGCAAGGTCGATGACGGGTGGACTATCACATGGAATGGAGATGAACTTACCTTTTCCAATGGGCGGCTTGCCGTTACCCTGGAACGAACGAAGGGCTAAGTGCCATTTACTCATCAAGATACGCTGACGAAGAACGGCGGAGCCAGTGCTGACTAAATCAGCTCCTGGCCTGCTTTTTAAACCGACCTGCGCACTTCCACTTTGAATCCAAGGCTGAATTACTCCGGGAGTTCAGCCACGGGAAGATTCATGACTTCTTCGCGATACTTTTCAGCAAGCGGTGTGCTGAGATAACGCTCGGTGGAAGAGCATCCTATCGTGACGATGCGCTTCCCCTTAAACTCGGGGCGCTTCGCCACTTGAATCGCAGCCCAAACATTCGCACCAGTCGAGATTCCTGCGGGGATCCCTTCAAGTTGAGCGAGCCTCTGTGCCATTTCAAAAGCGTCCTCATTTGTTACTGTGATCGTGCCATCGACAATCGCGGTATTGAGGTTCTTGGGAATGAAGCCTGCGCCGATCCCCTGAATCTTGTGGGGCCCGGGAGATCCGCCGCCGATGACGGGGCTATTTTCAGGCTCCACTGCAATTGCTTTGAAATTAGGGTTCCTGGATTTGATAACCTCAGCAATTCCGGTGATCGTTCCACCCGTGCCAACACCCGCGACAATTGCATCGATGTCACCATCTGTGTCTGCCCAAATTTCTTCGGCCGTCGTCTTACGATGCACTTCAGGATTCGCGGGGTTATCAAACTGGCTAGGCCCGAAGGCACTGGGATCTTCAGCGAGAAGCTGCTTAGCCTTCGCAATTGCTCCGCCCATTCCCTTGGCACCTGGAGTGAGAACGATCTCAGCTCCCAAGCTGCGAAGAAGAACACGACGCTCAATCGACATCGTTTCAGGCATCGTCAGGATGCACTTGTAACCTTTCGCACGCGCGACAAAGGCGAGTGCGATCCCCGTATTCCCTGAAGTCGCTTCAATGATGGAACCACCCGGTTTAAGTGACCCGTCTGCTTCGGCGGTCTCGATCATCGCCTTACCAATGCGATCTTTAACGCTAAAAAGGGGATTGAAAAATTCGGCCTTAACGAAGACCTCGGCATCGAGTCCTTCGGTCACGTTGTTCAATTTGATCAGGGGCGTGTTTCCGACAGTGTCGACGATGTTTTTTGCAATGCTCATTGATTGATAGAATTAAATTTGAAAGTCATTCTCTCTAGATGCTTCGTGGAGTCCACATTCATATTTCTCGCCATTATAACGAGTGGATTCAGCATCTTCTCCCTCTATCGGAAGACGGGTCGAGTGCCAATCTCCCATCGTGAGGTATCCCTTGGATTCAAGAGGATGCGGTGGGAGCTTGTTTTCGTGAAAATAGGAAGCCACTTGTGCATCCGCCCAGTCAAGGATGGGATACACTTTGAGGGTGGAACGCTGTTGCTCTGCGAAGGTTCGATGGGCGCGGGTCGAGGACTGACTTTTACGAAGTCCGCTCAACCAAATATCGCCACCGATTTCCTGAATCGCGCGATTCATGGGCTCCACTTTATTGAAGGTCGCATAGCGCTTATTTCCTTCCGCGCCCTGCTCCCAGAGCTTGCCATGAATTGCTTCCTGATGAGCCGCGGTCGCCTTAGGGATATAACGTCGAAGATCGACATCAAGCTGCCCTGATAATTTCTCAATATACTGGTAGGTCTCGGGAAAGAGGTAGCCGGTATCAACGAAAATCACTGGAATCTTGGGGGCATTTTGCGCAATCAGATGAAGCATTACTGCCGACTGCAAGCCAAAGCTGGAACTCGCGACGACACGATCTCCAAAGGTCTCATAGAGCCAAGAAATACGCTCACCGGCCTTCAGCCCCTCAAGAGTCGACGCTACTTCTTCTGCTTCTGAAATGATGGCCGACATTTCTCTAGGAGTTCACAGCTCCCTCCTTCAGATTTGCATGGAAATCCAGACCATTCGAGGTCGCCGCAATGTAGCCGGCACGAATGACAAAATCGCCAAACTTCTCTCCCTCTTCCCGTGTTTTTGCGTAATCTTCGATCAAAGGACCTAAGAGGCTTTTAATCTCATCACGTGGCACTGCTTCACGGTAGAGCTTATTAAGTCGATCACCTGCGTGACCGCCACCAAGGTAGACATTGTATTTCCCCGGAGCCCGACCCACAAACGCAATTTCCGATAGGAAAGGACGACCACAGCCATTCGGGCAACCGGTCATCCGGATGGTGATCGCATCATGACGAAGCCCCGTCTCCTCAAGAACTTCTTCCAAATCACTAATGACACCTGGAAGTCCCCTTTCGGCTTCAGCCAAAGCGAGTCCGCAGGTTGGTAATGCAACACAAGAAATGGAGTTCAGACGAAGCGCTGACTGTTCGTGACTCTTCAGGAGGCCATATTCATCCAGAAGCGCCTCGATCGCGGGTCGCGCTTTCGGAGAAACTTTCGCAATGATGAGGTTTTGATTCCCCGTCAAGCGGAAGTCACCCTGATGAATCTCGGCGATTTTCCGGAGGCCCACTCGAGCTTGATCGCGAACGCGGCCACCTTCGATAAAAAGATTGAGATGAAAATCCCCCAAATGATCTTCGACCCATCCAAAGCGGTCGCCATTGTCATCAAACTTGAACTCGCGCTCAGGCTCGAGATCGTAACCAAGATACTCATTGAGCGTCTTGAGGAACCAAGCAACAGAGCGATCATCGATCGTGTATTTCAAACGAGCGTGCTTCCGATTGGTGCGATCGCCAAAATCACGTTGAACGAGAAGCACCTTTTCAGAAACATCAAGCACTTGCTCAGGAGTGCAAAAGCCGATGATGTCAGCGAGTCTCGGATAGGTCTTCTCATCACCATGAGTCATTCCCATGCCACCACCGACCGCGACATTGTATCCAACGATTTTTGTGCCCTCAACGATCGCGACAAAGGAGAGATCGTTTGCGTGAATGTCGACATCGTTTGACGGAGGAACCGCTACCGCAATTTTGAACTTTCGAGGAAGATAAGTTTTGCCATAGATTGGCTCCACTTCTTCTGTAGTCGTCTCGACTTTTTCTCCATCGAGCCAGATCTCGTGATAGGCGCCGGTTTGAGGTGTCAGGTGATCGCTGATTTCCTGCGAAATTCTCAAAACATCTGCGTGTGCCTGACTTAGAAAAGGATTCGGGTTGCACATCACATTCCGATTCACATCTCCGCAAGCTGCGATGGTATCCAGCGCCGCAGCATTGATCTCTTGGATCGTTTTCTTGAGCTGCGTCTTGATCACACCGTGAAGTTGGAAAGCCTGACGGGTGGTCAGCTTGATCGTGCCGTTCGCGTAGTCCGTGGCCAGATTGTCCATCTTGATCCATTGCTCCGGAGTGGCGACACCACCAGGAACTCGAACACGAATAAGGAAGCTAAACGCCTTCTCAAGTTTGTGCTTACGACGTCCCGCACGAGTATCGCGATCGTCCTGGAGATAGCACCCGTGGAATTTAAGGAGCTGCTGCTCGTCCTCGGTGAGTCCACCGGTAGAGGTGTCAGCAAGACCCTTCGCGAGCGTTCCGCGAAGGTAGTTACTGTCGACTTTCATGTACTCGTTGTGCGCGAGTTTTTTTTCTTCACTCATGGAAAAGATAAGTTGGGATTCCTAGTAAACATCGCGCTGGTAGCGCTTGTCTTTTTTAAGTTGATCGACGTAAGCGGTAGCTTCATCGAGGGGAATTTCACGGTGCTCGGCAACGATCCCGATCAGGGTCTCGTGAACATCCTTGGCCATTCGATTTGCATCGCCGCAGACATAGAAATGAGCGCCTTTTTCGAGCCAGGTATAAATCTCACTAGCGCTCTTCTTCATCACATCCTGAACGTAGACTTTCTCCGGCTGATCACGCGAGAAGGCGACATCAAGTTTGCTGAGCGCGCCAGACTTTAAGTGGTCCTGCCACTCGAGTTGGTAGAGGAAATCGAAATTGTATTTCTGATCACCAAAGAAGAGCCAACTCTCGCCCTTCGCCCCTCTCTCTCCCCGCTCCTCAACAAAGGCACGGAAGGGGGCGACCCCTGTCCCGGGTCCAACCATAATGATTGGGGTATCATCACTTGCGGGAAGGCGGAAGTTCTTGTTTGAGTGGACGTAGACTTGGACTTTATCGCCAACAGGAGCTTCATCCGTGAGGAATGTTGAAGCCACCCCTTTGCGCTCCTTCCCGTGACCATCATAACGGACCGCCGCCACGGTAAGATGCACTTCGCCCGGATGGGCCTTCGGGCTGGAAGCGATTGAGTAAAGTCGTGGAGGCATCTTGCGGAGGATGCTCACAAATTGCTGTGCCGTGAGTCCGGCTACCGGATGCTTCTGGAGAAGGTCGATAATTTGACGTCCCCAGATCCACGCCACAAATTCAGCCTTCTTTTCGTCGGACAGCAGCGACTCTAAATCCACATTGGCAGCCAATGCGAGATACTTCTTCACGATCGCCCTTGAGAGTGCCGTGATGTCTAATTTGCTGCGAAGAGCCGCGCCGAAGCTCATTTTTTCTCCGCCTTTAATCTCAACTTCCTCGGACTCAGAGAATCCCGTTTGCTTTAAAATGGCAGACACGACGTCCTCGGCGTTGAGGGGAACGACCGCCAAGGCATCTCCAACTTCGTAGGCGAGACCAGAGCCCTCAAGTGACAACTCTACGTGGATCGTTTCCTTCGCTGTTCCCTCACCATTGAGGAGGACGTTATCGAGAACTTCTGACGGAAAGTAATTCTTTTTGCTGTATTCTACCGAAGGAACGACAGACGCCGAAGCTACCGAGGACCCTGCCCCCAACGAATCCAACAAACGGCCAAGCCACGCAGTGTATGAATCCTCAAAATCGACATCGCAGTCCTCTCTCTCGGTGATTCGCTCCGCGCCAAGAGATTCCAAGCGTGTATCGAAGATTTTCCCAATTTCGCAATACTTGTCGTAGGAAGTGTCTCCCAGCGCGCATACCGTGAAGCGATTCCCTTTGAGATCCGGAGACTCGTTGATGAAAGAATTGTAGAAACCTTCAGCGGCTTCGGGAGGCTCTCCGTCGCCCCAGGTGCTGATGATCACCGCGAAATTCTCAAATTTCGCAAAATCAGATGGACTCAGATCAGCGAGATTCTTCATCACCGCCTTAACACCTTTCTTCTTGGCGGCTTTGATCGTACGATCTGCCAGTTCCTCGCAATTTCCTGACTCAGTTCCATAAACCACCGTGAGGTTCGATGGCGCTGCTGCCGGCTGCGGCGAAAGCCCGGCAAGGAATCCACTCAACCAAGTGCTCTGTTCAGGTGAAAACCCCGAAACGAGGGCGGACAAGGAGGCGCTTTGCTCCGGCGAAAAGGGTGCGTGTGATGGGATCATCGGTTAAACCTTAGTAATTTGATCAGCTTTATCAGCTTTAGCTGGCTTAGAATGCAAGCGGATGCCCTCTGATGCAACTATTTTTTCCTTCTAAACAATCAGCCTCCCCCTAATTTTTGCTTTCCGGGATTTGACCCCGGAGCAACCATACCCTTCCTTGGGTTTTTATGCTTTCGCGCTTTCTCCACTTTCTTTCTGCTATCCCCCTTCTATTCTTGACCTCCTGCATCGAAGGAGAAGAAGAAATCTGGATCAACTGGGACGCCTCGGGAAAGATTCGAGCCCACTACGAATTCCCTCCAATTCTCAGAGTGAAACTTGGAGACCCTAAGGCTTTTATCATAGCGCTCAGAGATCTCGATGAACGCGAAGAAGGGATCGAGATTCAGGAGCTTTCTTTCGAGCAAGTCGGCTCTAAGTTCGTCTTTCATTTGGAAGCGACCTTTGATGACGTGACTGAGCTCCAGGAGATCTCGGAGCGGAACGCCGACACTTTGGTCGAAGCGATTGCCGGATCGATGTCACTCGCAATGCAAGGACTCAACATTTCTTTCGAGCGCGAAATCTTATTGAACGGAATGTTTCCGGAGAGAGTGATTCGAAACCCGCAATACCTGGGCTCATCCAACTTCCGTTATCAGATCCATCTCCCCTTCCCTGTTAAATTAAGCAATGCGCACTCTGTCACCAATGACGGTAAATCGCTGGAGTGGATCTTCCTGCTGAAGGAACACACCCAAGAGCCGATGGAGATGTCTCTGGATACACGGATCATCCTTCCTTGGTGGATCTGGGCCATAGCGATCATCCTGATCCTCATCGGAACGTGGCTGATTTGGAGAAGGTTCTTTCAGTGCTAACATGCTAACCTTTTTTCGCCCTGGGCCACCGCCCGCGCGCAAATGGCTTCTCGATGATCACGAACAAAAATGCACAAAGAGCAATTGCGATGACTGCCATGAGTCCAATCAGAAGGGTATTTAAGGGCCAGTTCCCCAACTGCACCTTGGTGAAAACGAACGGGTGAAGGAACCCGTAGAGCATGAGATTGTGAAAGAGGTATACGGTGTAGCACATCGCGCCAACCGCAGTGAGCCAGCGGTTTCGAAAGATCGCCAAAAGATAATGCCCGCAAAGAATCGAAAGGAAACACACAAGCAAGGCAAAGGGTTTTAGGTTCAGGCCTGGATGCCATTCAATCATCAGAAAAGTCGCCGGCCATGCCATGAGACCAACCACATCCCAAGCTCGCGATTTCATCCTCGATCGTAAGTCTTCAAATCCCGGAGAGAGAAAGAGATCAGCCACAAGCATTCCCATTAAAAAATACCCCATTTGCCCAATCACGGTATGATCCCACATCGAGCTTCCGTGCGCTCCTGAGAGTAACTTCGTCAATAGTTCAAACAGGGGAACTCCAAGCAAAAATAATCCTCTTCGCAAAAGTGAATTCCTAATTGCAAAGATCCGACAAAGAAACGGAGCGAGTAAGTAAAACTGAATTTCGATTTCCAATGTCCACGCGACACTCAATAGTGGATTGAGCGCGCCATCGAAAAAAATGGTATGACTGTAAAATAAACCAGCGAGATAGTGCGGGATCATCTCAGAAAACGATTTTCCCTCCCATAAAACCGCTGAAAGGAGGAAAAACGAAAGTGTCAGGAGATAAGGGACTTCAATCCGAATAAGACGCCTTTTGAAATAACTTCGAAGCTCGGGAGCCCCAGAGCCCGTGAAATGGTGATTTGCAAATGGGATCGCTAGAACCATCCCCGAAATCACGAAAAAAATCTGCACCCCAAACCAACCCTTCGCGATGAAGAAGTTGGGCAGATAGGTCAGGATCGTCCCCCAACTTTCATGGGCAAGAGCATGAGCATCTACCGGTTCTGCTCCATTGCGAAAGAAAATGTGCGAATGATACAGCACAACCAGCACAATGGCCAGACAGCGCAAGCCATCGATTTCAGGGACGTAGCGACCCGAGGAAGTCTTCCGTTCGAAAGGCTTCAGAATCCGCGAACTTAGTGACTGGTTAGGCATCAATGGATGCACGCTAGGCAGGAAGATGCGGGGCTGACAATAGTCACCCCCCGAAACTTCAATTTAAAACCGGCTCGCCGCAGCCAACTCCTCATTACTGACAGACATTGCCGAAATAACATAAGCAGAGGGTTTGAAATTCTCGATGATGATCTCGGTGCGATCCTCCCAGATCATGCGCACTTCCTTGATATTAAAATTTGGAGTTTTGTGAGGAGCGAAGAGGATGTCGTCATGCGTGCTATTCTCATGAACCTTGAACATATCAGGCACAATATCCCCACCGAGATGATCGTCTCGACCGGTAGCGAGATGACAGGTCCCGAGGACTTTTTCATCCTGAATATCCTGGTAGGAAACTGGGAGCACCTGAGTCCCGAAGCCAAGCTCTCCCAGCGTTCCGGTCATCGGGTCGTCCTGAAGACGGGCGTTGTGAGCATCGATCGTCGCCTGATTGCCCTCAATAAGCGTCGAGCGAACGACATCACGATTTTTAACATCGAGAACTCCAAGCGTTCCATCTTCATATTTCATCGGGAATTTCCCCCGAGCGTCCTGTGGCACAAAATAGACTTCACCCGCAGGTAAGTTTGCAATGTCTGGAGCCAAGCCCTGACAAAGACCGTGCGATTTTTGAGCCGATTGGCCACCAAGGCCTAACCAAGCCGTTAAAATTTCTCCGTCCTCTAACTCAAAATCGATTTCCACTTCCTGAGGCTGATCAAGAGCATTCCGCATTTTTTCTGCATCGGCAGAAACCTCTTCATAATTCACTGCGAGTCCCGACCCGAGAATGACATCGTTCATTCCATGCATCGTTGCGCCGCGGAAATTGAACTCCTTGCACTTGGCAGTAAGAGGTGCGGTTGCTGAAAATGTCGAGATGCAGAGAATAATGTCGTAGTGAGGATAAATATCGCGATCGAGGGAGAGCTCGGTTCCAGCAACATCATAAACCTCATCCTCGAGATCCAGGTTAGAGCCCTTACTGCATTTGTAGGCGAACATTTCCCCGCCCGACATCCCAAGTTCTTCCATCACGCCGTCCTTCAGGCCTTGATAGAAATATTGATGTGCATTGTTCTGCACCTTAAAATCCTCGTTTCCAACAAAAGCAAAATCCTTGATCAACGATTGGGGCTCATCAAAATCCACCAAAACGCAGACCCTGCAGCCCCCCGTTGGCTTGAAGACGGTATGCAACAGGCGCTTAAGATCGAATGAAGGAAAGATTCGCTGGTCGGGATTTAGTAGGATTTCTTCTCGGAGATAGCTAGGGAGTGAGGCGATGGATTGGCTCATTTCGGGGAGATGCTAATCTCCTTCCAACCCCCCGCAACAAATTCTTTACTGCGCCACCGAAAATCACTCTATCTCAAGGCCATAGCCTCCTGTCTCACTCGGCTGATTCCGAAGATCGCTTAAGGTCTCACTGACATCTTCCAACCGTGCCCAAACTTCTGGAACCACAAAGATAGGCGCTTGCTGTCGCACGGCCATCGCAATGCAATCACTAGGGCGCGCATCAAGCTCAACAATTTTGCGCTCCATGATCTCATTCTCAGCCTTGATGTAGAGTCGGGAGTAAAACACATCCCCTTGGACATCGACAATCGTTGTGTGGAGCACTTCGGCACCGAAAGCCTCCAAAGTCAGCGTGAAAAGGTCGTGCGTCAGGGGACGCGGAGGCTCCGCCTTCGCTAGGATTGCATTGATCGAGGCCCCTATCGAAGGGTCGATGTAGAAAACAATCACCTTATTTTCATCTCCCAAGAAAACAGCGCAGCCTGCCTGGGTTGGCAAAAGAGCAATGGGTTCAACCCGGATCAGTTCGTTCATCGCCGACAATTGTTCTGTTTTGGAGGCTCGGTGGCCAGTTTGATTTGATTAAAATTGACGTTCTTTAAATAAGCGGGAATTTTTCACGTATTTTTCTGCCCAGTATTTGATTTTCTGCTGATCTTTTTGATCAAGCGTTTTCACCACTTTCGCGGGACTCCCAAGAACAAGAGAGCCCGGCGGAATGATCGTTCCACCGGTAACTAAGGCATTGGCTCCGATAATCGAGCGCTCGCCGATCACGACACCATCAAGCACGCAGGACCCCATTCCCACAAGAACCTCATCCTTAATCGTGCAAGCGTGGATAATTGCCCCGTGACCTACCGTGACAAGCTCACCAACATAGCAGCCAAAATCGTCCGCAAGATGAACCACCGCATTATCCTGAATATTACTTTTTGGACCGATAACGATCTCGTTAATATCCCCTCGCAACGTTGCGTTATACCAAACACTCGATTCCTCTCCCAGGGTGACACGTCCAATAATGTCGGCACTCGGGGCGACAAATGCCGATTCATCAATACTCGGCCAAATCTCTTGGAAGGGTTCAATTGCCATGAGGTCATTCTAGAAATCTCGTGCTCTCTTGCAAGTTCATCGACGAATCCGTTGGTAATTTCACGATATTGATCCAGCCTGTCCTATCTGCGGTCTGCGGAGGGGTTTCAAAAGGGTTTATGCAGAAGTTTCTAATTGTCCTATCGGCGTTGATCGTCGGCTTTGCACTGCGATCATGTCGGACTCTCCTGTTGCGTAAAATCGGCGCTTTTACCTTCCTCCTCGCGTCGGCCCTTTCCTTTTATTTCATTTTCGACTGTTGGTGGGCTGGAGTGATCGGCTTGCTTCTCTGGTTTTTTATTCCCTGGATTGATCTCCTCACGAGGGTGAGGAAACTGCGGAACCCCCTGAATAATCGACTCAACTTCCGGACCGCCCCCTCGGAAGACTATTTCCCCAATGCGGCCCGCATGATTGAGGAGATCGAGGAAGCCGACTTCGAGCATATTGTGGACTGCGGATGGGATTGGGTCGGGATGCACCAATTCTTCCGTATCTTCTGGCATCCCGAGGCTCGTGCAGTCGCCTCCGTCTGCCTTTGCGAGCATGGAAACGTCGCCTTCGCCTTCGCCACCGTTTCTTGTCGCACGACCGATGGTCGTAATATCCACACCACCAACTATCCCTTTTCCCCCACCCTTCTCCATTCCCCGGATGCAAGCTGGGAGCACCTTCCTTGCGAGAAAAATCGGTTTCCGATGGTGTTTCATGATCACGAAAGGCACTTGGAAAAACTCAACATCAAGGGATCTGACCTCGCGATCCCCGACCCCGACGACATCATCCAACGTCTGGAAAACGAGATGAAGCAGCAGCTTGACCACAACCTCAAGCAAGGCCTCATCGAACTCACCGGGGACGGATTTTTCCGCTATTCCAATCGGGGTCTTTTTTTTCTTTGGAAACAGGCAGTGAAGGACATGATTCGACTTTGTTGAA
>Ga0308005_10000791_pt1 | contig 11281 bp, 8 predicted proteins | sample Neamet67_FD_203142 | JGI IMG/M metagenome (GOLD analysis project Ga0308005, IMG submission 203142) | Marine microbial communities from water near the shore, Antarctic Ocean - #67 | ecosystem: Environmental > Aquatic > Marine > Unclassified | place: Southern Ocean | collected 2014-06-07 | reverse complement strand
CGACTCCCATCGGCAACCTTGGCGACATCACCCTGCGCGCCATCGAGACCCTCCGCAAAGCCGACCTGATCGCCTGTGAGGATACCCGCCATTCACTTCGCCTCCTCAACCACCTCGAAATCTCGCGGCCCCTCATCTCGCTGCACGACCACAACGAGCAGCACCGCATCCCTGAACTCATCGAGCGAGCTCGTAACGGAACTAAAATCGCCATCATCTCCGACGCGGGAACTCCTTGCCTCTCCGACCCCGGCCATCGTTTTCTCAAAGCTTGCCGTGATCAGGAGATCGAGTTCACCGTTCTTCCCGGCCCTTCTGCCATCACCACCGCCCTCGTAGCCTCCGGTTTTCCTCCACACCCTTTTTCCTTCCACGGCTTCCTCCACGTCAAAAAGGGCAAACGAGGCAAGCAGCTTCAAGCCGCCCTTGAATCCAGCGAAACAACTCTCTTCTTCGAGTCGCCCCATCGTCTCCCTTCCACTCTCGATATCCTCACCGAGCTCGCGCCTGACGCCCCCATCTGTGTCGCCCGGGAACTCAGCAAAGCCTTCGAAACTCTCCACCATGGCTCCGCCCGGGAACTTCAGGAGTATTTCTCGGAACGAAAAGTCAAAGGCGAGATCGTCCTCCTCATCCCCCCACCCCAGAAACTCGCCAAAAACGATGCGCCTTGATAAATGGCTCTGGTCCGTCCGACTGTATAAAACCCGAAGTCAGGCCTCTCACGATTGCTCCGCCGGCAAGGTGAAACGGGGCGGAAAACACCTCAAACCCAGCACTTCGCTAAAAATTGGCGACACTTTGGAGGTCCCCTCACCCGACAACACCTACAAACGCACCGTCGAAGTCGTCCAACTCCTCGAGAAACGCGTTAGTGCTGCTCTCGCACGCGAAGCCCACCTCGACCATACCCCTAGTGAGATCCTCGCCGAGGCCGAAAAACGGCGCCTCGCCCAAAAAGAAAACCGCCAGTTCCGCAAGGAAGGTGACCAAGGACGCCTCACCAAACAAAAACGCCGTCAATGGGAGGACCGCGAAGGTAAGTTTTTTTAAAGGTGCCGGGGTCGCTCCTCCACTTCTCAACCACCGTTGCGCAGCCTGCCAAGCGGCGAGGGCCTTGCGACGCCTCTACAAAAAACCCCCTCACTGTTTCCAGTAAGAGGGGCTTCATGAAAGTGGTAGCAACGGGTGGAATTGAACCACCGACAAAAGGCTTATGAGTCCTCTGCTCTACCCCTGAGCTACGCTGCCATTGAGTTGGGTAATTACACTTGCGTGCGAGCGGGAATTATCGCCGCGAGGCGGTTCTGTCCAATAAAAAAGCTTCGTTCTTCGATAAAAAGCCCCGACTGATCGCTCAATCGGGGCTTTAATGATTTACACTTTTATAAGCTGGGTCGAATCCTAGAGAGAGTCGCCGAGCATCTTCATGGCGTCAGCGGCGCGGTTAGAGTAACCCCACTCGTTGTCATACCATGAGCAGACTTTCACCATGTTTCCGCCAAGGACGGTGGTCAGGCCACTGTCGAAGATCGAGCTGTGAGGATCACCCACGATGTCCTGAAGGACGAGAGGCATCTCGCTGTAGTGAAGAATTCCCTTGAGAGGACCTTCGGCAGCTTCCTTGAACGCTGCGTTCACTTCCTCGGCAGTGGTGTCGGCATTCAGCTCAACGACGAGGTCGGTGAGTGAACCGGTTGGAGTTGGCACGCGGAAGGCTCCACCATTGAGCTTTCCATTGAGCTCAGGAATGACGAGGCCAATCGCGCGAGCAGCACCAGTGGAGGAAGGAATGATGTTCTCAGCAGCAGAGCGGGCGCGGCGAAGGTCGGAGTGAGGAGCATCAAGAAGACTCTGGTCACCGGTGTAGCTGTGAATGGTGCTCATGAAGCCACGTTTAACGCCCCACTTATCATTGAGAATCTTGGCAAGAGGAGCCAAGCAGTTGGTGGTGCAGGAAGCATTGGAGACGATGTGGTGGTTTGCCGCATCATACTCGTTATCATTGATTCCGAGGCACATGGTGAGATCGGGATCGGACGCAGGAGCGGAGATGAGAACTTTTTTGGCTCCGGCAGCGATGTGCTTAGAGGAACCTTCACGGCTGCAGAAGAATCCGGTCGACTCAAGGACGACGTCGGCATTCCATTCGGCCCAGGGAAGGTTTGCGGGGTCACGCTCTGCAGTAGTGTGAATCTTGTGCCCATCGACAATAATGTAGTCGTCGTCATAGCTCACTTCGCGGGCAAACTGGCCTTGCGAAGAGTCGTATTTGAGAAGGTGGGCGAGGGTCTTGTTGTCGGTGAGATCGTTGATGGCGACGACTTTCTTAAGTTCGTCGTCGGTCATTGAACGAAGCACCATCCGGCCGATACGACCGAATCCGTTAATTGCATAATTTGCCATGAGTCTTTCCTAGGAATAAATATTAGGGTTGGGCGTTCTCCAAACCTGTGTGGCAGGAAAACGGCGGCATTATGCAGGGAAGCCCACCCCCGTCAAGGATCTCGCTGGTATGGTCTATTTTCCTTCAGACTTGGGAAGTTTGGAGAGGGCGGGAATTTTCTCCGATTCCTCAAAAACAAGGACTGGATTTGCCGCCTTTGGCTTCCCGTTTTTACAGAAAATGACAGTCATACGCCTATCCCTGTCCATCCGGACCCGCCATCTATAAATTCCGATATGTTACCGGCGAGGGGCTCGAGGCAAGGAAGGCATAGTTTCGGGCATGGTGGTAAATTTCACGGCTTCACGAGGTTTCTTACCCTGGGCCTTGTAAAAAAAGCACTGCACGCGCTCACCTCTTCGAACTTTCACGTTGTTTTGCCAGATCGCCTTGCTGCCGCCATCGGCAGTCTTGTAGCCCACTTTGATCGCGGTCAAGCCCACTTTCACGGGCTTCATTGCCGTTTTACCTGGAGACAGGCCAAATGCTTTCGTGCCTGCCATTTGCACAATCACAACACTATCGGAAACATTCACGAAACGCATTCGCCCCACTGGAAAAGCATCAGCATCGTCACGAAGCATGAGCATTTTGGGTTTTTCCCAGGTCATGTTGGCGTTATCGCGAAAAAGCACCCCCAAACTGAGAGTCGAAGCCGGCATGCGGGACTTAATCCACTCTTTTCCAGCGACTCCTCCCGTTTTCAAAACCATCGCTTCGGAGCTGGCCGGGAACGTCACTAATTCAGAAACGGTTCGAAGCGAGAGGCGGAGATTCTTTACATTTCCGCGACTGATGTATGTCAAAGTGCTCGGAGGGAGAGCTCCCGGAGCGCTATCTTTCTGAACCCGAACTCCCTCTCTGAATTCCTCTTCCCACACAGGAAGTTCACCTAGAGCGATGAAGCGAAGGTGTTTCGGGGGGTCGTTTTCCTGGGCAGTGGCAAGGCCGGATAAGGCGGTCACGCTGAGGGCGGTTAAAAGGAGTCTTTTCATGTTCGTCTTGTGTTTAGCAAATTGATGGGGGGGGAATCCAGCGAAAGGTTTGAGAGTTTATAAAGGAACTATTTTGGAGATTTCAAACCTCGTCTGTATTTAACCAGCGAAAGCTCTTTATCTTGAAACGTCGTCCGAAGCCTGAAAATTCACTTTCCCGGTCAGGATTAATCCCCGAGGAGTCCGGTCGGATAGGGTCGGGAAGACGCTGGACAATCACTTCGCACCAGACACGGGTCTTTACCTTGCCTTCGCTCATTGCCTCACTGTAGGCGCGAATGGCGCAGGTATCCGCTCTCACTGAAATGCCGGGCCCAATGGTCTGAAGGACGCCAGCCTGAGTGAGATAGGTCGCAGCGCCCCACTCCTTGCATCTGGGCTTCAGGGTCCACTCGATCAGACTGGAATCTTCAATATTGTCGGGGGGATTATGGTCTCTGAGAGAGCGTTCCTTGTTGAGGGCATACAAGCCAAACTGATCAAGGGGGGCATTCAATCCAGCCCTATCAGGAAGAAACACGAGAGGCTCACCCCCTTGGGCGGTGCTTCGCCAGGTGTCCGCGCGAAAGCCCCGGCAATAGCCGTAACCTCGCAGGATGTCTGCTTGCCCCCGTTTCACACTAGTAAAAGAATACATAGCACATACACATATTGCAAATGGGATTGCCTCATTCTTTTCGGGTTCATGAAAAAAGGGAGGAGAGAAAAATCTCTCCTCCCTTGATTATGAGTTTCTTAAGGGGGGATTATTCCTCCGCGCCCGATCCGGCTTCGTCGTTCTCGCCACCGTCCTCTGAATCTTCGTCCGATTCATCGTCTGGCATGACACGGGCCACAGCTTGAAGCTTCTCTCCTTCGTTCAGAGTCACCAGCTTCACCCCTTGGGCATTCCGACCAGTCTCGCGGACATCGGAAACCCGAATTCGGATACTTTGCCCTCCATCGGTCATGAGCATGAGTTCGTCGGACTCTTCAACCGAAAGACTACCGACCACGGGGCCGGTTTTTTCGGTGCACTTCATAGTGAGCATTCCGATCCCACCCCGGTTTTTGGCCATATAGTCTCCAAATGGAGTCCTCTTGCCGAGGCCGTTCTCAGATGCCACCAGCAAGCGGGCGTCTTCGCTGACCACAGATAGGCCGACAACAAAGTCCCCTTCCCTCGGCCTAATCCCACGAACGCCTGCCGAGTTTCGGCCCATCGTGCGCGCCTGATCTTCGTTGAAGCGACAGCTCATCCCCCGATGGGTCACCAGCATGACATCATTTTTACCGGAGGTAAGACGCACTCCGATGAGTTCGTTTCCTTCATCCAGCTTAATGGCAATCGTTCCGGCTTTACGGTAGTTTTTGAAGTCAAAGAGGCTCGTCTTTTTGACCTTCCCCGAGCGGGTGGCAAAGAAGACATTCCCGGCATCTTCCCGGAAGGTGATGTCGTCTCCTGACTCTTCGTCCGTGGTGTATTCAAGACGAAGGACCGCTGCGATATTCTCCTCGGGCTGAAGATCGAGAACATTTTTAATGCTACGACCTTTCGAAGCACGGGAGCCTTCCGGCAAGCCGAAAACACGTTCGACGTAAACTCGACCGGTGTTGGTGAAGAACATCAGGTAATCGTGCGCTTGGGCCGTGAAGAGATGTTCGACGAAGTCGTTCTCCTCCTCATCGGAGGAATTGCGGGTTTCCATCCCACGGACTCCCTTTCCTCCGCGCGCTTGCACGCGATACTCACTGGCAGCGGTGCGCTTGATGTAACCCCGATTGCTCAGAGTCACGATCATGCCGTCGTTCGAAATGAGATCCTCGATGGCAATCTCTCCCTCGTCAGGAAGGATGGGACAACGTCGCGGCGTGGCATGCTTTTCCTTAATCTCAAGAAGCTCTTCCTTGATGATGGCGAGGACACGCTCCTCCCGAGCGAGAATATCGAGAAGGTCTTTAATATCCTCAATGATGGCATCGTACTCCGCCTTGATCTTGTCCTGCTCCATCGCAGTGAGCTGATAGAGACGGAGCTCAAGAATCGCGTTCACCTGGCGGTCGGTGAAGATGTATTTGTCACCTTGGATACTCGGTTGGCTTCGAATCAGAACACCTAGGGCCTGGGCCACCGGAAGATCAAAGTGATAGGCCTTGAGTTTCTGACGCGCCTCATCGCGGTTCTTGGAGTCGCGAATCATCCTGATGAAGTCATCAAGGTTCCCCAGCGCGAGGAGAAAAGCTTCGAGGTTTTCCGCACGTTCTTCAGCTTTACGAAGAAGATAGCGGGTTCGGCGGATGATGACCTCACGACGATGCTCAATAAAGGCATCAAGCGCATCGAGCACACCAAGCTGCTTTGGACGGCGCTCGTGAATTGCGAGCATATTGACGCCGAAAGACGTCTCCATCGCAGTGAGTTTGAAGAGCTGATTCACGACGACCTGTGGACGGGCGTCACGCTTCAGAGTGATTTCGATACAGGTATCATCGGCGGAAAGATCCCGCATTCCCGAGATGTCGACGAGGACTTTTTCACGAACGAGTTCGGCAATCCGGATCTGCAAAGTCGCACGATTCACTCCGTGGGGAACCTGGCGAATCATGATCTGAGAAGCACCGGTCTTGCTTTCGGTGACTTCCATCACTCCGCGCATCTTGATGCTGCCACGGCCGGTCCGGAAGTAGTTGTCGATTCCCTTGTAGCCACGAATCTCACAAGCCGAAGCGAAGTCCGGGCCTTTGATATATTCCTTGATCCCGTCGACCGTAATGTAGGGGTTGTCGATCCGGGCACAGACGCCATCGATCACCTCGCCCATGTTGTGAGCAGGGATGTTGGTAGCCATACCCACCGCGATACCGGTGCCACCGTTCACAAGAAGATTCGGAATCGCCGCCGGAAGCACGACTGGCTCCGTACTGTTTTCGTCGTAAGTGGTCTGATGATCGACGGTTTGTTTTTCAAGATCCATCATCATCGCCGAGCCCATATGAGTGAGACGGGCCTCGGTGTATCGCATCGCCGCCGGAGCGTCGCCTTCCACCGAACCGAAATTACCCTGACCATTGACGAGCGTTTCGCGCATCGTCCAAGGTTGGGCCATATTCACAAGAGTCGGATAAATCGCGCCGTCACCGTGGGGGTGATACTTACCCATGGTTTCACCAACAATACGGGCACACTTGAGGTGGGCCTTCGATGCCGACAAGGAAAGGTCGTGGTGCATCGCATAAAGCAGGCGGCGTTGGGAGGGCTTCAAGCCATCGCGGGCATCGGGCAGGGCCCGGGAAATGATGACGGACATCGAGTAGTCCAGGAAGGACTTCGACATCTCGTCGGCGACATTGATCGTTTCGATATAGTCGCGTGGCTCGTTGGGTTCTGTAGTGTCGTCAGACATAGAAAATTAGTAGGTTCGATTAAACGTCGAGGTTTTGCACGTTGAGCGCGTTGTCTTCGATGAAGCGCTTGCGAGGCTCCACGACATCGCCCATCAGGACGTCGAACATGGTTTCGGCTTCGAGCCTGTTCTCATCGTCGAACTGCACGCGCAGAAGTTGGCGGGTCTCCTTGTCCATTGTCGTTTGATAAAGCTCCTTGGCATTCATCTCACCAAGTCCCTTGAATCGCTGAATGCGCATTCCCTTTTTCCCAATCTCAAGGACGCGGCCAAGAATTTCAAAGAGGCCAAAAATCGGAGTCACGACTTCATTATCTCCCTCGCCCTCTACGAGTTCGTAGATAGGTTCATCATCCGAGAAGAATGGCTCGCTCTTCACGCCAAATTCACCAAGTCGCTCGAGAAGCTTGGAAATACCAATCGCCTCTCCGAGTTCGCGACGCACCGCGCGGCGCATCTTACCTTCGAATTTTTCCTTAAAGGCAGCATCTTCTTCCTCGGTGATTTCTTCTCCAAAAAGACGCAGATCGCGGTTCTCCCCGGCAAAAGCACGAACTTCTTCTTCGCTTTTGAAGTAAAGAACATCCTCCTCGTTTCCCGTGCGCACCCGGATCATATAGGTGGGGAGAGTATTGCCCTCCCGGGCTGCGAGAAGGTCCTTGAATTTCCCACCATGTCCTTCGAGCGTCCGGACAAAACTGTGAAGCTTTGCCAAGGTCGCGAGAACACTTTGGAGAAGATCAGAATCCACCATGCTCTTACCTCCTGATTGCCGGAGCAGAACATCATCAGATCCAAGTTCGATGAGAATTTTGTTCATCGCCGGATCGTCAGCGATGTATTCCTCCCGCTTCTTACGGGTAATTTTATAAAGTGGGGGCTGCGCAATGTAGAGATAACCGGCTTTCACCATGTCGGCCATGTGGCGGCAGAAGAAAGTCAGCAGTAATGTCCGAATATGCGCTCCGTCAACATCAGCATCCGTCATGATGATGATCTTGTGGTAGCGGACTTTTCCGAGTTCAAAGGCTCCTTCCTGGTCACCATCGCCAATCCCGGCACCAATCGCCGTGATCATGGCTTGGATTTCCTTGTTTTGAAGCGCTCGATGAAGGCGGGCTTTTTCCACGTTGATGACCTTACCCCGCAGTGGAAGAATGGCTTGGGTCGTCCGGTCGCGGCCTGATTTTGCAGAACCACCAGCGGAGTCTCCCTCAACAATAAAGATCTCGGATTTAGCAGGATCACGCTCCGAGCAATCGGCAAGCTTTCCGGGAAGACCTCCACCAGACAACACCGACTTACGAACAGTCTCGCGAGCCTTTCGAGCTGCTTCGCGAGCCCGGGCGGCATTGACGGCCTTGTCGATGATCGTCTTCGCCAGATTGGGATTCTCTTCGAAGTAATTTTGCAGGCCTTCGTAAACCACCGACCCAACGACACCTTCGATTTCGGTATTGACGAGCTTATCCTTGGTCTGGGAACTGAACCGCGGATTGGGCATCTTGACGCTAATGATACAAACAATGCCCTCGCGAACGTCGTCACCACTCAGCGAAGCATCCTTGTCCTTCAGGATCTTATTGGCCTTGGCATACAGATTAATGGATCGAGTGAGAGATCCCCGGAAACCGGTCAGATGAGTTCCGCCATCAGCATTAGGAATAGAGTTGGCAAAACAGAGAATTTGGTCGTTGTAGGAATCGTTGTATTGAAAAACGACATCAACAAAGACATCATCCTCCATAATCTTCCCATCGTAATCGATTTCAACCTTACGTTTCCCCTTGAGAAGGACGGGATCGGCATGAACGAGATTCTTGTTGGCCCCAAGTTGTTCGACGAATTCCACAATACCCCGTGCGTAGAAAAACGTCTCTTTTTCAGCTGACTCCGCACGGCGGTCTTCAAGGTTGATCGTCAATCCCGGATTGAGGAAAGCGAGTTCGCGAAGACGCTTCGAAAGCCGGTCAAACTTAAACTCGGTCGTGTCGGTGAAGATCGTCGCATCTGGAAAGAAGGTCACCTTGGTCCCGGTGACTCCGGGAGGAACCTTCCCGACCACTTTGAGCTCCTTGACAGTCTTGCCGCGCTCAAAGGTAATCTCGTGAAGTTTTTCTTCCCGGGAGACCTGCGCGACGAACCAGTCGGACAAGGCGTTCACGCACTTTGCCCCCACCCCGTGAAGACCCCCAGAATATTTGTAGGCGCCCTGACCAAACTTACCACCGGCATGGAGGCTCGTGAGCACGAGTTCGATCGCCGGAATCCCAAATTTTGGGTGCATATCGACAGGAATACCCCGTCCATCGTCGGTAACACTACAAGATTCGTCTTCGTTGATGGAGATGTCGATTGTCTTGCAAAACCCGGCAAGATGCTCGTCGATTGAGTTATCGAGAACTTCAAAAACACAGTGATGAAGCCCTCGTTCATCCGGGTCCCCAATATACATTCCGGGACGCTTTCGAACCGCTTCAAGCCCCTCTAATTTGTCGATCTGTCCGGCCCCGTATTCCTGGTCGCCAGAGACTCCAACATCGTCGATTTCCTCGTCCGGTTTTTCCTCTGCCATTAGGCCAAAATTCTCTGAAATTTCGGGAGTTGCGGCAAGGTTGATTCGCAGATTTTAAGGATTTTTTTTAACCCTCTTTGAAAGGGTGAGCCACTAGGCACTGAAGCGGTGATTGAACCAGTAGGCCACGGCTAAAACGATTGCCAAAACCACCAGTCCAGCAATCAACATTTTGGCTGCCGCCGCCACCCGGCCGCACTGATGACTCGTAGCGGAACCGAATCTCCACTCTACGGGACACGTTACGATGAGGCGCGGTGATTGTTCTGCCCACATGAAGGACACGGACCTGTGATCCCGGCAAGTGAGTGATCAACAGGCAAGGAAATCCGGCAAGGATCGTACGAGAAACTAATGACGTTATCGGCGCTGCCTCCTTGCTCCGACATGATCGGGCAAGTTTACCAAGCACCCCATAAGGCCAATACCGGGATTTCTAGATTTGCAGTAACTCACACTGCCAATTCAGCAGAATGTCTCGCGGCTCGGCCCCGATCGCCACCACCTGCTCCATCACAGCCCGCGAGGCGATGATCGAGGGATCAATGCCAAGCTCCTCGCCAACTCGATTTCTTTTCTCTAACCCCTCTTTAAGTCGCGCCTCAAAAGCCCCGTCATTTCGCCTACGCTCTCGCTTGGGTCGACTCGGCCATTTAACCTCTGGAATTTCTCTGGAAAACTCAATCGCCCGTTCCAAGCGCTGAAGCCGATCTCTTCGTAGCTTGGGGGGGAATTCAATCCGCTTTCCTTCAACCAGATCCAGAGCCCAGGCAATCAACTGCTTGTTAGTTGCCACCATAAAGCTAGGGCGATTCCATGCCGCCGCCTCCTGATCCCGCCACTCCCATAAAGATTTCAAAAACCTCAATCCATCCGGCTTGAGACTCCCGCTTCCGCCAATACGCCAGGATTCCTTTTCCTGCGACTCGCGAGCCACCACCCGGTCTTGCGCTGCCTGACAAGATTCCAGAAACCATTCATAGCGTCCGAGACCCCGGAGCTTGGTCTCAACCGCATCTGCGAGGGGCAAAAGATAGCGGACATCATTGCGAGCATACTCCAACATCGTGGGACTAAGCGGTCGCTTTCCCCAGTCCGCTTTTTGCGAGCTCTTTGAAAGCTCAACATCGAAATACTGTTCAACCAAGCTAGCATAACCAAACCTCTCATGGCCGAGGAGTTGCGCCGCGATTTGCGTGTCGTAAAGGAGAGGAGGAACCATCTGCCATTCTCGAAGCATTAGCGACATGTCGTAGTCCGCTCCATGCATCCAAATCTTCGCGCTCTTCAACCATTCGACCAAAGGCTCCAGCGACTGCCCATCAAGCGGATCAATCAATTCAACTTCATCCCCATAACAAACCTGAACAAGGCAGATTCTCTCGGAATGGCGATACAAGCTATCAGCCTCCAGATCCAATCCAACTGACCCTGGAGCGGACGGCAACGATTTCACCAGCGGTTTTACCTGTGTATACTGATCTGAGGACATAAATAAAAAAGGAACAGGGACACGCCCCTGTTCCTTTGAAGTTTAGGAAAGCAGTGGTTTAATCAAGCTTTCGTGGTCAATTATTGCACTACTTGGTGCGGGCAAGCACTCGATAAAAGAGATTGCCACGACCCGCACCGCTGATGACCGGAATCCGATAAATCTCAACATCGCCTTCAGATCGGGTCAGCGTCGCCAACTCAGCATCGACCCAGTTGTTTAGATCCGATGATTGCTGGGGAACATATCTCAAATCTGTTCGGGAGCTATCTATCCCGTATTCGATATAGCTCCTGTCCCCGGAGGTCACCAACTTTGGAAGATACTTCGGGATATCAGCAACGATCAGGCTACCACCAAAAGCATATTCATGGTGGTTGGAATATCCGT
>Ga0308005_10000789_pt1 | contig 11297 bp, 10 predicted proteins | sample Neamet67_FD_203142 | JGI IMG/M metagenome (GOLD analysis project Ga0308005, IMG submission 203142) | Marine microbial communities from water near the shore, Antarctic Ocean - #67 | ecosystem: Environmental > Aquatic > Marine > Unclassified | place: Southern Ocean | collected 2014-06-07 | reverse complement strand
AGTAAATAGAGTCCCAGTTTCGATGATGTCAAGTGTGAACTTGCCTCGGCCACTAACTAAACCGTTGTGTTTGACGCCCATGAGATAAGGAGGCTGCCAGTCCGTTATCTCCATTTTGTCGGTAAGTCGAAATGGTCCGACAGCGGTCAAGCATTCAAAAGTAGTTCCTACACCTTCATATCTATCGGATGTAATGGTTATAGACAAAGCATCTTGCATCCACTGGGTATGCGATTGGATGTCGGCGATGTATTCCCAAATATTTTCTACCGAGCTAGGTAACTCAATTGATACTTTTATGTCCATTGAGTTACTCCCACCTCGCAGCCGAGCTTAGGTGCAAGATTGAGGAAGGAGATAAATCCTTCATGTTGTTTTGTCGATTCATTTGGGTTTCGTTCCCAAGAATTAGATCCCACAATGGCGCAAGTCGAATTTTTATTTAGCGGATTTAATAGAAATTAAATTGTAAGTGCCGCAACGAATCAACCTAACCTAGAACCATGTCTGATAGTGCTGGGATGAGAACCACTTACTTAGATTGTGCTGCCTCAACGCCGATTCGACCCAGTGTGCTCGAGTTAATGATGCCATACCTGAGAGATCAGTATGGAAATCCTTCCGGTGCACACCGAATGGCTCGTAAAGCCAGAGCTGCGATAGATGACTCGCGTGAACAAGTAGCAGAAGCTATTGGGTTCTCGCCCCACGGAATTGTATTCACTAGCGGCGGGACGGAGTCAGACAATTTAGGGATTAAAGGGTTCAGCGATCGTCCGGGTTTCGTAATGTGTCCTGAGACTGAGCATCATGCTGTTCTTCACCCAGTGGAAGTTCTGGGTGGAAAAAAAGTCAGAGTGACGGATGAAGGACAAGTTGATCTCGATCACCTGTCGGAATTATTGAAATCTACGACCTCATTAGTGTCGGTAATGATGGTTAATAATGAGTCCGGGGCTATCTGTGACTTGGATAAGGTTGCGGAAGTAATAGAAGATATATCACCCGGGACCTTGCTGCATACTGACGCCGTCCAGGCGGTCAACTGGGTGGATATTAAAAAGGCGGCAGCAAAAGCGGATCTTTTATCCCTTAGCGGACATAAATTCGGTGCTCCGAAAGGTGTTGGCGTGCTGGCATTAAGAGAAGGAGTGACGATTCAGGCTCAAATGCTCGGAGGTGGGCAAGAGGCTGAGCGTAGAAGCGGGACTCACAACACTGCCGGAATAGTTGCCTTTGGGGCGGCACTTATGGAACTAACATCGAGTCGAGACTCGGAGATATCGAGATTGACTAAAGAAAGAGATCGCCTAGTCGATGGGTTGTTAGCTACTATTGACAGATGCGCTGAGACAGTGCCGAGGTCGTCGCGATCGGCAGGAATAACACAATTAGTATTTGAAGGAATTGAGAGTGAAGCGTTGTTAGTCTTGTTGGAGCGTGACAATGTAATGGCGTCAGCTGCTGCATCCTGCGCATCAGGTGCCATGGAACCTTCGCACGTATTAGCCGCCATGGGGATGGATAGAACAGCGGCGGCGGGATCGCTCCGTTTGTCTATGGGATGGTGCACAGAGTCTAGGGAGATTGATGTGGCGTTAAAGGTAATTCCTAAGGCTGTAGAGCAACTCAGAGTGTCATTATGAGCAAAATTTTAGTGGCGATGTCTGGTGGAGTAGACAGCTCTGTGACAGCAGCGCTTTTAAAAAATGAAGGTCATGAAATAACTGGTGTTACTTTAAAATTATGGGGTGGCGAGCAAGATAAGGGCTGCTGCTCAGTTTCTGATGTTGATGATGCGCGACGAGTAGCGCAGCAGCTGGACATAGATCATTTTGTCTTTAACTATGGCGACCAATTTGATAAGCATGTGGTTCAGCCGTACGTTGACTCGCATGTTGCCGGAATGACACCGAATCCGTGTATCGAATGTAACCGACATATTAAGTTCGATGCTCTCGTAGAACGTTCACATCGTTTGGGTTTTGATGCGTTAGCAACGGGCCACCATGTTCGTCTGTCGGGTCTAGACGAAGGTGCCAGACTGAGGCGAGGGGCTGATATGGAGAAAGACCAGTCATATGTCCTCTACATGTTGTCATCCAAGGATCTAGCTTATTTGCGGTTTCCGGTCGGCGACTTAAGTAAAGAAGATGTTCGTAAATATGCGACTGAGTTAGGTTTACGAACAGCAGATAAGCCCGATAGTCAGGATGTATGTTTTATCACTGCGGATAACGGAAGAGAGAAATTTCTAGCAGAGCGAGTGGAGTTGCATCCTGGGAGCCTTGTGGATGCTGATGGCAAAGTTGTCGGCTCAGTCGAAGCAATCGAATTAGTTACTGTAGGACAGAGAAAAGGTCTAGATCTTGGCGGAAATTCTGGCCGGTCGTATGCTGTCGCTGTTGACGTGCCATCTCGGAAAGTTCGCGTTGGGAATGCGTCAGAACTAAAATCAGGCAGTGTCACACTTACGGACTTTAGTTGGGCTGAGGCACCTTTCTCTGGAGAGGTACTTGCTCAGACTAGCGCCCATGGGAAACCTGCGTCTGGCTGGCTTGATGCAAACGGGACGCTGACCTGGGATTCGAAGAGACAGCGAGTTGCAGCGGGTCAAGCCGTTGTCTTCTATCATGGCGATCTTGTTATCGGCGGAGCCATTGCAAAACAGGGTGCTTTGCCGGAGGGGTAGTTACAACCTTGGTAGGTTACGGTTTGCTGCTTCTTTCAGGGCCGCCCCAGGTCGGGTAGGGCTGAATAAGACTTGCTTGACTGCTTTGACTTCAGCGATTCGGCGAGATTGTGGAACTACTTCAACTTCTCCATCGATGCTGGCCTGAAGAACGGCACCGAGTGCATTTTGTGAAATATCCAAGAGTCCTTCAGATTCTAAGCTGGCACCGGTCTCGATGGCGCCCAGGCTAGATATATCAGCTCGACGAATAAGAAATGGTTCTCGTGTGGAAAGTAAGTCATGAAGTACGAATCCGTTCGGAACGAAAATGATCCATCTTTTAGATAACTGATGCATGGATCGAATGCCTGCTCCAGCTATCGGAATGCCTAAAATAATGGAAAGCGATCCGTAGAGCCACTGGCTATTAACTAATAGGATTGGACCTAGCAAGATGCCTGAAACGGTCATAACCCACGTCAAAGGTAAGGGCCCGAGGTAGAGGGCAGAAGGGCAACGAAGTAAGAGGCGACGCTCATTTCCATAGCTCAATCCGTCTACTAAGGAATTACCTACCTCTGGAAGAAAAACGAGAATAATGATGACACAACTATGAGCGAAAGCTACCCAATTAAGAGTCGAAGCGGTCGCTATTAATGTTGTAGCGACTAATGTTAAAGGCGCAGCAATCCTGAGCGCAGTGAGCGACCAAGCTCTGCGTATTAGTGTGCAAGTAAGAACGAAAAACCAAATTAGCCAACCGTAAGCGGAAAATAAAGCTTGAGTGTTGCCTGACGAATCGACAAGAGATTCATCAAACATATCGCCAAGAGATAAAGGGAGAAGTAGCCAATTAATGCGGACTAGCCATAAAGAAGGATCTTTTTTCCAATTCTGAAAGAAGGTGAAAGCATTGCTGGTGCGTAACATCTCTATAAGCGTGGCTTAATATCTCTCAATGGTCTAGCTGGAGGAGCATTTAAATTCTCTTCTTTAATCGGTCCCTCATCGCAACTACTCTTAGGTATTGTCGGTTTTGATATGGAAGACAGCAACAGCCCACCTGATATTATTTCAGCGAAAGTTATCGAATCTCGTATCAAAGAGCTGCGAGTTCAAATTCGCGCACATAATGTTGCATATTATGAGTTAGAGGAACCCATAATCGCTGATGCCGACTACGACTTGATTAGCCGAGAACTCGTTAATCTTGAGCAGGGTCACCCAGAGTATGAGATAGGGGATTCTCCGACTAAGGACATTGGCTCGAAGGCAAGTGTGTTGTTTAGTCCAGTGCAACATCAAGTGCCCATGATGTCGCTGGACAACGCTATGAGTTTCGATGAACTAGATGTTTGGCATGAACGTGTCATCAAAAGTCTCGGAGACGTTACCTCACCGCGATTTGTTTGTGAGCTCAAATTCGATGGACTAGCGGTATCCATACGATACGAAATGGGCAAGTTGGTTCAGGCTGCAACACGCGGCAATGGCAGAGTTGGCGAGGACGTAACGGCCAATGTCTCAACTATTTCAGACATCCCCAAGGAGATAGGACCAGATGCACCAAATGTTCTTGAAGTACGAGGGGAGGTGTACCTCCCGATCTCGCGTTTCAAGGCCCTGAATGAAGAGCAGAGTAGGAAAGGTGAAACGGCATACATAAATCCGCGAAACACTGCTTCAGGTAGTTTGCGTCAAAAAAATTCAAAAGTTACGGCTTCACGTGGCTTATCGTTTTGGAGTTATCAGCTCGAGGAGAAAAGCCTCGGACTGGCCATGGACTATTCGTCCCAAACATTTGAGTTTTTGTCTTCTCTAGGATTACCAGTAAGTCCTGAGATCGAGTTTTTTGATCAGTTCGAAGAAGTCAAAGAATTTTGTAAAAAATGGATTACGAAGAGACACATACCGGACTATGAAATCGATGGAGTCGTTATAAAACTGGATGGTTTAAGAGATAGAGAAAAGTTAGGTTCTACCAGTCGGGCTCCACGCTGGGCGATAGCTTTTAAGTTTCCGCCTGAGGAGCGAACGACAAAACTTCTGTCAATCGAAGTATCTGTAGGAAGAACTGGTCGAGCTACTCCGTTTGCTGTTTTAGAGCCAGTCTTTGTTGGCGGGTCTACTGTGGCAATGGCTACTTTACACAATGAAGATCAGGTGGCTTATAAGAATGTTCGACCTGGTGATGTTGTCTTTGTAAGGAAAGCAGGCGATGTCATCCCTGAAGTCTTAGGCCCAGTTTTGAGCCAGCGATCTACAGCTAGTGACGCTTGGCATTTTCCTAAACTGTGTGCTTCCTGTGCGCATGAGTTCACTAGACAAGCTGGAGATGCAAATACGTATTGCCAGAATCGGTTTTGTCCAGCTCGAATTCAACAAGGAATCAGTTATTTTGCGGGCAGAACTGCGATGGATATAGAGGGCTTGGGCGAACAGACAGTCAAGCTTTTAGTAGAAGAGCATATTGTTGAAGATGTTGGTGATTTGTTCAGTCTGGAAGAGAGTCAATTACTTAATTCAAGGGGAACTAATCAAACGTCTGTAGATAATCTACTTACGGCTATAGACGCAGCGAAAGATCGTCCCTTAGCTAGTGTTCTGATTGGTCTTGGAATTGATCACCTTGGACCATCTACTGCGGAAATGCTTGCCCGTCAGTTTGAAAACATTGATGCGATCATGCAAGCGGACGCTAAGACTATAGAGACGTTAGATGGTTTAGGTCCAAAGATAGCTGAGAGCGTTGTGTCCTTTTTCTGTGATCCTATTCAACGAACAGTTATTGAGAAGCTGCGTGTTGCAGGAGTTCGGCTTGAAGAGAAGGTTAGTGAGGAAGAAGCTTTTCAGGTGTTGCAGGGTAAGTCAGTTGTTGTAACCGGAAATTTAGATGACTGGTTCTTAAGCCGTGATGATGCAAAAAAAGCAATCGCTGTAAGAGGAGGTAAAAGTCCGGGCAGTGTGTCTGCTCAGACGTATGTCTTGGTGGCAGGAAACGGTGCTGGTCAGTCGAAACTAGCGAAGGCAGAATCTCTCTCAATTCCCATAATCGGAGAAGATGCATTTCGTCGGCTGCTTAAAAGCGGGCAACTAGAAACCTAGCTTTATGATCCAGTGATGACTGATCCATCTTGCCTAGACAATCTTTAGAAGGTCGTAAAACACCATTCGAAGTCAATGTTGTCGGCTTCTATGTTTATTGTTGGGACAGCAACCACGCGAGCGCAGACGTTGCCAGTTCGTAATTCGGGGAGCGTCTTTTCTTCCGCTGGGAAATAAAAAAACTCACCTAGTTCCCTAGTCCCGTCAGTTAGCTCTGAATCTGGAATTACGACTCCGTCGATTGTGAGCGTAGGTTGCCAGCCCGGGCTCAGAGAAACACCCACAGGACTTTGATAAGGGGTTTTACTTCCTTCTCCAGGAATAACCGAAAGAAGGCCATTCGGATACAGATCAGGTCGAGGGGCTCCGCGAGTTACAGTAACGATCCAGAATATGAGTATTACGACAAAGACAGCACCTACGGTTATAACGGTAGCTACTCCACGTCTAAGCGACCAATTTACGGTGCCGGAGTTTTTGTTGATCGATAGAGAATCTCCACTGTTCACTCACACAGCATGCCCGACATGGGAGCGAAAGCCCACTGACAGAACTAAGAAGCTAAACGAACTTGTAACTAGCCGACACAGAGCTATTGTCAGGTTGTGGATCAATACGGTGAGAAAGAGATTCTTAGTGAGCCTTCTCTTAATCGTTCATGGCTTCTATTGTTTCTTGCTTTTGCTTTTGTTATTGCCATAGGGGCTTTGGCCGTTAGCAGCGTTGACCCCCCAGGAACTTCAATCCATGCCATTGCCGATTACAAAGGCCACACAATTGGCGAGGTACGCGCTATCGCCGAAAAAAACTTGTGGGTTTTGGACGAAGATCAAGTGCGTACTGATCTGGTGCCTGAGGGCTTAGTGCTGGTGCAAAACCCCTCTGATGGCCAGGGATTAGCGGAAGGGAAACTGTTGTCTGTCGAGGTCTCTAGCGGTCCGTTGTTGCGCCTCACTCCGCACATATTGGGACTCTTGTTAAATCCGGCACGTATGAGGCTCGAGGCAAGAGGTTTCGAAATTGATGAAGTGGATCTTCGCTACAGCGAGGACGTTGTTGACGGGCAAGTTCTTGAACTTCTTATAGGGGAAAAATCAACCCATGGCGGGTTACTTAATGAGCCTGGAACCCGTGTATCTCTTGTCGTCTCTGCAGGGCCAGTCCCGCGAATGGTACCGAACCTCATTAACACCTCACTTGAGGCTGCGACAAACATTCTGGCAGGTTTGCAGCTGGCATTTGTGGTGAACGAAAAAAAGGATTTTAACTCAATATTCCCTAACGAATTCGTTACCAGACAAACTCCGGTGAGTGGTTTGTCGGTAGCCAGAAATTCCGTAGTTGAATTAACAATTGCTGGAATTTCCCCAACGGTTGAAGTGCCAGATGTAGTCGGTGTTGAGCCAGATGAAGCAGCCGAAATGCTCAAAGAGGCAGGGTTAGTTGTCGAAAGATTTGAGTCTGGCCTTGGGCTAGTTGAGGAAACCTCTCCAGCGATCGGTGTAATTGTTGATCTGGGATCTCTAGTTGTCCTGAAGTTTGCCGCTGGTCAATAGGCATCGTTACAAATATTGCACTGAGAATTATCAGATAATGCTTGCAGTAAGTAACCGGAATACGAAATCATACGACGTAAACTCTTTTCGATGGCATCCGGCAATAGCCCCTCTCGATTGGCGAGAATAGATAAACGCCAACGAAACGAAAGTTGGCCTAACGCGCCGCTGTACATAGATATGTCGATATGCATAAATTGTGATGCATGTCTGCGGGCTTGCCCGCCCAATTTTGGAGCTATTTTCAATCACGGAATCGATGTAGTTATCATTCCTGAGTTGTGCTCTGGTTGCGATAAGTGTCTTGATCCATGCCCTGTTGATTGCATCCATCCTTTGGATGAAAAAAGTTGGGTAACAACACCAGATAGTTGGTGGAACGAGCCACTAAGCGCTAATGATTCGTATATGTAGTTAATAGTTTGAGTAGGTAAGTTTTAAATACTTACGGAGGAATTTTGACAGAACGATTATCCCAAGACGAAGTAGCGCACGTGGCGCATCTCGCGCGAATTGATCTTAACGAAGGTGAACTGCGGCATTTCGCTGATCACCTTGGCAAAATTCTTGAACACGCTAGTGAGCTTGACTCTCTGGATCTAGAAAGCATTTCCTCAATGTCGCATCCGCGTTTGCTCACAAATGTTATGCGAGATGATGTCGTTGGAACGACTCTAGACAGGGCGGAAGTGTTGGAGCAGGCTCCGGACGCAGAGTTGGGTCAATTTCGAGTCCCTTCGATTTTGGGGGAAACGTCGTGACTCTAGGCGACTCGGCACTCTCAATCGCAGAAGATGTGCGGCTTGGTAGAAGAAGCGCTGTTGAAGTTTTGGAGAGTTATCTTGCGGTTATAGATGCAACAGAAAAAGAAATTCATGCATTTAATTTGGTGACTCGTGACCACGCCTTTGTTTCAGCTCAAGAGGTGGATGAAAAAATTTCCCGGGGACTTGAGCCTGGCCCGTTAGCGGGTGTACCGATTGCTTACAAGGATAATTTATGCACCTGGGGTGTTGAAACCACCTGTTCTTCGCGAATGCTTGAAGGTTGGAAACCCCCCTACAACGCAACTGTTGTGGATCGTATGTCGGCCGCTGGGGCAGTGATGATAGGGAAAACAAACCTCGACGAGTTTGCTATGGGAAGTTCAACAGAAAATTCCGCTTTCGGACCAACTCGTAATCCAGTTGATGTTTCTAGGGTTCCGGGAGGATCGAGCGGAGGATCAGCTGCTGCGGTCGCAGCGGGTTTTGCTCCACTTGCGCTTGGATCAGACACGGGCGGATCTATTAGACAGCCAGCAGCTTTGTGTGGGGTTGTAGGCGTTAAGCCCACTTATGGGTTAGTTAGTCGATTTGGGTTAATTGCTTTTGCGTCTTCTTTTGACCAAATAGGTCCGTTCGCAAATAATGTTGCTGATGCTGCAGTAGCGCTCGAAGTTTTAGCCGGCCAAGACCTTGCCGACAGTACATGTATCCCTCATCCAGGCCCGAAGCTGTTAGCTGAGCTTGACCGAGGGGTGGAAGGGCTTCGCGTTGGCATAGTCAGAGAGCTATTAGATGGGAGCGATGAAGATGTTACACTGCGAGTACATCAAGCGGCTGAAGCCCTGATTGCAGCTGGAGCATTTGTCGATGAGGTTTCTGTGCCAGCTGTTGAATATGGACTTACAGCCTACTATCTGATTGCTCCTGCTGAAGCCTCTAGTAACTTAGCTCGCTACGATGGAGTTCGGTACGGCTTAAGACGTGAAGGTTCTAACGTCCAAGAAATGAATGCATTGAGTCGACGCGATGGTTTCGGAGATGAAGTTATCGCTCGGATAATGCTCGGTACCTTTGCGTTAAGTGCAGGTTATTACGATGCCTACTACGGTAAAGCTCAGAAAATAAGGAGCTTGATAAGGCGGGACTTTGACTTGGTGTATGCGGATCATGATCTGTTGCTTTCTCCCACTTCACCATCAGTAGCGTTTAAATTTGGTGAACGATCGGATCCTATGTCTATGTACCGCAGTGACGTATGCACGATTCCGAGTAACTTGGTCGGCGACGCGTCGATGTCAGTTCCCTTTGGAAATGGCTTACACAACATGCCAGTAGGAGTTCAGCTAATGGCGCCGGCCCTAGGAGAAGCTTTGATGTTTCGAGCAGCAGCAGTTCTGGAACTTGCAGAGCCAGCGGAGGAAGTTCATGACTGAGTGGGAGACAGTTGTTGGACTCGAAGTTCACGTGGAATTAGCCACAGCGACTAAGTTGTTTTCTTCGGCCCCTAACCGTTTCGGCGATGAACCGAACACAAATGTAACTCCGGTTTGTTTAGGCTTACCGGGCTCACTTCCAGTTTTGAACAGGAAAGCTGTTGAACTTGCGATTAGTACTGGGTTAGCGTTGAACTGTGAAATTCGTCCGTCAGTTTTTCATAGAAAAAATTATTTTTACCCAGATATGCCGAAAGATTATCAGGTAAGTCAGTATGACGAGCCGATATGCGCTGAAGGTTATTTGGACTTATTAAATGGAATTCGGATAGGTATCGAAAGAGCCCATTTGGAGGAAGATGCCGGAAAGACCACTCACCTGGGAGGTGAAGATGGTCGTATCCATGGGGCTAGTGAGGCCCTTATCGACTACAACCGAGCTGGAGTTCCTCTTCTTGAAATAGTTTCTCGTCCGGATATCCGATCCGCCGATGATGCTCGATCATATGTGGAGGAACTGAGGGGAATACTTTTGGCAACCGGAGCTTCTGAGGCGCGCTTAGAGGAAGGGTCAATGCGAGTTGATGCGAACGTTAGCGTTCGTCCGTTTGGATCTTCTGAGTTAAGAACTCGTTGCGAAATTAAGAATTTGAATTCGCTTCGATCGTTGCAACGGGCAATTGAGTATGAAGCTCAGCGACATATCGATTTATATGAAGCAGGAGAAAAGCCAAAGCAGGAAACACGTCATTGGTCTACCGAGGGCCGGACGCATACCTTGCGCTCTAAAGAAGAGGCGAATGATTATAGATACTTTCCTGAACCAGATTTAGTGCTATTGGATCCGGATCGGGCTTGGATAGAAGAAATCAGGAAAGCTTTGCCAACACTTCCGGCTGCGATTCGAAGTGAATTAGTGGCCTGTGCTGGAGCGACTTTAGAACAGGCCAACACCATAGTTAGTCGCGGCCTTGGCTCAATAGTTGTATCTGCCGTAAATTCAGGGTGTGATGCCAATAGAGCCTTAACTCATGCGGTTCAAAACTTAGCTATGGAAAACGCTTCGAAAATCTCAGATGTGTCATTCACTAAGGTTTTGCAGATGGAGGAGGAAGGTTCGTTAACTCCAACTCAAGCTAAGCAAATTTTGGCGGAAGCCGTGGAAACAGGGGAAGACCCGACTCTCCTGGCGAAAAATCGGGGGTTTGAAGCCATGGAAAGTGGAGCGCTCGAAATACTCGTAGATAGAGCGATAAGTGAGAATCTTGGGGCGTGGGCAAAGTTTTGCTCAGGTGAAGAAAAAGTTCAAGGTGTCTTCGTCGGAGCGGTTATGAAAGAGACAAAAGGGCAAGCAGATGGCGGGGAGATTAATCGAATCTTGCAGGAGCGACGATCGTCTAGCTAGCTAACGGACAATGGATTGTAGATCTTTGGCTTGATCGACCCAGTTTCCAACCTCTTTTTCGTTAGGAAGCCGACCTACGAGAGGTTTTCGTCGTGAAGCGTTGGCGCTTACCATGTCTTGGTGGAGGCGTGATGAGCGCGAGCGTCGGAGTTTCTTGAGGGAATCGATGCCTACAGCCTCAAGCAGGTCCGAGTATTGAGTTGAGACTCCCTGAATCCGCATTAAATCAGCGCGATTAACCCACTCGAGAACTCGCTTCTCTGACACACCGACTGTTTCAGCGATAAGTTGGCGACCTTTTCTTGTTGCGCCAGAGCCGAGAAGGATGTCACAAGTTTTTATATCAGCAGAAATGAG
>Ga0308005_10000788_pt1 | contig 11308 bp, 11 predicted proteins | sample Neamet67_FD_203142 | JGI IMG/M metagenome (GOLD analysis project Ga0308005, IMG submission 203142) | Marine microbial communities from water near the shore, Antarctic Ocean - #67 | ecosystem: Environmental > Aquatic > Marine > Unclassified | place: Southern Ocean | collected 2014-06-07 | reverse complement strand
CGGGATGAATTCACCTGAGACGCCACGTTTTACAGGAAAGAGAGGCACCACAGGATGCCGAGATCCGGCTTAACCAAGAGGCGAGTTTCTTTTCGATGAGGTCACCTTGCGTTTTCTCATAATGAAGGTGGTGGCCTTCGCGATTTTTGATAATTGGCTGAAGGGCGACTGCAAGCGCCCGTTTGACTCGGAATCGATCAAGTTATTGAACATGTCGATTTTCAGCGAATCTGCGCCATGTCAAAGAAAAACCTCTCTTCCCTAGCCTTAATCTACTCTATATCAACAGATTAACCATAAGTTGACGCGGATGCGTAGCCAATCCCAAAATCCTAGCCGGATGGCGCCTTGCTATATTCCAGATAAACATCCTCGAGCGAACGCCGAACGGGTGTCACTTCGGACACTTCGGCTCCGGAATCCACCAAGGCCGCAACGATTTCGGACACCTTCGTCTCTAAAGGAAAAACAATCCGCCCCCCGGGCATCGGCTCTCCTTGGAACCGCTTGATCACTTCATCCCGCACATGGACCGGTTCGGCCTGAATTCGAAGACCCAGACGATCATCCCTCAAATCATTGACCCGCCCCTGAAAGACGTGCTCCCCTCCTCGAATAATAGAAACCCGGTCACACATCAGTTCGACCTCGGATAGGAGGTGCGAATTAAAAAGAACCGTCAAACCGCGCTCTTCCCGCAAAGACAGGATGAAATCACGGAACCACTTAATCCCCTCGGGGTCGAGCCCATCGGTCGGCTCGTCCAGAAGCAAGACTTCAGGCTCCGGGAGAAGCGCCTGCGCCAAAGCCAGCCGTTGACGCATCCCATGGGAATAGGAGCCCACTTTTGAATTGATGCGATCCGAGAGGCCCACCTTTTCGACAATCTCCCGCGCTCCTTTCTCATCAAAAGGGCCACTCAAACCGACGAGAATCTTAAGATTCTGCCAGCCGCTCATGTAATCGTAGAACGCTGGAGCTTCAAAAATTGCGCCAACCTTCCTGAGAGCTGCCGTATGATCCTTGAGCACCGAAACACCTCCTACCTCGACCTCGCCTCCATCAGCGGACACCATTCCCAAAATGATTCCCACGGTCGTCGATTTCCCCGCCCCATTGTGACCGAGTAATCCGTAGATTTCTCCTTTCTCGACCTCGAAGGAAACGCCTTTCAACGCTTCCTCTCCTACGAAACGTTTTCTGAGATTGCTAACGCGTAGCATGGGTTCAATCACGGGAACTGGTTTTAAAATTAATTTTGCTGGAGACCGATTGATCGGAATAGAGGAAATTTACCCCATTCTTCTTACCGTGGTAGGCTTCTTTGTCGAAAATAAGAGGAATCATCGCACTATCGGCTCTCGCCCCCATCAAGGTCAGTCGGGTCCGACGAAGATTGCTCAGGTTCTCGTTCCAAAAATAGGATGAACCCGACTCCTTAAAATGCTCGTGATCCGAGGGACATTTGAAAACGAATTCATCGCCTCCAAGGTAGGGCAACAATTCAACTTCCAGGACCGCCGCGTCCTCCGACTTGGCCTTTCTCCCGATAAACCATGGCGGCATAACATCGTTGTGGTCGAAAAGGTAGCCCTCAAGTCCTACTCCCAGATCCCTGAGCTTGCTCATACAGGTCACTCCCTGCGCCTTGCGTTTCACACTCATCCCGATGGGAAAGACAATCCCGGCCAAAGCAGCGATGATCACGATAACGATCAAGAGCTCGGTCAGGGTGAATCCTCGCTTCATGAAATCAAAGAGATCCTCCAGGGCGGGCAAAGCCATTCAACATCTCGCCAAACGCATCCATCAGGGGAGCCAAATCCATCTTCGTCTCCGCACTGGCATTTTGGTAGTATGCCGCAAGTCCCTCTTTCACGATGCGATCAATGACCTCCGGATCTTCCTCCTTGAGTCGGACCAAGTCCTCGCCTCCCTGGCCTTCCATATCCCGGAGTGATTTTTCCACGAGCCGCTGGCGTTCTTTGGGATCCATTTTATCAAATGCTTCCATCATCCGCTCCATCGACTTTGTTAACGTGAGTTCCAGGAAGTAAATACGCTCGGAGGGGTTGAGTCGTTGAAAGAGCTTTAGGCCCGCACGCGAATCTTGCAGCCGCTCTCTTTCCCTCAGATCAAGCCGATTGAAAACCTCGGCGATTTGCTCAAGTCTCCCGCGCCTGCCATCCGCATCGCCGGCATCGCTCATCTCGGACGACCAATCGTCGAAGTTTGATTCCTCGATCATTTCAGCCACGCGGGCTGCGGTCGCCTTTCGATCCGACGCCCATGCTGAAACTCCCCAAACGGCAAGCCACAGAGTGGAGATAACGAGGAGGCCGATCAGAATAGGTTTCTTCTTCATGAAGCTTTCTCGAAACTAAGCGGACTTCGAAAAAGCGCAACCTCGGGAAATCTACGAAGGTGGAAGTTTCAAGAGCACGCTCAATCCACCCTCAGATCGATTAGACGCCGTGATGCGACCTTTTAGGCTCTCAATGCAGGTCTTGGCAATTGCCAACCCTAGCCCGGCGCCTCCGGCCTCGCGGGTCCTCGCGATGTCCGGACGAGTAAAAGGCTCAAGTATATGCTCCAGCCAGTCATCAGAAATACCCGGCCCACGGTCACACACTTCCAGCTCGATCATTCCGTTGCGCTCCCGCACCACGATTTCGATTTCTTTTGCATAACGCACCGCATTTCGAACGACATTCGAGAGCGCCCGCCGCAGCAAATCTTCATTGGTCACCAACTTCAGAGAACCAGGAATACTCAGTTGAATATCCTCACCCGCTCCCTCACGCGAAATCACCTCGGAGCAAAAGGCTTCCAAATTAATATCAGTCACCGCCAGACTCTTGGGCTGGATTGAGGCTTTGGAAAAATCAAGCAGCTCATTCACAAGCTGCGATAGCTCTTCCACTTCACCCCCGACGGTCTCGAGCTTCTTTCGATCATCCGCATTGAGTTGGTTCTCCAGAACTCCAAGTCCCATCCGAATCCGAACCAGCGGCGAACAAAGCTCGTGAGCAATATCCCCAAGAAAACGCTTCTGACCAGAAACCAAGTCATCCAGCTTCCCCGCCATCTTTTGTAAAGAGCGACTCAACTGGCCAATTTCATCCAAACGGCGCGTGGCAATCTCGACTTCAAAATCTCCTTCAGCAATCGATTCCCCGCCCTTCGTGAGAATCCCAAGACGCCGGGTCACGCGATAGATCCAAGGCACCCAGACCAAAAGGGTCAATATTCCTGCCGCTGTCACAGCCCAAACCACCGGCTTCCAAGTAAAAAACAACGAACTCCCTTCTTCCTCTCGAATCAGTAAAATAATCGACCGCTCCCGCTCATCAGGATCTTCCTGAAGTTTCATGCGAACTCCAGCCACGTGACCCGAAGGCAATGTTACGATATCAAGAAACTCAGGCTCGCTCTTGGGCGCTTCCGGCCAGCCACGATGATCAGGAACCAACTCTTCGAAGAAATCACGCTCACGAGGGGGCCTCCAGGAGCTGGTGGATTCGACCTCGCAGCGCTTAACATGCAGCGCGGTTGTGACCATGGCCTCCCCGGCTTCAATGATGCCCGTCGTGACATGGGAATCCGCCCCCTGCGAGACTTCAGACGCCTCACCCGGGATCGCGACACTCTCGAAGCCCTGGAATCAGTCTACCAAAACGTCGATCAACTCGACCTCTGGGTCGCCGGCCTCTGCGAAGAAGATGTCCCCGAATCCATGGCGGGAAGAATCTACCATGAGCTCATCGTAGAACAGTTCACCCGCCTCCGTGATGGCGACCGTTTCTACTACGAAGCCGCCCTTCCCGAGGAACTGGTTCGCCTCGTGAATGACCAGACCCTCGCTCGAATCATCCGTCGAAATACCGAAATCGGCGATGAGCTTCCCGACAATCTCTTCGTCATCGGCGGCGATCGACGTCAGCGCGAACAAGACCGGGAACGCAGCAGAGTCCCCCGTAGCTCTACCAGACGATAGCTCTCCCGCAAAGATGGCATCCCCATCCCCGCTACTCCTGCCGCCCCGGTGATCCACCGCACAAGAGAAGGCATCATCTGGACCTTCATTTTAAGAAGCTCCTCCTGGGTAAGCACATGCCCTTCCCGTTTCGACTTCTTAATTCCAGCCTTCAGGCCGTTCTTTTTGAGCCGATCAATTTTCGCCATCCGAAAAAGGCTCTCAAAAATCACGAAGTAAACAAGCCTTCCACATCCGGAAGGTCAGCAGCGGAAGCGGCTTTTTGCCCCTTAATAATTTTCCCATCCTTCACGAGAAAGGCTCCCGGCATCTGAAGTCCGTCGCCCGCCAGGTGCCCGACGCCACAGCCTTTAAAAACAGCGGCAAATCCTCGATACCAAACACGGGGACCAAAAAGTTCAAGAAAGGTCCCCTTTCCGAGGCCAAAAGCTCGGTAGAGATCGCAGCAGGGATCAGAGATCCGCGAGACCCGGCCACTTCCCACATATTGGGTTTCTTCCCCCTCCTGCAACATGTGCACAAGAACCAGGTGGGCTCCCTGAGAATCGGCGTTTTTCTGCATTGTCTCCAGTTTTCGCAAAAGCTGGCGCGTGAAGGTGCAGCCAAAGTGTCGCAAAAAGACAATCGCGAGAGTCTGCTTCTCCGAGGCTTCCTGGAGTGATTCCCCCGAATGCAATTTGAAGGACTTCATCGCTGTCTCCAGCCCCATAGGTTCACCATTGACCGGACGACCGACGGCGAGGCAGCCCGCATGCCACAGGATAATACCAAAAGGAATGAGCCAAATTAGATCATTAAAGAGAATCATCCACCCGGCAGCCCAGGGAAGCTCGCCCTGTGAAGCAGCCCAAGCAAAACCCAGCGGACCCAAGAGTTTCCCTAAAAAACCCACAAGGATAATGGGCCAGTGCTTGAGGGGAGCCACCGAGACACAAAGATAACCAATGCCATAAACTCCGACGATCATCCCGATGCACTGCCACAGGAAAGGATAAGCGGGCTGCTCCATCCCCAAAATACGAAACCACTCACCCGGCCAGCCGACAGCCCAAATCCCAAAGAGGATATTGTAAACGCCCGCAAGACGTAGCAGCGGGACCATCCAGAATGGCACCTGGCAGCTGCGTCCGGTGCAATGATCTTCCATAAGTGAGGATAACCCGCTTTTTCAGAGCCGCAAGTTGGCGGTAGAGATTCTTTTTCAAGACTTGCGGGTCAGAGGTTCCTACTCTTCACTTTGCTCATGCCCAACGCTGTGACGATCGCCGGAACCGGGAGCTATCTCCCCGAGAAAGTGATGACCAATGACGATCTCTCGAAAATTGTCGACACCAACGATGAATGGATTTTCAGCCGCACCGGAATCAGGGAACGTCGTATTGCGGCCGAAGGCGAATTCAGCTCTCACCTTGCCACCAAGGCTGCCGAAAAGGCCCTCGAGCAATCTGGCATCCCCGCCGAAGAGATTGATCTCATTATCGTCGCAACAATTACGCCCGACACCCTCACTCCGGCCACCGCTTGCTACGTGCAGGAGAATCTCGGAGCAAGTAAAGCGGTCGCCTTTGATATTTCGGCAGCCTGCTCTGGCTTCCTCTATGCCATGAAAATTGCAAAGCGGATGATCGAGACCGGTGCCTTTGAAAATGCCCTGATCATCGGCGCGGAAAAACTCTCCGCCTTCGTCAACTGGAATGATCGCACCACTTGTGTCCTCTTTGGCGACGGTGCAGGAGCTGCAGTTCTTAGAAAATCGGAAGAAGGTGAAGGCCGCATTCTCGCCACAGACATTGGCACCGATGGCCGCCAGACCCATCTCCTCAACATTCCAGGAGGCGGATCCGCTTGTCCCACCACCATCGAAAACGCCGCCGAAGGACTGGCTGCCCTTTCAATGTCAGGAAAAGAAGTTTTCAAACATGCCGTCACGCGCATGAAGAATTCGGCCAACGAAGTCATCGCCCGCGCCGGCCTTAAGCCCGAGGAAATTGCCCTCGTGATCCCGCATCAGGCCAATGTGCGTATCATCGATGCCATCGCCGCCCGACTCGACGTCCCCAATGATCGCGTCTTTGTGAACCTCCATAAATACGGAAACACCTCGGCCGCAGCCATTGCCATTGCCCTCGACGAAGCCAACCGTACGGGCAAGATCAAACCAGGTGACAAAATCGTAATGGTCGCCTTTGGAGCAGGCCTCACGTGGGCCGCCGCCGCGATTGAATGGTAATTCTGTAGTCTCGGTGATTGACCCAGCGCCCTGAGTTGGTGAAATGGGCTAAACCAACCGTAACATTTTGAGCCAAGAGATCCGCACCACTCCTTCCGACACCTCGGGCATGCCAACGGGCATCCCCTACATTATTGCCAACGAAGCTGCTGAGCGCTTCAGCTTCTATGGAATGAAGGCAATCCTCTCGATCTTCATGGTCCAATACCTCTGGCTCATGGGCGATGCCCCGACCGAGCAGATGTCACAAATCGTCGCCAGTGAGAACTACCACAAGTTCAATAAATGGGTCTATGCCACCCCCTTTCTCGGCGCTCTTCTCGCTGACATATTTTTTGGGAAATATCGCATCATCATGTGGCTCAGCGTTGTTTATTGCGTGGGCCATGGCTGCCTTGCAGTCATGGGAATTTCCGGTTCCGCCGGATGGTGGCTCTTCGCCGGCCTCGCCCTGATCTGCCTTGGATCCGGAGGTATCAAGCCCTGCGTCTCTGCCCACGTCGGAGACCAATTCGGACCGAACAACCAAAATCTCCTCACCAAGGTCTTCAACTGGTTCTACTTTTCAATCAACCTTGGCGCCTTCATCTCGATGCTCGCGACACCATGGTTTCTTCAATGGTATGGCCCGCACGTCGCCTTCGGTATCCCTGGAATCCTCATGGCCCTTGCCACGTTCTGTTTCTGGTTAGGCCGAAATAAGTTCATCCACATCCAACCCAAACCCCGGGAGTTTAAAAGGGAACTTTTCAGCAAGGAGGGAATCCGGGTCATCCTAAGGCTCCTCCCCCTCTACTTCTTCGTTGCCTTCTTCTGGGCGCTCTTCGATCAGACCGGTTCTTCTTGGATCTTCCAATCACAGGATATGGACCGACACCTCATTATCGACTGGCTCCCCTCCCAAATCCAATCGATCAATTCCGTCCTCATTCTTACGCTTGTTCCTCTTTTCACCTTCGTCGTATACCCCGCGTTAGGAAAAATTATTAAGCTCACCCCGCTTCGTAAGATTGGTGCCGGACTCTTCATCACCGTTCTCTCTTTCGCTGTCATCGCGCTCATTCAGGTTTCCATCTCAAACGGAGCCACCCCAAATATCGGCTGGCAGTTCTTCGCCTATCTGATTTTGACCTGTGCCGAAATCATGGTCTCTATCGTTTGCCTCGAATATTCCTACACTCAGGCTCCCCGGAATCTCAAATCATTCATCATGGCGATCTTCCTCCTCTCGGTCTCCTTCGGCAATCAGATCACCGAATTCGTCAATTCCTTCATCCAGGTCGAGGACCCCGTTGTCACCTTCGCTGCTGAACTTTCCGATGGCGAATATGCCCATCCCGGATTCGATAACGAAATGAATACCACCGACGACATCATCGTCACCCGCAAGGAAGGAAAAACTACCAAGCGTCAACTACCCGATGAGGAGACCCTCGACCGCGCCGCTGACATCATCACCCTCTGGTCTGAAAATAACGACCTCACTCTACCCACTACCGCGGAAGCTCTCCCTCTTCTCTCAAGCCTCACCGATCAGTGGGGATCTAAGATCACCTACACCCGCCTCGCTAGTCGAACGGCCCGCATCTCCAGCCCTGGACCTGATAAGAAATCCGGAACCCAATGGGATATAGGCTACATCATGGGAGCTCCAGATAAGAGCTCCGGATCAGAGAAAAAGAGCGAGCGTAAGACCTGGCTCGAAAAGCGAAAGGAACAACTCGGTGTGGTCGATGAAGTCACCGCTGCAACCTCACCCATCACTAAATCTACATACACCGGCGGCCAACCCAAGCTTGAAGGCCCGGCTTACTACTGGTTCTTCACCGGCCTCATGCTCGCTGCCGCCCTCCTGTTTGTGCCCTATGCCATTTTAACTAAGGAACGAAGCTACCTGCAATCCAGCGAATCATGATCGATTCCCATTGCCACCTCGGTTCTCACAAATTCTCTCCTGATGAAATCCCCCAAATCATCGCGAACGCCAAAGATCATGGCATCACGCGCATGATCACCCTTGCCACCAGCGAGGATGACATTTTAACAAATCTTCAGCTGGCCCGGACCTACCCCGAAGTCCACGCCTGCCTCGGTATTCATCCCTGTGATGTGCATGAGACGCGCGATGACTTCGAATCTCTCCTCAGCCCCCACCTCGATGACCCCAAGGTCGCAGCCCTCGGAGAGACCGGCCTCGATTATTTCCATCCCGCCCCAGAAGGATGGACCGATGAAAACTACCATGCCCGACAGCGCGATTTTCTGCGTCGCCATTTCCAACTCGCCAGGAAGCACGGCCTCAATATCGTCATCCATACTCGCGACAAAAGAGGTTCGGCCAGCTTCGATGACGCCCTCGAAATCTACCGCGAGTTCCACGAATCAGTACGGGCAGTTTTCCACTGCTTCCCGGGCCCCTTCGAACAAGCCGAAAAAGTCATCTTGCTGGGAGGTCTCATTTCCTTCACCGGAATCGTAACCTTTAAAAATGCCCGGCAAGTGATAGAGACCGCCCAAGCCTGCCTCTCCGGCAGCTTCATGGTAGAGACCGATTCTCCTTACCTCTCACCAGTTCCTCATCGAGGAAAACGCTGTGAGCCCGCCTTCACTAAATTCACGGGAGAGCGCATTGCCGAGCTGCGAAATCAAACAATTGAAGAGGTATCGAGGGAAACAGACGATGCTTGCTGCTGTTTTTTTCGCGTTACTTAAGACAAATCAGGGAAAAGCGAGCGCTCTTCAAGGGAACCGACCGAAATAGTTCGTTTTAGAATCTATTTCACAAATCCAAAAGATTATCCCATACTGCCCACCATGAAAGCAAACTTCATCCCGCTGCTCGCCCTCTTCCCACTTGGCTTTTTAGCCTCCTGTAACTCGCCGCAGCAGACCCCTGCAGCTCCGCCTCTCGGTGCTCCAATGTCAGAAAATCCCTACGGTGTGCCGCAGATAAACCCTTATGGCGCGCCCGGAGCAAACCCCGCTTACACTCCGGAAGCGGAAGCACCCTATCAGCCGATCAATCCTCCTGCAGGAATCGCTCCCTACAATCCGGCCACCAACGTCCCAATAGCACCGGCTCCAGCGGCTGGAGCTCGGACCCACACCATTGTCAAAGGAGAATCCCTTTGGGGGATTTCCCGAAAGTATGGCGTCACCATTGATGGACTTCGTCAGGCAAACAATCTCACGGGCGACACCATCATCGAAGGACGGGCACTGACCATCCCTGCAAACTAACGTTCTTTATCTAATATCTTCAATTAAGGCGGGTGGGCTTCGGTCAGCCCGTCTTTTTTTATCATGAAAGTAATTCTCATCTCCCTCCTTCTTGGCTCACTGCTCACAGCGAAGGAACCTCCAGATCCCCAACTGCTCATCGAACAACTCTTCGAGCAACGCGAACCCAAATCCTTCGAAGAAGCCTACAAAAAAGCAATCGCCGGCGGCGTGCCCATGCAGACTCTCGTCGAAGCTAGATTTCTTTATATTGTCGACACCGGTAACAACACCGATCTCGCAGCTTACGTCCCGGTTCTTGAAGAACAGGCCCGCAAGTTTTCACTCGATGACTCCATCGCTTTTGCAGTGCCCGAAGATTTTCTCGCCATCGTGGAATATGCCAAAGCCATCGCGGCTTTCGAAAAAGACGATCGCTCCACCTTCAAAAAACACATCACGGAAGCCTTCTGGTTGTCCCCTACCCAATCCGTAATCTTTGGAAAACTAGTCGATGAAGTGCGCCTAAAAGACGCCATGGAAAAACTGAAGATCGACATGAACCGCACTCTCGTTTCACAAGATCCAGCGAAGCCTTCGAAGCCACTCAAGGAACACCTTGGAGAGAGCAAGGTCATCCTTTTACACTTCTGGTCTCCATGGGCTCGTGAGTCGATGGAGAGCATGGAGGATTTTTTTCTTACAGCAAAGGAGCTCAAAAAAAATAAAATTTCCGTCGTCTCGGTCCTTCTTTCTGGAGCTCCGGAATCACGTAACGATGGTGATGATTTCATCAAAGAGAAAAAGACCGCCAGCGCCGCTTCATGGCTAGTCGATTCTTCAAAGGGAGCCATGGGATCACTCCTTCGCATTCAGGCCTTTCCTACCGTAGTTCTCTTATCCAAGGAGGGAAAAGTGCTCTTCAACGGTCATCCAGCAAGCGATACTTTTTGGCGCGAATTAAAAAACATCGAAGCCAAGATCGAGCAACCACCAGCGCCTGTTAGAGAGGAACTACCCACTCTCGAAACGGAGTGAATCATGCTCCCACAAGAGGCTCGGAGTGTTTCATAAAGAAAGATTAACCTTGATCTTTTATAAAATGTTCCGCTCTTTAGAGGGCAGCTACATTTAAAAAGACAATGCGTATCATTCAACCCCCTACTCCTCAAGAGCTACAAGTCCTCTCGGTCTTGTGGAACGAGGGTCCAAGTACGGTGGCATTCGTACATGATTTTCTTTATGGTGACACTCTCACTTACACCACCTCTCTCGCAGTCCTCAGAAATCTTGAAAAGAAGGGATTGGCTTCACGTCGCAAAGAAGGGCGCGCTCACATTTACGAATCAGAGGTAGATCGCTCAGTTGTTCTTGAGCCAAAACTAAAAGAACTCATACAATATCCTTTCGGAGGAAGCCTCGGTGAGGCTATGCTCTCCTTGATCTCGATTGGCGTATTAACGCCGGAAGAGAAGTCCGCACTCACGCAGACTCTTAAAAAGCATAAAGCCATGCCAGCCAAAAAGAAGACCACAAAAAAGAAAGCTGCCAAAAAAGCAGCTCCCAAGAAGCCCGTTAAGAAAGCCGCCAAGAAAAAGGTAGCAACGAAAGCGGCAAGCAAGCCTGCCAAAAAGGCGGCTAAGAAGAAAGTAGCTAAGAAAGCCACCCCTAAAAAGGTCGCCAAAAAAGTTACCAAAAAGAAAGCAGCTAAAAGAGCAGCCCCTAAAAAGGTCGCCAAAAAGGCCACCAAAAAGAAAGCAGCTAAAAAAGCGGCCCCTAAAAAAGCCGCCAAGAAAAAGGTAGCCAAGAAAGCCGCCCCTAAAAAAGCAGCTAAGAAAAAGGTAGCTAAGAAAGCCGCACCT
>Ga0308005_10000786_pt1 | contig 11320 bp, 10 predicted proteins | sample Neamet67_FD_203142 | JGI IMG/M metagenome (GOLD analysis project Ga0308005, IMG submission 203142) | Marine microbial communities from water near the shore, Antarctic Ocean - #67 | ecosystem: Environmental > Aquatic > Marine > Unclassified | place: Southern Ocean | collected 2014-06-07 | reverse complement strand
TCCGTATACAAACCGAGTTCCAACCAATGCTAACGCACCATGCTGGTGGATGGGTGTGATTGCAAACATCAAGGGCGCAATGTTTGTTCGTTTACCCGATGTGGTGTTTGTGACTCGGAGCGGGGTGTGTTTGTCTAGATTCAATAGGACCAAACTGACTCTATGACCCAGCGGTGGCTGGAGAACAAAATCAGGCGTGGTCTGGGTGAATACACAACGCACGTTATACAGGTGTTGCAACAGCACCGATTTCATGTTTGCATACTTGAATAATTTACGAATACTGAAATCTGAAAACGCCTGAAGATCCGTATCGAAAGGGATATGTGCATATTCGTACCCAGGGCTGTGATGCGACCAACATTGAACGCCGGACAGACTAACAAGGGTGGTTTGCAACACGTGGGGTGGCAGCTTACAGGTGGTGATTTCCCACGTGTTTGTGTGATCAGGTGGGCCAATGCGCATAATTTCCATTGTTAACATCATCACGATGACAAGTCCTGTAACCACCAGTGTCAGTGCCAAACACCACATGTTTTTTCAACCGATAACCATAAAATTCACATCGAACTGCCCAGACTGTTGGGAAAAAAAAACAAACAAGTCGGTACCAGCCCTAGCCTCGGAAACAAAGCATGGATGGTAGACACTTCTTATCAGAGTTGATCAATTCTTTCAAGAGGTCCCGATTTCTTGCAATTCGGATGATAAAATCTATACTGTGTTCAATGAACGGTTTGAACCGTTGGAACGTGTCGTCTGGCAGCTTCTCACGGATCATGTTGAGCACATGGGTCTTTTTCCCAGATCCATCGAGGGCGATTAGCATCTGTGCGTCTTTCATACTGGACAGGATAAGATGATACAGGTTGGCATTGCCGATTAATTCTTGCTGATCCATTCCGATTTTGTTGTTACCCAAGGAATAAAAAAATCGCGTTGATCATGGGTTCCCGTTGAAACTGATCAGTGGATGTGTGCGCTGGGCCGTCTGGTGTGTAAAAACACCATGGATTTTTTTATAAAACGAACACACATTGAAAGCCCATTCGGGTTTGTTATCCTGGAGGAAATCAAGAAAATAACACGTCAATTTACCACCCCAACCTGAGATTCTGCCAATATCTTCACCCGCGTTCTCGTTGTCGGCACAGGCGCTGATACACACACTAAAAGGGCGTGGTGTTGCGCACAGTTGTGTGTGTGTTCGCAAAAACTGGTCCCCGTCGCGAGATAAATGCTCCAAGTCTAGCATTGTACCCGAATGACAGGTATCGATCAAACACAAACTTTTGATATCCGCATGCATGTGGTCGTACAATGCATTGAATAATTCAAAATCCATGATCTTTTCGCCCGCCAGCGACAAATACTCCGTTCGTTTATTCAACTCAAACGGGCATCGTTCTGGTAGGACCATGGAGTACCCATGGGAGGAAATCGTGAACAGCACATCCACGCCGGGTTTTATTGTTGCAATGATTCCACCCACTGCCGCGAGCAGAGATTCTTTGCTAGTGACGTGTACCACCCGAGTGTGGGGAGAAATGGCTTGCAGCTGGTCTGGTTCATCGGTGAGAATCACACCAGATGCACCCCATAGACTTGACGCAAACGTCGATATGGCCCCGGCATCCCTGTACGATGATGTTCCATTCGCATGCAAGGCGAGTGTGAGAACAAAGACAGATTTGTTGACAGGAAACATGGTGTTGTTGAGTTTCATGTGTTTTTTTTTTGTATTTTTTTTTATTATTCATACATTACAATAAGAGAAACTACGATTCAGATAGATGGTCGTGATAACAACGCCTTGGGGTGATTTAGTGTTTGTTTATACTGGGACCAACCAACCAACTGTTTCTCCACCACACGGGCATTGTGCATGTCGGACTTGTTCGATTATCAACATCCGAAGTACGTACGAACGCAATGGGTATTACTGCCATGATTACCCTCTGTAACCAGGAGACTCTTCCCCGTTGTGGTTTGGTATTTTTTTTTGTTTGTTTTTGTCCGTGGATCGACAGTCACACAAACAAATGGTTGCAATTTTCGCATTCAAGATGACAAGGCGCTGCCAATGTCTGGGCAAAGCCAAGTGCATTGGCAACATGTTTGGTTGTATTGGCGCCGAGTGTGACCTCGGTGATTGGAGGTGTTCGTTGTGTCCGGCGAAACAATTTCGGTACCGTTCATGGGCGCATCAGCACATACAATCGATGCATGGCCAAGAACTAGTGTCGCAGCTGTCATTGATGACAAGGTCTGAATTTGAAACTATCACCAGACGAGTATACAAATCAAGCATCGTCGTCATATAACAATCGAATGTAGGCAAGCCCAATACCGACGTCGTATGTTTCAAAGATCAGGTCCAGTCCGATGGATGACATGCTGCGATGGTTTGTTTGGCCCATTCGTTGTTTTTTTGTTAACGAACCAACAGAACATATCTAGTTCGGAAACAAACAACTGTCACTTGTATTTATAAAAAAAATGCGTTTAAAACGAGGGAAGAAATTCCAATCCTGTTAACGAAAAGAAGCTCAGCAGACGATGTCGGATATTGGAAAGACACGGCGTCAGCTTGCGGCAAAGATAAAGAAGAGACAACTGGTGGAAGAGAAGAGTAAACACACGCAGCAGTTCATCGAAACATACCAGCTGCTCGTGAATGAGTTGATCGCCGTACGCAGCGAACACACAGAGTTGATATCATGGAAGAACCATATCAGTGCATTGTCGGAGGATGAGTTCGGGGGTATAATCCAGGAATGGGCGACATCCATGAACAACAAGCAACCATTCATAGATCAGCAAAACACGGCGTTGTTCCTGCAGAACTTACCATCATTGAAGACACTATACCTTCCAGATTTCTGGATGGCTGGGTATTTCACAGAGAACTCGAAAACATCCATTTGGGGATTTTTGAGGTCACTCACGATACATACCAAGTATATCATCGGTTCGGGAACAGCAACCGGTCCCTCTGTGAATCCAGACGTTGGCGATCTGTTGAAGCATCTACCGACATCGGGGAATCCAGACCTTGGTGATCTGTTGAAGCATCTGCCGACGTCCGGGAATCCAGACCTTGGCGATCTGTTTAAGCATCTGCCGACGTCCATGATGGACAAAATCAAAGACATTACTGACAAATACAGCAACAAGGTGGAGAATGGTGAACTGAAACTGGAGAATTTAAAGTTCAATGAAATTAGCCAGGAGTTCTTTGACGGTGTCGATCCAGACGATATGGCACAGGTAGTCAAAGGCGTTAGTGGTATGCTCGAGGGTGTTTTGGCACCAGGCGGCAAATAGCTAGGCAAGATGTGCCGGGCCGTACGTGTTGACCAACTGCATGGGTTCAGCCAGTGGTTTGTATAATTCAGAGAAGTATGGTTGCCTCAGAACCTCCGATGGTGTCGTAATACATTCTTTCCAAATCTCTAGTTTCTGTTTATCATCACGAGTCATCTTTTTCGTCAAACATTTCACACGGTCTGGTACGACGATGTCTATCAGTGCCTGTAGTTCTCTGACATCCGGTCGATGCAGGGTAGTCAACGCCCGGTCCAAACAGTCAAAGAACTTGTGCAGATCGTAGTAGGGACTGGTCCCATGTCGAGTTTCGTTCCACTTCGCTGGCACGGCGTGTGTTGTGCCATGTCGGTCGGCATCTCGTTGGCTGATTGAACTGAAATGCATATCCCATAACAGTGCCCGTCTGGGCGATCGATCCAAATCGATACATACCGTCTGACTCGATGATAGTTTGTATACATCCACGAAGTGTGTTGTTTCCTGCACGTTGGCAGAAGTCTTCATTTGCACAATGTCGATGATCTGAACGAGAACATTCGACAAGTGAAGATCATTGTGCCGAAATGATGGAAATGATTCTTGGATGATCATCAACGTGAAGACAACTTGGAAAATCAGGACTTTCAGATTGTACGGTGAGATGCCACCACGCGTCAATTCTTGATACAAACTAGAGTCTGCCTGTTCAGCCAGTAAGACCATGTATTGACCCTCCGGGACGTTCTCATTGACCCATGGTTGGATGTCCCGTGCTGTGAATATAGTGTGACCGACGGGCATGATGCTATGGGGTGAGGCGCCTACTCGGGCCATGAATGAGAACAGTCTAAGGAACCGGATCTCGGCACGATGACGCGTTGATGCGCGGTCCGGCAGGTGGTATATTTTCAGCACGCAACCAATAGACAACTTCAAGACCCATGTATGGGTGGTTTTCTGATAATAAATCTGTTCCGTTTGGATGTTCGGTAGAAAGAAAGGCTTGCTTTCGAATTGCAAGGTGTTGGAATTCTCATAGAATATGGTATCTTGGAACACTCGGAGCCTGAGTGATTTCATGCTTGCTACGCGATGCTTGGTTGATTTATACGCAGCTTGGAATTCATTTACCGGCATAGTTTTTGTTTTGTGACAATATAAAGTTATCGTTCGTATAAACCAAAAAAAAAGAAGAAAGAGGAGAGCCAATGCTAACTGATCTACCAGTGGATGTGATCGATGTGATCATGACATTCGTGCCACTCTACGAATCAAAAATGGTTGTCCGAACATTGAACGGTTATATGCGAGATTATGTCGATCAGTCGGAGAGACGCGTGTGTGATCGACGACATGATTTCTTGCATAACATTATGTTGTGCAGTTGTGGGATCGGGTGGGGGATGTCGAGTGCGCGGTACAACACACTCAATGTTCAGTCGTGTATTCTCGCGCGAGCTCAATCCATTCACACGGCGTGGACGTTGTGTGCTCAAGTTGCTGTTCCGTGGGATCATGCCGTCATCCGACGATACGTCCAATTCAACTGTTCCAATTTGAACATTTCATACTTCAACCCATCTCACATCATTGCCATGATGATAATCGGTGGGTATACGGAAGGTCTCAGCCTAGTTCGGTATTTCGGCATGTTTGGGATTTACAAGCAAGTGCCGACTACGGCCTCGGATTGGGCCAAGTTGTTCTGATCGAACTCCAACCTTCTGGTTTGGGTTCACAAGTGTGTTTCGTTTGAACAGAACTTAATCAGGAAGTAGAGAAAAACACACGGTACAATTGATCCTTCTACAATGGTTACTGCATCGACTCCCAAGGCGCCCAAGGCGATCAAGACCCGCGCGCCTACCAAGGCATCTCTCAAGCGAAAAAGAAATACCGTCGTCACGGTGTTCGATAAATTGACGCCTCAGCGGAAACGCGAAGTGAACCACATTGCACGACGAGTAGCAATGAACGAGGTCATCACACCCGGCTTCCTCACCGCTGCCCTGCGTCAAGCAAAGCAAAACCAACACAAACTCGATTTGATGCCGGAGTACAAAACTCGGCTTATGAAACAGTCACAGATGGTCGTGGACCGATGCGACACGGATGAAAAAAAAGAGAAGCAGAGATTGTTATCTCAGAAAAAACAAGATCGGTTGGAACGAATCGAGGCATATTTCAGCAAAGGGCCAGGAGCTCATTTGGTGATCAAATCAGTCGATGATATCTTCCTCTCGCGTATTCGTGTCCCAAAGGCTCTGTCTGGATACATGCTCTTTGCGAAACAGAAGCGCGATAGTATACAAACAGAACACACAAACGCGAGTTTTGGAGAAATCGGTCGATTGATTGGTAGCAATTGGAAGCAACTCACAGAAGTCGAGAAGAATGAATGGAAACAAAGAGCAATTAACCAACACGTGGAGACGGGAGAAGAGAAAGACGCAATGAATGTCGATCCCAAGGCAGACGCAGATCCCAAGGCAGACGCAGATCCCAAGGCAGACGCAGATCCCAAGGCAGACGCAGACGCAATGAATGTCGATCCCAAGGCAGACGCAGATCCCAAGGCAGACGCAGACGCAATGAACGTCGATCCCAACACAGAACCCAAGGTTGATGCAAACATCCAAGAGCCAGAGCAACAACAATAGAAAAACAACAAGAGCAAGTACCTATTTAAGAGTCATGAACGATTTCAGGGATTCGGTGTCCGCGTTGTTCCCTTCATAACAGGATAAATGTTTTTTACCGTCGCGATGTTGGACTTTGAGTAAATACGGGAAATGTGGGACTTTCATAGACTTGGCGAGTTGGTTGGATTTGTCTGATCCGACGACAACTTCGAACGTGCGAATAAAACGAGGGTCATTGAATTTAATGGTAGAAATTGCGGCCTTCATGATGCTACAAAACGAACAGGTAGGCATCGTGAAGAGGAGGATATAGACTTTGTGACAGTTAGATAACAATTGAACATCGGGTGAGTCAATCGTCTGGATGTTGTGCGTACTGGGTGGGCAAATGGATTGGTTATGCACCATTGTTTTTATTTATATAGATGCATCTTTTTTCTTGAACCATAATTCTCGGGTTGTTGTCATGGAACTAGCGTCGCTGTCAGGGATTGGTCTGTTCTGTCAAACACGGGCGATCTTTTATGTGATTACACTCATAAGAAAATGGCCACGTGTATCATATGCCTCACGCCCCCATCCTGTCGACTAATTGTTTGCTTACATTGTGACGCATGCGTCTGTCTCGGTTGCACCAAGCAGTACATACGCAGTGTGCTGGACCGGACGGAAATTCACATCACTTGCCCAGCCCCGAACTGTCGGAAACCATGGAACGATGAATTCTTATTCGCGAATGTACCGATGCATTTCATAAACAATGAGATGAAAATCGGGCGCCAGAATTATTACTTCCAACGGGAGATGGCACTCATGCCTGCGACCCAGGCGCTGACGCAGACGACGATCATGTGCGAGAATCTGATGAGCGAGGTTAAAAAACAAGAGATTGTTGTCAAACAGGCGACGACTCTGTTGGTTAATCTACGCCAAGACCAGTCCTCTTATCAACAACGATTGAACTTTCAGACGAACGGACGTCACGCGGTTGCCCGTGGAGCAACATTCGTCTGTGCTTGTCCGGCATCCACTTGCAAGGGGTTTATTGATCAGAATTACACCTGTGGTCTGTGCTCGCTCCTTCTGTGCCGACACTGCCGGTTCGTTTGCACCGACGACCACATGTGTGACGCAAACGACATCGCCTCGGTGAACGCCTTGAAGAACGACACGAGGCCTTGTCCGAAGTGCGCTGCTCCAATTTTTAAAATTGATGGTTGTTCGCAGATGTGGTGTCTCAACTGCAAAGTGTTCTTCAATTGGCAGACGATGACGGTCAGCCAGGGCATCCCCCACAACCCAGACTATTATCGCTACCTCCGCGAACACCCAGCCAGTGTGAATCGGGATGCCCCGTGTGGCCCAGGGCTGCACATGCCACCAGCACAAGACGTGGCCACTGCCATCCGTGCCATTGTTTCGCACCAACACGAGTGGCGATTGGATTATGGTGGGTTAATGACCACACATCAACGCATTTCTCATTTTATAAACTACACCGCGGTCCCCACGGGAAACGACGTCGCGCACCGCAACCAAACATATCGGGTGAAACTATTGCGTCAGCAGATCGACAACAAGACATTCAAGGTGCTAGTGCAACGCTCCGAAAAGACCGCCAGTAAAGTGAATGCGATCACGCAAGTCGCAGAAACGACCGAACTGATGGCGGGCGACATATTCCGACAGGTCCTGCGCGCCACGAGTACTGCCCATTTGGAAGACTGCGTACGCATGCTGCAAACATTGATCGAACCAATGAACACTTGCCTGCTTGGCATATCCAGACAATTTAATTGCATGGTCCCACTGTTACAACAAGATTGGAAAGTCGCGAAAACCAAATACAAGAGAACCCAGGTCAGAAATGCAGAGTGACCGGGATATTGTACACCACGCACTGCACCCTCGGGGCTTTTGACAATTCACACCGCTTGCGTTTTTGACCCGAGTTGATCATTTCTTCCTTTTCTCGCTTGCACTCGTTGATGCGCAAGTTCATGTCGTTTTCGATCTCATCCAGGTGGGCATACACATACTGTAAAATGCTGTTCTTCTCGCACCAGTATAGAAAATTGAGCTGGGCGACCGTGGTGGAGTACACATATGCCTTGTGCTGAAAAAAGACCCGATCACCCCGCCGAAACGCATCGAACAGAGACCGTTTCCAGAACCGAAGCCATGCTCGGTAGTCGTCGTAGACGGACAACAAATGCGACTGGTTGTTCACCAACGCGATCTTGTGTTTTTTCGCATAGTTGATCACGAACCAATCCAACGCGCGGAGAGACATCCGCGAGGTTATTGATATGATTGGGACAAGGATCTGATCTATGCGTTCGTCGTCGAACACCGCCTCGAGGGCTACCAATCGATCATGCTTGGTTTTCCCAAGCTCGGTCGTGGAATAAAATCGACCCACCACGTTTTTTTTCAGCTCCTCGGGCGCCGGCACCTTCTCCCGACACATCCGACGCATCTCATCCTCGGGGTTTTTCTCTCGTTTCGATCGGAAATCCAACTGGTCGCGGACATTGGGCCGATTCAGGTCAGATTTCAGATAAAGACGCGGCCGTGATTGCATTTTTTTTTTCTCTCTCTCTTCACCGCTTCTTTGGATTATCCTCCAAACGATTTCTCAGACCCACAAGCATCCAACCGGACAACCCAAAAAAAAGTTAAAACATAAACTCAAATTGGATGAGTTAATAATCGTGTTTAATTTTTATTATAAGAATAATTCAAAAGCACAAACAACCAAGATTATGAAAAACGAACAAGATATAATGCAACGCTTTCTTACCACGCGAAAGCGACTTAATCACGTCAACACAATACATGCCGAGATGATCAAATTGGCAGACAATGCCCAGCTCCCCCAGGCGACACAACCCGATACCACCTTGGTCACGAACGGACAAGCCTCGGACAATTCGGCGATTCAAATCGCCGGAGGTGCCGTAGCAACCGCGATCGCAATGGGGGTCGGCCACAAGATGTTTCAGTCGGTGGATAAGCTGATTCAACAGAAAATGGAAACTATACCAAACGCGGATCTGGTTCTCGGTCAACTCCGGAGGGTGGTGAACAAGATAACGGGTGAATCGGCGAAGGACTTGAGCTATGATGATCTGCACAGTAAGCTTGTGGTGTGGGTTGCGGACCTTGGGCAAGTTAAAAAAGGCGATATAACTGGGAAGTATAAATTTCTTCAAGAGAGCCTTTTTAGAGAGTTTACAGAATGGCTCAATTGGTGTTATCAAAATCCTACGTGTAACCAGACCGACCTGGACTACGTCTATCAGCAGTATGAAAAAAGGTATAAAAATAATCAGACGTTGGCGAAGGAGAAAGGCATGCAAAGTACCGATATTAAACAGTTTGAACATGAACACAGTGTGGAAATTCAGAAATTATCCGTTCAAGTTGGTTTGAAAATACAACAACCGCCACCAGGAGCTATTCCTGCTACTACTACTGCTACTACCACTACTACTACTACTACTACTACTACTACTACTACTACTACTACTACTGCTACTACTACTACTACTACTGCTACTACTACTGCTACTACTGCTACTACTACTGCTACTACTGCTACTCCAAGAGCTCTTTTTGAGAAGGATAGTAAACATGATCATACGACTGGTAGAGCTGATAACATGGATGTCACGGATGAGGACGCAGTAGTGACAGCAGCGGATAAGGCAGCAGCGGAAGAGAAGGCAGCAGCGGATAAGACAGCGGTGGATACGGCAGCAGCGGAAGAGAAGGCAGCAGCGGATAAGACAGCAGTGGATAAGGCAGCAGCGGAAGAGAAGGCAGCAGCGGAAGAGAAGGCAGCAGCGGAGGAGAAGGCAGCAGCGGAGGAGAAGGCAACAGCGGAGGAGAAGGCGGCGGAGGAGAAGGCGGCGGAGGAGAAGGCAGCAGCGGAGAAGACAGCAGTGGATAAGGCAGCAGCGGAAGAGAAGGCAGCAGCAGCGGAGGAGAAGGCAGCGGAGGAGAAGGCAGCAGCGGATAAGACAGCAGTGGAAGAGAAGGCAGCATCGGAGAAGGCAGCATCGGAGAAGGCAGCATCGGATAAGACAGCAGTGGATAAGGCAGCAGCGGAAGAGAAGGCAGCAGCAGAGAAGGCAGCAGCAGAGAAGGCAGCATCGGAGAAGGCAGCAGCGGATAAGACAGCAGTGGAAGAGAAGGCAGCATCGGAGAAGGCAGCATCGGAGAAGGCAGCATCGGATAAGACAGCAGTGGATAAGGCAGCAGCGGAAGAGAAGGCAGCAGCAGAGAAGGCAGCAGCAGAGAAGGCAGCAGCGGAGGAGAAGGCAGTGGAAGAGAAGGCAGCAGCAGAGAAGGCAGCAGCAGAGAAGGCAGCAGTGGAAGAGAAGGCAGCAGCAGAGAAGGCAGCAGTGGAAGAGAAGGCAGCAGCGGAGGAGAAGGCAGCGGAGGAGAAGGCAGTGGAGGAGAAGGCAGCAGCGGAGAAGGCAGCAGCGGAGAAGGCAGCAGCGGAGAAGGCAGCAGCGGAGGAGGCAGCAGCGGAGAAGGCAGCAGCGGAGAAGGCAGCAGCGGAGAAGGCAGCAGCGGAGGAGAAGGCAGCACCGGGGAAGAAGGCAGCAGTGGAGAAGGCAGCAGCGGAGAAGGCAGCAACGGAGCTCGACGCGGCTTGGGGTCCGATGGGTGATAATTCCAAGTTGGAAAACATGGCATCTCACTTCTCCTCCAATTCTACTGTGGCAGTGGATGCCAACGCGGTAGAAAAACCTACACAAACACCAATGGGTACGGTATCACCACCAGGTAGTCGTAGTGGTAGGACGGGGACTGTTCATCTTCCTCCTTCTACTCCTGATCCAAACCATGACTCTGCACCCAGCGCGGTAGACACAACTACTAGTGATGATACTCATATTCCAGCGCGTATTTTATTACCACCACATAGTCCTGATAAATCAATGAGTGGATCACTGCCTGTTCCTCTTCATACTATTGCTCCTACTAATGTAGCGACAGAACAATCAGATGTGAATATGTGGATGACAAATATTGAGTCACTTCTGGGAAAAAATATAGAAGTTCGAGAACAATCACACTATCAACAGTTAACCATTTTTGCCAACTGGATTGAACAGCAACTGCAACAACAGCAACAACAGCAACAACAGCAACATCAGCAACAACAGCAACAACAGCAACAACAGCAACAACAGCAACAACAGCAACAACAGCAACAACAGCAACAACAGCAACAACAGCAACAATATCAACAATATCAACAACAGCCAAACAATCATAAACTCGCGACTAGTAACACAGCCACGGTCGAGCCTGATCCACCAACCTACAGTGCAGATGATGAAAAAATATAC
>Ga0308005_10000778_pt1 | contig 11360 bp, 10 predicted proteins | sample Neamet67_FD_203142 | JGI IMG/M metagenome (GOLD analysis project Ga0308005, IMG submission 203142) | Marine microbial communities from water near the shore, Antarctic Ocean - #67 | ecosystem: Environmental > Aquatic > Marine > Unclassified | place: Southern Ocean | collected 2014-06-07 | reverse complement strand
GCCGAGCATGTGATGTAGACGACGTAGCCAACACCCTGGATGCCAGGGAACAAACCGTCAGATGGCCCATTACGAACCGGTAGGAATTCAACTTGAGTCGAGCCCTCCGCAGAAATGGTGAGGGTTGGTCCGCTACCCGTCAAGGAAGACGACTCAAAGGTGAACGGTGGAGGCGTTGTTGGAATCACTTTCCATGAGAACCCTACGAACACATCAAACGGATTCGGATTGGTGATGGTGCAGGTGAAGGCCAAGTCTGCTCCATTGTCTTCCCAAGTGTACGCTCCTGCATCGCATACAACGGTGCCAGGGAGGGTTGCATCGGGGAACGATGGCTCGTCTGTCTGATTGTTCCCCGTCTCATTGGAGTCCGTCTCGTTTGTGTCATTGCCGCTGTCATCGGGACCGCCGGTAAAGGAGAACACGAGCGGATTGATCGATGGAATGATCCAAGACTTGCTTGGGTCAGAGGTGAGGGTCAAGGTATCAGTGGAATTGGCCGTGCCTGAAAGAATCAATTGGCCCCCTTTCACCTCAATCGTACCGCTGCTGGTGACATTGCCACTGGCGTTGTGCTGCTCCCAACTGTAGGTTAGCCCTTCGAGGTAGGTGTTCTGTGTTGGCAATTCCGCAGACAAGTCAACCTCAAGGTTGTAGACGCCTGATTCATCAACACTGAGAACGGAGCCATCCATGCTGATCTCAGCACGAAGCAAACCAATTCCTTCCAATGTGAGGGTCGCTGGTGCAACAGGTTGCATGCTGATACCACCACTGTTTCCAAGGTATTCGATGGTGAATGAAGCACTGTCAAAGAACGTGGTGAAGGTCCCACCGAGTTCTGTGAGGTCTTCCGCTGCTACAGCTTGCCAGACCCCTTCGCTATCGGTGGTTCCCGAGATACTGAACGTGATGCCTGATGCCTCGGCGTGAAGTTCGAGGGCCTCACCGGCCAGGAATTCGCCGTTGGCGCTCAAAGTGATGTTGAGGTACAATGAATCAAGAGCACTCAAACCGAATTGGTTGAGGGTATGATCGCTGCTCGATGAGAGGGTGTATTCAATCAACGCACTTCGCATTGAGTTGTTCAGTGGACTCACAGGGCCTGCAGTGCTGAAGGACGAGGTTGCGTTACCATAGTTGTCGAATGCAACGACTGCAGCATAGTAAGGGGTTCCATCTACAAGGATGGAACCAAGTTCTGCCGTGTTGACAGACATCGTTGGTTGATTTGTGGAATGAGGCAGGGTTGCGATGGCTACCAAACCGTCAAGGGAGATGATGTTGGAACTTTCAACATAGACGCGATATTCGACAGGCCCATCGCCCGAAATGTTCCATGTCACATCAAGTGAACCACCGGTGTCATCTGTGGTATCGGACAGGGTAAGCCCGTTCACTGCAGATGGGGGTGCTGGGTATGGGATGGTGACGAGCAACGGTGTGGACATGGAGCTCGTCACACCAAACGAATGGAGGGAGCGGACGCCATAGACATAGGATTCACCATGAACGATGTCGCCATCAATGGTCATGTTGCCTCCTTCAATGGTCAGCGGAGAAGTGAGATCGAATGCAGCATTCGGAGCGGACCGAAACACTTCGAATTGGATCAGTTCGTCACCGAAATCAGAGATGTCTTGCCATTCAAACGTAACACGGTCTGAAGTTAATTCAGTCACCGAAAGAACCGGTGTTGGAGGGAGGGACAGGTTTGGTGCACCCGGGACGTATTGTGCGTTCAGTCCTGAAACTGCGAAGGTCCCATTCCGGGTTGCATTGACTGGAATCGGGATGAGAATTGTCCCGGTACCGGCTGTTTGCTGCTGATTGATGATGTTGGTCAGGTTCCCCGCTGAAAATGGATTGTTTTCGACGATGAAAAATGCGTCATACCCAATGTCCATCCCTGAGAGGTTGAACGTGCCATTTCCAGTGTTCGATAAAGAGAAATCCAGGATGGATAGACGCACACCGTAGCCATCGGCTGTGTAGGGGAGTGCGTTCATCAGGGTTGAAAGGATGGTCGAAGTGTTCCCCATAGGGTCTTCGATGTAGAGCGGCATCATGCCAAACGAAGCATCGCCTGAATAACCTGATGTCACAAGATCATCTTGGCCATCATTGTTCACATCCAGGCCGATCTGGTGCCACCCACCAATGTACAAACCAAGAGCACTTTCACCGGCAGCGACAATGTGTTCGAGAAAACCATCGCCGTTCATATCAACGGCTTGGACATTGGTTGGTATTGACCAAGGTTGCACAATGGCGGAAACATTTCCAATCAATGTAGCGTTCAAGGCAAAGACCGTCAAATTGCCATCAACGGTCTGGGCGCTGCCGTCACTGGACCCGGGAGAGGGCACAACAAGCGAAGTTGTACCATCGCCATCGTGGTCGAAGACTGAGGCGTTGGTGAGGGCAACAGTGGACAGAACATTCGTGGTGTTCCATTGCAGCCCATCATTCAATGCGATGGTGTAGCCTTGTTGATTGGTCCCGATAAAGTCGATGTTTCCGTCGCCATTGAAGTCACCAGCCACAAGGTCTGATTCTATGCCATCGAAGTGGTTTGGGTTTTCCGAGATACCGCTACCGAGCGTCCATCCGAGCGGTGTGCTGTGGCCGAAAAAATCCGTGACAACAGCTGAGAACGTGGTTGAATTTACCCCAAACACTCCACCTGTCATTGAGGTGAGCGTGGTTGCCGTTGCGGTGTTGTTCATCATGACTGTGTGAGTTTGGTTGTCGGTAAATGCGCTGATTTTGTCACTGTATGTTCGGACCACAAATTGTCCACCTGCGTGAATTGAAACCACATCTGCATAACCGTCGTTGTTGAAATCGCCGACCGCTGCAGAAATACTGTTGCTGTACAGGGAAAGAGGCTGCGCGGCCCCGATGGCAGATGTTGTAGCATTGGTGAAATGGACACAAGCTAAATCTGAGCCGTAAGCGAAGGTGACGATGTCATCATGGCCGTCATCATTGAAGTCGCCGACAGCAACCTCGCTGGCACCAGCGCAGGTCTGAGCCCAACTGGATACATCGAGGCCTGAAGCAGAATCCCAATCAATACGGAGAACGCCTGCATTGAATCCGGTCACCGTTGAATCCCTTGAAAGAACAACGATTTCTGGTAATGTATCGTTGTCGACATCCCCCGAGGTGTAGTCGGTGACCGCGCCAACGGGCATGAGGCCTCCGTTCACTTCAGGTGCAAACGAAGTGTTGACCTGAGCTGATTCAATCGCTGATGCGAATGGAAGGATAAATGGAAGCGATGACACGGAGCCATTTGAGAAGACTTCAGAAGTTGTGTTTCCATTGGCAAATGTATTTTGATGCCCAAGATCGCCATACCCTTGACCTTCGAAAGCCCATTCTTTGACCCCATCTTGACCGATGTCAATGTAGACTTGCCCAGGTGATGGCACCTCATCTCTGGCGTTGATGATAAACGAAGCCGTATTGAAAGTCACGTTTCGTGGCACTTCAATTCCTAGCTGGGTGTTTATCTGACCCTCGATGAGGTTCACCGTTGGCGCTGCAATGCCTCCATCGAAAGTGCTCACGGCCCCCGCAGTGGGGTTTGCAGACACGGAAATGGCCGCAAATGACTGGAGCAACAAGAGCAGAACAAGAACATACGGGCCGGTTCGGCGAGGGCTATCCATGGTTGTCACTGAACCTCTGGGGTCGCATGCCCTTCAAGTTCCTTACGGCTGATGGAGGGGTTTCCCATGGATAATTTGGATTTTTTACTATGTTTCAGGCTCGAATGTTCATTGACATGAACGCTAAAGGGTTATACGGAAAAGAGAGGCACTTTCACATTGAGGGGCATCAAATGGAAACGAGCAGCAAAGTCTCCGTCATCGCAGGTGACATCGAAATCGATCTTGAAGGCGCTCCTATGGAAGTCGAAGAGCAGTTAGCCCTTCACCGACAAGACGACACGTGGACCCTGATGCTCGACAGGCTTACTCAAGCCCGTGCTGAAGCAATGCAGGCCGCTGTTTCTGCTGCGAAAGAGAAGGGCCTCCCTGAACGTGGGTCTGCCTTCAGAGTCTTGCTGGAAACCTGTTCATTGGAACGAAAACCTGATCAGGTCCTCGGTGCGATTCACTACCTCCGAGAAGTCGAAGGCATCCAAGACAGCCCGCCGCGTATCATCAACCAATTGTTCGATGATGCAAAGATCGATCCACCCGGTAACCTCTCGCTTTATCTCAATCGATTGAGGGAACGAAACTTCCTCGCCATTCCTGAAGGAAAGGAAGACAAAAACAGGTTTGCTCTTTTGACCGAAGAAGGTCGCGCTCACCTTGATAAACGGTCCACTGCATGAGGCTACACTATGGTGATGTCTGGCGGAGGGGGCGACGACCCAAGAGAATCAACCGGTGAAATCGAATCCGTCGTACTGGATTGGTCCTTCCAAAACCACGCCTCTGATATCTTGAGGAAAGGAAGGCATGCTGGTTCGAACTTTCGCAGGAGCATCCTTGATGGAGCCGACCTTACCGAGGGTGATTTTTCAAACTGCGATTTCCGAAAAGCATCGATGTATGAAGTGGATTTGATGAAATCTGCATTCGATGGCGCTGATTTTAGGGGGGCGGATTTGAGGAAAGCCCGACTCAACCTTTCCAACTTCAGAAATTGTAAATTCTCCGGTGCAGATCTACGAGGCATACGCGGCAAATACGCTATTTGGCAAGGCAGTGACTGGTGGAACGCTACAATGGATGAAGGGTTGCAAAAGGCGCTTGCCAAGAAATGGCCCCGCCCCAGCGATGCTTGAATCGGATCATTCTTGCTCTGAAACAAGAACCACTTTTGGATTTGAATACAGTGCGAGCCTTGCGCGAGCATTGAGCAACGGCAAAGCAGCAAGGCTGAGACAAGTCACCATGCAAACGCCACAAAAATAAGTTGAAATCTCATAGGTGAGCAACAAAGGACCTGTGAGGCTGTTCACTGCTGCGCCACCAACCAACCAACTCCCGGCGACGCCCGTGGTCAGGCCAATACCGGCTCCAATCACGTTCAACCAGGCGCCGAGTGGTTTGAGTTGAAACAACAAAACCGAACCGATCATCATCATCAGGGCCGTGATCGCAAACCCGGCCGCACGAAGGCCGTAGCCGCCAGAATCACGGGCTTGGTCATGAAATTCTTGGTACTGTTCGACCGTTAGATCATCAGCATCGCTCGCCTGACTGTTGGGTGTAATCAATAAGGTTTCAACTTCAGAATCAGACAGGTCTTCTGCGTTGTGGAATTGATAATCGCCATAGGCTTGATAGGCCAATAAAATGGCTCCAAGCAGAATCAGCACAGCCACTGTTTTGGGACCTTTAGGGTCGGGACGGACGGCAAACATGTCCACGGGCGGAGCAGGCACGGCATCTGCGTCATCCATTCGCATCGTGAATCCTAAATCTAAATCACTCACTGTGATTCCTCCACGAGGTGAGCAAGCAATCCTACTCGGAGGTCATCGGGAATCGGTTTGGACTCCAACGTGTCCATGTCCACACAAACGGTCACTTGACTGGAACGCCATAGCACATCGTGATTTTGGTTTTGCAGGAGGTAGCCCCAGGTGCATGAAGAGGTTCCTACGTGTTCAATGGATAACGTTGCGTGGATTGTATCGCCATAGCGCAAGGGGGCGATGAAATCAGTTTCAACACGGACAACTGGGAATCCAATCTTGCGCTCATTGATCATGACTGGATAGGATACGCCACACATTGGCTCCCATGCTTCTTCGAAAAAACGGTGGGCGAGGTCAAAGATTCGAGGGTAGTATGCGATGTTCGCACCATCCAGCATCGGGTAATCGACCCTTCGCGACAGTTCCACCGCCATGTTCCGTCCAAACGGTGAGGCGTGAAGAAGGCTTGCTTGGCTCAGGGTTTGGCAACGGGAAAACGTAACCCGTTGCGCTTATATCCAAGCGGTCGGTGGACCGAACACCAAGGCCCTATAGTGTAGCTTGGATATCACGCCGGCTTGCGGAGCCAGCAACCCGTGTTCGAATCGCGGTGGGGCCGCTCTTAACTCAATGGTGCGATAGCGTTCGTGTTCAAACCCGCCATTCATGCATCGGCCAGTCTTGCTTTTTGGCTAAGGTTCGTAGCGAGCCTTCTGCATTGATCGCAACTGGGTTTCCAGTGATTCGCATGAACCAAGAATCTGCAAGCGTGTTGCCATAACCGTAGCATTGTGAAAGATCGTGTCCATTCGCCAGAGCGTCGGCTTCGACAACGGGAACCTTGCCTTTTCTTCGAGGAACCGACCAGCCTCGTTCAGATCCGCTGAGGATGCCGGTGCGTAACGCTGGCCCACAGCCGTAAACTGCATCCATGCCAAGCACCTCACCCATCGCTTCAGCCATGGGCGCAATGGTAGCGGTCACCAGGACGAGTCGGTGCCCTTGTTCACGATGCCAAGCCAACTTAGCCTTGGCTTCTTCACAGACACAGGGCGCAAGACGTTCTGCTGCCAAACGGGTCGAATACGCTTCGAGGACACGCCAAGAAGCGAGTGAAAAATGACCCCGGTTTCGAGCAGCATCATAGAAAGCCCGCCCACGGAGCAGGTTGCCGACCAACCCAAGCGTCCAGCTTACTGCCGCCACAGGAATTCGCCAAGGGCGGCGCTTGCCAAGTTCGGCAGCGAGGGTCTTTTCACTCGATGCATCCAGAAGGGTGCCATCGAGATCAAAGTAAGCCGCGACGGTGGCTGTCATGTTTCGTGGGTGAACAACACCATACATGAGTGCGCCCCCATTGGTGGGGGAAAGATCACAGTTTTTCGGGTGCTTGAACACAGCCAAGTTCACCATAGACTCTTCGTCCAGCGGTATGATCTTGCCACCATTCCAGACAATCACCGAGGTGACGTGGTATGAAGAATCCAACTTTTCGCGGCGTAAGTCCATGGTTTCGCATGGCTCGGTCGTTTGAAAGACAGGCGACGATGGATTGAGCGGAGCACCCTGGGTTGGCGCCAACAAAGCGTAATATCTCGTTTTTTAGGCGTTCGTAACGTGCTTGCTTCTGGGATCCTTTACCTTCTCTTCTAGGGGGCATGTACTGAAAAATCAAAATGAACCGCTATGAAAGACACGGTGGCTGTCCCAAACCCCAAAAGGGTTCAAATTTCACTCGAAAGAGACTTTTTGGGTGGTTTTCCAGTTTGCAGTAGCAAGTTTCTTTGCCTTCCCATCTGCAATAATTGGGTGGATTTTGTAGAGTTCTCCGTGCATGCCGCGGACTTGGAATTTCACACGGAGTTCTGCGGCTTCATCGCGCACAACTGCTTCCATCTGTTCTTCATTGAGTTCGATAGAAGCAAGGGTAGCGCCGTCGCTGTGGTTTGAAATCGTGAAGGTGTTTCCTGCAACTGAAAGTGAGGGCCTGAAGTCCATATCGTTCGGGTGGTGCATCCAGACTGAAACGTCAACAGACAACGAATCTCGGATGTTGACGCGGCTGATTTCGAGGGTATCGACCATTGCAATCAGTCCATGCGAAGGGCTGGTGATTGATACGCCTTTCCATTGACCAAAGTGGTCACTCGTAAGCAATCTCGACAAGTTCCGGTACATGCAACTTGACAACGACGGTAAGGGTCCAGTCGTTTCCTGGATCAGGGTCGGGTGTGCCTTCGAAGAGTGGGTCGGGGTCGGCTTGTTGAGCGACAACGGTCCACGTCCAGTCACCTTGACCAGCCCGAGCGTTTGCATCCATCAACAGCATCTGCAAGAGATCTTCTTCTGAGTCTGAGTCAAACATACCGTCTTCACCCAACGTGTTCAAATCCTCTGCTGAAACCGTCGCTGTGGCTGATTCATTCGAGGTGAGGTTCTCCCCTGAGGTTTGATCAGAGCGCTTGAAGCCATCATTGATGATCAGCACATTGAGGGTGAAATTATCTTGGGGAGCCAACACATCTTGCGAAAGAGCGAGGATACCTTCGAAGCTCAACACACGCCCTTCCAAGCCAGGCGTTATGTTGCCTTGCCATTCATCCCCTTGGTCGAGGTATTCATCCCACGTGTACTCCAGTTCCATTGTTTTCCATGTCACTTCATACCTTCGAGTTAACACATTAAGGGTGAACACCTGTTGTGCCGTCGCCCCTTCACCATCATCAAGGAACAAACTTCCAGTGATGATTCCTGAACGGTTGGTTGGAATCAGAACTGTATCGGTGGTTGCGTCGATGTCGTTTCGTGAATCGCCGTCCTTGTCACTGTCTTCGCTCCAGTCCAAATCCCATGCAAACTTCAGAGATTTGCCTTCTGGGTCATAGCTGTCACTGGCATCGAGCAGAGCAGAGTCACCGGAACGAATGAGTTCAGGGAAGGTGAGGTTGAGTTGGGGGGCACCGTTCACGATGACGGTCGCCGTGATGTCATCCACTCCACCTTGGTCGTTTGTGATGGTGAGTTGAGCGGTAAAGATGCCATAGGTTGCGTATGTGTGAGAGGTGAAACCAGACACTGTTTCTGATTGTCTGCCGTCGCCGAACGACCAAGCATACGAGGTGATGACGCCTTCCACTGCTTCGGATTGACGTGCATCAAAGGTGACGGTCTCGCCTTCTTGAATGAGCAACGGGTAGGCGTTGAGTGAGGCTCGAGGGTTCACCGTTGTATCCAAAACACCGGTGCAGCCTGAGAGTGAAGTCGTTGCCATCACGAGGGCGGCCAAGAGCACGAAACCGACGCGCCGGGCTTCTCGTGAACTCCACATTATTCAAGTCGAGCCCGCTTCCCTTTCTAACGCTTGGGGGCATAGATGTCTTTGTGCACCCCGTTCTAGAGGTGGATAAAAGACGCAACCTTACACACGCCAACGTTGCTTGGTACCATAGGTCATCGTACGCCAAAGCCATTCTGCAGGGCCGAAGGCGTAGCGGTTCAACCACCAAGGACTCACAAGAAGCTGAAGCACCCAGATTGCGAGGACAACGAGGTACAATTCCCAGCGCTCGAACATGCCAACTAAACCGAATCCTGCGCCCGTAAACAGCACCAGGCAAATCAGCGAATGGAGAAGGTAATTGCTCAAAGCACTGCGCCCGACAGCTGACAATCTGAGGCGCAGTGAAGGGAGCATCTGGCTTTGGCAAAACAGCATGATGAGGCCTAACCAGCCCATGGCCATGGACACTCGACCAACTTGGTAGGTGCCCTGAAAGTAGCCCGATATCACGATCGCATCAAATCCAGAATCAATCGCCTGATACAACTCATACCCATTCACGAGCAAGCCCACGCCAAAGCCGCCCACCGTCAACCGCATGTAGAACATACGCGAACCTTTTGCCGACAAGATCCCCTTCCGATACATTGCCATTCCAAGAAGCATCATTCCTATGACATCCCAAAGCATGAACACAGGGGCGAAAAACAGCAGATTCTCATTGACGCCTTTTGCGTTATAGGCCGCAACTTCTCCATAGGATCCTTTGCGAATGTCAAGTTCTTTGTCGACTGCCGTTTCATTGTATTCAAATGAATTTTCTGATTCGTGCCAAAGGGTTGCTTCATCGAGGAAAGCCTGAGAATGATTGCCGTCAGGGTCCGATTCAACAACATCTGCTGCAGCCCTTGCATCCATCATGACTCCACCAGCGGTGATGAACAGCAAGGAAGAGCAAAACAAAATGGTGACTGAAAGGGTGACCAAGGTTTTTGGTTGTGCGTGCCGCAATGGGTAAAGCAAAGCCCCCGCAACGGCGTAAAGCATTAGAATATCGCCTTTCCATAGCAGGATATAGGCATCAAAGATCCCAAAGAGAAGCAAAAAGAACGTGCGGCGATAATGCAACCAGCCGCTTTTTTCAACACCTGACTTGCTGCCGAGACCCGTCGTAAACATCACGATACCTGCCCCAAACAACAAGGAGAAAAGGGCCCGCATCGAACCCTCGAAAAAGAGATTGACGCCGCCCCAAACGGCGTAATTTAGTTCGGGATGATTGCCAAGCCCCACAAATGGATTGTAATACCCGACTGAGGCCATTCCAAATGCGAGAATGTTGAGCAAAAGCACACCGAGCAAAGCCACACCTCGAAGCACATCCAAAGATTCAATTCGACGGAATCCAGCAACGGGTGTTGAAACAGACTGGAGTGGTAAATCTGCCCCTTTCATACCTGCGTGTTCGGTGCCCGAGGGTTAAATCTTCAGCCGTTTGATGTCTGAATATCCAAGTTTTTCGATGCTTTGTGCCCGGTGGTTTGCCGCCTGTTCAAACATGGCCTCTTCTCTATGGTTGGGAGATGTTGAAAGAGGGACGGCGTTAGTGTGTTGCTATGGCCGCAGACCTCTTGGCTGGTGAGCGAGTGCTCGCTTTCGATTTGGAGACGACTGGCGTGTCCACTCAATACGACCGAGTGGTCCAGTTAGCCCTGGTCGGAGCCAACCCTGACGGGTCCGAAATTCATTATGAGCAACTCGTCAATCCCCGACGCCCCATCCCCGCTGGAGCAAGTGGCGTTCATGGCATCTACGATCCGGATGTTCGTTCAAAAGGGGACTTTTCGACCATCGCTGACGCTGTCAGCGAACTCATCGAAGGTGCAATCATCGTCGGTCATAACGTGCGGAAATTCGACATGTCAATGTTGGAAAACGAGTACCTCCGCCTCGGAAAACAAGCACCAAAACCCAAAGCAATCATGGACACCTATGAACTGGTCCGCCGGTTGAAAATCGGACGGCCGCACGGCCTTGGGCCGCAATGCACGCGCCATGGAATTGAACTCAAAAACGCCCACACCGCTGCTGCTGACGCTGCTGCATCGCTGCTTCTGTTTTGGAGGCTCTCTGTTGATCATGCACCATCATTCCGCAAATCTGTTGAAGAGATTGAACGCTGGGCTGTCCACGGAGCTGCCAGCCCTGACTCTTCGGACCTTGGGCGTGGTTTAACCGACCTTGAACCGGTCGACAACCTTGGGAAAATTCGAATTGATGGTGGACATATGGTGCTCGCCTTTGGCCGGCACAAAGGACGCCACCTGAGCGAAGTTCAAAATGAAGATCCGCGTTACATCCAATGGCTGCTGTCACCCAAAGGCATCGAAGACGATGATGCGAGAGAACGCGTTCGGACCTACCTTGGAAATCTGTGAACCAAAGCCTTGCTATGGCTTGTTAACCATGGCTAGAGAATGCACTTCCTTCTCACGTTCGGTGGTGTTCAACGCCGTCCGGCATCGGGCTCCAGGGCAAAACATCGCACCAATGACCAACGCGCCAAACCCGTTGAGCCGTCATGATGGATCCGAGGAAGAGTGCTCCTTGGTGCCCGCTCGCAAGTGTTTC
>Ga0308005_10000777_pt1 | contig 11360 bp, 11 predicted proteins | sample Neamet67_FD_203142 | JGI IMG/M metagenome (GOLD analysis project Ga0308005, IMG submission 203142) | Marine microbial communities from water near the shore, Antarctic Ocean - #67 | ecosystem: Environmental > Aquatic > Marine > Unclassified | place: Southern Ocean | collected 2014-06-07 | reverse complement strand
CCCTACATGCGGTAGCCTAATTTTTACGCGGAAGTCTTTAATATTTCTTTATTAAATCATCCCCACTATCTTTATTTCTTCTTTCCCTTTCTTTGTGGATTTTATTTTTCCTCCATGTTGAAGTTGATGATATTGATAGGAGTCTATCTTCGTCAGATATTATTCTTTTTAACTCATCGGATATTGGGGTTTCAGTTGGTGGTTTTATGTCTATAAAGGTATCACCCCAAGCCTTAATGTTTTTTTCATCTGTTACGGTTGTCTCCTCACCGTATAAATTTTCTCGTGTTTTGACTTTCAACTTATCGAAGGCAAAATTTGCAGCAATTACTAAGGCAATAGCTAGGGGGTCAAAAACAAATATAATTACTAGTAGTAAATAGTTGATAATTTTATCCATAGATATACCAGTTAAACCTGATATATATTTTAATGGTCCTAATTCTCCGGCTAAATCACTATTAATTGATACTTCTACAATCTCAGTGTCATAACCAAATAACATCTCATTCAAACCATCTACCTTATTATTAATAACATCTTGTCGTTCTATAGCTTGATCCAATTGTTTTTCTAATGCTTTACGGGTTGATGAGGATGTTGTTGTAACCAACTGACCCTCGGCGTTTGTATATTGTATAACATTGTTTGATAAGCCAGAACGCAAATCAGCCACAGCAGTATTAATACTTTGTTTTTCTTCGTTATATACGTTAAGTTGTGATTGTGTATTATCCCTCCTAGTTTCTATAAGTGAAATTTGGGAGTCTATATTTAGGGATTTATTAGCTGTTTCTTGGTAAGCCGCTGATAGGAAACCATAAATTCCCATACTAGTAATTAGTATAAGTATGAAACAAGCTATTGATAGGTATATTTTTAAGAATAAAGGTAAAACCTTTCTATACTGGTATAATAGTGATGCTATTACTAGTTTAGCCACTTCTAAAGAAGCAGTCATAATTACAACGGCAACAACAGCCCCTGCGAATAATTTACTAAGACCGCTGACTGAGTAGAAAGCGGCTGAAGCTGATACTGATAGTGCTGATAGTGCTATAATAAATGGAAATATTCTTTCTTGTATTTTTTTTAGCATTTTGTAAGGTTTATTATTAATTTCTCAATATGTTGTGATTATACGAACCATTTGTAGAGATTCCAAGTTATTTTGAAGATTCTAAATAACCACCAAGTAAAGTTCCTATAACTCCGGATTTTTGTCTTAGAACAATCCACTCTTCTTTTGAAAATTTATGTTCTTCCCTAAATGATACAGATATTACTCCTATAAATTGACCTTTTAAATCTTTTAGGGCTACCATATAAAATGATTTTGAACCGTGTTGCTCACAAACTGATAATAGTCCAAATGTTTCTGATTCTAATGTTGGGCAATTTATTTCACCGGATTCTGATAATTTAAAAATTGATTTTGTAAATAGGGAACATGGAATGTTTTGGAAAGTCTGTTGACTTGGGATTGTACCGGGTGTTAAATGCTCATAGAAAATTGAAAATTTCGCAATGGATTTATTTGTTGGGTAGAAATGACCACCGTTGTGGAATTGGAGAACAAATACTCGATCTGCACCAGTTTCCTTCATTAGGTTGTCTAATTGGTTGTCTACTAAGTTGCTGGCTTGGATTGAATCCACAATCATGGATGTTTTTTTCTTTGGTAAGAATTGAATCTTAGCCCAAGCTACTGCTATGGGACCTAAAACGGCCGTAATTAAAGCGACTATAATAGTTGTTATCATTATCAATGGTTCCATACGTAACTTATACTATTTTTTTATTTTCAACATCTTGAATCATTTCAAAATGAATTTTTGCAATTCTGTCTCTACCTTCCTCACTTAGAAGGTAATCATGGCAATTATCGAAGTTAGTCATGAAGAAATTTTCAGATAGGATAGCAGGCATAACTGTTTTTCTTAAAACATAGAAATTAGATTCTTTATCAGCATCACCATCACGAGTATCTTTCCTCATTTTTTCATTTGGGAATTCGACCTCGGCTTTAGACGCAAGTATTGTAGCAACTATATCTGATTTTGATTCTCCCACGGATGTGTAAACTGACCAACCATTGGCTGATTCTTTACTAAAACCATTGGCGTGGATTGAAACATATATACAATTTTTACCATCTTTATCTTTTTGTTGTCGGTAGATATCATTTGCTTTTTCAACTCTCTCCCTTAAACTTATATCTTCTTGAGTATCAACTAAATTAACGCAATCTATTCCTGATTCTTTACATAAAATCATTAACCTATTTACAATACTTCTATTAAATTCACCCTCGTATAAAATTTTATCGTCAGACCATAAGGGGGAACGTTTACCTGATGTTTGGTATACACCATCTATAATACCCCCATGACCATTATCAAATATCCACAAATAGTTGGAATCTGTTGTTGGTGGTAAAGGTGGTATTGTATTCAATTCTTGGTTACAACTTGAACATTTGTTGGATTTGGGTATCATTTTTTCTTAAATATTTTAACAACCCCATCTATACCAAATGAACCTAAAGTGATTATCACGAATGAACTAAATATGGTATCACTAATTACTAAATGCTTACCCAAAATTCCAGTTACTATATCGGCAACTGCGAATATTGCCATTATTGCGAATGATGCAAAACCTACAAGGTTTTTTTCGTTTATTGTGTTTTCGTCTTTGAAGATATCTGTAAATGCCATAATTTTGTTTTTAATATATTTTACCATGAGATAACTAATTTAGTGGAACTGTTTATTTTGTTATACATACAGGAAGAGGGAGTGATATCGCACCCCCCCTAACATTAAAATAATTCAAGACATGCTTACCCATCACAACTAATGCATTCTTCTGTTCTTGTTCCCAAATCTCCTTTAATTACACTATCAGTTCTCAAATAGTATAGAGTTTTAATTCCTAATTTGTGAGCTTCCATATGTACTTGGTTAATCCATTTTGGTGAATCTGTTGGATCAAATGCTACATTTAAAGATTGAGTTTGGTCAATATATTTTTGCCTAATAGCTGCTTGTTGGATTAAACCTAATTGATTGATTTCTGGGAATGTTAAGAATATTTCTTTTTCATCTTCAGTTAAAACATCATTAGGTAAATTTGCAACTGAACCATTATCAGCTAAAATTTGATCCCAATATTTAACCTCATTTTTATCTTTTGAATCCAATAATCTCTCTAATTCTGGGTTTTTAACAATAAATGTTCCTTTTGCCCCATTAAACACATAAACATTTGCTGGTTGAGGTTCAATACCTGCAGAACAACTGTTAATACGTGAATTTGAAACTGTAGGGGCAACTGCCATAACATGAGTATTTCTCATCCCTGTACCTTTACACCAAAGTGGCTCACCATATTCTACTGCTAATTGACGTGAGGCAGCTTCTGCTTTTTGTCTTATATCACTAAAAATTGTATGTGTCCAAGCTGTTGAGGCTAATGAGTTAAATGGTAAACCTTTCTGTTGTAAGAATGTATGCCACCCCATCACACCTAAACCTAAAGCTCTACCTTTTTTAGCAGATCTATAAGAGCGTACCATTGAATCCTTACCATTAGTTTTAGCGATGAATTCTTCCATAACACCATCCAAGAAGTAAGTAGCAATTTCAACTACATCTGTATTCTTCCATTCGTCATATTTGGCTAAATTCAAAGAACTTAAACAGCATATAAACGAGTGTTCCTCATCTGTATGTAAAGTAATCTCGGAACAAATGTTAGTCATACTAACATCTAAATTATTCATTCTATATGCTAAGGGGTTGTCTTTATTAACGTTATCCTTAAACATTATGTATGGTTCTCCCGTTTCTACACGTGATTTAAGTATTTCCAACCATAGTGACATGGCTTCGCTGTCTCTATCATTTAATCGCTTCATAAACGCGTCATCTACAACAACACACTGGTGTAAATTTAAACATTGTCTATTAGCATCACCTTTAGGTCTACGAATTTGTAAGAATTCTTTAATATCAGTATGGTTAATATCTAGATTTACAGATGCTGCTCCTCTACGTACTGAACCTTGGTTAGTTGCAATTATGGTTGAATCATAAATTTTAGCCCACGGAACAATGCCTTCACTTTGACCATTACCTGTAATTTCTTCTCCTCTACCTCTAATTCTACTAAGTGAAATTCCAACACCTCCACCATAAGATGTAAGTCTCATCAATTCGGCATTAGTAAGCCCTATACCACGTACTGAGTCTGGTGTATCTATTCCAAAACAACTAATTGGTAAACCTCTATCAGTACCAGTATTACTAAGTACAGGGGATGCTAAACCAATCCAACCATTCCAGATGTACTTGAAGAATTTACCTGCTAAGTCAGGTCTATTTAATCTATCGGCAACAGCATTTGCTACCCTCTTATATGCTTTTCTTGGTGTTTCTCCAGGTAACAAATAACCCTTAGAAATTGTTGATAATGCTACATTATCAAAAAATTCGGGGTAATCTGTACCACGTTTCCAATTAGTATAATCTGCTATTAAACTATTATTATCCATTTATTTTATTTTTATATTATTTTAAAAAATTGATTCATCCCACTGCATATTACCCTTAGAGTAATTAGTTACCCTTGAGGCAAAGAAATCTGTGTGCTGTTTACCTGCTGATAAATGGTCAAACCATTTCATCCTTTCAACTGCTTTTAAATCAACACCTGTAATTATTCCTTTATATCCAAGGTCTCCCAATTTAGTATTAACTCTGTTTTTTATGAAATTTTCTAAATCATATTGAGGGCAACCTTCCAAATCACCTAAAGAATAACATTTATCTATGAAATCTAATTCTAATTTTAATGATAACAAAGCTGCCTCATTAATAGCTGCCTCTAATTCGGGTGTTTTAATTTCAGGATTTTCCTCCAAAAGTGTTCTAAATAACCAACACCCAGCTTCGGAGTGTAATGATTCATCTCTAATACTCCACTCTACGATTTGACCAACACCCTTTAGTTTATTTCTCATCTTAAATGATAATAATACTGCAAAGGATGAGAATAGGTTTACACCCTCGGTAAATGCTGAGAATATTGCTAAAGATTTAGCTATTTCATGTAGATCTCTACTACCTTCTAAGTTGTCCCTAACAGTTGTAAGACTGTTAATTTTAGCCATGGTGGTTTCATCTTCCATGAATTCTGAGAAGTCGTCTAGTCCTAAAGTTTCATTTAACAATGAATATGCTTCAGCGTGGATAGTTTCAAAGGCTCCAAATGTCGTTGCCATCATAATAACCTCAGGTTTACGAAACCATTTTGTTACCATTGTAGTCCAGTAATCTTGAACTACAGTTTCGGTTTGGGCGAAGCCTTTTAAAATCGTACCTATAATATTTTTCTCGGTTTCATTTAAGTTGGAGTTCCAATCAGTTAAATCTGACATCATTGGTACCTCTGTATGTAACCAATGTGCTTGATGTTGTTGTAGCCAATAATCTGCTGCTTGTTGATATTCGAACGGTTTGTAAACAACACGTTCTTTCATTAAGTCATTTTTAATATTCATAGCTTACTTATTTAATTCAAAAAATTTGTTCTTTAATGTTGCTTTATCAAATGAATCAAAACCACCACCACCACTTTGGTTGTTTGAAGGTACAGTTTCATTTTTAAATTCAACATCTGGGTCATAATCGTGTACTTCAAAATGACCAGTTGATGTATCAGCTTTAACACCGTAAGTCAAACCATCCATCCCATATCTATTTTTCATAATATGGAACCTACCTGTCCCGTTTACTTTATCTTTTGCTTTTCTAGAAAGTGATAGGCAAAAATCGGTAATCATAATTTTATCATATGAACCTGCTGCTTTGTCTCCTTCTATAACATCATCTTTAGCACCTGCTCTATTTACTTGAGAAACCGACCAAATTGGTATGTTTAATTCTCGGGCAAGTCCTTTTGTGCTCGTATAAATATCATCGATTTCACCTTTTCTATCGGCTGTTCTCTTTTTTGATGAAAGTAAATCTACATAATCAATTATTACCAAGTCTGGTGTTGTTCCTAAACTTGTAACTTTTCTAATATGTGATTCAATAGTTGACATTGTTGCTCTACCTGTTGGGAATTCTTTTATAATTAGATTACCTGGTAGTTCTGATAACATATCCTCTACTTTTTCTCTATTCTTTAAAATAGCATCTACTGGTGTTTTGGTGAAATAAGCATCATAACGGCGTCCAACATAATCTTCACCTAACTCTAAAGTATAGTGTATTACGTTATAACCTGCTCTTACAGCATACCCTCCTAAAGCTACTAAACTCCAAGATTTACCACCTCCGGGGTTACCGAATATTAAACCAAAATCTCCATTTCCTAACCCACCTTGTAATACTTCATTGATTGGTTCCCAAGGTGTTGGTATTGTTTTACGAGCATCTTCTCTAAAACGTGATTCTATATCTTTGTTATACTCATGCCCTATATTTTTATCATTCCCGGCTTTTAGAGCTGATTCTACTAGGAATTTTATACCATCGAAATCACCAGCATGTAGTAAATCAACACTACTTAATAATGCTTTTTTTAACTGTTGGTTTTTACAAAATGTTGAAAATTCTTCTTGTACGTATTCTAAATCTTCATCGGATGCTTGAAATGCTGCTTTTAATTGTTCTTTAATTGAAATTTTAAGTACATCATTTGTTAACCTCTGCAATTCTACCTTTAAAACATCCATTGAGGGTGTTGTGTGATATTTGTCGTAATATTTAACAATTTCAACAATAATCCATTTGTGAGCTTGGTTATCCCAATATTCCTCACTAATTATATCGTGAATGTTTGATAAATATTCTTTATGTGTAAGTAATGCTGATATTACTTTAATTTGAAATTGTGGACCGTAGGTCTGTAGGTTTATTAATGTCATTTATAACTTTTTTTTTAGAACTGGTTTATTTTATAACTTTTTGTTTTTTATAACTTTATTTTTTCGAAGACATCTTTTACCCAAAATTCAACATTTCGAATCATGCCTCCTAATTTATCCTCATTGTAGTATGAGCAAAACTGTTCTGGTAGATATTCGTAGTCATTTGTTGATACACAAGTATCTAAATAACTTTTATCTCTACTATCTAACATTGGGTTTGCTAAATCCATAATTTTGTAATTTGTTCTTAATTCCTCTATGTGTTGAATAACACGAGCATATACTATTGGGAATTTTTCTTTTGAACCCTTAGCTTTAAGTTCTTGATGTTCCTCGAATCTCTTTTCACAAATGTCATAAATGTCATCCAATGAGACTTTATGTTCCATTAATTCGGGGAATCTTTTATATAAACCTTTTTCACCTAATCCCTTAACTCCTTTTATTTTATCTGAATTATCACCTAACAGTGTCTTATATATAATAAGATTTTCAGGATCCATTTTGAATTTTTCAACTACTGTTTCTTCAGTATAGAAATTCTTCTCCATTGGACGATAAACAATAACGTTTGGATTGATTAATTGTAAAAAATCCTTATCGGATGATACAATAAATACTTTATCTTCAGGCTTTTGTGGAATTACACCAGCTAAATAAGCTATAACATCATCTGCCTCCACTTTAGGTAAAGTGATTGTTTTAACTGGTAATGTTTTAAGGTATTGGATTATTCTAACCATTTGGTCTACCTTAGCATCGTGTTCATCATCGATATCATCAAATGCTTCCCAATTTGTAATACGTTGTAAATCTCTACCTGATTTGTATTCAGGTAATAGGTTTTTTCTTGCATTAGCCGAACCAGGTCCATCAAATATTACATAAACATGGGTTGGTTCGATTTTACGAATTAAAGCTCCGAGGGATCTAAAAAACCCACCTAAACCACCAACATGAACTCCATCGGGGTTAACCATATTCATCATTGCGAAATTTCTAAAAAATAGATTTAAACCATCTATCATTAGTACTCTTTTACTGTCTACAGTTTCTTTCCCGTTCTCATCAAGGTTATCGATGAGGTTAAGTAATTCATTATGTTTCATATGTTTATTATTTTATACCCGGAATATACGAACGATATCCCGGGTATCAAAATTTATTGTGGCTCGTCTACATGAGATGTTATATCATCATACGATTGATCTTCTTCAGCGATTATAAAATCACCCCCACCTAAGATTTTCTTCCAGGCTTCTGATTGTTCTGATTTGTAATTCTTCAATGATTTATCATCATCTAAAATAAAACCATGTGGTGTAACAACTATCTTACCTCTAGTAGTAACCCCATTAATGTGGTTTTTATCAATTTGAATATTTACCCTTTTAGCAAATTCAACTTGTTTACCATCTTTAATAGCTTTAATCTTAGAAGTACCGGCTGACATAACGTTACCAAATGTAACTACAAACGTTGAATCGAACCACATAGCATACCCACCCTTATTCATTAATTTTGGTTGCCCCATTGGAGATTCCGCTTTTAATGTCCAGACTTTATTAATACAAACTAATGTATTTGTATATGGTGATGATTCTTTTCTTGATAATGTAATACGTTGATTTACGCTATTCCCAAATTGGGTTGACATAGCACCTGCGTTCCACTCATTGTTGTTTTTGTTAGATTTGATAGACATTTCACAAGGAACTGAACCAATACTATCCCATAAGAATAATAAATCATAAGGTAAGTTTCCGTTTTTCTGCTCATCAATTAAATCCAAAATAAACCCAGCAACATCCTCAATTGAGTTAATAGTTTCTCTATCTACATAGATAAAATTACCATTATAATCTACAACTTCACCTGTTTCTTCATCTACAACTTCATTAATTTTTAAACCCATCATTTGGGCATGTTCCCATGACCATTTCATTTCAGTAATAATAAAAACAGGTAGGATTTTACGCTTTTGAGCTTCTACTGCTGCTTCTAATAATGCTGTGGTTTTACCTGTATCCGAATGGCCCCTAAGTAAACATATGTGACCCATTGGAATTCCAGGTACTGATGTTATTTCTTGGTAAGCTGACGAAAGTGGTATCCACTCTTGTTCTTTAAATTTCGCCTTAGAGGTTAAACCCTTTTTGGATTTAAAACCATCTAAGTTGAAACTTGCTTGCATTTCTGAGGAGACTGCCTCCTGTAATGTTTTTTTCTTTTTTGCCATAAGTTATGTTTTAAAAAGGTAAATCGTCAGTACTGTCTTCATTAAATAAATCGTCAAATTGACTTGATTTAGATTTTTTTACTACTGAGGGTTTTGTATCTACTGAATAATTAGATTGAGTAGTGGGTTTTGCTGGTGTATCAAACACAATAGCACCATCTGTATCATCTCCTTCTGGTGATAACCATTCTTGAAGTGCACCCTTCATCTCATCATAAGTAAGTGGTTTAAATACTTTCATAGGATCTGCTTGATTTTCAAGTAAAGCATTAATCATGTCTTCACCTTCAGCTAATCCTGTTGTTTTTAGAGAGGGACCGATTGATGTTTTATTGTATGGTGTTCCTGTAACTTCAGGTCCTACAGTAGTTAATTTAATATCTCTACCTTGAGCAATATCAGTGAAATCACCAATTTCCTCATCAGCAGCCATATTTAAGAATTCTTGATAAACTTCTTTACCGAACTGCCATAATTTAACTCCTTCACTTTCTTCACCACGAACTACGATTGGTAAGAATGTACGAACTTTAGCATCTAATTTCTTAGCTAATCTCCAATTTTCTTTATCGTTTGAATTTCTCAATTGCTTTGCAAATTCTACGATTGGATCTTTTTCACCCCAATTTGCGGGAGATGCCATTACTCTCTTACTACCAATTCCATAGTAAAACATCATTTCTGTGAATGGGTTTTCCTTATTGTACTTTGAAGGAACAACTCTAATTAACTGTTTACCTACTGTGGGTTTCCAGAAAAGGTTTTTACTGTTACCTCCACTGTTGTTTGACTGTTTGTTCAATGACTCCAGTCTCTTTTTGATGACGTTTAAATCCATAATATAACTTTTGTTTTTTATTTATAACCTAAATATACGAACTAATGTTGGGGTATCCAAATTATAATTCGATTATTTTGTGTATTTTTGTTTTTAATTGTTTTAACTCATCATGTTGAGTCAACAATATTGTATTCCTGTAATGTTGCCAATCAATAGGGAATTTAGTATCAACCACACCACCATTTAACTTTTTAATTAACTCATTTAGAGCATTAATAGTATATAGTGTGTTTGAATCCTTCTTCCTATGAACTAAGATCGTATTAGGTGGAATGTCTGAAATATTTGCTTGGTCAATGTTGTAAGTACAAACGTACTCATTATTACTCTTGATATGTAATACAAATATTTTATTATACATAACATCATATTTAGATGTTATACCATCAATCAAGTCATCTAAGCCCTCGAGTGTGGTGAATGAGCAGAATAGTCTATTGTTCAAATCGCGTATGTTTAAAGTGTTAAAATCTTGGAAATCGTCCACCTTATACGTATTGACTGGTTTACTTAAAATCATATGTTTCTCCATAACTAAATTTTGTTTGTAACTTGTACTTTTTAAATACTTTTATTATTTTTTCTAAAATTGGTTTTTCTGTCTTATCTACATCGAAAGTGAATGAATCAAAAGTATATAAAATTAACTTCGTTTTCGCACCTCTCAATATACCAAACATTTCCCATAATATACGAATATTAGTTGCGGTCTCCAAGTTTTGCAGCAAGTAATTTAACAGCTTCTGCGGTTTCATATCTTGTAACTCATCACGTCTATATTTGTATTTTGAAATCGGACATTCAATGAAACCCTCACTTTGGTATCGAGCCCACATATCGTCAGTATATACCTGCATAAGTTTAAAGAATTCCAAATCCTTGTACTGTTTGAAAACCCCACCATACATTTGTTTGAATGTTAATTCCTTGGCTTTCTTATAATCCACTTTGTACATTTTTGCAAACTCACTATGTATATCTTCACTACCAAAATCATAACCTACAAGGTTAGCTAATAATGTCGGGTGATACGCACTAATATCAAGTTCGAAAAGAAAGTCATTCCTAGGTATAAAGCATTTTCTATCCCCATTGTCTTTATTTAAAGCAGCGTAATTTACTCCTTTAAATCTGTTTGAGGGTCTGGTAGTAAGTGTTTTGAAGTTGAATTGACTGTGGGTGTATTCTCCTTCGACATCATGAAAACGCGATTTGAATTCATCTCTATCAATTCGTAAACCACTTCGTTCGATGGCGTTGAACACCACTGTGGCTTCGTTGTTGTAAAATTCGTTAATGGGTTCATTGATTTTGTCTTTTAAAGCGTTAAATGTTTT
>Ga0308005_10000771_pt1 | contig 11393 bp, 8 predicted proteins | sample Neamet67_FD_203142 | JGI IMG/M metagenome (GOLD analysis project Ga0308005, IMG submission 203142) | Marine microbial communities from water near the shore, Antarctic Ocean - #67 | ecosystem: Environmental > Aquatic > Marine > Unclassified | place: Southern Ocean | collected 2014-06-07 | reverse complement strand
ACGGACACCTGGCAGCACTTCGTGTTTCAAAGGGACGCCGATGGCAAGCGCGAGATTTGGATCGATGGTGCCTTGTCTGTTTCGGTTGATGGCGGTGCCCCGGTTAGTACATTTGATGGTGCCTTCACAATCGGTGCTGAAGGTCCTACCAAAGCCAACAGCTTCGGTGGTATGATCGATGAGATGGCCGTATGGAACACCACTCTTAACGGGGCCGAAATCGGAGCCCTCGCAGCTGGTGGCTCAACAACATCCCTGATTCCAGAACCATCCGGACCACTTCTTGGCCTGATCGGTCTCATGACCCTCGGCCTGCGCCGTCGGCGCTAGCCGATAGGATTTGATCCCTCCCATTTTTTCACGAAGGAGCCGACCCGAACAAAGGTCGGCTTCTTTGTGCCCCCTCACCCACCTTCAACGCAATAAATCTGCTTCGCCGACCTCCGCCGAACCCGCCAAGTAGTGATCCGCTAAGGGAATCATCTAGCAAACACCGCGCGGCGATAGCCCGAGCGGTTTTTTTGTCTTGGAACGTCGGCTCTTGCTCTCTCCCTGCCCCCCCGGTAACACTTGCCGAATGTCCGATGGTAGGCGCTCCTCTGAATCTTGGCGCATAAGTCTGCTTGCTGCCTTAGCTTTCATTACCTGGGGCCTTTATGCCAACTGGCACCACGGTTGGGCAACCCGGCTACAGGTGGCCCTCACCCAAGGATTCATCAGTCTTGTTTCCACCTACTTTTCGGCCGAACTTGTGATCGTTTTCGTTCGAAAGTTCCAAAAATCCAGCTTCTCGGTGATCTTTGGAAGTCTGGCGAGCTATCTTGTCATCTATGTGCTCGTTTTAGGGGGACATTTTGTCGCAGGTACTCCCGAATTCTGGCTCACCGTCATCCCAGGAATGATCACCGGAGTCTTTTTTTGCTACGGATATAGCCTGAGAATAGACCGGAAACTTAAGGGAATCTGATATCAGATCCTCTCGCCTTCGCAAAAGAGAGTTCTGGCACACTTCTAGCAATCAGGAGTATCACTATGTCAAATTCTGAAACCGATAGCAGCATCCGAATGTATATGCGCGAGATCGCCAAGACCGAACTTCTGACTCCCAAAGAGGAAATTGAGCTCGCAGCCCGTATTAAGAACGGGGATGAAAAAGCTCGAGCTCGCATGATCGAATCCAATCTCCGCCTCGTCGTAAAGATCGCCAAAGATTATTCCAACTACGGAGTCCCCATGGTCGATCTCATTTCCGAAGGCAACATGGGGCTCATCAAGGCTGTCGAAAAATTCGACCCCACAAAAGGAGGCAAGCTCAGCACCTATGCATGTTGGTGGATCAAACAGTCGATCAAGCGTGCCCTTGCCAATCAGGGGAAAACCGTCCGCCTGCCAATCCACCTTGTCGACAAGATGGCCCGTGTCCGACGTATTTCCGCGATGATGGCCGAAACTATGGGCCGCGAGCCAACTGACATGGAGCTGTCTAAAGAGCTTGGCATCCCTCGAGAAAAACTGGCTCTCATTCGTCAGGCCGCAAAGCAGACCCGCTCGCTCGATGAACCCACACACGATGACAGCGTTGCCAATTTTGGAGAGACCATTGGTGATGACCGTGCGACCGATCCTCTCGAAGCCCTGAGCCAGAAAGGCCACCTCGATGATCTCGACGTTGTCCTCAACACTCTCAATGAGCGCGAGACGGAAATCATCAGGTCCCGCTTCGGTCTCAACGGCAAGCGGGTTCTCACCCTCGAAGAGATCGGCCGTAATTTCGGAGTCAGTCGCGAGCGAATCCGCCAAATCCAAAATGTCGCTCTCAACAAAATGCACAAAGCCTTGAGCCGAAGGGAAGCAATCCCGCCCCCCAAGCTGGCAAAATCGCTGGCGTAAATCTCACCTAGATTTTTACCCCTAGAGCAACGGCGTCGGGATTTTTCCTACGCCGTTTTTTTTGCTCTCACCTCATCTTCTCTTACTGTTTTCATCTCGACGCAACATTCTCCCTTCGCTTTACTTTCATCACCTATGAAATCCACCGTCTTCTCTCTTGTCGTCTTCGTAAGTCCCTTCCCACCGTCATCACCCGCTCTCAGACCACCACCGAAGGCGGCTCCCTTCTCGATAAAATCCAAGCCAGTCTCCCACGTATGATCCGCGTCCAGGCCGAGTTCATTGAAATGCCAGAAGCCACCTACACCAAGCTCATCTCAATTCCCCGCACCCCGACGAATGACACCGATCTTCGCGCCGGATACGGCATCGATGAACTCCGTATCCTCACTCGAAGCAGCCCTGTCCTTACACGTCAATAATCAACAACGAACAACTTCATGAAACTCCTCGTCACTTTTCTCCTCCTCGTTCTTCCCCTTCAAGCTGCCGAAAAACCCAACGTCCTCCTCATCCTCGCAGACGATCTCGGCTTCTCCGATCTCTCCTGCTACGGCGGCGAAATTCCCACGCCCAATCTCGACCGTCTCGCCACAGGCGGCGCCAAGTTTTCCTCCTTCTACACCAGCGCTCGCTGCTGCCCCTCCCGCGCCTCTCTCATCACCGGCATCCACCCCCACCAGGCCGGCATCGGCTCCTTCACTCACTCAAAACAACCTCCCGGAAAAGGCCTCGCCTACAAAGGGGCCCTCCTCCCCACCTGCGCCACTCTTGCCGAGATGCTCCTCGACCACGGCTACTCCACCTGGATGGTCGGCAAATGGCACATGGCCCAACCCGGCCCCATTCACCGCGGCTTTCAGAACTACTACGGCTACAAAAACTTCCTCGCCCACTCCGAGGACCAATGGAACCCCGCCCACTACATTCGCCTTCCCGAGTCAGCCAAGCCCGAACTCCCCGTCTCCAAAGACTTCTACGTCACTGATGTCTTCACCGACTACACTCTCGAGTTCCTCAAACAAGCCCGCGCGAAAAAAGAAGGGCAAAAAAAACCCTGGTTCCTTTACCTCGCACATTCCTCCCCTCACTTTCCCATCCAAGCCCCCAAGGAATCCATTGACCGCCATATGGAAACCTACCGCAAGGGGTGGGACGTCCTCCGTAACGAGCGCTTCGAGCGCCAAAAGCAACTCGGCCTCATCAGCACCGACGCCAAACTCCCTCCTCTTTCCGAAGTCCCCGTTGATCGAGATGACATCGCCAATCATTTCTCCGGCAAACCCAACCCCAAATGGACCGACCTCCCCGCCAACCGCCGCGAAGATCTCGCCCGCCGCATGGCCACCTTCGCCGCCATGGTCGAGCACATTGACCAAGGAATCGGCCGCATTCTCGACGATCTCGAAAAGAATGACGAACTCGACAACACCATCATCGCCTTTCTCTCTGACAACGGAGCCTGCTACGAGTGGGGTCCCTTCGGATTCGATGGCCGCTCCCGCCGTGGCACCACCACTCTCCACACAGGCGATGACCTCGCCAACATTGGCCAACCCGATACCCACTCCTCCTACGGCTCCGGCTGGGCCAATCTCGGCAACACCCCGCTGAGCATGTACAAACACTTCTGCCACGAAGGCGGGATCGCCTCTCCCCTCGTCCTCCACTGGCCAAAAGGCATCAAACCCACCCAAGAATATGTGAAGACTCCGTCCCACCTCATGGACATCGTCCCCACCATCCTTGAAGCAACTGGAGCTAAGTATCCCACCGAGCGCAACGGCCACAAAATCAGCCCCGTCGAAGGCTCCTCTCTCCTCCCTGCCATCACCGATCCCAAAGCCATCCCCAATCGCGTCCTCGCCTTCGAACACCAGGAAGCCCGAGGCCTCCGCAAGGGCGACTGGAAACTCGTCTGGGGCAAACGTCAACCTCTCGAAATCACTTGGGAGCTCTACAACCTTGCCGAAGATCGCTCGGAGCAAAATAACGTCGCCAAAAACTACAGCGTCATCAAAGACCAACTCGTCGAAGACTGGGAAACCTGGGCCAAACGAGTCCACGCCGCCCCCCACATTCTCCCCGAGCCCGGCTACAAAAAAACCTCTCATAAAAAAAACACCTCCAAGTCTCCCCAAATCGCCAACCGCTCCCTCACGATCCGTGCCACCGTCGATGCCGACAATCCCCACGGCGTTGTTCTCGCCCAAGGCGGCCGGGAACACGGCTACGCCCTTCACTTCATCAAAGGTATCCCCGCCCTCGACATCCGCATGAATGGTAAAGTCACCCGCCTCAGCGCCAAAGAAAAAGCCACTGGGACCATCAAGCTCCTCGCTGAAATCACCACAAAAAAACTCATTCTCTCAGTCAACGGCACCTCCGTCGAAATACCATCCCCCGGCCTCATCCCCGTCCAACCAAAGGACAATCTTTCCATCGGAAGAGACGACTTCACCTCCGCCGGCAACTACGAAGCTCCCAACCCATTCAATGGAAAGATCCTCTCCCACACTATCAAAACCCGCCGCTCCTCCGCGTTAGAATAAAAATCCCTCCAGAATACCGAGTATCTTTCCTGACCGCTTGCTCCATGCCCGACCTTTTCCGACATCTCGCCCTTTCTTCTCAGGTCATTCTCGCGTCGTGCCTCCCTGCATCAGCGCAAAACGACAACGACCCGCTCCCCGACGTCTCCCCCCTCATCTCTTGGGACTTCGACACCTCCTACCCCGGCTCTCCCGTCGGGAAAGCGACCCTTGCCAAAAGCTCGCTCACATCCCCGGAATACCCCACCCTCCCCGCTGAAAATACCTCCCTCTCACTCGACGGATCATCGGCCTGGAAACTCCACGAAAGCGACCTCCCCGATCACGTCTCCCTCCGCTTTACAAACGACGACTCCCTCACCATCGAAGCCTGGGTTTCTCTCAAATCCCTCCTCAACGGCGGCTTTACCTACCTCATCGGAAAAGGCCGTCACCAAAACAAAACTTTCACTCCCGAAAACCAAAACTGGGCCCTCCGTTTAAAAGGGGACAACGGCACCGCCCTCCCCACCTTCCTCTTTCGCTCCGCGGGAACAAAAAGCGAATACCACCGCTGGACCGCCTCCCAAGGATTTGCTGACGATGGCGACTGGCACCATCTCGCCCTAAGCTACACCTTCGGGAAACCTGAAAGCATTGTCTCCTTCATCGACGGCCTCGAAGTCAAAAAAGGCACGTGGGACATGGGCGGCCCCACCACCTCGGCACCCGTCACGGATGCCGATGACATCATCATCGGCACCGGCAATGGAGGCGCCCCCTCCAACTCCCTCGATGGCACAATTGACAACCTCGCCCTCTATCGCGAAATCATCCCACCAGCCCTCCTCCTCGCCCGCTATCAACACCTCGCTCCACCCTCCGAACCCAATCCAGAAGACATCCCCTCCGATTCCGTCCTCGTCGAAATCTGCACCAAGGGAATTCCTTCCGGCAAAGCTTGGCCAACAAAACACCCCGCCGCCACCGAGACCTTCACTCGTTCACATTTCGCCTTCCCCACGATTCCCTTTCACTACGTCACCACCGGCGTTCGTGACCACCGCAAATCCCCCTATCTTCTTCGCGCCTCCTCCCGCATCACCCTCCCTCCCGGCACCCATCGAATCCTCCTTCGCGGACGCAATTCCGCTCGCCTTGTCATTGATGGAAAAAGAATCCTCCAAACCGGCTTCACCCCTCCTTCCCAAGGAGCCCTCGGTTACACCGCCGACCAGGATGACTTCCTCAATCCCGGAGATCCCAACTTCCGCTTCGTCACCCCCGGCAATGAAGAAGCCCTCGCCACCTTCACTAGCACCGGTGGCCAACACCTCATTTCCATGCAGCAGCTCATCGGCTCCGCCGGAAACCGACCCGAGCCTGGCGAGTTTGTCACCGCCATTTCCCTCGAAGGTTCCACTGCCTGGCATCTCCTCACGCCTACTTCCGATCCCATCACCTACGCCGATCAACACTACTCCTCCTTCGAGGAAGACCACCAACTCTGGGTCGATCAAACCAACACCTCCCGTCGTACCGAACTCCGCAAAAAGCACGCCCCCTACTGGCTAAAACGTCGCCAAGCCGCCCGAGGCTACCTCGCCCAAACCGCCCCCTTCACTCCTCCCGCTCCCACAACCGGCCTTCCCGCTCAAAACACCATCGACCACTTCCTCAACGCCCGTATTCAAACCCTCTCCACCCAGCTCAAGGACCGCCAGCCGAACGAGATCGACTTCTACCGCTCCATCCACCCCCTTCTCGAACAAAAGTGCTTCTCCTGCCACCAAGGCAAGAAAACCAAGGGAGAACTCAATCTCTCCTCACTCGCTTCCGCCCTCGAAGGCGGTGAGTTCGATGGTCCCGCCATCACTCCCGGATCACCTGAAAAAAGCGCCCTCCTCCATCGCATCACCACGAAAGACTCCGACGAAGTCATGCCTCCCAAAGGCCATCCCGTCACTCCCGAAGAAGCCGCTCTCCTCACTCGCTGGGTCAAGGAAGGTGCCCGCTGGCCCGAACTCAATGTCGATCGCATCCACCTCACGCCGCTCAGCGACGACCTCACCTTCCTTCGCCGCCTCTCACTCGATACCGTGGGCGTCCCGCCCACTCTCGCCGAAATCGACTCCTTCCTTGTCGATTCGTCACCCGACAAGCGCGCCCGAACCATCGACCGCCTCCTCGCCGACCCACGCTGGGCCGACCGCTGGATGGGCTACTGGCAGGATATCCTTGCCGAAAATCCAAACATCATCAATCCCACCCTCAACAACACCGGCCCTTTCCGATGGTGGCTTTACGAATCTCTCCTCGATGACAAACCCCTCGACCTCATGGTCACCGAACTCATCCGCATGGAAGGTTCCGATAGGCTTGGTGGTCCCTCCGGCTTCGGAATTGCCTCTCAAAACGACGTCCCCATGGCCGCCAAAGGACTCGTCGTTAGTTCCGCCTTCCTTGGCGTCGAAATGAAATGCGCCCGCTGTCACGATTCCCCCTCGCACAGTTCTCTTCAAAAGGACCTCTTCCAACTTGGAGCCCTCCTCGCCCGCAAGCCCCTCACCGTCCCCCAAACCTCCAGCGTTTCACTCGAAAACCTTACCGCCGGCGGACGCAAACCTCTGATCGAGGTCACTCTTCCACCCGGCTCAAGAGTCTCGCCCGCCTGGCCCTTCAAAGAATTCCTCGATCCCAACATCGGCCACCAAATCGCCGAACGTCCCACCGACACCCGAGATCTGCTCGCCGCCCTCATCACCGCGCCCCAAAACGAACGCTTCGCCCAAGTCATGGCCAACCGCCTCTGGTCTCAACTCATGGGCCGGGGCATCGTCGAGCGAACCGGTGATTGGGAGAAATCCGCGCCCAGCCATCCCCGCCTTCTCCGCTGGCTTGGCCATGAACTCATTCGTCAGGACTATTCTCTCAAATCCCTCGCCCGCCTCATCTTCAACTCCCACGCTTACCAACGCACCACCGATCCCTGCCTCCGCGAAACCTCCCCCCTCTTCACCTCGCCCGCCCCACGTCGGCTCCAGGCCGAACAAATTGTCGACTCCCTTTTCCACGCCACCGGCAAGCCTTTCAACACCGAGGAAATGAACATCGATGTCGATGGAAAACGTCCTCTCAGCAGCACCCTCTCCCTTGGCCAACCCCGCCGCGCCTGGATGCTCGCCAGCCTCTCCAATGAGCGAGACCGGCTCAGCCTCACCCTTCCTCGAATTCAAGCCGTCTCCGATGTCCTCTCCGCCTTCGGCTGGGAGCCCTCGCGCCAGACCACCATCAACCACCGCAGTCCCGATCCCACCGCCCTCCAGCCCGCCATCATTTCAAATGGCACTGTCGGCATCTGGCTCACCCGCCTCAGCGATGACCACGCTCTCACTACTCTCACCCTCCGTGATCAATCACCCGAAGCCCTCCTCGACCAACTCTTCCTCCGCCTCCTCACCCGAAAACCCACCGCTACCGAAAAAAAACTCTATCTCGCCCAAATCACGCCAGGCTACGACTCCCGCCGCACTTCCAACTCTCCTCCAGCTCCTGCCGAAAAACTCCGCCCCCCCCGCTACGTTTCCTGGTATAATCACCTCGACCCCGTAGCCGATGAAATCCGCCGTCAGGAAATCATCGCCGCCCGCGCCGGTGATCCACCCACCAAGAAACTCGCCGCTCCCTGGCGCGAACGATTCGAAGACCTCGTCTGGGCCCTCGTCAACTCTCCCGAAATGATCTACATTCGATAGGCCCCAACTCCCATGAACCGCCGTCAATTCCTCACCACCTCCTCCCTCGCTCCCTTCGGTCTTCAGGCGTCCACCGCCGCCCACCCCAAGGGCAAGGCCGAACACTGCATCCTCATTTGGCTTGGTGGGGGCATGTCACAAATCGACACCTTCGACCCCAAGAAACAAGGGAGTTCGAAAAAACCCTACCAGACCGGTTCCGACTACGCCGCGATCGACACCGCTGTCAAAGGTGTCCGTGTTTGCGAACACCTTCCCCAACTCGCCCGCCGCATGGAGCAGATCACCGCCGTCCGCTCCTGCCACCACCAGGTCATCGATGAGCACGCTATCGCCACCAACTTTCTCCACACCGGACGCCCTACCAGTGGCTCCACAACTTATCCCTCCCTCGGTTCCATCGTGGCCCACCAACGCGGCGCGGCAAATCCCGATGCCCCTGCCTACATGCTCATCGGTTTCCCGAATGTCAGCCGGGGACCCGGCTTCCTCGGCTCCAGCTACGGCAACATCTACCTCACCGATCTCAAAACCGGCCCAGCCGGATTCACCCAACCGGACTTCCTCAGCAGCGACCGGGTCGCCTCCCGCAAAAAACTCCTCGCCGCTCTCGCAAAAGCCCCCTCGCCCCACACCCCGCTCGCCGACTACCAAAAAGCACAGCGCGAAGCCCTCCGCCTCGCCGGCCCCGGCTTCATGAAAAACTTCGACCTCGACTCCGAACCCGCCGACCTCCGCAATCGCTACCAAAGCGAATTCGGCCAACGCTGCATCCTTGCCCGCCGCCTCGTTCAGGATGGCGTCCGCTTTGTCGAACTCTCCCACAACCCGGGCTTCCTCAACGGTACCGGTTGGGACACCCACGGTAAGGGCCAGCTAAAACAACACGAGCTCATCCGTGACCTCGACAACGGAGTCGCCACCCTCATAGACGACCTCCGAGGGAAAAACCTCCTCGACAAAACCCTCATCGTGATTGCCACCGAGTTCGGACGCCCGCCCGAATTCGATAGCAACGGCGGCCGCGGTCACCAGGGATCGGCCTTCTCCCTCGTCCTCGCCGGCGGCGGGCTCAAACACCAAGGTGCCTACGGAGCCACCAACGACCTCGCCAAAAAGCCTGTCGAAAACCCGGTCACGATCCCCGATTTTCATGCCACCATTCATGCCGCCCTCGGCATCAATCCCTCCCACGAACTTCTCGCCGGCACCCGCCCCGTCCCCATCACCGACGGCGGCACGCCCCTTGCTCGCCTCTTCTCGTGAGAGCGACCAGCCCCTCATTGTGTCAATCTTCTAGGGAAGGAGTTTCCTTTAGATTCCCCTCTCATCCTTCTGGGGCTGAACCATAAAACCGGGCAACGACGATTTTTGATCAGAAACTTGAGCGATTATTTATTTCTCCAGCAGCCAATCAATTTGAAAAAAGAGCTTGCTTATAATCGTCTTGGTTACTAAATGGCCTTTCTTTTAACAGAAAGAAAAAATATTTATGCACAAGATAATAGCTACATTATTCGCTTTGAGCGCGATCGGAGCCTCTGGTTCCCTTATTGCTTACTATCCCCTCGACGGTGACTTTGCAGACAAATCCGGTAATGGTAACGACGGGGTAATGCTCGGTGGTGTCAGCTACGGCGGTGGCGCAGGAGCCATCGGTGGTGGTCAAGCAGCCATCTTTGACGGTGCGGCCGGCACTTACGGGAGTATCGCCGGAGGATTACAACTAGTAACGAACGAGACCTACTCGGTTGCTATGTGGGTTAACGCTGCCTTTGCAGACAATAGAGATAAGCGTATTTTCTCCGAGGGAACTTCCAACAACAACAATCCACTCTTTAACGTAGGGACAGCAAATAATGCGAACGATGGCACGGTCGACATCTACATCCGAAATGGAGGTAGTTTAAATCACCCACGTTCCACTGGAGAAGCTTTTGATGGTACTTGGCACCACGTCGCGTTTAGCGGTGGATCTGACGGCCTCCTCGATCTCTACATCGATGGTACTTTTGATACGACCTTTGACTATTCCGCAATCCCAGCATTCACAGACCTTAATACCACCACAATCGGTGGTATCCTTAGGGGCTCGGATTGCTGTAATTTTAACGGATCTATCGATGACGTGAGCATGTGGGATTCAGATCTCACCGCTGGAGAAATCTCAGCTCTTGCAGGTGGCGCTAGTGCGACTTCGCTTTCTGGAGTTCCTGAGCCAACTTCAGCAGTCTTTTGCCTCACTGGTCTCCTTTTCGCTCTGCGCCGCCGGCGCTAGGCTTCTCAGAAGATTCGAGAATTCTTCAAGGACCTCAATCAGTCTTTTATGAGCCGGTAACCTCAGGGTGCCGGCTCATTTTTTAACCTCTCATACTATTCATAATGAATTATCAAACAATCTCCCACTGGCGCTCTATTCTCGCCGGATCTCTTGCCCTCCTACCTTTTTCAGCCCAATCCGAACTAGTCGGCTACTACAAGCTCGACGGAAATTTCGATGATTCTTCCGGAAATGGAAATACCGGAGAATTTTTTGGTGGAGCTTCCTACGCTCCTGAATCTCCCGCGGTTTTAGGAGGTGGGCAATCTGTTCTTTTTGATGGTCAGCCTGGGACCTACGGGGCAATCAACCCCTCTCCGAAGGAAGGGCTCGCGATCACGGCTCAACCTTTCCATAGCGTCTCAATGTGGGTGAAAGCAGATGGGCTCCAAAACCGAGACAAAAGAATTTTCTCAGAGGGGCAATCGGCCAACAACAATCCGCTCTTTAACGTAGGGACAGCAAATAATGCGAACGATGGCACGGTCGATATCTACATCCGTGCCGGGGCCTCCTTAAACCATCCTCGCTCTATCGGAATCGCTTTTGATGATACCTGGCACCATGTCGCGTGGACTGCCCAAGAGAAGGTCATGGATCTCTATATCGACGGAGTCTTCGACAGCCAATTTGATTATAACGCCGTTAATGACTTCACACCGACTACAACTACAATTGGGGCAATCCTCCGAGGGAGTGATTGCTGCAACTATCTGGGTAATATTGATGAAGTCGCCCTCTGGGATTCTATTCTCAGCGCCGACGATATTGCTTCACTGGCAGAGGGGACTTTTGCGGATGAACTCACCGGGGTGAAGCCTAATCTGGATCTGGATGGCGACGGCTTGCCCAACACATGGGAGACTGCAAATGGGCTAGATCCAAATGACAATGGCT
>Ga0308005_10000761_pt1 | contig 11496 bp, 10 predicted proteins | sample Neamet67_FD_203142 | JGI IMG/M metagenome (GOLD analysis project Ga0308005, IMG submission 203142) | Marine microbial communities from water near the shore, Antarctic Ocean - #67 | ecosystem: Environmental > Aquatic > Marine > Unclassified | place: Southern Ocean | collected 2014-06-07 | reverse complement strand
CGGTTAGTACGTTGACTGGTGAAGTGATATTAAACGTACAAACATACAAAACAATCCTTAGTACAGGAATAGCAGGAGATGTATTTAGATTTTTAGATATGGATACTAAACTGCTTGAATTGGAAAGCGGAATGACACAGAACGAAAGTGTAACATTCTCGGTTAGGTCAGCGATCGAAGCCGCGGTGTTATCTTTAATAGAACAAGGCGATGAAAGAGGATACTGGAAAATAGTCTATCCTGAAAATTGGGAGCAAGTAGTAGCAGAACAAGAACGTGCATACTGGGTGAAACTCAATACAGGTAAACTACTATCGGACGCGGAGGAAGTTAACGTTGATACAGACCCGGCATCGCAACCTTTATGGAAGAAAATTCTTCTCAAAGGTGAAACCAAATTTGGAGAAATAGAAAATGAAGACGAGTAATTTTATTAGAAAATTCGCAGTCAATGTCTTCGCTATAGGAGGCTTGTTAGTAAGCAGTCAATCCCTTAGTGCTACTGATAACGAAGTGTTATTAGATCAGCAAGGTGATAACTTAGTATTAACAATCTTACAAGCAGGATATGGTAACCAAGTGTCTGGTGACACTAGTGCTAGTTCGGACTTAGTTGTAACAGGTGGAAGTTTAATTATAGACATCATACAAGACGGTAACAGTAACAAATTCTTTGGAGACTTAATATTTGACGGAAACGGATCAAGTGTTATGGACTTCTTTCAATTAGGTAACAGTAACGTCTGGGATATACAAATAGGTGCGGCAGGTAATAGTGCTGATTATACTGATATGTTAGTAGATATTCAGGGTGATAGTAATACTTTTGATTTAGATGTAGGCGCAAATGCTACAGCAGAAAGTTTAAACTTTGATCTAGATATATTAGGAAGTAGCAACAACTTTACGAGTAGTTTTACAAACTCTAAAGTATGGGCATCAGCAAGTGGAACTAACTCAGTTGGCGGTATTATAAGTACCGGTACTGGAACATCTGCCATGAGTGGTATTAAGGTAGATACTAGTAACGTAACCTGGAACATGGAAATTATTGGTGGCAACAATGAGTTTGCTACTTTACAAAGTGGAAACAGCGGTCATAGTTTAACAGTATTGTTAAACGGTAGTAATGGAGACTTTCAATTTACGCAAAATATGACAACAACGTGTTCACCAACTTGTGAAGGCATCATCAATGCGGACATGGATAGCGAAAATGCATCAGTTAGTATTAAGCAAACAGACTAAATGGCTAGCCGTTGCGTTACTGTTTTTAACATTTGAAAGTGCCGCTGAGTCAATCGGCGGCATAGTTGAACAGAGCGGAACCACAGGCAGTATAGTTCGTTTAGATGGCGAAGAATTAACAGCGGAATTAACAACAGAAGTAGAAAGTTTTGACGAAGTTGAAACTAAGAATGGAAGACTAAAAATTGAGTTTCTTGACAAAACTCAGGTTAGTCTAACAGAACACACTTATATGGAGATAGACGAATACGTTTATGACCCAGACCCAAGTAAGAGCAGAATGGCATTAAATTTTGTACAAGGTACAGCCAGGTTTGCTACAGGTGGGTTAGGCTTAGTGCCTAAAGAGAATATAACAATCCAGACTCCTACAGCGAGTATAGGAATCAGGGGAACAGACTTTACTACCACGGTAGACGAGTTAGGCAGGAGTTTAGTAATATTATTACCAGACGAAGACTGCAATGATACTGTTAAGTTAGAAGAAGGTTGTGCGCCAAGTGGCAGTATAACTGTAACTAATGAAGGCGGTACAGTAATATTAGATGAAGCCTACCAGGCAGTAATGGTAAGCACATTTGAAACAAGTCCGACACAACCTGTTACATTGGTTGACTTAGACTTAAACATGATAGATAATATGTTTATTGTAAGTGAACCAAAACAGATTACAGAAGCAAAAGAAGAACAAGTACAGGAATTAAAAGGTGACGGCGGACTACTAGATTTTGATGGATTGGATGCTAATGCTATTGAGCAGGATGTGTTAGCAGACACCACAGAAGATTTAGAATTTACAGAACTTGACATTAACTTTTTAGATGTCGATTTCTTAAAAAATCTACTAGACGTTATTGAAAGAGAAATAGATGCGTTAGGTGAAAAAAGTGGTGGCGACTCTGGTTCAGGAAGTAATAAACTTATTGGAGCCTCGTATGGTCTTAACGCAGATAGCCAGTTTAATATTATACCAGACTTTGATGGCAAAGTATTTTTTCTTAGACAGGCGAGTAATAGTATTAGCATTAAACTAGCAAAAGGATCGCAGGCACAATTAACTGTTCGTGATTCAGACTTAGGCGACAGTATTATATGTTTAAGCAGTTGCGAAAACATAATTATAACAATTACACAGGAATAGTATGAATATAGAAAAAAGATTAAATGACATGAAACCAAAAGATACTCCTTTACTTGTATTAGGATATATTATACTGGGTATGTGTTTATTAATACCGCTAACAGCAACAGCCACAGATAACGAAGTACAGTTAGATCAAAAAGGCGATGATGTTATTATTGGCATAGGACAAGAAGGTTTTAACAATAGCATCGACATAACATTGGGATTGACACATAATGATGATAATATTTTAAAAATACATCAAGATGGTAATACCAACGATGTATTTTTCAAAACAGATGGTGACAATAATGAAATATCAATACTACAAGCAGGACAAAATAACGAAATTGGCTGGACTAATTCTTGGGGTAGTATATCCGCAGGAGACTTAGACGGCGATAGTAATAAGTTATTCTTTCAGCAAAATTGTACTATTGGCGCAAGTTGTGGCAAATCAGATATAGGATTTCATATCAAAGGAAATTCTAATACAGTTCGATATGGTCAAGGAGTTTGGTTTGGTGCCTGCCACAACATATCGTGTACCACATTTTACAATGATGGCGACGAGGGCGGAAACCATACAGCAACTATAGACATTCACGGTAACAATAATACTCTTGCTGGATTCCAAAGAAACGGTAGTCTTGATACTTATGATGGTCATACTGCAAATTTATACTTGTATGCAGATGACAACACACTTTATGTCAATCAACAAACAGATGGAGCAAAGACATTAAATTATTCCTCTTACGTTGATGGTACCGTTGGTTATATAACTCAACAAAGTAATGGTGCTCACACAGCCACAATAGTGTTGAACGGAACACAACCTAGTAATTTGACGCTATTACAAAGCTCGAATTCAGCAAAGTCATACTCACTTACTCAGACGTGCCACACAGTTGGCGGCTGTTCTGTTTCAGTTACTCAAAATTAATACTTGACAAAACATCAACTTTCATATATAATATGCATATGAAACATATGATTAAGTGGCTGAAGATATCAGCGGCTATCAACATATACTTGTCTATCATCCTTACGTTTGTACTGATCGCCCTAGTTGTGGACATTACACTAGATGCGTCTTGGCATAGAGATGATTTCTTAAACAACTTTACACCTAATGAAGAAGTACAGTAATAGCCTAAAAACTTATTCACTTACAGTTATTTCTTTACATGTTTTATTAATTGTTTTCTTTTTTCCAATGATAGTATTTTATACCATCTTTATATTTTCAGTATTTGTGGCTTCTTGGGCGTGGTGTGATTTAGTTCACCATATAGAACAAGCAAACAGAAATGAAATATTAGGCCTACTACATACATGTACTAACGACAAAACCAAAGATGCTCTGGCTTATCAACTTTTTTTACATGATAAAAATAGTGTATTCGGAGATCCAAATAGACTTTAATAACACTAATCCTACTCGTTAGATAGATAAATATATAGGTAATAATAGCAGATGGCTTTATTATCTTATATATAAGGAGTAGAAATGGAAAATTTAAAATCTTACTTCATAGTAGTAATTTGTTCATTCAGTTTTATGGGTTGTGCCTCAGTTGGAGGTATCTATGACGCTGGTGTAGAAATAGTTGGCGGAACAGTTGACGCAGTTGTTGGCGGAGTTGCCACAGTTGCAACAGCAGTCACAGACGACGTCATTACTGTAGGCACGTTAGTAGTAGACACAGGTAAAACAGTGGTCGTTACTACTGTCGAAACAGCACAAGGTGTTGTGAATACAGTCGCTACCGAAGTTGACAGACAAACGGACGAAATACAAAAAGAAGATGCACCAAAAAAGGATTAACCTTCTTCAGTAGGAGTAAGGAGGATCTAACTACTAGAGAGTTGGTTGAGTTACTTCAGGCTAATATGGATAAAATATTAGCATACTGTAAAAAGAATCCAGACGAGTGCGAGTAGAACAATAAGGAAACCCTCAAAGAAATTTGGGGGTTTTTCTTGACATATATACCACGGTAATGTATACTAATTTTTTATAAAATATAAATACAACGTGCTCACAGAAACAGTTACAGAAATCAAACATTACTCGGATAGACTTTTTAGTTTTAAAACTACAAGGACCAAAACCTTTAGATTTAAAAATGGCGAATTCGCAATGATAGGCCTAGATGTAAATACCAAAGTAAAAGGCAGTCCACTACCCAAAAAGATAATGAGAGCATACAGCATTGTAAGTACCAACTACGATGACCATTTAGAGTTTCTCAGTATTAAAGTACCCGATGGTCCACTTACTAGCAAGTTACAGCATTTACAAGTTGGAGATGAAATAATAGTTAATCCCAAAGTAACAGGCAGTTTAGTATGTGATTATCTATACCCAAAACAAAACTTAGTAATGTTAGCAACAGGCACAGGCATTGCTCCTTTTATGAGCATAGCAAACGACCCAGACACTTACGATAGATTTAAAAAAGTATATTTGTTTCATACTGTAAGAAATGTGAATGAACTAACTTACATAAAGTCTCTTAATGAGTTACAAGAAGTAATGAGATTTAAATATGTGCCTACAGTTACTAGAGAAGACTATGGCAGAACTGGTCGTTTTTGGCAGTACATTGAAGATGACTTACCGGGTGGCTTTCTCAAAGAAAGAGATGCTGTTATGGTTTGCGGTTCTCCTGAGATGAATAAAGAATGCCGTACTATGTTTAAAACACTAAACTGGTCAGAAGGCAACACAGGTGAAATGGGCGACTTCATGCTCGAGAGAGCATTTGCTGGATGAATGCTCAAGCATTAATTGACCAGTTACACAAAGGTGTATGTACCATCGAGTTTACTAAGATAGACACAGGTGAACACAGAATCATGCCATGTACATTAAATCAAGATATTCACAAGCAATCCATGACCATCAAACGATATTCAAGCACAGATAATATTATTGCGTATGGCTTAGATGTCCATGCATGGCGAGATGTAAGAGCCAATACTATTACTAACTGGTATGTCGGCTATCCTACTGATATTAAGTAAAACACGCTGTTATCTCTGCCCGGCTGACCTGATAAATAACAGCACATATATATAAAGGGTTACTTACATACACAAACTAGACAAGTAAACAAACAACTATACAGTATGCCCATAGGGAGTTATAATGAAGATAAGAATATTGTCTGCGATAGCCTTGATTGGCGCATTCGCTACACCAAATGTTGTGTATGCTGACCAAACAGGTACTTGTACCGCAGGTACGCAGTATTGTGAAGAAAGTGCAACTACTACTACCAATACCACGACAACGACCGGTACCAACACCAATAATAACACGAATACCAACACGTCGACCAACACGAACACCAACGCCAATACCAATAACAACACGAATAATAATACGTCGACCAATACGAATAATTCAACAAATACGAACACCAACGCGAACACCAATACTAATACCAACGCGAACACCAATACCAACACCAATACCAACACGAACGCGAACACCAATACCAATAATAATACGTCGACGAATACCAATAATAATACATCGACCAATAATAACACGAATAATAACGCGAACACCAATACCAATAATAATACCAGTACGGCAACCAATACCAATAATAATACCAACGCCAACACCAACACCAATAATAATACCAATAATAATACTTCAACTTCTACGAACACGAACAACAATAATAATAATAATACTTCAACTTCTACGAACACGAATAACAACAGCAATACCAACAATACTACATCGAACAATACCAACACCAACAATAACACTAGCGATAGCACGGTGAACAGTACTTCGAATAATACCAATACCAATAATAGTAATATTGACCAAAATGTTAATTCAAACAGTACCTCAAACAACACGAATAACAACACCAATGATACTACGAGCAATAACACCAACACCAATAACAGTACGTCTAAAAGTGAAAGTGATAGTAATGTGAACACTAATAACAAATCAGAAAGTAACAATACCAACACCAACAATAACAAGAACGAAAACATTAATAAAAATGAAACTAACCAAACTATTAAACAAGAGATAACAACAAAGGCTCCTCCGGCTAGTGCTATAGCACCAAGCATTGGATCAAGTTACTCTCAGGATTTATGTACAACTGGTATATCAGGTGCTTTCCAAGGACAAGTATTTGGACTAAGTGGCGGTAAGTCAGTTAGAGACATGAACTGTGAACGTATAAAGTTAAGTAAAACTATATACGATATGGGCATGAAGGTTGCGGCAGTTAGTTTAATGTGTCAAGACGAACGTGTATTTAAAGCAATGGAAATGGCAGGAACACCTTGTCCTTACATGGGTGCTATTGGAGACAAAGCAACTCAAAAATGGGCAGAAAACAGCGACGAACGTGCTGATGCTAAACGTGGTTTCTTAGGATTTGGTAAAAAGAAAAGTAAAAACCGCCCATCAGTAGATTCTGAAGTGCTTAACCAAGGAGACGATTTTGACAAGTTCATGAAAAAATGTAATAAGAAATCAGGTAAAGGCAAGAAGAAATCAAAATCACAATGTGAAGGCGAATGGGATTCTTTAAACACTTAATAGGCTTAGCACTTTGTTTGCTACCAGTTACCCTAGAGGCTAATAGTTATAGTGACCCAAGTGGGTCAAATCCTTTAGTAAATCTTGTTGGCGACTATTATATGGGTGGCAACAGCAACGGTTCAATACTATGTCAAGGCGCCGCAGATGAAACAGGTTGTAATGCCGCATTTGCTATTGGCTTTAATTTTGACTGGCATGGAACAACATATACTCATGGATTAATGAGTACTAATGGTTGTCTTAAACTATTAACCAGCAGTTCTTTTAACTCTGCTACTGATTACTGTTCATATGAGGTAAATCATCTTGGTCCTTCATATGGAATGAACGATACACTATATCCTTTCTGGAGTGACTTAGACTTAGGTACTGCTTTACAAACCCAAGCACCACATGATAGCACAATGCTTTTTGACACAGGGCCTGGTGTTGCTATATTTGGTTGGTACTACATGCGTGAGTATGGCGTAACAGCAGATACGGATCAATATGATCCACAATATCCAAACGCACATAATACTTTTGAAATAGTACTGCTAGACCAAAACTGTTCAGAATGCCCGGGCAACGCAGATGACGAAAACGATGACTATGCTTACATATACGGTAACTTAGAAATTAGTCACAGTAATGTGTTAATTGGAGAAAAGAAAGACTCAGACACCTTTAATGAAAAGTATTTCTTTAGTGATAACAGTTGGTGTGCAGATTGTGTCAATCCACAAGACGGCACTCTAGGTCGCTATACTTATATATGGGACGACTATGACCAAGGAAACGTAGAAGGCGGAGCATTATACTATGATGGTAATGGTGTAGAGCCAGCACAATGTGAAAACGATCCTCTTTTTAGTACACAATGTAGTTTATATTCTATATCGTACTTAAATTCACAATGTTCTATTGATCCTAATTTTAGTACAAATTGTGCTGGATATTTTAATAAAGTTGACGAACTGCTGGACCAAGAGGAACAATGCTATCAAGATGCTAGTTTATCTTTCTGTGCTGGGTTAGGTATTTTTGCCAATTACAGCGACTTGGATCTTGACATGATGGCAAACGGATATGGCGACAGTAACTATTTTAATCCAAACGATTGGGGTAACATGGACGGTTATGATCCTAACACAGGATTAGTTACACAAGACGATGGCTCACAAATTAGTATAGATGGCTCCTACTATTCCGATGGATACGATCCTAATGTCGATTACGACAGTATGAATGATACTGCAGGTAGCGAATTCCAAATGGACGAATACGGTGTTTATGTTCCTAATCAATATGACCCAATGGAAGACGAGAACATAGAATACGAATATCTAAGTGGTGAACAAAAAATGTTAGTTGACCAAGGATTAAGTTTACAAGAAGCAGTATTAATTACTATGGGTACGCAAGACATAATAGAACTAGGACATGATCCTAGCATACAATTCCAAGGTAACAATCCAGGCGATTTAGTCATGGACACAATTGGTTTAGAGAACTACGATTTAGAAATGCATGACGAGTATATGTTAGAACAGGCAATAGAAAATGGTTTTGAAGATGGCTTTACAACAAGTGATATTTGGGCAACAGAAGAATACATGCTACAAGAAGCAATGTATGAACAACAGTTTGAAGATCAGTATGGCGAAGACGCATACGGCTGGACCAGTAAAGAATGGTATGAGTATGATGTAAAAGAGTTTGGACAAGACCAAGTAGACGAGTGGTATGGTAAAGAAGTAGAATTTGACGAGAGTGGTAATTTTGAATGGGAAACATATGACTATGCTCTAGAAGATGAATACCTTATGGAATTATACTACGAAGAAGATATGATGACCGATATGGAGTATGAAGTATTTTTAAGTGATAATATAGACATACAAAAAGAATGTCCAACATGTGACGTAGAAGCATTTTTTGATTTATCAGATGAAGAACAACTAGCATTTGATGAAATAAGAGAATTTGATGAAGAGGCGTACTTTGACTTAGATGTAGCATCAGACATAGAGCGTTTTATACAAGAAGAAGGACTTGAAGATTTATTAAGTGAAGACGAATTAGCAGAATTTAAAAATGAAGCATTTGCAGAAATGGATGAGTATTATGAAGAGGGTCCTATGATGGAAGAACATCATGAAGAAAATTCCCCTACACATTATGCGGATGCCAGTACACCAGATACAAATAGTGAACGTGAACAAAAACAAGAGAAACAAGATAAACAATTTGTAGGTAACGTAGGTTCAGGTGTTATGAGTTTAAGTGTAGCAGAGTTTAATATTGACTTTGGTAACAGCAATGATAACAGTTTTGCTTCAAACGAAACACAGCAACAGTTAGAAACAATTATTGCTGACATCATAGACGATGGTTCCAGTAGTGTTAGTATTGATGACGGTAGCAGTAGTGTTGACGATGGTAGTTCAAGTGGTAATGACGGTAGCGGAAGTTTTGCTCAAGGCAATGACGGTAGTAGTCAAAGCAGTACAACTTTTAACGACGGAAGTAGCCAAGGCAACATGGGTATACTAACACAAGAAAGTACAACAGGTGATACGTTCTTCCAAGAACAATCAGAACAAAATATGGGTCAACAAAGTTTTGATGCTACTGTAAGTGTTACAGACACAGTTGATACCGGCGCATTTGAAGTTGCTGATAGTTTTGCTGAAGCACAAACAGAACAACAAGATGAATCATTACAATTTGTAGAAAGTTTTGATGATGGAACCGGCGGCGGAATCAGTAGCACAGATGTACAGTTTGAAGATGAATTAACTGAAGCACTAGCAAGTGGAACAGGCTTAACAGAATTCTTAAGTCAGCAAACACCCGATTATAACAAGTATGAAATAGAAGCACCTACGCAACTAGAAGTTAATCAGTTTGAAGCAGTAGCAAGTTTGGCAGACACAATGGGAGCCGAAGTTGCCCAAGCAAATTTAACAGCAGAATTAGAAAGCATACAAACTGACGGAAAGCAAGGTAACGAATACGGTGACCAAACTGTAGCAGTAGCATACATTGGTTATACAGCAGGCTTTAGCGAATATACATCGCAAATGCAATTAGCAGATCAACAAGCATGGTATGGTAGTTCGCAAGTGTATAAAGGCAATAAGCCGGTTGATAATAAAGCGAGTTTTTACATGATGGCTGGTAAGACTCAAGAAAAACTAAAAGAAATGATTTATAGTCAATATAAATTATTAGAAACAGAAACGGAGAAATAAGATGGCAGAAATAGAAATGGCTGGTGTTAAAATGAGTGGTTCCAAACTGCTTATTATACTTCCATTATTAGGTACAATAATTGGTGGACTTTGGGGAGGCTTTGAACTCTACAGTAGACTACTTGACGCAGAAGAAAAGTTAGCAGGTTTACAGCCTGACGCAATTCAGCAAGAGTTAGATAATGTTCGCGAACTTACTGAAATCATTAAAACAGATCTAAGAGCAGATATTACTATTGCAATGGATTTAGCAAGATCAACAGATAAATCATCAGCAGAAACACAACGAGAAATTAGAAATGATGTGTATGCTATGGAACGTGACATGAATGCTCGTTTTAAAGAAATCGATTCTGATGCTAGAGAATTAAGAAAAGACCTAGAAGAAAAAATTACGACTATACTAGAAAATCCACTTAATGATACAGAGTAGTAACTAAATACAGTTATGAAATGGTTATACAGTGGATATGCTGTAGCAATATCTATCGTACTTTTGACGATATTAAAAATTGCTGATCCTACGCCGGTTGAGAATTTAAGAAATCAAACGTTCGATGCGTATCAGCAATTTGACGAAGTTAAACAAAGCAACGACATTGTTTTATTAAACTTTGGCGAAAACACTTTAGCAAAATACGGCCAGTATCCTTTCCCACGACAATACTATGCTCAACTTGTTGTTGACGTAGCAACTAAAAATTCAGGTGTCCTCGGCTGGACAGTGATGTTTCCAGAAGCAGATAGGTTCTCAGGCGATGAATCATTTGCCGATATGCTATCACAGAATGTTGTTAATGTACCGGGTGCTAGGCGTAATCCAATAAACTACAATGTGCTAAGCCAAACACCTAGTGCTAGAGGTACTAAAACCTCAGGCCCACATATAGGCACTGGCACAATAGGTCCAGTTCCAGCAACAGACTATTTACTAACATGGCGTAATCTTGTTACAAACGTATCTACATTAGAAAGTGCTGTTAATGGTAAAGGTGTTAACGCATCAGCACCACAGCCTGATTTTGTTACAAGAACGTATCCATTGGCAATAGGCGTAGAAGGAAAAATATATCCTAGTTTTGCTATTGAAATGTTACGAGTTAAAAACGGACAAAAAAGTTATAAAATTAAAACAAGCGAAATTGGTATACAAGAGTTTATGGTAAAAGGCTTTGATCCTTTTGTAACGCAACCAAACGGAACAGCATATATTCGCTTTAATAACAAATTTACTGAGATAGAATATACTGGAGCAGATAGTATTCCAGACCTTGAAGGCAAACTTGTTATAGTAG
>Ga0308005_10000755_pt1 | contig 11525 bp, 6 predicted proteins | sample Neamet67_FD_203142 | JGI IMG/M metagenome (GOLD analysis project Ga0308005, IMG submission 203142) | Marine microbial communities from water near the shore, Antarctic Ocean - #67 | ecosystem: Environmental > Aquatic > Marine > Unclassified | place: Southern Ocean | collected 2014-06-07 | reverse complement strand
AGAGGTGCTGTATTCGATCTGTCCGAAAATCTCCTCTTCGCCTTCCTGAAGGTTAAAGCGGAGATCGTACTTTGTTTGTGTTTGTGGGATGGGGAATGGTTCTAGGGTCAGGTCACCTAGGCGGGTGTGATTGACCGAGACTTGTTGGAGGTCGAACTTGACCTGAAAGAGGGGTGTGAGCTGATCGAGATTTCGGTCAGGATTGAGTGCTTCGACGAGTTTTTCAAAAGGAAGATCCTGATTGGAAAGCCCGCCTTGCACGGTTTTTTGCACCTGCTGGAGAAGCGCCGTGAAGGAAAGATCTGGCGTGACCGAAGTGCGGAGAACGAGGGTATTGACGAGGAGGCCGATGAGTCCAGCGGTCTCGGGGCGGTCCCGGTTTGCGACCTCGCTGCCGACGATGATGTCGGTGCTGGCACTGTAGCGATGGAGGAGCGCCTTGAAGGAAGCGAGGAGAAGGGTGAAAAGGCTGACCTGCTTTTGACCTGCCATTACTTTCAGCTTTTTTGAAAGCGCTGGTCCAAGGTGGATGGCTTGGTGTGCGCCGGAATGAGTGGTGGAAACGGTGCCGCTGCGAGTGGGGAGTTCGAGGGGTGGCGGAGCGTGATCGAGGCGCTCGGTCCAGTAGGTCAGTTGCTGTTCTGCCAGCTCGCCGCCGAGGTGATCGCGCTGCCAGAGAGCCCAGTCAGGATATTGGATGGAGAGGGCGGGAAGGGTGCTGGGGCCGGTGAGATAGAGCTGTGCTAACTCACGCATGAAGACCATGACGGACCAGCGGTCACAGACGAGATGGTGCGTGACGAGAGACAGGATGTGATCGTGGGGAGCGATTCGGTAGAGGGTGAAATGGAGCGGCGGCTCGGTAAGGGCGAAGGCTCGTGCGTTGCTTTCGCTGATCTCTTGGCGGACGGCTTCCTCGGCGAGTTCTTTTGGCTGGAGCGCGACTTCCTGTGGCGGGTGGATCTTTTGTCGTGGTTGCCCTTCCGCATTTTTATGGAAGCTGGTGCGGAGAGACTCGTGCCGGGTGATGATGGCGGTGAGTGCTTTTGAGAGTCGTTCGGGATCTAGCTCCCCCCGTAAACGTAAAGCGCTGCTGACATTGTAAGCGGTGTTCGTAGGCTCGAATTGCTGCACAAACCAGAGGCGTTCCTGAGCGGAAGAGAGGAGCAAGTTGTTGTCATTCTCACGTGGTGAAATCCCGCTTTGCTTGGGCAAGCTCAGGCCCTTTTCTTTAAGTCGTTGCTCAAAGAGGGCGCGCTGTTCCGGGGAAAGTTTGGCCAGTCGTTCGTGAAGCGGCATCATGATTTTGCGGCCGGTGTGAGCTGTGAGCGAGCTTCCTCGGGTGAGAGCTCCTGAATCTCGGCGAGGAGATTTTCCATGTCATCGAGTTGCTCGTCCTTGGGGAGGTCTGCCTCCAAAATGGCGGCCATGCTGGCAGGCGTTGGGTTGTCCGAGACGAGGTGGCGGAGTTCGATTTCTACGGGGAAGGTCTCCCGAAGTCGCGCGATGATTTGGATCGCGAGCAGAGAATGTCCCCCAAGAGCGAAGAAGTTATCCTCTGCTCCGATTCCCTGCATCCCGAGGAATTCCTCCCAGATCGTGATGATGACTTTTTCGATCTCTGTTCTGGGCGCGAGGTATTCGTTGGTGAGTTCGGGTCGGGTGTGTTGCGCGATGGGCTGGTTTTCGCTTGTGGAATGAGTGCGTTTTTCTACCCAGTGATCGAGCCGGTCTTGTAGCAAGGTGGGCGAGGTGATCAAGATGCCAGAGATGTTCTGTGCAAGGGATTTTTCAGTGATTTCCCAAACCTCTTCCGCAGAAAAAGCGGGTTCACTGTCGCCACCGAAGCGACCACTTGAGATTTCGCTGTCGTCGCTGGCGATACGGTCCCAGTTGAGGCCCAGCCAGCGAGTTGGGCCTCGGCGATTGCGCGCTATGATCAGTTGATCAAGCTGGACATTAGCGGCGGCGTAGGCGCCCAAACCAATCCCGCCCAGAACGGACGAGAGCGAGGATTGCACACAGACAAAACGCGGGTTGGAGACTGCCAGGACTCCATCGAGAGCGAGGATGAGTCCGGCCTTAGTTCGGTGGTTATAGTTCCAGTGAGCAGTGGTGAGGAGGGAAAGGGGTGCGGCGGATGTTTGGTTTGTCGTGGGGCTGCACAGGAAGACTCCATCGGGACGGCCGTTGGCCTTCAAAGCGGACTGGAAGGTATCGGCGAGGTCCTCAAGTTTGGGAATGGTGGCGTGCCAATCTGGAGTGAAATCAGGGAGCCACGTCGCGGGATTGAGATCAGGATTCGTGTTGAGCAGCACGATCTTGGCGGTTTCGCTTAGGCCGAGGTTTTTTGCCCAAATTTTGGCCAGCTCAGAGGATAAATCTCCGACTAAGAAGTAGGTCTGATCGAGAGGGAGTTTTCCCTGATCCAATTCGAGATTTTCAAAACATGGTTCCCAGCGAAACGCTCCTCTGAGGGCAACCTTCGACGGGCCTTGAGTGAGGCTGAGTTCGTTGGCCAGATTTGCTGGAGAGGTTTCGCCATCAAGATCAATGAGCCGACATGAGAGATGTGGGAATTCCTGAGCGAGAACTAAAGCGAGTCCGTGAAGTCCGGGAGTTTCTGGGGAGAGGTTTTCGGTTCCGAGCACTTCTTCACTCGTGGTGATGACGGAAAGGTAAATTTGTTTCGTGAGAGCGAGCGCAAGATTTTGCAGGGCCTCCGCATCTTTCCAGGAGAAGACGATGTGATCTGGCCTTGTCTCGCGATCGGCGAGGTTGCTGAGAAGGTCCCTGAAAGATTGGGGCGCAGCGGGGTTGACCGTGAAACGACGAAATCCAGCGGTCTCGAATTTTTCGCCAGGCTCCACGACGAAGACATCGTTGCCGCTTTTTTCGAGCTCTTCCGCGAGATTAGAGGCGTCGCCAAAGATGAGCCAACGCTGACGCTTGGACGGAGAACTTAAGGGGGGTAAACGTTTCCAAGTGGGGAGGTAGACTGGACTTTGGGGCGTTTTCCTTTCGGCTTGGAAATGAGGCGGTATCCAGAAGCGGCTCCGCTGGAATGGAGTGGTCGGGAGTGGAATGCGGCGGCCTCGTTCCTCTCCGCGAAGGGTTTTCCAGCGTACTGAAAAACCGATGGTCCAGAGTTTAGCCGCGAGATGGGAAGGAGTCTTCTGATCCACCATTATGATGTCGTTCAGCGGACCGTGCTGCTTGACCAAGTTTGTTAGGGTGGGAGTGGGGCTCAGCTCGAGGAATACCGGATCGGGAAGGCCTTTGGCTGTTTCGACCGCTTGGGTGAACTTCACGGGTTCTCGAACTTGGCGAGCCCAGTAGTCCGGGTTGGTGGCTTCTTCGTGAGTGAGCCAGGTGCCTGTGAGGCTTGAGATGATGGGGAACGCCGGAGAGTTGAGTGAAATTTGTGTCAGATTTTCACGGACGGCTTTGGCGACCGGATCCATGGTAGGTGAGTGGAAGGCGCGCGCTGTTGGGAGGCATCGGGTCGGAAGGCCTTCTGCTTTGAGGGTGTTTTTAAGGCTTTCGATCGCAGCGGTAGTTCCTGAAATGGTGATCCAATCCGGGGCGTTGTGAGCGGCAAGGAAAAGGTCCTTATTTAGGAAGGGGGCTATTTTATCAGGGGAGCAGCTGACGGTGATCATCGCGCCTGAGGGGCTGGCTTCCATGAGGCGGCTTCTTAGCGTCACCAGATGAAGGGCGTCTTTGAGATCGAAAATACCAGCGAGAGCTGCGGCCGCGATTTCGCCAAAGCTATGGCCGAGGAGTCCGGCAGGGCGGATGCCGAGGTCGAGCACAAGCTTTGCAAGAGAGTATTGTTGGGAAAAGAGACGGAGGCACTCGCGAGTGATCGTTTCTGATGGGTCGATGGATTGAATTACTTCTTGGCAGAGGGGCGGGATCTCCAGCAAGTCTGGCGAAAGGCCCTCAGAGGGACTTCCTTGGCCGGGGAAGAGTAAGATCAACAAGGGGTTTTTGAGGACTGGGGTGGGGTCTCTCGGTTTTTCCAGCTCTGCGATAATCCCTGAGATGTCATCAGCGATGACGGCGTTACGATAGGCGAAACTCCGCCGGCCTTCCTGCAAGGTGAAGGCTGCGTGCGCGAGAGAGCTGTTCGGTTGTTTTTGAAAATACTGACCTAAGCGGGTTACCATCTCAGCGAGAGCTTCAGCTGATTTTGCAGAAACGGGAAGAAGCTGGGGGCTCTTTCTCGTTTCTGTGAGAGGATGCGCTGATGGTGCTTCTTCGAGAATGACGTGGGCATTGGTGCCGCCGATGCCAAATGAACTCACACCGGCCCGGCGGGCGTGTGAGGTGGCTTCCCAGGTGCTCAACTGAGAATGAACTCGAAAGGGAGAGTCGGTGAAATCGATCTCAGGGTTGGGATTTTCAAAATGAAGAGTGGCTGGGATTTGGCGGTTTTTCAGCGCAAGGACCGTCTTGATAAAACCGGCGATGCCTGCGGCGGCATCGAGGTGGCCAATGTTACTTTTGACCGAGCCGAGGGCGCAGAATTGACGCTGATCGGTCTGCTCTCGGAAGGCTTGCGTGAGCGCCGCGATTTCGATGGGATCGCCCATGGCGGTTCCGGTGCCATGGGCTTCGATATAGGAGATGGTCGCGGCAGAGACATCGGCAAGAGTGAGGGCATTGCGGATGGCGGCAGCCTGACTGTCAACCTGTGGCGCGGTGTAGCTGACCTTGTGAGCACCATCATTGGTGACCGCTGAGCCTTTGATGACGGCGTCGATGGTGTCGCCATCGCTGAGGGCATCTTCGAGGCGTTTGAGGACCACCACGCCGACGCCATTTCCTCCCACGGTGCCGTTGGCGCGGGATTCGAAGGGGCGGCAATGTCCATCGGGCGAATAAATGTTTCCTTGCTGGGCGCGGTAGCCGAGTTGTTTTGAAACGGCGACTCCACCAGCGAGTGCGAGATCACATTCGCCGCTGAGGAGTGATTGGCAGGCGGTGTGAACGGCGACGAGAGAAGACGAGCAAGCGGTCTGGATACTCATGCTAGGACCGCAGAGGTTCAGCTTGTAAGAGACGCGGGTGGCGAGGAAGTCTTTGTCATTGCCGACGAAGATTTCATAAGGGCTGGTGGTCTTACGAATTTCGGAATTGGCGTAGAGATTGAGGAGGTAGCCATTCATGCCGGCTCCGGCGAAAACGCCAACTTGCGAGGGACTTTCTTCGCCCAAATAGCCTGCCGTTTCGAGCGCTTCCCAGGCGCATTCAAGAAAGAGTCTTTGCTGGGGATCAAGGATGGCCGCTTCCCGAGGACTGTAGCCGAAGAAGGCGGCATCGAAGTGATCTGAATTCTTTAACAGACCACCGATTTTTAGGTATGCGGGGTCTTTGAGGTCCTCTTCCGTAGCGCCCTGTTCGCGGAGGTGTTCATCGCTCAAGGGGACGAGGGATTCGCGATCGTTGATGAGGTTTTCCCAAAAGCAATCCAATGAGGGAGCGCCGGGAAAACGTCCCGCCATACCGATGACTGCGATTTCGAGACCGGTGCTTTGAGGGGAATGAGAGGTCACGTGGATGATGAAGATTTTGGAGTGAGGCGACGCTGGCGTCGTTGCTGAAGGCGAGATTTCCCGGCATCTATGGCCTCACGGCGATGATCCCGTGGGGGCGTGTCTTGGTGGGAACCGGAAAGATGAGCCACGAGCGCGTGTAAGGTGGGATGGCGGAAAAAGTCGGAAAGAGGGAGGTCGATGCCGAGGGTGTCGCGGATCTCGCTCCGGGCCTTGATGACGAGGAGGGAATGCCCACCCATTTCAAAAAAGTTATCGTAGAGGCCGGGGGATTCGGTCTTCAGAAGGCGGGCCCAGATGCTGGCGAGTTGCTGTTCAAGTTCGGTCTGCGGCGGGGTGCCTTCTTTTTTTGCCTGATAGCTCTCCAGAGCGGCCAGGGCCTTGCGGTCGATCTTGCCATTGGGCGTGAGCGGAAATTCCTCTACCAGATGATAATGGGCCGGGACCATGTAGGCTGGGAGGTGCGCCAGAAGGTGCTCCCGTAGTTCTTGCACCTCTGTTTTTTCACCTTTGTAAATGGCGAGCAAGCGGGCTTCTGGAGAGCCTTCATCCTGAAGAACGATGACCGCTTGTGAGATGGCGAGATGGCGTTGGAGGGCGGTTTCGATCTCGGCGAGTTCGATGCGGTGGCCTCGTAGTTTGATCTGATGATCGACGCGCCCAAGAAACTCAACGGTGCCATCGAGCCGCAGGCGACTGCGGTCGCCGGTGCGATAAATCGCGGTGCCATTAACGGTTTGAAAACGTTCCGAAGTGAGATCTTCGCGCTCGTGATAGCCGGGGCTGAGGCCGAGCCCGCTGATCGCCAATTCACCCGTAACGCCAGCAGGCACGGGGCGAAGCTTGGAATCAAGAAAGTGGAATTTCGTGTGGTCGAGAGGCCCTCCGATGGGGACGATTTCATCGATCAAGTCGGCCTCAGTCAGTTTCAGCGCCCCCGACCAGATCGTGGTTTCGGTGGGGCCGTAAACATTCCAGACGTGGGCGCGGGTGGAGACGAGGCGTCTTGCGAGATCGAGATCGAGCGGTTCTCCACCGCAAAGAATGGTGAAAGTTTCCGCGCGTGAAGCGAGGCGCTCGTTCCAGTGTGGGAGGATGGTTTGCCAGCCAGAAGGGGTCGCTTGCAGGGTGTCGACATCGTGTTTTTCAACTAAGGATATGAGACGTTCTCCGTCACGCACATCTTCTTCATTTGCGAGGACGACGGTGGCTCCTGTTATCAGTGGAAGGAAGAGTTCGAGGCCGGAAATATCGAAGGCCAGAGTGGTGACTGCGAGTAAGCAATTGCCCGGGCCGAAATTGAGACGGGTTTGAAAAGAACGGAGTAAATTGGCGAGATTTTGATGGGTGATGGGAACTCCCTTGGGCCGCCCGGTGGTGCCGCTGGTATAGATCAGGTAGGCGGTGTCAGTGAGGGCGGTAGTCACCGGAGTGAAGGCCGCAGTCTGAGGTTCGTCGAGATTGATGAGGAGATCGGCAGAGTGATCTTTCGAAGATGTTTCGGTATTAACCAACAAGGCTGCCATCCCGGCATCTTCCATGATCAAGCGAAGGCGGGAGGGAGGGTGAGTGGGATCGAGCGGGAGGTAGTGGCAGCCGTTTTTAAAGATGGCAAGCAGGGTGATGACCATCTCCAGCGAGCGGGGCAGAAGGACTCCGACGGTTGAGCCGGGCTTGATCCCGCGAGACTGTAGCTGCCCGGCGAGTTCTCCGACGCGTGCGGCGAGGTCGCGATAGGTGAGCGAGGTTTTTTCGAAAACGAGAGCGATTTTTTCGGGGTGCTGACTGACTTGGAATTCGAAGCTGTGATCGACCCTTTGGAAGCTGGCGAGTTCGGGAGTGGGGCCTGCCATCCCGGGAAGATCGCGAGGAGAGGGGAAGTGGTCGACCGGGCTCAGGAGTTCGGCTTGGGGGGAGACGAAACTTTTGAGAATCGCTTCGAGGGCATCGACGAAATTTGAGACATCAGGAGCGGCAAAACGGCTGCCGGGATAGAGGAGCCGAAGTTCCAAGTTTTTGGCGGCGACAACGTAGAGGCTGAGAGCATAATTGGTCTGCTCAAGGAGGCTGATACTTTCTAAGGCTAGGGATTGTTCCGGGAGAGCGCGCTGATCGTGAGGGTAGTTTTCAAAGACAACTACTGAGTCGAAGAGAGGGCGGTCCCGTGGAAAATCACTGACGCCATGGATCTCGATGAGGGAGAGGAATTCAAAAGGCTGTTGTTCCTGCTGCTGATGCTGGCAGGTCCGTAACCAATCGGTTGTTTTGGTATTTGCGGGTATAGGAATGCGGAGTGGCGCGGTCGTGATGAAGAGGCCGACGCTTTCTTCGAGGTGAGGCAGTTCCGTCGGCCGACCGGCCCGGGCGAGGCCGAAGACGACGTCTTCCTGATCGCCGTAGCGCGCTAGTAGAATGGCCCATGCGCCTTGAATTAAGGTGCTCAGAGTGAGTCGCTCCCGACGGGCGAGCTCTGAGAGTTGGCAGGTGAGCTTCGCCGACAGATGACGTTCGCAACGAGCGGTGATAGGGGATTTGTCACCTTGTTCGGGCAGGCCCAGACGGGTGGTTTGCCTGACGCCGGATAGGTATTTTTTCCAGTAGCTTTTAGCTGGCTCGCTATCCTGTTGCAGCATCCAAGAGACATAATTTTTGAACGGAGGGGCGGCAGGAAGACGAGAAAATGGATCCGCTCCAGCATCAGCGGTGTGATAAAGTAGCATCCATTCCTTCAAGAGGATGGGGAGCGACCAGCCGTCCAGAATGAGATGGTGGTAAGTCCACAACAGATGAAAATGCTCGGGCGCCAGTTGGAAAAGGTTCAGCCGTAGCAAGGGGGCCGAAGTGAGCTTGAAGTCGCGTTGTCGGTCCGTTTCGCACCACGCGCGGAAGGGCTTCCAGGTGGCGAGATCCTGAGGCGAGTCGGCAGCAGTAAATTCCTTTTGCCAGTCCCATTGCTGAAGAGGCACGGCGACTTTACGGCCCACAACTTGCAAGGGAGCGTTCACTTTTTCCCACACGAAGGCGGTGCGCAAGGTGTCATGGCGTTGAAGGAGAGCCTCCCATGCTAAGGCGAAGGACTGCTTATTGAAACGACCTTTAAAAGTAAGGCCGACCTGCACCAGATAGACTCCCGAGTTCTCTTCCGCGAGGCTGTGGAAAAGCATGCCCTGCTGAGTCGTGGTCAGGGGGTAAATGTCCTGTATCGCCTTTGGGTCCATGGTTTTCAGTCGTGAAAAACTGGGCATCCCGATATTTTTCTTGGAGCGAGTAACTTACTACGAGTTTTTTCAAACTGATCGAGAAGATTGACCGCGACGGACTTCTTCGAGCGGATGCTGCCGCCTTCATTTCCACCGAAACGCTCGCAGACTTCCCGGTGGGAAGTGGCTAGGAAGCGGTAGGCTTTGAGCAGCTCCCGGTGTTCCGGGTGGAGGGTCTCGGGAAGCGCCCCAAGCAGCGGACTGAGTTCCCGCCAGAGCTGCACCAGCACGGCATGATCCCACGACATCAATCCGCTAAAATCGTCCTCCTGAACATTGGGTACCTGCATGCTGGGGCGCACTATGTTTTCGTATTCCCGACGGGAAAAGCTGCCCGCCATTCTCATGGAAGCACCCGAAGCCCGCAGCAATTCGACGGCGGTCTTCAACTCCGCCCGCATGCCTTCCTCACATTGATCTCGCAGGGCATCTTTCAAGCGCCCAAAACAAATCACAAGGGCCTGGGTGTTGGTGAAAAACAACCAGTGAAAGTGCTTCCAGATCCTGAGAGCCTCGGTGTTCAAGGACAGGCGGAGGTGAGGTATTGACGTTCCAAGAGGTCCAGGTAGCTGAGGAATCCTGCGCGTTGGAGCGCGATATCCTCCGGAGAAACTTCCCGGCAAGATGAGAGAAGATCGTAGAAGGCTACTCCGCTCTCCGCGATACTCTGGATCAGCGACCAGGCCGGAGTAGTGGAAACGATATGCTCGACTTCGAAGTAGGTATCAAAATTAATGATACTTCGATTGGAAATCGGTTCCTCATCCTTAACCACGCCTCGTTCGGAATCCGGTTCCGCGAAGTTCTTCAGAAGTTCTTCCAAGAGAGTCCGTGAATCATCCGGGTCTTCGGCTTCGAAAGACGATCTCAGTTGGGAAAAGATCTTCCTAATCTCCTTCGACGCTGCCTCCGAAAGAGGTGGGCCATTAGGAGGTAGCTGCTCGGGAACAAGCAGCTTGAGGACGGTTCCATTCATGGGTTAATGACTAGAAAAACCAACGTTATTCCGACTCCATTTTGCGTTGTAAACTGAGGGGCCGCATGTCCGTCCAGACCACGGAAATATGATCTAGGCATTCTTGCTTGGTTCCCCTCGTCCCCTCGGCCTCCCAGCCCCAGGGAATATCTTTGTATTCAGGCCAAATCGAATAGCGTCCTTCCTCGCTCAAAACGACGAGGTAGGTAATGTCGGAAGTCATGATGATAGGGTGGAGTAAAGTAGGTAGGTGATTTGAGCGTTGAAGGAAATCGCTCTGCAAATCGATGATCTGAAAATCATCCGATGTTTCAGAGAAGAAACAGCCGAGAAAGCTGTTTTGACTTGTTTCGCACGATACGGGATTTCCTTCGCAATGATTGTCGATCTATTGCCATTTTCTAATGGCCTATTGTGAAATGGCGCGCCGCATCATCCTGTGATCACGCGACGGCTAGGCTAACGCCATTACCGTGGAAGCGCCGCGAAACCTTTTTGGAGGGTGGTGTAATAAACTGACGCAGAGAGAGCCCTGGCCATAGATGTAGCCCTCCCCCCACAAGTAATCTCACTTAAGATAATTTGTGATCATTGCGGATAACGCAACGCTAAACCGCCGGGGTGGGGGGAACCGATCCAAGAAAGAACTTTTCTTTTGAAGAAAAGGTCCATGCCTGCCGATCAAGAATCTCAAGTCATCAGGTCAAGGGAGGTTCCGGTATTCCCGCAGGAACGAGAACAATGCTGTAAACATTTTGATGCCTTTGAGGTGGGTTCTGGAATTCTTAAAAATCGCGTATGGGCTACGGAGCGCAGCGGAAACTCCCTGCAAAGGCCGCGCAAATTCCATGCTGGGATTCAATGGTTCCAAAGAGCCGATTTTTCTTTTCCGTGAGTTTCATAAAGCACAATTGCCTGAATATTTTTGGTGGTTGTGTGGATTTATCGACTGAAATTGTATTCTCGTAGTCGGTCCACGCTGCCGCTGACCTCGCTGAGGGATCCCAGTTTGTCGGAAGCTCGGGCGTGAGATTGAGGCAATCGTTCTGCCGGGGGTCGACAGCGAGTCCCTCGTGGCTCAGGTCAATTACAATCCGGGACGGGGCAAGGTTCGCGGGCTTGATGGTGTGGAGGTTGTTTCGAGAGCGAGTGGGCAAAATGACGGTGCGGCCATCACGCCGATGGACGGCTTTTCATGTGGGCTCCTCTTAAACTTATTGCCGTTGCGGCAGGATCTCGTAATAATATCGAGCTGAACCAGAAGGGTGAAGTCTTCACGAGGGGCCTTCATGCCACGATCTTCGGGCAGCTTGGGATTGGATCTCTCACTGAAATCACGCCTTCTTTTTCTTTACGGTCTCGTAGTATATACGAGTGGTTTTGGTCGATTTTTCTTTTTTCCGGGTGGGGAAAAAGGTCTTTATTATGGGCTGGTGATGGGAACACTCGCGCTTCGAGGGAGTTTTTTCCTTTCGAAGGGGCAAGTGTTACGCGGTGCGGTTTTAGGTGACCTGGCCATTGCCTTCACTGGGGGGTGGTATGCGTGGGAGTGTTTTATGATTCAGGGGTTTCTAGAGGCTGAGTGGCGCCAACTTATCATGATTGTGGTTTCGCTACTCGTTGTTGTGCTTCTGAGGAAAAAGGGTGTCGCTGACAAATAGGATTAAATTAGGGTTGCACGAAGATGCCGGTGGCGTTGATGAGCATGTTTGACTGAGTGGAACTTTC
>Ga0308005_10000750_pt1 | contig 11586 bp, 10 predicted proteins | sample Neamet67_FD_203142 | JGI IMG/M metagenome (GOLD analysis project Ga0308005, IMG submission 203142) | Marine microbial communities from water near the shore, Antarctic Ocean - #67 | ecosystem: Environmental > Aquatic > Marine > Unclassified | place: Southern Ocean | collected 2014-06-07 | reverse complement strand
GAAGAAAAAACCACCGAAGCGTAAGCCGGTGAAAATACCCATTTACGCGCCCCATTTTAAGATACCATCCGTATGGCTGATCAAGACAAAGCTCCAAAGGCAAAAAAAGAATCGCTCGATCTCATAAGTGACGAGGACAAGAAGCCGTCGCGCCGTGAGCGTCAGCGGGAAGAGGCTTCAATGGTCAAAACGGTAGACGACAAAAAGAAGGAAGCTTTGGACTTGGGGATCGATGATGATTCGCCCAAGAAAAAGTCGACAGTTCGAAAGACCGAGAATTCAGGTAAGGATATTTTCCCTTCCATTTCCGGGTTACCAACGGCGGAAAGGGATCCCGATTTTATTAAAGCGTCCCAGGACGTAGCTGCATCTGAAGCTCCGGCCGAAGAGGTGGAAGATGAGTCAGGGTCGATTGAGGGCAATGTCATTAGCATTAAGCCGCCCATCATCATCAGCGATCTTGCCGAGAAGATGGGTTTGAAAGGATTCGAACTGATGAAGGATCTCATCAGTCTTGAGATTTTTGCGGCTCCCAATCAGGCGATTGAGCCTGATATCGCGGAGAAGATTTGTGAGATTCATGGATTCGTCTTTGAGCGTGAGAAGCGTGAAAAAGGCGGTGGCGTGCACAAGGAACAAGAGGTCATCGTTGAGCCAGAGCGCGAGAAGGAAACTCCAGAGGTGCAGATGGCTTATCGTCCGCCGATCATCACCTTCATGGGCCATGTCGATCACGGCAAGACATCGCTCTTGGACTACATCCGGAAAAGCAAGGTCGCTTCCGGTGAGGCAGGGGGCATCACGCAGCACGTGGGTGCTTACAGCGTTCCCGTGGGAGAAAGTAGCGTCACTTTCCTGGATACTCCGGGTCACGCCATTTTCAGCAAGATGCGTTCGCGTGGTGCAGATGTCACCGATATCGTGGTCGTTATTGTGGCAGCCGATGATGGGATCATGCCTCAGACGAGAGAAGCGATTGAGCATGCGAAGAAAGCTGGCAAAACAATCATCGTGGCCATCAATAAGATGGATCTTCCCGCTGCTGATCCGATGCGGGTAATGACCCAATTGATGGAGCATGAACTCGTGCCCTCCGAGATGGGTGGCGATATTGAGTGTATTAAAGTTTCCGCGTCCACCGGCGCAGGGGTGGATGAACTCCTAGATCTCATGGCTCTGCAAGCCGAGGTTCTCGAACTCCGGGCCAACCCGAAAGCGAACGTGCGTGCTTCTGTTATTGAAGCGAGCGTGAAGCAGGGCAGAGGTGTTACTGCTACCGTGATTGTTGAAAATGGCACATTGAAGGTCGGACAGGCCTTTATTTGCGGCCCATTCTCCGGGAAGGTGAAATTACTCAATAACGATAAAGGCGAGAGCGTCAAGGAAGCTGGACCTTCCATGCCGGTCGAGGTCTTGGGCTTTGCCGAGCTTCCAAATGTTGGCGATTCCCTGGTGGGAATGGACAACGAAAGGGCTGCTAAAAAGCTTTCCGATGAGCGTCAGACCGAGCGCCGCCAGAAGCGCTTGGTGCAGCCGAAGAAGAGTCGTCTTGAGGACATGATGCAGACCGTCACTGGCGGTGGTAAATCACAGTTGAAGCTGATCCTGCGCTCTGATGTGCAGGGAACAGCCGAGGCGATCAAGAATGCTATCGAAGACATCGAGTCTGAGAAAGTAGAAGCGAATTTCCTCATCGCAGGTGCCGGAGCCATCACAGAGTCAGATATTCTCATGGCCAGCTCCGCTGATGCGATCGTTCTTGGTTTCAATGTAAAGGTTGAAAGCAAGGCGGTGAAAGCCGCTAAGGCTGAGGGAGTGCAGGTGAAACTCTACTCCATCGTTTACGAGCTCATTGATCAGGTGACAGAATCGATGCTCGGTCTCCTCGTTCCAGAAGTTCGCGAGACTGTCATCGGCAAGGCGCTCGTTCAGAAGGTCTTCAAAGTCAACAAGGGCCGTGCTGCAGGTTGTATCATTAAGAGCGGAAAAGTTTCCAGGGTAGCGCACGCTAGAGTCCTTCGTGGTAAGCAGCCTGTCTTTGACGGCAAGATGTCGACGCTTCGTCGTCACCTCGATGAGGTGGACGAGGTCAAGAACGGCATCGAGTGCGGTATTCGTCTCGGGTCCTTCGATGAGTATGAAGAAGGCGATGTCATTGAGTGCTACACTCTCGATAAGGTTCCGGTGACTCTCTAATTTTATGGCTAAACGTCTCGATCGAGTGAACGCATTGATGCGCCGGGAAATCAGCGCGGTGATTCAGCGTGACTTCGAATGGAAAGGTAGCCTCGTCACGGTAACAGATGTTGTCGTGACTCAGGACCTTAAAGAGGGGAAGGTCTTCATTAGTGTTTTAGCGGGGAATGCTAAAGAGGTGGTTGGACGCCTTAACAAAAAGCACGGTGAAATCCAAAAGACGGTCTCTAAAAGGGTCGTTCTAAAGAATACTCCAGTCCTTAATTTCCGCGTCGATACTTCGGCGGCCAGGGGAGTGGAGGTTGTTAATCTTCTCGACGAGGTAGAGAAGCTCCCGACGGCACCGTTGGAAGAAGAGGAGTAAACTTCTATCGGATAGCGGTGGAAGGGCCTTTTTTGGCCTGGATCCCAAATAGACGAAGACCGGAGAGTCGAAAGGGAGCATTTTTTGGAGATGCGTGTTTGACATGGCATCGTCAACTTTTGTTTACTCTTTCAAAGAGTTGGACGACTTCATCTCAACCATTTCAATCTCAATCAAAAAAACACACACCATGAGCGACGACAAGCAGCCACCCAAGCCGCCGGCACCAATGAAGAGAACTTCTGCGGTCCCCCTTAAGAAAGAGACCGTACGCGTGACTCTTAAGGCAGAACCAACCCAGCCAGGTCCGCCTGCTGCGCCCACACCCCCTGCGCCGGCTCCTACAATTCCTCTTAGGACAGCTCCCGTTGCCGGGGCTCCTAGTCCATCCGGAGCGCCAGCACCTGCGCCCACGATTCCTCTCAAGACTCAAGCTGCTACGGTAGCGCTATCTGGTCCCGGAGGAACGCAGCCTCTTCCACAGGCAACTGTACAGCTTCAAAATACCCAGCCTCTTGGTGCTCCTACCGCTCCTACCGCTCCACAGATGGGTACCATCAATACTACGGATGAGGATGACGAAGAGAGCGACACCATCCCAACGATCACCTCGATCCTCGCATTTGTTCTGGCTATTGTCATTATTGCGATCGGAATCATGACTTGGACGTTGAACGACATCAACGAAATCGGAGGTCTCTTCTCCTAAACCTTTTTTCCAGAAAAAACCATTATGGCACTTCCCGTTATTTTGATCCTTCTCGGAGCCACCGTCGCAGCGATTCAATTCCTTGCGAACGGACTCTAAGAAAGATTTTTTAAAAATCATCGGTCTTTCAACGGACTCTTTCAGGGTGGCTCTTGACGCCACCCTTTTTGTGTACATATTCTGGGCATGGCATTAACGATTACCGAAGACAACTTCGAAGCCGAAGTTCTCAATTCTGATGTTCCCGTCCTCGTCGACTTTTGGGCCGAGTGGTGCGGTCCCTGCAAAATGATCGCCCCGATGGTCGACGCTGTTTCCGCGGAAGTGGAAGGCGTTGCAAAAGTCGGTAAGTGCAATCTCGACGATGGCCAGGCTATTGCTGCCAAGTATGGTATCAAGTCGATTCCGACCCTTCTCTTTTTTAAAGATGGTGAGGTGAAAGACCAAATTGTGGGTGCAGCAGTGACCCAAGGTCAGATCTCGGAAAAGCTTCAAGCGCTTGCTTAATTCTTTTTACGAATACCCTTAAACTGAAAGCGACCTTGCCTCGGCAGGGTCGCTTTTTCGGTAAAAATAGGAATAGCTTAGAATTTCTTCCCGTAAGCGGTGTTTTCAAATCCTTGTCCCAAACGTTGGAAATCCCGGCCCATCCCGACGAAGGTATTGCAGGAGGAAAGGAAGAGGGCTGCAGCAGCGCTGACGACAAGGAGAAGAGAAAGACGAATTTTCATTTAATAAACAAACCACGTTATTTTAGGAGAGCAAGTCATAAATGCTCCTTAATTTATTGGTGGAATTGTGGGAATCCCTTCGTCGGAAGGAGCTTCTTCTTTCGCTTTCGCTCGTTTGTCGTATGGATTCCCTATGCAGAGGGAGGTCGAGTCGGAAATATTGGACGAGCTTTCTGGCGACGATCCACGTGCGATCAGGAGTCGAAGAGACTTACGGATGATCAATTTTTTGATGGGAAATGAGCGCTGGATTCGGCGTCAAGAATTCGATGGAGGGATTGTAGAGCTGGGAGCCGGGAGTGGGGATCTGACGATAAAGCTGAGAGAGAAGGGAAAGGTGATCGGACTGGATCTGCAAACCGCCCCTCCCGGGTTGGAAGACGAATGGATTTCTGGAGATCTTTTTGAGACTCTTGAGGAGGTAGAGGGGAACACGGTAGTGGCGAATTTGATTTTGCATCATTTTCAAGACGATGCTTTGGGGGAACTCGGTGAGCTTTTGAGAAAGAGAAAACGTTTGGTGATGGTGGAGCCGTGGCGTTCCCGCGTGGCGCTTGCGGAAGGCTATGCACTCTGGCCTCTTGTCAATCAGGTGACGAGGCACGATATGATGGTGAGCATTCGGGCAGGGTTTCGCAGAGGGGAACTGCCAAGATTGCTCAAGCTTGGGAATGATTGGGAATGGAAAGAAGAGGTCTCATTGCTGGGCGGGATTCGTGTGCTAGCGTGGAGGGTATGAAAGAGATTGAAATTGCGGGAGGAGGTTTGGCGGGACTTTCTCTGGGAATTGCTCTTCGTAGGATGGAAGTTCCAGTGCTTGTTCGTGAGGCAGGGACCTATCCTCGGCATAAGGTCTGCGGTGAATTTGTTAATGGGGTGACGATGGAGACGCTTCAGGAGCTGGGAATTGATGAGATTTTTGAAGAGGCGCTGCATCACACCAGGACCCGTTGGTGGATCGGAGAACGTAAAGTCCTCGATGCAAACCTAGAAGTTCCCGCTCTTGGGATGTCTCGATGGGAAATGGACGAAGCTTTGCGTGAGCTTTTTCTAAATCTCGGAGGCGAACTTAGGATCAGAGATCGCGCGAGTTTGGATGACAGGGAGGGGCTCGTTTGGACGGCAGGTCGGCGTTTGAAGAAGGAAAGTGAGTGGTTGGGACTGAAGGGACATTTTGAAAATGTCCCCCTGGAGGGCGGCTTGGAAATGCACATTGGGAATGGAGGCTACGTGGGGGTGACGCCGATCCATGAGGACGGAGGAAGGGTGAATGTGTGTGGACTTTTTCGACGGCGATCTCTTGGCGGGGATGAAGTCATTCTTTCTTATCTCAAGGCGTGTGGTTTGGGCGGGTTGGCGGCTCGATTGAAGGAAGGTGAACTGGATCGATCATCGGTGACTGGCGTGAGTGGCTTGGAATTGGGGCGTCAGCAGCAAGACGAGGGGATTTGCAGTCTCGGAGATGCTGAGCGCATGATTCCCCCTTTTACCGGGAATGGAATGTCGATGGCCTTTGAGTCGGCAGAGTGCGCGCTTGAGCCCCTGGTGTCGTATTGCAAAGGGCAGACGGAATGGAATGATTGTCGAAAGATGATTCGAATTGCGCTGGATGAACGCTTTTCCCGGAGGGTTCGGCTGGCAATGGGGCTGCATCGTTTTCTCACGAATTCAGGGGGGCGGATGGGGCTTGCGCTCGCTGCGCGAAGTGGCTTGCTCCCGTTTCATTGGCTTCATCGCCAACTTTCCTAAGATCGCGGGTTGGCAAATGTGATTATTCGAGGAAAGTAGGATGATGTTTTTGGAGTCGATCGCGAGTGCCTTTCCGGCCTCTTCTTTTTCCCAGCCCGAGTGCTACGATTTTTCGAGCCAAAGCGCGCCGGTGAAATCTCTCGATACAAGGTCAAAGGCTTTATTGCGGAAGGTGTTGCTGGGTGATTCAGGGATCGATCGACGTCATTTTGCAACAGCTGATCCCGCCTCGATGTTTGAGGCCACGGCGCAGGAGTTGAGCGAATACTTTGAAAAGGAAGCGCCCAAGATTTCTTGTGAAGCTCTTGGCAAGGCGCTCGAAAATGCCGGTATTACGGCAAGTGATCTGGACGCGCTCATCCTTTGCACCTGCACCGGCTACCTTTGTCCGGGGGTGACAAGCCATGTCGCGGAGCAACTTCAGATGCGCAGCGATGCCTACTTGCAAGATATCGTGGGGCTTGGATGCGGCGCCGCCATCCCCACGATGCGGGCGACCCAAGGCTTTCTCGCAGCAAATCCGGGAAGTAAGGTGGCCACCATCGCGGTGGAGGTGTGCTCGGCTGCTCTTTTTGTGAATGACGATCCTGGCGTCTTGATTAGCCTTTGTCTCTTTGGCGACGGAGCATCAGCGGCGATTTGGAGTGACGATCCGGGTGATGATAAATGGCAGGTCGGGCAGTTTAAAACAATTCATCTCCCTGAGGAGCGAGAGAAAATTCGTTTCGTGAATGGGGGAGGAAAGTTGCAAAACAAGCTTCATCGCGCCGTCCCGAGGCTCGCGGCAGAAGCAGTTGAATCGCTTTGGAAAAAAAGAAGCACGGAGCCGGATCGAGTTCTCAGTCACACGGGTGGGCGGGATGTTATCGAGGCTCTGGAAGAACGCATGGAGTGGGATTTAGCGGAGGCTCGCAAGGTGCTGAGAGATTATGGAAACTGTAGTAGTCCTTGTGTGCTTTTCGCTCTCGAGGACCGTCTGGAGCAGTCGGAGGGGGATCGTCGCTACTGGCTGACGAGTTTTGGAGCCGGATTTGCGGCTCATTCTTGTGAGATGTGGCGTTGACAGGGCACGACACTTGGTGGAGCGTCCCCGCGTAATGATAAATACAAAGCGCCGGGTCCTGACCGGCATGTTAAGTGGCGTTGTCGGACTTTCCGCTTTCGCTCAAGAGCCCGCTGCAAAACCAGCTGAAGTAGCACCCAAGGTGACCCCTCCGGTCGCGGTGCCAACTGCCGCTGTTGAAGATCCTTTTAAAGCACCTGCCGATGTGGCCGCTGCACCTGCTGATGCGGTGAAGTCGGACTCCGGCCTCGCTTCCAAGGTTCTGAAAGCCGGAACGGGAACGCAAAAGCCACGCGCTATTGATGCCACCACGGTGCACTACACCGGTTGGACTGTCAGCGATGGCAAGATGTTTGATAGCTCGGTCAAGCGTGGCGAGCCCACGACGTTCGTTCTCGAAGGGGTGATTAAGGGATGGACCGAAGGGCTCCAGCTGATGGTGGAAGGCGAGAAGCGTCGCTTCTGGATTCCCGCGCAACTCGCTTATGAGGGTAATCCTCGCGGACCTCAGGGAGACCTCGTCTTTGACGTCGAACTCGTAAAGATCATTACTCGCCCGGAGGCACCAGCTGATCTTGCCGCTGCTCCTGCAGATGGGGAGAAGTTGCCCTCTGGTCTTGTTTCCAAGGTCCTGAAAGCGGGAGAAGGAAAAGTGAAGCCTGGTCCACAGGATGTCACGAAACTTAGTTTCACCGGATGGAAGCCTGATGGTGAATTTATCGTGGACACCGCCATGAATGGACAAGGTCCTGGCGAGGTGAAGCTTGACCAGTTCCCGGTAAAAGGTCTTTCCGAAGGAGTGCAGCAGATGGTCGCTGGTGAGAAACGCCGTCTCTGGATCCCTGCCAGCCTCGGCTTCGGTGAGCTTCCTGCGGAAGGAACACCCCCGGTTCCAAATGGCCCTCCAATGGGTCCACTCGTGTTTGATGTCGAGTTGGTGAGCTTCGAGAATTACGTCGATCCTTTCCCCGCTCCTGCGGATGTCGCTGCTGCTCCGGCCGACGCAGCCAAGTCCGAGTCCGGCCTCGCTTCGAAGGTCCTCAAGGCTTCCGAGAGCACCGAAAAGCCAAAAGCTGATGATATGGTCACTTTTGCCTTCACGGGCTGGAAAGCCACCGGAGAGTTTATCGGTGGGAGCGAGCAGCAAGGTCGCCCCATGAATGTGAAACTGAGCGATGCGCCGATCCTGGGTTGGACTGAAGGAATTCAGTTGATGGCCAAGGGAGAGAAGCGTCGTTTTTGGCTTCCTGCCGCACTTGGCTTCAAAGGATCTCCCCAAGAAGATGCGCTTGTTTTTGATGTCGAACTTCTTGATTTTAAAACCCCACCGCCAGCACCTACTGCTCCCGCTGACGTGGCCGCTGCGCCAGCGGATGCCGAGAAGACCGCTTCTGGTCTTGCTTCCAAAGTTCTCATCAAAGGAGAGGGTGTGAAGAAGCCTGGAGCGACGTCCCAGGTCACGGTCCACTACACCGGTTGGACGACTGATGGGAAAATGTTCGATAGCTCGGTCGCGCGCGGAGAGCCCAGCAGCTTTGGTCTCAATCAAGTGATCAAAGGTTGGACCGAAGGACTTCAGCTGATGGTTGAGGGAGAGTCCCGCCGTTTCTGGATTCCTGTTGAGCTCGCTTATCAAGGTCAGCCAGGCAAGCCTGCCGGGATGCTGGTCTTCGATGTTCAGCTCATCAAGATCGACCAATAACGGCTCGTATTTCTTTTACAAACGGCCCTTCAGTTCGCTGAAGGGTCGTTTTTGCTTCGCCTTTTCCGCGGAAAAAGTTACCTCGCTTTCCATGAGTGAAGAGCTTACTGCGCCCGCCGATGTCGCCGCTGCCCCGGCAGCTGCTGAAGTGACCGATTCCGGTCTTGCCTCGATTGTTTTACAAGAGGGATCAGGTGACGAAAACCCCTCGAGCCGTGACACGGTAGAAGTCCACTACAGCGGATGGCAGTCCTCCGATGGAACGCTCTTTGATAGCTCGGTGCAACGTGACGAAAAGATTTCCTTCCCCCTGAATCAGGTCATCCCAGGCTGGACCGAAGGGCTTCAGCTCATGGCAGTCGGGGAGAAGCGTCGCTTTTGGATTCCCGCGGAACTCGCTTACGGCGAAACTGCTTCCCAACCCGGAGCGCCTTCCGGAGCTCTGGTTTTTGATGTCGAACTTTTCAGCATCAAGAAAGCTCCTGAACTGCCTGAGACTCCCGGTGATCTTACGGCACCCGACGATGCCGAGGCAACGGATTCCGGCTTGGCTTCCAAGTGTCTTGAGAAAGGCGACGGGGGAGCAACGCCTGGTCCTACCGATATTGTCAAAACCCATTTCAGTGGCTGGACCAGTAAGGGCGAGTTCCTTGAAAGCACCCGTCTGCACGATGGCCCTGCACAATTCAAATTGGATCAAGTTTCCATCAAAGGCTGGGCCGAGGGACTTCAGCTCATGACTCAGGGAGAGAAGCGTCGCCTTTGGATTCCAGCGGCACTGGCCTTTGGAGAAAATGCTCCGGAAGGAGCTCCTCAGGGAGATCTCGTCTTTGACTTCGAGCTTCTCGAAATTCAATCGGCCCCGAAAAAGCCGGAGCCACTTCCGGCTCCTGATGATGTCGCTGCTGCACCTGACGATGCTGAGACAACTTCGTCCGGACTTGCTTCCAAGATTCTCGAAAAAGGATCGGGCAGCACGCATCCGAAGGCGACGGAAGAAGTGCTCGTCCATTACACTGGCTGGACCATCGATGGAGAGATGTTTGATAGTTCGGTTGTGCGAGGAGAGCCCATTTCTTTCCCGCTCAATGGGGTCATCCCTGGCTGGACCGAAGGAGTTCAGCTCATGGTGGAAGGGGAGAAACGTCGCTTCTGGATTCCTGGAAAACTGGCCTACGGTGACACTCCGACCCAACCTGGCGCTCCTTCCGGGATGCTCGTCTTCGAGGTTGAGTTGATTAAAATTGGCTAAGCTAAATTCACCCTCATCTGGGAGCGCTAAATTTGTTTCAAGATTGGCGTTTTGCCGGATGTGGTGCAGCCTCATCACGTGCTTGATATTGCGTGGATTATTCTAGGGCTCGTTCTCCTTTACTTCGGAGCCGAGTGGCTTGTCGCGGGCGCTTCCGAGTTGGCAGTGCGCCTAGGAATCACGCCTTTGGTGGTGGGCCTAACAGTCGTCGCCTTTGGCACCAGTGCTCCTGAACTCGCAGTGAGCATCGGATCGAATTTAAAAGGGAGTGGGGGCCTGGCGATCGGAAATGTCGTGGGCTCCAATATCTGTAATATCTGCCTCGTGCTTGGAGCTGCGGCTATCATTTGGCCTCTGGGGATTCAGCGACAAGTGGTTCGGCGGGAGATGCCGATTCTGATTGTTGCGACAGGAGTGTTTGTCTGGATGTTGAGCGACGGCTTGATCTCTCTGATCGAGGGTGGAACGTTAACAGTGGGCATCATTCTTTATGTCGTTACTTCGCTGATTCAGGCAAGAAAGGAACCGACTTTCGTGGTTTCGGATGATATTCCTGAAGATCTGATTGAGGCCGCAAAAACCGGAGGGGCGAAGCGCACGATGTGGAATCTCTTCATGATAACAGTAGGAATCCTGGTTCTCGTCGGTGGCGCAGAACTGATGGTTTATGGAGCAAGAGAGATCGCGATGAAGTTCGGCGTCAGTGAAACTTTGATCGGTCTTACCATTGTTGCGTTCGGGACGTCGCTTCCGGAGTTGGCGACTTCCATTGTCGGTGCTCTAAAAAAACAGGGCGACATTATTGTAGGGAATGCCGTAGGTTCTTGTATCTTTAATATCCTTGCTGTCGTGGGTATCACCGGTTCGATTTCTCCGCTTGAAGCTGAAGGCATTTCCACGGTTGATGTCGCAGTGATGGTGGGGGTGAGTATTTTAGTTCTCCCTCTGATGTGGCATCGTTTCAATCTCAATCGAATCGAGGGATTTTTGCTTTTGAGCGGATACTTTGGCTATCTCGGCTGGACCGTCATCGGGAGTAGTTAACTGGCTCGCGACTTGCCCGCAGAGGGCGCATGGTATGGACTAGCGCCGTGGAAGCTCTTTTAGCCAACTACGTACACGATCTCTCGCCGGTGATCGTGGACTTCACCGATACCATTAAACTACGCTGGTATGGCTTGTCCTATGTGGCGGGCTTCATGGTCGCCTACTCGATTCTTCTGCGTCTCTCTCGACGCGAGTTCTGGGTCGTTCCTGAAGAGAAAGTTTCTGATGTCGTGACCTACACCGCAGTCTTTGGCGTCTTTATCGGAGGACGCCTTGGCTATGTTCTTTTCTACATGATTCCCAAAGAGGGGCTTTCCGCAGTGCTGAGTGACCCGATTCAAATCATTCGGGTTTGGGACGGAGGAATGTCGTCGCATGGAGGGATTCTCGGGATCATGTTCTTCACTCTTTTCTACGCGTGGAAACATAAGCTGTCCTGGCCTGCTCTGGGCGATGGAATTGCGATCGTCGCTCCCCTGGGTGTGTTCTTCGGGCGCATGGCTAACTTTATCAACGGTGAGCTTTACGGGACCAAGACGTCTTCCGATGCGTGGTATGGCGTGAAGTTTCCTGCTGCTTTGTGGGAAAAGGGGGGCATTGATGACATCGAGTATGCGCTTAATGAAGCGGCGATGGTCAACACTGAGGTCGAGCAGTTGATGATCCAGGCAGACGGTCCCATCACGCATGGCTTGTATCATCGCGTGATTGAAATTTCCCGGGAAGATCCAGAAGTTCTCAAGGCGCTCGGAAATCATATTGCACCCCGCCAC
>Ga0308005_10000748_pt1 | contig 11598 bp, 10 predicted proteins | sample Neamet67_FD_203142 | JGI IMG/M metagenome (GOLD analysis project Ga0308005, IMG submission 203142) | Marine microbial communities from water near the shore, Antarctic Ocean - #67 | ecosystem: Environmental > Aquatic > Marine > Unclassified | place: Southern Ocean | collected 2014-06-07 | reverse complement strand
GTTGTAGTTTCTTGCGAACATGATGAAATCGTCGTTCCCGGTTTTTGTGTCAGAATCTGGTTTAGTAGGCAAGGTCAAACTGAATTTTGATTGATCAATGCGACTGAAATTCAAGCTCCCGCTTGGTTGACAATCTTCTGGTTTGAGAGCAAAGGAGTATGCATAGATGAAATTGCGAGGGATATTCGTGTGTGCTTCGTATGGTACTTTGAGACGAAAGAACGTGGCTTCTCGTGAAAATCGCGCGAGTCCGTTGATCGAGAGAGTGGCCTTCGTGATGGGGTCGGTGTTACCATACCCAGAATAATTGAAGAAGTTATTGGCTAGTTTGTGACAGTTTCGGCGCACTGCCCACAACAGCTCAATGGTTGGATGGTTGAAACTCAAATTGGTATTCATCCTGTCAGTACCGGATCCAATACTTTCTTGTGTTCTTTGGACCTGTGTGATGAGTTGCTGGAAAGACCCTACCGCGAACCGATCTCGTTCTTCCATATCCAGGTAGATGTATGTCGTGTCCAATTGCGCATTAAATTGTAAATTGCTCCCAGATGGTTCAATGGTCGTACCACCGCAAGTTTGCACCTCTACATCGGGGCCAGAGACCTGGATGAGATCCTTCAGGCTGGTGAACGTGGCATGGATTTGTACGGAGTGAAACTGGAGCGAGACCAATGGGAGAGCATTCCCGGAGTGACGGGTGAAATAGAACGGGATTGGCACGTAGAGCCTGCGAGCGTGTGCGGAATCGGCGACTAACTGAGCATGGGTCATTCGCTTGCCGATCATTTCCTCGAGTCGCTTACCAGGCTGACCGGCCAATTCTTCCCACATGTGCAGGTAGTGACTGTAGACAGAATCGATAATCTGACCGCCGATGGTAAAGCTCACTTGCTCTATCATCGCGTGACCGATCTCGTTGACCCAGTTCGCATATGGTGCGCCATCCAGACCAACATCGTCTTCCGCTGGGTAGTCGGCGAATTCATCTGCGAATGGATCGCCGCAATGACCAATCTCGTTGTCGGACGCGGTGGATGGTGTCTCAACATATGGTGGTGGGAATTTAGCACTCGCCCTGCTCTGGTTGCTAGACGGTACTCGTACCGCCTTGATGCCAGGGAGGTCAATTAATATATACATCCAATACACCAGGTCACCGGTGCGATTCATAATAACACTGCCTTGGTTACCGAATTCTGCCTTGGTGAAATTCTGCAGGATGGATTCGTAGGCAAAGTTGGTGCATTTTTGCACACGTGCGCGCCAGAAGGTGACCTCTGGATTGGCAGTCAAGTGTGTATCTGCTGCCCCAAGGGCGATGATTTGTGATAAGACCCCGCCTGTGGTGGCGCCAGAAACTTCTGCCATGATTAGTTTTTTTCCTTGGTTTACTAGAGGAAAGAAAAAAAAATTCGACCCTTTGTCATAAGAAACAACGAATTCTTGGTTTTTTTTTATAACTAGATGCTTTGGTAGTCGAGCGTGCCAAGGTCACGGACGATGTAGTTTTTATATGTCAATACCGCCCCTGACATCTGTCGATGTCCGAGGTAATCAGACGCCGTTCGGTTCTCGGCCACCCCGTCTTGTGGAAAGTAATGCAGGCATACACCGACATAGAACCGGCGGAATTTGTGGAGCGATCCGATCTCTGGACAGAATGCCTTCATCATGCGAGACATCTCTTTGCCATATTTGCTGCTGACCCATTTGTTTTCAGCAACGTCTCTTTTTCTCTCAAAGTACAGTCGCTGGCCGACAGATAAATCCACCCGTGGTGCCCGGCATATGTTTGTCGGTGGCGAGGGGAACAAAGTCCGAATCTTGGTCATGGCCTTGTTGATCGCGTCCCTTTTCTCGAGTAGCGGGACTTCAAAACGGGTAAGGACACCGCGCTGTTTGGCCAGTCCCGATATGTTGCACCAATATTGCTCGTGTTCGGCATGGGCTTCCTCCGGTGGGTTGAATTGGATCCGGTGAATGATTTCGACCATGCGTCGTCCAGTCAGACAAGCGACGGCGGCCACCAAGAGCGCTCGAGACGCGTCCACATTCACCAGTGTATCACGAGACTTCCGGATCAAGAGATCCCCTGGCACCGCGACAATATTTGTGCCCGCGTCGTGTACTTTCAATGATTTACTGGCATTGAGCGCGTCCATGTCTGATTTTTGCAGTCGTAATTGTTTGAGGTAGTCTGAGTCTCGGATGCCGCGCACTTCAAATTCTTCTTCGAATAAGGTTTTGATTTTTGACAATGTGTTCTGAGCGGTGCTGAGGCCACACGTCTTGCGCTCGCGCCCACTCTGTCTGTGTTGATCATACTTGTTCTTGAAATAGTTAACTGTCGTTCTGACTATTTGCTCCGCTGGTCGCAGCTGTCCGGTCTTTCGGTAATCATTGATGACCCTCGCACCGAATTCAACTGAACTCGACGTCATCTCTCTCTCGCCCTCCACCCCCTCTAGTTTGCACAAAGCCTCGTCGTCCACAATCATCTTCTCTGGTTTATGCACAGTATCTCGACCCTCTCTCTCGACTTTACGCGTTTTCTCTATTTTGTAGAACTTGCTCGTTTTCTCTAGTTTATGCCCATGCTCTCTCCCACCCTCTTTCTCTGATTTACGCACGGGTCGGTCCTTCTCTGATTTACGCACTGGTCGATCGCGCTCCCACTCTACGTTGCCAATGGCTGCCATGATCAAAAAGTTCCTTTGTTTTATTTGTAATTGGATTATTTTCTTTTGATTTGTTGCTCGGTCCAGGTATGCTTGTATTGTTCCACGTTTTTCGCGAAATGCAATGTTATTTCATTTTCTAATCCATGCATGTATGTTTGGAGAGCCAGCGCAGCCGCCTCTCGATACACGGGTGTGGCCAACAACAGCATCAACTCAATCGTTTCGCATCTTGGTTTCTTCAACCCGTCGATGACAAATTCCGCCATGACCATGAGATCCTGTGCCTTTTCGTATATCTCGCGGTCTTCGCCACTAAGGGTGTAGGCACACTGTGCTTTTGCCAATGGGTTGACATGCACATCCACGGGTAGTCGACGGACATTGATCGTCTTCTCCAGCGCCTTGATGTGTAGAACAGGAGCGGCTCCACCAAAGCCTTGGTGGTGTTTGAGCATGAGTTTGTGCCGAACGAGATCGGGCCAGATCATGTACTGTGGATACGTCGCGGCCATTTCCGCCAAATCCATGCTCAGAAACAAGTCAACGTATGCATCATCGGCTGTTATGTCTTCGCGGATTTCTTGGTCATATGCCAAGTGGAACCAGTCCTCGTTGGTTGTTTCTTGCAACAGCCGTGTTTGTTGTCGCCTCACTTTATCCAGGGCACGGTCGGACAGGCCCAGAAACCATTCGTCGAAGCAGCTCATGCGTGAGATTTGGCGTGGGTGCGTGGCACAAACGAACACGTGGTGGATACCGGGTGTTTTTTGAAATTTGTATGACATGGTTTCTTTGCTCCTTGTGCCGGGGGTGGGGGGGGGGTGTACATTAATAAAAGCTTGTTTGGACGCATCGTAAATGTTAGGAATTTTTCGTTGGTTGGACAAACGACGACATTTCTGTTGGTTTACGTCCGAATAATGATTTTTTGTTGACAAATTATAATATTTGTGCACAAACAAATGACCTCATCTGAATACGATCCATGCTTCGATGGACCCGACTATTGGTGTAAATCCCAGTCACGATTCGACAAGTGTCTGAGTCAATCGGGTAATAATTACAAAACAATGAAAGACAAATGCCCCTATGATGCATACAGCGGCACCTCGGCCAATCAGTCAGGACCCAAAGATATCGTGGCGGGAAATACCGTACCAATCTCAACCGGTAGTTGTTCTACCGGTGGCTACTCCAACGCCAGCTTGGGGAGCGCTGAGCGCGCCGAGTATCGCGTGGCACCAAGCGACTGTTGTGGCAAAACCGTCTACAAACAGGGCCCACACAAGCACATTGATCATGCCGAGTGGGATCGATCTGCCCATGCGAGTGGATCATGCGCCAAGAGCGATGTCCGGTTCAAGGCTGCTGACCTGACGGGTATTTTAATAGACGAAGACAATGATTTCGGCAATGGGAATGATCTGGATAGACGAGCTGCGCTCGCGGCTTCCTCGACAGAGGCGGCATACCAGAGTACCTTGTCGGCGAACGAGAAGTACATTGGCAAAATGAACAGCGACAACGAGTGGGTAGGACAGAAAGACGCAGACCAAGAGTGGGTAGGCGCAGAGATCAAAGACACCGCCCAGGAAGATCACGAGCAAATGCAAGAGTCGAAGAAGTACGGATGGAATCAGAACAATTACAAACAATACTACGATGGAGCCGCGAATCCTTATGATGTGTCGAAGACCCAGGACATATCAAAGACTGAGGCGGCTGCAAGGGCTGCACAGGACGAACAGAACGAGCAAGCCTCCATGTACAACAAAAAGCAGCTGACGCGTGATGCTGCTGAACGCGCTAAATACAGAGATGCAAAATATGATGACATAAATGCACAACGGATGTACTCCGACACGAACAATGCAAAACACCAGGAGCGGATTTTCGCGAGTATGTTTGGTAACGCGGACTTGTGGCCGAACTAAGATCTCTGTCTGTTTATCGGGCTAGTTGCAATGATTCGTGGAGCGATAGATGCTGCACGGCGAGGTTGTACGCAATTGTGAATTGTGTCTTTGCAAGATACGAGGGTGATGATTGTGCCACGAGATCGCGATAATATAAAACATCATCGGTTTTAGCCCGTGAGAACGAAAACGCGCTCATCTTGGCGCGGGGAAACATCGCTCGTGTGATTTTCTTGAACACCGTTCCGAACTCGGGTATCATCAATCGCGGTTCCATCGTTTTCTTCCTTTACATCGGTTCTTATTTTTTTAATAGTTACGATCTGACCATGCTCAGCGCGGTTTGCACATCGACTCGGTTGAGTGCATTATTGGTTCGCATCCACTGAAGCGAACTCCATCTGCGCGCGGACATGGACCACATTGGCAAATAGATGAACACACAATAGAGCGCCAGACCACATATTACTCCGGTGGTTATTCGGTGGATAAACCCCGTGATGCCATTGTCGCCGAGCCAGACACGGGTCGATTCAAGAAAACGCGAACGTTCTGCATCGTCTAGCGTGGAAGCATGTGTTTGGATGATGCATCCTGCAATGATGCTCATAGCGTTGATCACGGTGGTCATTATGACGATCAGTATGATGATCCGAGTTGAATTATTGAATATCATTTGTTTTTAAGCACCGAAAGTAATAAAATCGTTTAGATTCCCCGTCGTTTTCCGATTCGCGGCGTCGTTTTGTGTAGATGCACTCACGGCGGACTTTGTGCGGCGTTTTTTGTTCGAAGCTGACTGGGTGCTAGTGACGAGGTTCATTGGATGGTGATTTTTTTTCTGTTCTTGCACGAATTGTTCAAACATGTTGTTCGCATTGGTGGAACTCTCACTCGTTTTAGACTCATTACCAGACAATATCTGACACGTGGTCTCTGACTGCTTGTCGCGTGTTTCAGAAATAACCAATGGTGTGTGAATGAATGGTGGCTCATCCACGTGGCTCGTGATAGTCTTGAAATTCTGACGGAATTCTTCTATCGTCAATGCACCCATGAAGCGTTTCAGACGAATTCTGGGTGGGGCTGGTTTCACCGCCTCTCGGAGGCCGAATAGGCTACGACACATGTGTACAAAGTTGAGCATTCGGGTCGTCGAGATGGATTGCTCGTGTTCCAGAATGTAGGCCTTTGCACAGTTTATAGAACAGAATATACCATACACGAAATATTTGTTTAATCGTTCGTCATATCGCCTCGGGATTGGGATTGGGTACGTATCGAATGGGTGGCAGCAGTGCAAACAGTCGATATCTGTCAATCGCGAAGGCCATTTCGTAATTGCTGGATTGCCAAAGAATGGATGAAAGATCTTCACGTTGTTTTCTTGAAGCTTCTCGCGGACATATGTCTGGCAGTCTATCGTGACTGGCGTAACGGTGTCATCCTCTTCAATAAGGTCATCTGGGTTAACAACAAACAAAGAAGGATTCGTTGCCTCGTCGTTCATTGATGGTTGTGTGAGTGTCTCACAGGGGTCGCTCTTTTGGTCCATGAACCCAAAAGCAAAATGTCAAGTGGGGTGATTGTAGTTGGCCCTCTGCGTGTCTTGCAATTTTTAGACCATGTGAAAAACAGTGGATGCAAAAAGCAAATACAGAGATCCATTCTGTTTCCCAACCAGTTGTTTGTGTTTCTGTTCACAATAATCCCAACCACTCCGACCAAACCATGTCGAAGGTCTCCGGTAAACGCGCCAAAGCCAACCCAGAAGATCACCCGAAGAAACGAACAGAACTCCAGGAGCTCGAAACCGAGCAAGAGCTCGAAGTTAAAACACAATCACTGAGTCTTGCGCATCCAAACGCGGTTGTGACGGTGAACTTCAACCAACCTCGTCCGTTTGTTTCGTTGTTGAACGTGTTATCATCTGTGTTGTCTGATGGTGTCTTTCAGATCATCAACAAAGATCAAGAAGATTTCAAAGACACATCGTCGAAATTATCGATTGATAAAAACAGAAGCGACTTCTCGGGATTATACGCCGAATTCATTGACAAAAGCAACACATGCATTGTGATTTTCAAACTGGCTGGTGAAGTTGTTTGCAATCCAGCAATGTCGGTCAGCAAAGACGACATGCAGTTCTGTGTACATATCCCAACGATGTACAGCCATCTGAAATCAATCAATCCAAGTTTCTGCCTGCAACTGTACCGACGCAAAGATGACCCAGAGCTACATTTCAAAGCATTTGCGAAATCGTTGGGATTTCGGCAATTCCGTCACATTCGGATGGCGACATGGGATCGATTACCGGACAAGTTTGAGATTTCGGACATTGATTACAATTACAACGTCGTATTTGAATTAGGAGAACTGCGCTCTGTCATTCAACGCGCCAAGTCGGTTGGATGTGAGCAGATTCGTATCCGAATCATGGAGCCGCGAGCAACATTGGATGGAGTTCATCGCTGTTTTTTTATTATCCACGTGTATGGCGCGAACTCATACGACGAGGAGGTTTGGGTGAGTGCAACCGAGGTTGTCGAAGAACCACTGGATCCACCCACGAATGTCGATGCCAAGCCGAAAGAAAATAACACACTGACTCGGCTCGTGATCAAGAATTCAGACATGGTCGAGATGCAACAAGCAGATGATCCGAAGAATTATCACCGGGATGATGTCATTGAACGATACAGTGGGTTGTTCGCAGTGGAGTACATCAACGTGTTCATCAAATCTCTGGATCGACACACTGTTAATTTACATATCACACAAGACAAGCCGATGATCGTCACCTGTTCTTTGGGAGACGAGACCTCATTCCTTGCTTTTGTACTGGCTCAGCAGAAGAACGACGATGGTGAGAAGAGACGCGATGTGATCGAGGCGTTTGCATCCGATTGAACTTTCGACTTTGTATTATTTTTGTCGGCATCGGACTCTGTCCTGCAACATCTGTTATTTATTTTTTCATTTCTTTTTTAAATTTCGAATTAAACAACCAAAAGTGTTTGGTTCACGATGACATTTCTGCTCGATCTGAACAGGCGACAGCGAGTGGCTAATATAGTAGACAATCGGTCGACCGTCAACAAACTCCCCGGGTCATTCATGGACTTCTTGAAAATAGAAAGAACCAAGATCGTCTGCTCGGGGGTAGCCACCAAGGTGCTATCCGATGCCCTCGTCGTGTTGAAGGCAACTTATAAAGACCTGGATGAGAATGATGTGAATTACACCACGATCCGAAACGATATGAAGCGAGAATGGAATCGTTTGTCGGATGCCATCAACAACGAGTCTGACATCACAGTGGATGTGTTCGAACGCAACATCAGACCATTCTTGGATCTGTATCAGAAGCGAGTCGAACAGAATATCACCGACGACGATCTCATTGATTCCTACAAGCGCGAGTTCTACCCGAGGGAGAGCAGTCCAGTGCTTGTATCCATCAATATGGATTTATGTCCCATTTGCAACACTGACATGACGTTCAACACGGATGATGCTATGTTGTGTTGCATGCAATGCGGCACCAGTGCACGATTCATTGATGCATCGGCCGCTACGATTGCATACGGTGATGAAGTCGAGTATACCTCGTTTTCCTATAAACGAATCAATCACCTCAACGAGTATCTGAATCATTTCCAAGCCAAAGAAGCAACGCCTGTTCCAAACGACGTTGTTTATCAGATCATTGAAAATCTGTACGAGAAACGAATCCGGAATGTCGACGCCATCACATTCGCACATGTGAAAAAAGCACAGAAAGATATAGGACAAAGAAAATACTACGATCAGACGATGCAATTGTGGTGTCGTATTACCGGCAAACCCCCGCTTCGACTAGACCCAGTCATGGAGGAGAAAATACGATTATTGTTCATGCAAATCCAAGAGCCGTTTACTAAGTTCTGCCCGCCTTCGCGAAAGAACTTCCTCTCCTATCCGTATTGTATGTACAAATTCTGTCAATTGCTCAATTATAACCATTTGCTCTGTTATCTATCACTTTTGAAGGGAAAAGACAAACTCAAGATACAAGAGGAGATCTTCGAAAAAATATGTTTGGAGTTAGATTGGTCATTCATCCCGTTATAAGAACAACTATCGAAAATAAAAATGTAATCAGACTATAAAAACCCAATGAATGAGAAGACGATGGATGAGTTGCGTAAGGTGTGGCGCATTGCATCCCCGGAGAAACCATTACTCATCGGCCATAGATTGAACAGCTCGACAATTGAGGAGATCTGCCACCAGATCATTCTCCAAACAATGTCTGTACAAATCAAACATTCATGATTTCCCCACAGACACGAACGACCTGTTCTATTGTTTTATCAGCATTGTACAGATCACCCACCACGCCACCAACATGAACTGTGTGCAACAGTGATGATAGTTCGTTGAATGCATGACCGCGTGGTGTTGATGCTCGCAACGTGGCCTCGGTATTTTTCTGAATGTCCGCGATGGAATACGACAACGCTGAGATGCTTGTATTGATGCGATGAACATCAGTGCTACATTCCAGGGATATTGAATCCTGTGCTTCCACCAGGCGATGCATCGCAGTCGTGTAGCATTCCTTGATGATCACTACAATCGATTGCGTGAGATCAATAGTGGTCGGAGTCCACTCGATGGAACCGCACGTGTGGTTGTCTACCCGTTTCATGTATTGGCAGAGTAGAATTGGCCCATGTTGAGTGACGAGCGGAACAGCAACGAACTCGGTGTCTGGAATGCACACACGCAGTGGTTCAATTCTAATCGTATTTTTGTGTCTGGTCATCACCGCGCTCAATTCATCAGAGAATGATGTCCATAGAATCGGAAGATTGATGGGTAAAGTTTTCACACTGGCTAGAATCGTGCCCATGTCGTGCATAAGTTCTGTCACAATTTGTTGGTACCGTTGCATCAGCTTCTGTACACTGGTATCAATTACTTTTTTTGTTTCTATGAATGCATCGCGTCGTGCTTGGCATAACTTCTGGTTGTTTATTCGGTTCAGTCCAGTCAGCGTGTAAAATCGACGCTGGTGGCTTCTTGAAGACCAACGGTGAGCTAGTACTTCTTCATCCGTCTTTGTGTTCAACCATTGTGTATATTGTGAGAAATCCAGTTTTTTCAACATATCCGCAATCACTTTCCCTCGATCAAGACGACGGACCTTTTCTTGTAGTTGCTGTGTAATATCAATGGTTGATAAGCACACCTCGTTGGGGATAAACAAGCCGAGTACACCCCGCAAGTATATAGATTTGAGCTTGGTTGTTATCATTGGATGACAGCATTGGGATACCAAAGCCGGGAATAGATCATTGAGTAGAATCTGTGCATGTCCCAAGAGACCTGCGCAATCATGCATGGATTTCTGTATTGATTCGAATGTTATTGACCCATTGGACTCTTCTGGGTGTGGCACCGCGTGGTGTTTTTGTAGTTCATCCCTCAGGATTCGAGTGATGTCAGTAGGAGTACAAACATCTTGGTCATCCAGGGCGGTGGAGAAAAGCCGCACGTCTTGCACGTCTGGTGGATGCTCATCCAGGGCGTCGATGAGTTGGCGCTTTGCTGCTTTTACTTTGTGTGTAAGTTGTACGAGTTCGTTATCGGCAGAATTGGAAGATAGTGGTGACTCCAGTGCAGAAATTTCACCAATACTTGACTCATCCACTGGTATGACGAGCTTCGACGTTCGGATCAATGGAAAAACCATCAGCGTTGGTGTTTTTTTTTGTCTACCGAATAGTTTTTATTCGTCAAAACAGAGGACGGACCACGATCGTATTAAAATGACAATACACATCTCGACGGGTTGGCTGTTTTCTCACAACCACCGTGTGTTTCTTTTGTTGGTGGAGTGCATTGAGCACGGAACTGCTCGTATTTCGTTTTCAGCGTCTGGAAACTATGGAATGGGTCAATGTGCACTGCTCGTGTGAATACCCTCGCGAGATCAAACACAAACACGCTGAAATTCTGTCTATGTTTGATGATGTGACCGCGTTGCTGTGGATTCCGGAACCCGGTGACGCGCAAGGCGTTCTTGTACACATCTCTTGCGTGTTTGTTCGGCAGCACATGGCATAGACTTGTCAGAACCTTACAATAGTGTTTCTTGTCCAGAACAGATGGGTCTAATGGATAATTGAACGATATCGTGTGTAATATGTGCCATAATGGCGAAGACCATGTCAGGATGCTGATATTTATTTCAGCATCGGTTATTATTCTGAGACGTCGTGTTCTTTTATCGCATTGTTTACATTGAACCAGTCGGCTCGAGACGTTAAATGTCGCTATCTGGGTCTCAACCGGGACTACTCGCATCGTGCACGATCGCACATCATCACATTTCGTGGATCCACAAGAACTCTGAAATCCTTGGAATGTACCGTCAAGGTCTTTGCAAGTAAACGTCATATTGGTGTTTTTCATCTTGCTGACTTCCCTGTGTAGTCGGTAGACAAAGTTAACGAACGTTCGCCTGGTGATGAGTGCTGTGTTCACATCCCCGAACCCCACGTTTGCAAGGTTCGATTGGTAATTGTCCCTACATGATCGACACGGCAGCACGTTGCCCAACCCCTGGATGAATTGCATGTAACGGCCTCGTGTCCGAGTCGTCGGTGTCGCAGGGTACCCAAAGGAGATGGCATGGAGGACATGCCAGAGTGCTGGACCCCACACGCGTGTGTTAAACCCATCATTGCTTTCTATAATCTCGCGGGGTAGCTCTGATACATTTCGCAGAACCGAGCAATTGATGCTTTTGGATGCATATGTAGTCGATTGTGGATTGGATAGCAACGGGTCATGTATTGGGACTGTCATCTCCCAACCATCCGTCGACCTTTTGTGCAGTCGCGTTTTGTAATATGTAAAGATGTTACGCACCTGTTCTGACGTGATGGTGTCGCGAGTCGAGCGAATACAATACTCTGTCAAGAAACAACTCAACACGAAGCGGG
>Ga0308005_10000747_pt1 | contig 11606 bp, 11 predicted proteins | sample Neamet67_FD_203142 | JGI IMG/M metagenome (GOLD analysis project Ga0308005, IMG submission 203142) | Marine microbial communities from water near the shore, Antarctic Ocean - #67 | ecosystem: Environmental > Aquatic > Marine > Unclassified | place: Southern Ocean | collected 2014-06-07 | reverse complement strand
GCTATTGATACTGGTGATGTATCTACCGTTGGTATTGACCTTGTGGCGATGTGCGTTAATGATTTGATCTGCCAAGGAGCTGAACCACTGTTTTTCTTGGATTATTTTGCAACAGGAAAATTGGATGTAGTGCAAGCAGCGCAGGTAATTGAAGGCATAGCGGATGGCTGTCGCATGTCGGGATGTGCTTTGATAGGAGGCGAGACTGCTGAGATGCCAGGCATGTATGCTAAAGATGACTTTGATTTGGCTGGTTTTGCGGTTGGTGCTATGGAGCGTGGCATGCATTTGCCGGCTGGTGTAGCTGTAGGAGATGTTTTGGTAGGCTTGCCTTCTAGTGGTGTGCATTCGAATGGTTTTTCATTAGTGCGAAGAATCGTTGCAGACCAAGGTCTTAATTGGGACAGTCCCGCACCCTTCGGTGTTGGCAGTCTAGGGAAGGTGCTTCTGACACCAACCGCACTTTATGTAACGGCATGTTTGGCTGCTATAAAAGTTGGTGGAGTTCATGCCATGGCTCATATCACCGGCGGAGGATTGACCGAAAACCTGCCACGGGTTTTTACTGGTGAATTGGCAGCTTCAATTGACCTGTCTACTATCCCAACCTTGCCGATTATGGCTTGGTTATCTAAGGCTGGCGGTATTTCGGAGCATGAGATGCTGAAAACATTTAACTGTGGGATTGGTATGATCCTGGCTGTGGCGCAGGATCATATAACTGCCGTTGAATCAGTACTTATTGCTCACGATGTGGAGCCCGTGCGCATAGGCGAAGTGATCAAAGGTCAACGCGTTCAGTACTCGGGACAGCTATCATTTTAAACGTTGCAATCTTGATTTCTGGTGGGGGAAGCAATATGCTGAGCTTACTTGCGGATATGGAACAACCACATCCGGGACGTTTGAGTTTAGTCGTATCTAGCAACCCAGACGCCGGGGGGGTGGTCAAGGCTAAAGCCATGGGTATTTTCACTGAGGTTATTGATTATAAGCTTTACCGTGGTAATACATCTGCTTTTGATGCCGCTCTGCAAGTCGTATTGTCTGCCCATGAAATTGATGTGGTCTGTTTGGCGGGTTTCATGCGCATTTTAGGTGAGGAATTCGTAAGTGCATGGCACAGACGAATTTTGAATATTCATCCGTCTCTACTGCCAAAATATCGGGGTCTCAATACCTATCAGCGGGCGCTAGATGCTGGTGATACGGAAGCTGGATGTACTGTGCATGAAGTGGTGCCTGCTTTAGACGCTGGACCGATTCTTGGACAAAGTCGTGTGGCTATCTTGCCAGGTGATACTGTAGACGACCTTGCTGCCCGTACCTTGATGCAAGAACATCGGTTATATCCAATTGTTTTGCGAGACTTCCTTACTCGTTTCGAATTACAATCTTGATCTGGGCCGAGGTGGCTATCTTTTTAAGACCGTTCACCATACTATAGCCACAATAACCTTTAATATCCGGAATATGCATGAAGACTCTCACTACTAAAGCCGAGCTGGATGCATTTTGCACCATGGCGCAAACGCATCCATTCGTAACTATCGACACAGAGTTTTTGCGTGAAAGAACATACTATTCTAAATTGTGTCTGTTACAAATAGCAGTCCCAGGCGATCGGGCGGCCGATGCTGTTTTGGTGGACCCATTGTCACCAGAAATGTCGTTGGAACCTCTATATCGGCTGTTTCGGGATACCTCCGTGGTTAAGGTATTTCACGCTGCGCGTCAGGATTTAGAAATATTTTGGAACGATGCTAAAGTTTTTCCTACGCCATTGTTCGATACTCAGGTCGCAGCCATGGTCTGTGGGTTCGGTGAACAGGTTGGCTATGAAACTTTAGTTCGTAAAATTGTGAAAGAGCAGGTGGACAAGTCATCACGCTTCACAGATTGGTCACGCCGGCCGCTCACCGATGCTCAACAGAAATATGCCATTGAAGATGTAACCCATCTACGTGGCGTTTATTTGTTTTTAAAGGGCGAATTGGAACAAACGGGACGCGAAGCCTGGGTTGTAGAGGAAACACAATTACTTACTGATCCGTCAATTTATGATGTTGTGCCGTCAGAGGCCTGGCGTCGGATCAAAACACGTACAAGTTCTAATAAGTTTTTGGCTTATGTGCGCGAATTGGCTGCCTTTCGTGAAATTTATGCGCAAACCCGTAATATTCCACGAAATCGTGTATATAAAGACGATGCAATGGTTGAACTTGCTTCGACTAAACCTACAACACACGAGGATTTGAGCAAATCTCGTCTTTTACTGCGCGAAGCGCGTAAGGGTGAGATTGCTGATGGAATTATTAATGCGATAACACTGGTAAACGCTATGGATCCAGAAACCTACCCGCAGTTGCCAAAAACAAATGACAAGTTGCAGGTCAATCCGGCTTTAGCCGATCTGCTGCGTGTGCTTTTGAAAGCCAAATCCGAACGCTCAGATGTGGCGCAAAAGATGATTGCCAATACCTCTGAATTGGATGCATTGGCTGCAGGTCAGCGCAACTTGCCGTCTTTAAAAGGCTGGCGGATGGACGTATTTGGGGCTGATGCTTTGCGTCTTTGCGAAGGTAAGGTAGGTTTGGCTGTTAAGGGTAACAAAGTTAAATTGTTCGAGCTTTAAGACTAGCAATCTATGGACCTCCCTTAATTCCGGGCTAATTCATTAAAGTTATAGGAGAAACCGATGGCGCAAGCTGATTTTGAAAATCTCGTTGAAACCTTCGAATTTTTAGACGACTGGGAAGATCGCTATAGGCATGTGATTGATCTAGGTAAAGCTTTGCCGGACATGCCTGAAGCTCTTAAAGTACCCGCCACCAAGGTGGACGGATGCGCTTCACAAGTTTGGCTACATATTACCATTGAGGGCGGTGTTTTGACATTCGTAGGTGAAAGTGATGCCATCATTGTACGGGGACTAATCGCGGTGTTGATCACCCTATATTCCGGTTTGAAGGTTGCAGAAATTGATAAGGTTGATGTGGTGTTCGAACTAGGGCGTTTAAGTTTGAATGAACATCTTTCTTCACAGCGCTCAAATGGCTTGAGTGCCATGGTAACGCGAGTCATTGAAACAGCTGCTGTGGCTTGAGTTTACTCTACCGTCGCATCAAGCGCCACTGCCAGATCCCCAAACCCCGTAAAGCGATATTCATAAATTGATTTCATACTTTGGGCACAATCTTTCGCTTTTTTTTCCAGTAGTGCGTCTTGGATTTGGGCCTGATATGCTAGCGTTGTGTAATGTCCAAAATACATTTGCAGAAGCTGCGGGTGGCGACCTAAGCCCATAGGGCGCCAAAAAAATGCATCAAACTTTCGTACTAGAAAGTATGTGAGATAAAAGTAGGCAAACTCTTGGCGCGCTTCAAAATTAGCATTACCCTCATAGAAACTGTAACAATGTTGGCCTGAGATCATCGATAAACCCATGCCATCGCATAGATTCTGCAACTGGCTGCCGGTTCCAAAATCGGCATATATGATTAAGATCTCAGCATATTCTATTGGGTATTTTTTGATTAGTGCCTTAATTGTGGAAACTATTTTATTCGGTTCATTTGGGTGGATTACCGGCAAGCATTGTAGATCCACATGGATCCAGCCATTGGGCTTGATCTGTGCTAATACCTCACACGCTGTAGCGCCCGAGGCAATTAAAAGTACCCCTCCGTAATCCTTCAGTTCCAGCCCGTAATTGAGAGTTCCTGGTCAGTGATATACTCTGGTATCTGACTTATAGTTTGGGATTCCAACGAGAGCTAGAAAAACTGCCCAGACATGGCAGGTAGGGCCACGGCAAACCATCTATGCGCATGATTTAAGCACTAGCTGCCATGCGGTTGTGTTTTCGCGCCATAAACTCTTTGGCAGTTTCGACAGCTACAGCTGCATCACGACAATAGGCGTCTGCGCCAATTGCCTTGCCAAACTCTTCGTTCAAAGGCGCTCCTCCCACTAAAACAGTATAATCATCACGCATGCCTTTTTCGACCAGCGTATCAATCACAACTTTCATATATGGCATTGTCGTTGTCAAAAGTGCCGACATGCCAAGGATGTCAGGCCCCTCTTTTTCAATGGCCTCCAGATAAGCGTCAACCGAGTTATTGATACCAAGATCCACAACCTCAAAGCCGGCACCCTCCATCATCATGCCAACCAGATTTTTACCGATGTCATGAATATCACCCTTGACGGTGCCTATGACCATTTTTCCAACTCGCGGCGCGCCGGTTGCAATTAACAAGGGCTTTAGGATAGCCATACCACCCTTCATTGCATTTGCTGCAAGCAAAACTTCCGGCACAAACAAAATACCATCTCGGAAGTCATTGCCTACAATAGTCATGCCGCCAACCAAAGCCTCGGTCAGAACCCGATATGGCGCCCAATCTCGTTCCAATAGAATGTTAACAGATTCTTCGATTTCTTCTTTTAAACCATCGTAGAGGTCATCAAACATCTGTGCTACTAAATCTTCGTCGTTCAATTCAGACAGTATGATATCGTCTTCTTGGTCAGACATGCGCTAACGCCTTTTAATGGTTTTCTTACACCCGTATGGGGTCGGTTTTAGCTTTGGGTCTTAACCGATTGCGACACCAAGACCTTCGCAACCGACCTTTTTTCTAAACTATCCTTTAGGTTTGTATCTTAATGCCAAAGTTTATGTCTGGAACGTGAACGATAGGCCCATTGACATTATGTAGTGCGGCGCCGCCGGCTTTGCCGCTCACGAGTTGGAGAATTGCCGTCAGTTCCATCGCTTTCAGACGAAAAGCCGCCCAGTGCAGACTTGATAGTTTTAAGCGAGGGGCGTTCTAGCGGCTTATGGTTTTCTAAGGCAGAACGCATCGCCCTAAGGTGATCTGGAGTGGTTCCACAGCAGCCACCAATTATTGTGGCGCCACAGTCACGTGCCAGAGTGGCATAGTTGGCCATTAGTTCAGGCGTGCCATCGTAATGAATGTGGCCATTATGATATTTTGGAATGCCTGCGTTGCCCTTGGCAACAATTGGAACTGCGGTACCCGTTGCTGAAAATCCTAGCACTGTGCGCAGTAGGTCAGAGGCGCCGACACCACAGTTAGCGCCGAAGGCTAACGGCTTGTTTGAGATTTTTGCTAGCAGCTTAACCAAATTAGGCGCGGTTACACCCATCATGGTACGGCCTGCGGTATCAAAGCTCATTGTGCCCACCCACGCAATACCTGCCAGGGCAAAGGCTTCGGCTGCGGCACGGTATTCATCTCCAAAGGAAATAGTCTCTAACCAAGCGACATCGGCACCGCCTGCCTTAAGGCCTTCGGCCTGTTCATGAAAAATTTCCACAGCAACCGCATAAGAAAGTGGGCCCATTGGCTGCATAATTTCGCCTGTGGGTCCTAAGCAGCCTGCAACGATCACATTTCGACCAGACGCATCCGCCACCTCACGGCCAATTTCTGCGGAAATACGCGATAGTTCGGGTGCGTATGTCTCCGCACCATGCAATCTGAGCCGTGATCGGTTGCCACCAAAGGAGTTGGTCAGAAAAAGATCTGATCCCGCGTCGACACTGCCTTTGTATAACGCCTTAATTTTTTCAGGTGCTGTTTTGTTCCATAGCTCAGGTGCGTCACCTGAGGATAGACCCATGTTAAAGAGGTTGGTACCTGTAGCGCCATCGGCCAAAATCCAGTCTCGCTTTTCTAGCATTACTTGCAGTTGGTTGGTAGATGTAAGACTCATAGTACCTCCTTATCATTAACAGTATTACCTGAATTGGCACAAATAATGGCATCAATAAAATCTGCGTTAATGATAAAGTTCATGAGTTAAATACAAAATTTTTTAGACTCTAGCAATAATAGTTATTGTTTTGGCTGCCATGTGTAGCTTCAAACAGACGAGAGGATAGTTAAGTAAATACAGCTGGAATTGTATTGCCTTGCATGCTTGCCGAAAAGCTCTCATTGCAATAAGACGCAACTAAATCACGGAGAGTTGTATGGCACGTCGCAAGTTAGTTTATGAAGGTAAGGCAAAGATTCTTTACGAGGGTACTGAGCCGGGAACGCTTGTACAATACTTTAAAGATGACGCTACGGCCTTCAATGCGGAGAAAAAAGACATAATTGAAGGCAAGGGCGTGTTGAACAACCGTCTGTCTGAATTCTTCATGACTGGGCTAAATACTTTGGGCGTGCCCACCCATTTTATTAAACGGCTTAACATGCGTGAGCAGTTGATCAAGGCAGTAGAAATTGTTCCTTTAGAAGTGATTGTGCGTAACTATGCCGCTGGAACTATGTCCAAGCGTTTGGGTATTGAAGAGGGCACAGCTCTGCCGCGTCCGATCGTTGAGTTTTGTCTTAAGGACGACGCTTTGGGTGATCCACTGGTCTCGGAAGAGCATATAATAGCCTTCAACTGGGCTAGTCAGCAAGATTTGGATGACATGTTGGCTCTGGCGTTACGCGTAAATGATTTTCTTTCTGGCGTTATGTATGGGGTTGGAATTCGTGTTGCTGATTTTAAAATTGAAATTGGACGAGTATTTGAAGGCGATTATCAACGTTTAATTATCGCTGATGAAATTAGCCCTGATAGCTGCCGTTTATGGGATTTAAAGACTGGCAAAAAGCTAGATAAAGATGTTTTTCGCCAGGATTTGGGTAGCCTGACCGACGCCTATGCAGAAGTTGCTCGCCGATTAGGCGTCTTGCCTGAAAACCCAACCCAGATGACCAAACCAACGTTAGTTAATTGACTATAAGGATAATGCCATGAAAGCAATCGTCACTGTGATGCTAAAAAAAGGTGTTCTGGATCCACAAGGAGAGGCAGTTAAATTCGCTCTTGGCGGTCTGGGTTTTTTGGGCGTTAATGGGGTGCGGCAAGGGAAGATGATTGAACTGGATTTGGCTGATGGCACCGATACTGCGCAGGTTGATGAGATGTGCACCCGCTTGTTGGTCAATGCCGTAATCGAAAGCTATACATTGGAAATTCTGTGATGCGCGCAGCTGTTGTTGTTTTCCCTGGATCTAATTGTGATCGTGATATGGTTGTGGCACTCCGTGAAAGTGGTGCAGATGTAACTACAGTTTGGCACAAAGATGCTGATTTGCCTGTAAACTTAGACTTAGTCGTAATTCCTGGTGGGTTCTCTTTTGGCGATTACTTACGCTGTGGTGCGATTGCAGCCCAATCGCCGATATGCCGATCGGTGGTCAATCATGCCAACCGGGGCGGGTATGTGTTAGGAATTTGCAATGGCTTTCAAGTGCTAACGGAAACTGGGCTAGTTCCAGGCGCTTTGATGCGCAATTCTGGTCTAAATTTTTTATGTAAAACTGTTCATTTAATTGTTGAAACTGCGGATAGTGCCTTCACTTCTGGCTATGTACAAGGGACTGAAATTCAAGTGCCAATCGCGCATCATGATGGTAATTATTTTGCCACTGATGCTGAGCTTGCAGGGCTGCGTGATGAAGACAGAGTGGCGTTTAGCTATAGTGACAATCCAAACGGCTCTTGTGATGCTATTGCTGGTGTATTGTCGTCCAACCGCCGAGTTTTGGGTATGATGCCACATCCAGAACGAGCGATGGAGCCAGAGATGGGTTCAACTGACGGACAGGCGCTTTTCCGCGCGTTAGTGGGCCAAACCATTACCGCATAGGTAGCATACTTGTCTGATGCCTTTGGGCACCTTAACTCTATCATTATGTCTTCTGCAACTAAACAATCTGATGCAATAGCCCCTCGTGTTGCTAACCTGTCCTGGCGGGTGCGTTTTGCTTTGTTAACAATTTTTATGTTGGCGGTGGGTACAGTTTACATTACCAACCAATTGCTTACCGCCCGCTTCACTCAATCTACGCTGCAGCGGGCGCAACTTCGACTTGCGCTTTATTCTGGTAACATGGTCAGCGAGTTGCAGCGCAATTCCATCGTGCCGAGATTGTTGGCAAGTGATGCGAAGTTGATTGGTGCCTTAAGTTCCAAGGATTATCAGCTCACTAGCCAGAGATTACTATCATTTGTTGATGAAATTGGCGCGGCTGCGATTTTGTTGCTCAATTCAGATGGTCGAGTAGTGGCGGCTACAGACCGCAGTCGCTTAGGCGAAACACAACGTAATTTACCACATTTTGTCGATGCTGCTAGCGCCAGCCAAACAGTATTCACCACTCATAAGCAGGATATTGGAGTCTATGACTTTGCCTATTCGCGTCAGGTGGTTGCAAATAATAACTTGCTTGGTGTCATCGTAGTAGAGGTGGATTTGCGCAAGTTTCAATCGGCTTGGGCGGGGATCTCCGATGCGGTGATAGTCTCTTCACCACAAGGTCCAATTTTACTCGCTACAGAAAAATCTTGGGTTGGGTTGCCTGAGCAGGAAGCTCTTGCACGCCGGTCTGCTCCGAGTGCCATTGAGCGAGCCATTCAAGCCACACAAGATTGGACCGTTTCAATGGCGGATGTATACGTGCAAGGCAAGGCAGTTATGCGCCAAGAACTGCGGGTCCCGTTTCGTGGCTGGAACATGGTATTATTTACTACCTATGGTGGAATCAGGCAGCGGGTGAATGCTGTTTTAGCATTAGAAATCATGGGGTTTTCGATATTTCTTGCTTTGGCTTTTTATCAGTTGTCCCGTCAGACTTTGATCCGAGCCCTATTTTTTCAACAAGAGTCGGATGATTTACGACAACTCAACATTCGCCTGAAACGCGAAATTTCTGAGCGCCAAAAGGTTGAGAAAAACTTGCAAGTGGCAGAGCAAACCTTGGCTCAATCGTCTAAGCTAGCGGCTTTGGGTGAGATGTCTGCAGCGGTGAGCCATGAGCTAAATCAACCGCTTGCAGCCATGAAGACTTATTTGGCTGGTGCTAAACTGTTGTTGCAACGCAAGCGTTTGGATGAGGCTCTAAGTTCTTTTCAAAGGATTGACGATCTTATTGGCCGTATGAGTGCGATAACGCGGCAGCTGAAATCTTATGCACGCAAGGGGGGGGAGGATTTAGTACCTGTCGATGTCCGCTTAGCATTAAATGGCGCTTTAGAAATAATGGAGCCACAGTTGAAATCGCGTCAAATATCGCTGTCCAAAACCTCTCCTAGTGATCCCGTGATGATTTTGGGCGATCAATTGCGTCTAGAACAAGTCGTGGTGAACCTTTTGCGAAATGCATTGGATGCTACATCGACGGTGACTGCGCCTGAGATTGAATTGCTGTTGCTTGGTGGTGAAACTGCCACTCTGGCAGTACGCGACAATGGTGATGGTATTTCGGACTTTGATGATTTGTTTGAACCGTTTTTTACTACCAAAAAACCTGGTGACGGTGTGGGTTTGGGACTGGCTATTTCATCTGGTATTGTTACAGATTTGGGTGGTCGACTTGTGGCACGTAACAGCGAAACATCAGGTGCTGTTTTTGAGGTCACTCTTCCAATTTTAAAAAATAATAACAACGAGGGCTAAATATGGCGCAGGCTATGAAGATTGCAATTGTAGACGATGAACAAGATATGCGCCAGTCAATTGGCCAATGGCTGGCCCTGTCGGGTTTTGAGACTGAAACATTTGCTACTGCTGGTGAAGCTCTCAAAAACCTTAGCGCAGACTATCCGGGGATCATTGTAACTGATATCAAAATGCCCGGCATTGACGGGATGCAATTTCTCAAAAAAATAAAAAGTATAGATAGTAGTCTTCCTGTGATCATGATCACAGGTCACGGTGATGTACCTATGGCTGTAGAAGCTATGCGGTTGGGCGCCTTTGATTTTCTGGAAAAACCCTTCAATCCTGATACAATGACTGAACTAGCAAAAAAAGCCACGCGCAACCGCCGTTTGATATTAGATAATCGTCAGTTGCGCCGCGAGCTATCTGCAGGCAGCTCAATAATGGAAAAGCTGATTGGTGCAAACGAGGAGATGGATCGACTCCGCGAGGATATACTAGATCTGGGGCAAGCGGAGGGTCATGTGTTAATTGAGGGAGAGACTGGTACTGGTAAAACCCTTGTCGCTCACGCGTTGCATGCTGTCTCAGCGAGGGCGCGAAAGAAATTCATTTTGTTTTCTTGTGCTGGTGAGGAAGAAGAAACTTTATTGCGTCGCCTGTTTGGCCCTGCCGGTGAAGAAGACCGTATTCCAGTTATGGAGGCCGCGCGTGGTGGCACCCTGGTTTTGGAAGACATTGAGGCACTTAGTGCTCAGGTGCAGTCAAGACTGTTGAAGGCCATAAATGTGCAGGGTGATCCGTCTGAGACCCGCATTATAGCAATTTGTAATCTGCAAGAGCAGGGCAAAACCTGTGAAAATGTTCTACGTTCTGATTTATACTATCGTTTGGCTACTCTTAGGATAGAACTGCCACCGCTCCGCAGCCGTGGTGAGGATATCCTAACACTCTTTACTCGCTACGGTGAACAATTTGCAGAAGAATACGGCTGTAATAATCCTGTGGTTACTGCACAAGAAGCTGCGCAATTGCTGCAAGCGCCCTGGCCAGGCAATGTTCGCCAGTTGATAAATGTGGCTGAACGGGCTGTGCTACAAAGCCGCCGTGGTACTGGTACAATTACATCGTTACTGATGGCTGAAGGTGATGACGATCGCCCAGCTATGACCACTGAGGGTAAGCCACTAAAATCATATGTTGAGGCATTTGAACGGATGTTGATTGACAATACCATGCGCCGACACCGTGGATCAATTTCGAGTGTAATGAGTGAACTTTGCCTGCCTCGACGCACATTAAACGAAAAAATGGCTAAATATGCTCTAAGCCGTGCAGATTATCTGGGGTAGTGAGCTAACCTTCGTTTTGGTACAAGTTTCGCAGCCAGATTGTCTAAGTGATAGATTTTAGCCATTGTCTTCCCCCCCAGTTCGCCCTTAAAGTCTTTGTAGCTCAGAGGTGTAAATAAACCGACGGCTTATAGTTTTTTTTTGGATCCGTTTGTAACTTTATTAAAAGTGGCCGGGTGTGACGGAAAATGGTCCTTACGGGCCAATTGAGATGACTTGGATCTTTGAAAAATTCGGAGATTTGGGGTTAATAACGGGCAGAAATAATTCTGTCGGAGATATAAACGCGATGACACAGGCTCACGCCATAGCATTGGATGAAGGCAGGCCACCGAGCCGCCCCCATGTTGCGTGTCTCGCCCTTAATAGACATCCATTCGGTTGTGGCTTTCTTTCAGGAGGCTTGCCGGACGATGCAAGTGGACATAATGGCAAAAAAGATGCTTATCGATGCCACGCACGCGGAAGAAACCCGTGTTGTAGTGGTCGACGGAAACAAAGTTGAGGAATTTGACTTTGAGTCACAAAATAAACGGCAAATAGCCGGTAATATATATTTAGCAAAAATTACGCGGGTTGAACCCTCGTTACAGGCCGCATTTATTGACTACGGTGGAAACCGTCATGGATTTTTAGCATTTTCTGAGATTCATCCTGATTATTACCAGATTCCTGTCGCTGATCGTGAAGCTCTTTTAGCTGAGGAGAAAGCCTATGCTGAATCGTTAGCGGCTGAGGTAGAACGTGAAGAGCAAAAGCCAAAGCGCAATCGTCGG
>Ga0308005_10000745_pt1 | contig 11616 bp, 9 predicted proteins | sample Neamet67_FD_203142 | JGI IMG/M metagenome (GOLD analysis project Ga0308005, IMG submission 203142) | Marine microbial communities from water near the shore, Antarctic Ocean - #67 | ecosystem: Environmental > Aquatic > Marine > Unclassified | place: Southern Ocean | collected 2014-06-07 | reverse complement strand
CCGTTTAGGTCGGTATGAGATGACGCTACTACCGTGCCAGCGGTTATCTTGGATACTAGATCTCGATAACTCCTGTCGTTAGAGTACTGGATGGCGTATGTTTTTATCCCGTCAGTTGCAACTCTGATTTTTGGGTCCGAGATCGCGGATGTGTAATGCGAGGTCGCTCTTGCGAATTTCGATAATAGATTGGTCCCAGATGTTGCTTCGGTTCGTACAAAATCCTCTCGGATGTTGGAATTGAGGTCCGTGGATCCGTCGTACGCATTGTACTTAGGTATGTAAACGGCCGTTGCGGCGACGGAGCTATATAACATGGATTCCTTTAAAGCATTGATTTCTCCAATTATGGCAGGTCTGAATAGATTGATGTCAGATCCGATTGTTCTGAACGGATTGGTTGTCCCGGATCCCGTATTGATCGCTGGTTTCAATGGGTCGGTGTCAGAGTGTACTTGAGCGATTGTCATATCATCTCGGTCTACTAACTCAGACACAGTAAGGGCTTTACCAGATGGTAACCCGACGCTCGTTGAATTTCCGGATTGTCCGGAGTAATCTATCTTTCGCATGTAATCAGTTCCTCTGTTTTGGTATTCCGATCTGATGTTAGACCCATAACCAGATCCCATATCTGTTATTTTATCTTCGGCGGCTCGTATATGGTCATTTGTTTTCTCGACCGAATCCCGTCGATGGGTGAATAGACCGAAGCTTTGTTTTTTTATACGAGTGTCACCGCGGCCGTTATTCCAACCGTCCATACCGGTTCCGAATTTAAATACACCGCTATCTGTTGTCCTCAAGGAAATAGTCATTTTATAGTTCGCAAGATAATTATATTTTCGGTCAAAAGACTCCGCTCCCTATAATTAAATAACGATGACATACGAGGAAAAATTACAGAATATGGCGGTCGAGGGTTTAGACGCCGGCGCTAAGATGGCGTATCAAGATATCGCATCCGTTCTATGCGGTGGAGAAGGATCAGTTGTTGGAAGTGAATTACTCGATCTGAAAGAAGAGAAGGTAGCTTTCGTGATTCGCCAGATAAAGGATGGTTTGCATCCTAGTTTGATGGACCCGGGTGAACAAAAGATCATGTTCGAGACCTTTGGACAGGAGTGGTACCTCGATTATGGATACATCCGCGAGGACTGTTTCGCGTTAATCACAATCGATCCTATCCCACCTGTTAAAAAGTGAAGCGAGTGAAAATTTTTATACATTATATAAAAATTATTTCCATTTATATTATAAAAATGAACGAAACGATGAAATATACAATAAGAGTGTTATTATATTTTATAAGTCTTTACTTCTTATTTGAGTATACCGAAAGAAACCAAAGTATCTCTACCAATTCGGGTCTATGCTTCATATCCGGACTGACTATCTTGGCGGCTTTAATGTTCTGGGTATTCGTGTGTGATCGGGCGAATACCATCGATTGAGTTTCTTATTTTCATATGAAAATGAGAATTATAAGTTATTACATACCCTCCGAAACCATTGGGGTGGAAGCAACCAAGTTCTGTTCGACGTCGACCCACATGTCTTCCGAGTCGATACCTGGTAGAGAAACATCTTCAAGCATATAGCGAATGAACCCCTTCTTATACTCGTCGTCTGAGTTCTTGAAACCGGCCTTCTCACGGGCTGCCTTGAATCTAGCAAAGAACTGGGCAGACAGATCGGGATTAGCCGCGTTGGCTTTCTTGATGTCGATCCTTGCCTTCTCGATGATGATTCTCATGTCCTTCATCTTCTTAAGGGTTTCAATGTAAGTCCATGAGATCTGGGCGTTCTTGACATTGAGAGTTGTGTAATCCTCGATCTCGATCTCGGCGGCTGGCTTATCCTCGCATACGTCGGCGTGCAACTCAGCCTCACGTTCTTGTAGGTCGGCCGCGATCTGGGAGTCGTCCTTCTTCTTGTTCTTGATCGCTGAGGCGATGGCCTTAACCTCTTCGCGACGGATATCGATCTCGCTTGTCTCATCGGCGAAGTTCTCAGATACGGTCATTGGAAATGGCTTCCCGACGAACGCGTGGAAAATCGTATGAGCTGAATCATGCTCTCTGATGATCTTCTCGGCAGCCGCTGATGATTCGTCTTCGTTTCCGTAATTACCGCGTAGCTTGGCGAACCCGTAAACCCCTAGCTCATTCGGCTTGGCGCCGACAGCTGGAATGAAACTGATCAACCCGACCTTTTGACCCGAGATAGCAGGGTCTGCGATTCCTCTGTCAACCTTCGCGAACTTCTTTACGAAACTGGTATTATCAAGTGCTTCGACGGCGGCTTCCAAGTCGTCGTTTGAAAGTGGGTCGGCATGGGTAGCCTTAAATTTAATGGATGAATCACCCGGGGTAGTTAATGATGTAATAGTAGTCATGTTTTATTAATCCTTATATCTCTATAAGTTAGTTCATTTTTATATTGTACGCATCTTTATCACTCGTTCCGCAATAATTTTCTCTTATTGATAAGTGCTTATTGTATATTGGGTTTTGGTTTGGGCATGTCGATGAATGGGCTTCATCCATCAGAGCGACAAATATTTCATCGAATCGTTTCGTATGTCCTACCTCTCGGCACATCGCATGTGCAAATTCGTGTAAAATGACGTGGATCAACGTGTTATCGTCATAGTATTTCCCGTTTGCGTCTTTCACGCATAAATAAATGGTCTCTTTATCCAGTGTATACGAGCTTTTACCTTTACACATCTTAAGATGGCTTATTTTATCCATTCGGGGGCCGTTCAGGAACTCCAGATCTCCACTCCAAGCCTCTACCCTCGAATTTAACCAATCATCTACCAGTTTCTTCAATTCTTCAACTTTCGGGTCGTATATACAATTACTGTTATCGGTCGGAGAGAATAATTCGAGCTTCTTTTTCACGCGACGATAAATCCATACGCAGAATAGAACAAATAATACGAAGATAATTAGTCGTATTGCAAGCATTGTAAGTATCAATAATATCATGTTTTAATATTGCGTATATTAAAAAAATGAAAACACGTTTTTTAATATACGTTCATCGACGGAACATATATTAAGTCGTTCCGTCACGGAACCCAAACGTCGATAAACGATGTTAAGTGACAGAAGCTTTTTGAGAATTATATTTAACTCTATATAATTTATTTCATATAAAATTTTCTTGGATATTGGAAAAGCTTCTGTCACGGAACATCGTTTATCGACGTTTTGGGAGTTCCGTAACCCCTTTTGAGTTGCTCCAAACGTCGATAAACGACTAAAGCAAAAAATAAAATGAGATTTTTGAAAAAGGATATCTACCACTGGGTAGTTCCGTAACCCCTTTTGGGGGATGTTAACGACTCGAAAGGGGTTACGGAACGCGGGAGTTGTCAATTTTGCATGGGTCATAACCCTTCGATAGGGCCTAATTTGGATCCTTGAAACCCTCGTTCGCGGCTTTCCCTTACGCCTCGTGAGTAGGATGTCGGAAAACACCCATTTCCTTTTCCTTAAAGAAACTCGAGTATCGCGTTCATTTTACAAAAAATAGTTTTTTTTGTAAAGACTCATTCGGTATAAAATATATAAGTTCGAGATCTCAACACCTCTTTAATCGAGCGATTCAAGTGGTGATTCGGTATCGTTTCCGATTTTTCCAAGAATACTCATAATGCCTGGATTGGCGCCTCCGCCCCCTCCAAGAAGACCCATGATATCTCCTCCTCCGCCGAGACCCGCGAGTAAACCCATCATATCGGGTGTTCCCGTGGTTTCATTACCGGCCCCCGCCATCATACCCTGTACGGATCCTAGTAGTTTGCCAACGTCGAACGAACCATCCTCCATACCTTTGCCCATATCAGCCATTATCTCCGTCATAACGCCGCTAGTCATTAATGACTGAACGGCGACGAGTGGATTGGACTCGGCTCCGACTTCTCCTTCGATCTTTGAGATGATAGATCCCAGGAAATCACCTTCTCTCCCCGATCCATTTGGGGTTGCTTTCATTTCTCTGAGTGCCAGCTTCACGGCCCCTGTTTGGTCGACGATCGCCGCGATCGTAGTGACGTGTGTCCAGATAATATGGGTTGCGTCTATGTCATCCTTGATCGCCTCGAAAATATCTCGCACATTGACGAATACGTTTTTGGAATATCGGATATCGTCAGTTGTTAAAGTATTTACGTCTCGATCGATGATCGCATCTTGATTTGCAACACACCAGGTTGAAAACAACTCGATATGTTTGTTCATCGACTCCTTGTGTTCAAATGTGGTTTTGCTGCATAGATGAGCATAAAGCTCGATATGTTTCATATCGACTGTTCCAGCGTCCCTGAAAAAATCGGAGCATGCTTTGATAAAATCGAAAATCGCGTTAAATGCGAGTGTAGTGGTTTGGGAGGTCATTCTTTCATAAATACACCTATTATTTTAAATACTCAATTATGTTTTAAAAATGAATATACGATGCTTAAAATAATAGGTCCATCATCAAAAACCAATGAACGATTTAACAACTAGGATTATCAGACTAGAAACCCGCTTGAATAAGGCAGAAGAGGACTTGATTCGCGAGACGACCAAAGCCGATATATATAAAAATTTATTTGATACTAACGTTGTTATACGATCGGTTGAAGTCAAACAGCGCCCAATCGAGGTCAAAGAGGTCAAACCACGATCGGTTGAAGTCAAACAGCGCCCAATCGAGGTCAAAGAGGTCAAACCACGATCGGTTGAAGTCAAACAGCGCCCAATCGAGGTCAAAGAGGTCAAACCACGATCGGTTGAAGTCAAACAGCGCCCAATCGAGGTCAAAGAGGTCAAACCACGATCGGTTGAAGTCAAACAGCGCCCAATCGAGGTCAAAGAGGTCAAACCACGATCGGTTGAAGTCAAACAGCGCCCAATCGAGGTCAAAGAGGTCAAACCACGATCGGTTGAAGTCAAACAGCGCCCAATCGATGTCAAAGAGGTCAAGATTGTCGATACTGGAATATCAACCCGTGATCAAACATCGACGATATTGAACGGTTTGTCCACGTCAGGTAGAACATATATACGGGTTATAAATAAGGCCAAATCACTGAGAACGAAATCAATGGGTCGCTTCAAAGACGTAGATGGATATGTCGAGTTATGTCAAGCCAACCGAGGAATAATAACAACCGAGCTAACCTCTAAAAATCTAACCCCCAACAAAATTAATGCCGTTGTATCTCGTAGTTTCACCCCGTTGGAACTACGATTGATGCAATGTGGTCGGTATTGGGAGACTACAATTACAGGAGACGAGACGGCTCAATTACAGCTCGCGCTGAAAGAATGGCAACCCACGTATGCAACATATTCCGAAATATGTCAGGAACTTCTGAACTACGGGTCTGTTATAACTAATATACGCGACAACATGACACGGGTGTTTACATGCGATGTCCAGGGAGCCCATTCGGTTGTTGTATATGCTCCTCGAGACGACGAAAGCGGATCTCATGAATTTTATCGTCGGGGGAGGGATGGTGCGTGGGTTATGGACTGTCGCCTTGAAGAGCTTACAACAGCAATCGCTTCGAATCTCATCGAGTATTTGGTGTCCATGTTCAGGCGCCTTTACATGGACATATTCGGAGACAATGATTACAGAGATGACTACCGGGGGGTATGTCAACTCACTGAATGCGATTGTGAACAATTGCTCAGTAATCTCTTCGTATGCACCGACGAATATCGGTTCAATCAGATTGTCAGAGGCGTGGTTGAAACAAGCGCGCGTTATGTGATGGGGTCGACCGATGAGATCAACATGCGATCAGATGACCAATTCCAATACAAGAGGTTCCCGATCCGTGACGATTCGTTCATTTCGTCTATAACTCGCCGTCTGTTTGACAAAATAACACCCGACGAATGCATAAATTTCACATCTCGATACTAAAAAATAAAAATCATTATTTATATATATTATTCAATATATAAAATCATAAGATATGGATTATTGTAGTTTTTTTATAAGAAATAAATGTTTATTCGGTAGTTATCCGTCACCCGACCAAGTTACCGAGCTTGAAAGCATAGGGGTCAGATATTTTGTTAATCTTACCCATTCGGGTGAGAGTAAAATCAATGTTTACGTCGTCGGTGATACATCAACGATAATTAACTTCCCGATTGACGACGGTGGTATCCCGTTAGACGACAACGTCTTCGCACGATTCATATACGGGATGTGTGATATATTCGACGGGTTGGTAGGAGATGATAAAATTTACGTTCATTGTAAAGGTGGGCACGGAAGGTCTGGGTTGGTGGTTGCGTGTTTAATAGCAAAAATAAACAGTGTCTCTCCCAAGAGAGCACTCGAACTGACTAATATATATCACGGTGATAGACGTGTTATGAGACCGAAATGGCGGCATATCGGGTCTCCTCAAACATCTAAACAAAAACAGTTCGTATATAACACGTGTCGGTCTTGTGTAATCCGTGTAGGGGATGATATGCACCCCTACACGGACCCGGTTGGATGGCAGGTGACTACTACAATCACCGACATGAGGAAATTGTTTAGGTCGCCGGTTATGGCATCGACCATATACAATACGAGGCTGAGATATATATATTTCGATGGAGTGCAATCGCGATTCGGGGACGATCTTTCGATAATGACTGAAAATATTAAGAGGTGTCTATTCAAGCTTTAAAACATCAAAAAGGTTTTAAAGTGTTCACGCTAATAATAAAAGAAAATGCCTTCGAAATTTATAGAACTTGATAGTAGCTTTCGCGATAGAAAGCTATACCCAGACCCTGGTAGTTTCACGGCCGATGTTACCCCTCCTAATAACATCATCACGGCCGATAACGCGAAGGATCCTGTATCGAATCAATGCATCGTTGCTAAATGGAGAAATTCGGAATTTATGATTTCGACGTCGCCAGGGGTGGCGTACAACGGAATCCGCCTCAAACCATATACCCGTGATTTACCGGATAACCAACCGTACTCATCATCTGAAAACGACCACTTGACATTGACGTCTATCATCGATCCCGCAAGTACAATCGGGGTCGCAGGTCTTCAGCCGTTGGATGATTATTATGTTGGGGCGACAATTAACTGTGATTCACCAGCTGCTTCGACACGGATCATCGAATATAGATACGTAAATAGTAATAAATGTATAATCAGAACTGAGACTAACATCGTAGTAACAGAAACATCTATCCTCCAGATAGTAGATCCCAGTCTGGATTATGTAGGTACCGAGACCGGCGCGAAGGATGAGTTATTGATCTTTGTTCCATATGGAGGCTCGGACTCAAGCTTTAAAGACAGTGTCCTTATCGACTCAACTACGGGATCTACGTATACGATATTGGATTATTTATTCCATCGAAACATGATAAAGGTCAAGGGGGCGTTCGAAAACCCAATCGGGGCTGTTGATTATCTGGAGATCAGGAGATTTAAACCTGTCGTAAAGGAAGAGGATTTACATATACTTAACAGTTTCCCAATGTCTGATGTCGTCGTTGACTACAAAAAATCATTCGTGATCGATTCGAACCTTTCCGCTACAACGGCGTCAACTATTACAACCGGTGATTTCTTCGAAATCGGGCACGACACCAAAAGAGGTAATTTCACCCCGGGTGGATCAAGCAACAATCAAATCTTTCTGGCAGCCGGCGAGTCTACGGAACCGTATGTTTACGATGGATGCACCATCCGAGTTACGATGAGCAAATCGGTTGCCCCCGACATCTGGACATGCAACGATCGGATCGTTTCAACATATGGAACCGGTATGTTTTCGGTTGTTATTGTCGTCGGTGGCACTGGTTATACAACGGCTCCCACAGTAGTCATATCCGGAGGAGGGGGTTCGGGCGCAACGGGAACTGCGGTTGTGAGCGCGGGGGTTATTCAGAGTGTCGCGATCGTAACGGCGGGTATCGGATACACGTCTGCTCCTACCATATCTTTCACAGGCGGTGGCGGTATCAACGGCGCCGCCACATCAACGGTAAGTAGTAGAACAGTAACCGTTGATTCACCATTCGATAACGCCCTCAGTGATTATGATACATTCACATACATCATCTTTGCGTCTTATGAATCAAGGAGGATTTCGAGGTTCGTTAACGAAACGTTAAAAACATACCCAAATTGGGTCGTGTCGGCCGTCGATAGACTGACAACGATCAACTTGATCGATTATTCCCCCGCGGCAAGCAACACGGGTTCCATTCCAACCGATTCGTTCGGAAACCCAACATACAACACTCTAGACATTAATCTTTCTAGGATCAATGGTTACTACACCGACATGTACGTGTCCGCGAGCAACGACGGCGGTAGTACGTGGAATTACGGATACATCGTGAAGCATGTAGTTACCTATGTCGGTAAAAATATCGGATATAACTATATCGAGGTGAACTCTGATTTTGGGGCAATCGTGACTCCAGGAACCACCGATATTCTCATTTGCGGAGGTCATGTCGATAAAGCATTTTCACGTAATCCATATTCGAAGTTGGCTGCTGGATTCGAGGCGTACTCGGTTTTGAAGTTCAGCAATGATAACCATGTATTTATGAATACCGAACGAGACCGGAATGTCATTCCATCGCGACAGACAATTACAATTGTAAACATGACCTTACCCAACAAACGCCTGATAACCGGGAAAGGTGGTTACATCACGGATTACCCGTATGTATATGTTGTGTTCACGAATTCAACTAGTATAAAAAAGAATGAACATTTCATTTCAAACAACTCGACGGCGTTTGAACGCACTTTTCGCATGGTGGTAGGTAATATAGAGACTGATTCCAGCCACGCGTTCGTGACTCTCCAAAACCAAGAAATGACACATACACAGTTGTTTGACTATCACGATGATATCGAGTTCGCTGTGTACCTCCCGGATGGGTCGTTGTTCAAAACGGAAAAGGTCGATAATATTGGCCCCAGATCGCCCGATCCAGGCATCCAAATCAGTGCTTTGTTTAAGCTGGATACTGTTTAATGCGATCCATTTTCGGGTCCTCTTTTATCTCGTTCGCTGCTTTCGCTTGCGCCTCGCGCCTCGCGAGTGGGATGTCAAAAAACACCCATTGCCTTTTCTTGTAAACGATTTTTTGTTTACATTCGTCGATCTGGGTAAAAAATTAAACAAACAAAAAAAAATCTCATTTTGTTTGTTTAAATATTAAAGATGAGCATCGTTACCAATGCATCCGATCTGACAGATCTGGAACTCTCGGATATCGAGAGCGGTGAAAAATGTTATGATGGGAATTTAACCGCCAATGCAAAATGCATCGTTATAACCGTTTTCGCGGCCATGGCATACTGGTTTCTACCAAAACACAATAAATTTATTTTATTAGCTATTATATATTTAACATACCTCTTTATCGCCTGGTACGATTGGATTTATGACGCCAAGGGGTCATTCGGACCGACATACCTAAAACATTTCTACTCGGTTTTCAAACCTCGTAGCTCAAAGCAAAATATTCTATATAAAAATTTATGCCCCCGGCACAAAGCCAGCATTCTGAGAGTTGATATTATAGTTGGTATTCTACTAATTCTATTAATAAGACCCTTTTTAAGATGGAAACCTGATACTGCTTAAAATTTTACTTATTTGTTTAATTCACCTCGACCACCGCCTTCGTATTGAGATTATCTATCAATCTACCCACATCACACATCCTCTGTCTCCCCTTAACCAGGGTGGTCATTGATGGGTCAGCTCCATCCACCCCATAAACGGATTGGTATATTTTCCCGCTTGAATCTCTGACAGTTCCATCGTATTGGATCTTTATATCTTCGGTTAGTTTCACGATTCGTCGCTGCATGTAACCACTGGTCGCAGTGGACATCGCGGTGTCTGTGATACCTTCTCGCCCAGACATGGCATGGAAATAAAACTCTCTCGGGTTTAGACCTTGTATGAATGATGACGATATGAAACCCCTGCTTTCATATTCATCCGATGGATTAAGTCCAGACATCGGATAATGAGGTAGCGATCGTTTCCCATTGTTCATGGTGTTCTTAACCCTTGCACCCCTTAAATTCTGTTGACCCAACAACCCTGTAATCTGCGTAATATTAAAGAAATCACCTTTAGAACCCGAATTTACAGTCGCTAAGAAATTGTTTGACGGATCAAGAGCTTCTTTCGCGATTTTCAACCCAACGTCTCGGGCTTTACCCAACGCCCCGTTAACCCTTATTTCTCGGACCCCGGGATGGTGAGATGCCTTTTTAATGCCGTCGGCTTCAAGGAAACACTTGTGAATGACATCGGAAACTTCTCTCTCTTTCGAACTGTCGGTTACCAAACAATCACCCAGACCGATCGAGAACCCGTAGGTCAATAACCATTTACTTGTCGTGAAATGGATACAATCGATAAAATGCATCGCGACATCGGATCCGTATTCTTTATTTATGATCGCTAACAGCGATGAATGAGAAGATCCAAGTAGGCTTTTGTCTAATACACCTTCGCATAAAACGCCTTCTCGAATGATAACCACTGGTTCGGTCGGTGATGCTTTGTTTTCATGCTGATAACTGAAATCGATCGGAAGGAACATTGATATGATTCCTTTCCCGGAATAAACATTCTCAGCCGTGCACGGGAGCCCGTTTTGTTTTAAAACACGCCGAATATGTTTCATTCTTAAAAAAATATCATCTTTCAGGTCCAGATCCATCAAAATGTTGAAGAATTTGCCTTTTGATATCGAATTTATCCCCGTAGTCATTTTATATGCCCCCAACAACGAATCTTGGACGATTGCCATATTAGGTTTCGAAGATTGAGCTGAGATCAGACAATGTTTTGCGCTCGATAGCTCGGTTAGCTCCGCGATCGTCTCCAGGCTTTGAGGAACATGAATATTCATCTCATCTCCGTCGAAATCGGCGTTAAACGACTTACAAATAGCCAGATTCATCCTAATCGTCTTGTGTGGTCTCACAACGATCGACATCGCCATCATACTACCCTTATGAAGGGTCGGCTGGCGGTTGAGGAGAACGACATCACCATCCCGTAGATGCCTGTTCACGACCATCCCAACGCTAATATCGTAATCCCTGTTAGAAATCTTGATGTTATCGATGAATTTCCCAGCTCGTTCAACCCGATCTCCCGCCACAACTCGATGAGTTAAATCAGATACCTTTAATATTGTTCCATCAGCGCGGTGAACCACATCTCCCGCGATGAGTCGTGTCCCGAGTCTATACCGTTTGATGTTTATAACAGCGTTGTTCTCGATGGTTAACGTGTCGACTTCGCCTCTGTTCACCATCCCCTGTAACTCATTGATGTTGTATTGGGTTGTCATGACAGGGGTGGTGAGAATCCCGGCCATTTTTTCAGGCATTGCCAATTCTCCCGCTTTCAGTGTCGGATCGGGACCGATTACTGTTCTCGCAGTGTGATTGCATCTTTTTCCGAGGGAATTGGAACGAAGCTGTCCCTCTTTTCCACTCAAACGCTCTTTTATCCCTTTTATAGGTCTCGCGTTGGGTGTATGCTTCGCTTTATTCTGACCATTGTTAAACGTAGTC
>Ga0308005_10000744_pt1 | contig 11618 bp, 7 predicted proteins | sample Neamet67_FD_203142 | JGI IMG/M metagenome (GOLD analysis project Ga0308005, IMG submission 203142) | Marine microbial communities from water near the shore, Antarctic Ocean - #67 | ecosystem: Environmental > Aquatic > Marine > Unclassified | place: Southern Ocean | collected 2014-06-07 | reverse complement strand
CGGTGGGGCTGTGCCAGAAGAGTGGTTGATGGCGCTTGAACGTTCCGCTTTTTTTAAGCAAAGGAGACAAGTCTGAGCCGTCCAGATGGACGTGGCGGGGAGGGGTGATTCCTGTCAGGCCGCAGATCGTTGGCAGGAGGTCGACTGCTCCACTAGGCTCCTTTTCAATCCGTCCGGCAGGGATGCCCTTTGGCCAGAAGAAGATTCCGGGGGTTCGCAGGCCGCCTTCGAAATTTGATCCTTTGTCGCCGCGGAGATCGCCGTTGCGTTCTGTCAGGTAGCTCCCGTGGTCCGAGGCATAGATGATGAGGGTGTTGTCCAACTCGCCCATCGCTTCCAATTTGGCGATGAGTCGGGCGATGGCGCGATCCGTGTTGTCGATGGTTGCTGAATAGATCGCGGCGGGGTCGTCGAGCTTTCCATATTGCGAGACGATTTCATCCGGTGCGGCGAGGGGGGCGTGCGGTTCCTGGAACCAGATGTTGAGAAAAAAGGGCTGATTGGGTTTGCGGTCTTTCTCCAGCCAGTTGATGGCTTCATCGGCGATGATCTGGCAGGCGTAGCCCTCGATTTCACCTGCTTTCTTTCCGTTGCGCAAAAAGTTTGTCGGGTTCCGGTGACTCGGGGCGGCGTTGTTGTCGGTGGCGAACCAGTAGTCGAATCCGTGGTCGTTCAAGGTCGGCTTGTCCCGTCCCCGGAAAGGCGCGCCGAGGTGCCACTTACCGAGGTGCACCGTCTGGTAACCGTTGCCTTTCAGAGCCTCCGCAATGGTGACCTCCCGCTCGAGAAGGTGCATGTCATGCGCATGGTCTTGGACCACGGTGTAAACGCCGGTGCGGAGATGTTGGCGTCCGGTGAGAAGGGTGGCGCGCGATGGTGAACAGACTGAGGCCCCGGAATGGAAATCAGTAAATCTTACCCCGTTTGCAGCCATCGCATCGAGGGCAGGTGTCTTTACGGGGCCTCCATAACAGCCGATGTCTTTGGAACCGAGGTCGTCCGCCAGTAAGATCACGACATTCGGTCGCTTGGTGGTGAGCGCAGAATCTAAGAGGGCTTTCACCTTCGGCTGCTCTCTCAGATAGCGCTCATGGTCGAGGGTGAGGTTCGCGTTGTAGGGGGCGTGGTGCTTTTCAAAATTCCCTCTCTGACGGAAGTGCCCGACGAGAGCAACAGGAGGCCTGCCTTTGGTGTCGCGGATCGACGGATAGGCCCCGGCTGCGAGCAGTTTCTGGCAAATCTCCAATCGCCCCATGTGAGCGGCGCGGTGCAGGGCGGTCTCGCCGTTTTTGGTTTGAATGTTGGGATCCGCGCCACGTTCTAGGAGATCCTCCAGAATGGCGGTTCGCCCGTAGTGGGCGGCGATGATCAGAGGAGGTCTTTCTTTTTCGAAATGCTGGTGGGGCATGTTGAGGTCCGCTCCTGCCTCTATCGCGACGCGTGCTTCCTCGGGATGGTCGTTGATGATTGCGGAATTCAGGATGGTGGTGAGGAGGTAGGGCGGCTCTTTTTTGTAGCGCTGAATCGCTTCTGCCTCGGTCTCGACGAAAAAGATGAACTCGTTGCTGAGATAGCCTTGGGGGTTTTGGACCTGAAGCATGCGCATCCCTTTTGCGGGCAACTTGCTCAACTTGATCTCGATCGAGTCCTTGCCGAGATCGCGGATTGATCCCTCGACGCGTTCGCCATCGATCAGAAGGTGAGCCCCTTTTTGCACGTGCCTGCCACTAATTTTCATCGTGGGCTTGTCGCGGTTGATTCTCGGAAACAGCTGTGCGCCCCGCTGTTCATGGAGAGAACCCGCGGTCCAGAGCGCGGGTGGGGGTGAGATTGCGTCGGAACCGTGGTAACCGGTGAAGGTGCCTACGAATTCGCCCTTCGTCGCCTCTTCGAGGAATTGCCGTCTGCTGAAGCTTCGCCCGCCCGTCGGGAGTTCGGAGTAGGTGTTGCTTTTTGAGTCGAAACGGAAACGGGTGAGTCTCGCGGATGGGTCGGCCGGGAAAATCCCACTCACCTCGAGGGTGATGCTTTCTTTGATGGCACCTTTTTCGAGCGCCGCGATGATATCGAGAGTCACGGTATCTTTGACGGTGCTCTTGCTTAAGGTTACCTGTCTACCGAAGGCTCCGGAGAAGCCCGCGCTGGACTCTTTGAACATGTCCAGGACCGGCCAGAGCCTTCCGTGTTCCCCCATCCCGAGCATGCGTTTCCAAACTTTCTCTTCCGGGAATCCTTCCTCGGCCAATTGCTTTACCCCGCCGAGATCGATGAGGCTGTTTCTGCCTTGAGCCTGGGTGACCCAGCGGTCGAGTGCGCCGCGAAAGCTTGGGACGTTCATTGAGAGAGCGTCAGTCGTCAGGTAAGGAAGGGTGTGGCAATTTCCACAAACGTTGGTGTTGAGGTTTTTAAAATCGCGCGCGCCAGTGATGTGGAAACGTTCGAATCCGATCCGAGCCTCTTTCGACAGACGATCAGAATAAGCGCGTCCGGGTGTCGGCATGTGGGAGAGGTTCAGAAGAAATTCCGCCATCGCGTCACGTTCCGCTTTGCCAAGATATCCCTCTTTTTCTTCATCGTTTTCGACTTTGCTGCCATGCGCGAGCATCGTTGAGGCCATACTTCCGTCGATGACATGACGTACCGAACTTTCGGGTTTGTTGAGGTCCGAATTTGGTAGGAGGAATTCTTTGGTCGCGGCGTTGCGACCGCCGTAAGGGTCTCCCGGAACTCCGTCCCAGTGATAGGGGGCCGTTCCCCGCAGGCCACGAAGGGTTTGTGAAAGACGAGGTTCAATCTGGTCGTCGCCCACCATGTGAGGCGTGTCGAGAACCCAGAGCAGTTGGTCGGTGTGGCCATCGGCGTGGCAGCTGGCACAGGAAAAGGTGCCGTTGGACGATGCTCGTGCGGTGTTGAAGGCGATGCGTCCTTCTTTGTAAATCTTTGGAGTCGGGTCGATCAGCGGGATTGTCTTTTGCACCTTTGGTGAGTCGGGCGAGCTGACATCGACTTTCGAGACCGTGTTGGCCACCGCGTTCAACACCCAGGCAGTTTGGGCCCTTCCACTGGAATTTTGCTCTAACGCAATCCCGCGTGGAACGGCGCCGACTTTGGCTCGACCGAGCATTTTTCCGGTGGTGGCGTCAATGGTGAGTAATTGATCGGATCCGGCGGCGGTAAGAAATACCGTTTTATTGTCGCCGCTGATCTTGATGCCGAAGGGTGTCGCGATTGCCGATTTGCGAGGGGGCTGCTCAGGTGGGAGGGGATTCAGGTGGATGAACTTCGTTTCGCCCTTGGAGGATACTTTCGTGATCCGGTTCAGATAGGGTCTGTTCTGCAACTCCTTCAACCCATGCTTCTTCGTGCCGGCTCTGCCGTTGACGTGATTCCTGGCATCAGTGTTGGCCACGAAGACCTTGCCAAAGTCATCCACCGCCAAACCAAAGAGAGAGGTGCCGAGTGCGTTGACGGTTTGAATCAACTTGTCGGTCTTGGTATCGAAGATGAACAGATCGCGATCCGGAACCTTGGGGTTCTTGACAACATCCACAGTGAAACCAACGGAGTCGAAAGCCTCGGCCAGCTTCTTGGCTTCGAAGGTGACGAGTTTCCCGTCAATCTCTTCCACTTTGCCCCCGGAGAGTTGTGTCTGGTTATTGGATTCAAATGGCAGGACGTAGAGTTTGCCATTATTGACCGAAATCGCTCTCGGCTCCTGTGCCGGGATTTTCAGATGATTCACGACCCGGCGGGATCTGACGTTGATCACTGCGATCTCGTTGCTGGAAGAGAGGGCAACGTAGGCTTTCTCGTTGTTCGCGAAGGCGATGCCAACGGGTTCGTTAAAGCGCGTCGATTTCTTCTGAAGATCGATATCCTGGATCGTGGCAATCACGGAAAGGTAAGTTGCGCTCTTTGGTCTGTTGTCGATCACGCTGACGGAATCGGAGATGTGATTGGAGACCCAAACCTCTTGCCCGTCTGGTCTTATGCTCACCGAAACGGGATCGATGCCGGTTGGGATGCGGATGAAAATTTGATCTGTGTCCGCGTCGATGACGTCGAGGGTGTCGGCGGCGGTATTGGTGACGAATACCTTTCGCCCGTGAATAGCGAGTGGATCGGAGTGAGGGCTGAGGAGGGTTGGATGACCAGTCTCCGCCGCGTGTCCAATGTTGGGAGAGACCGAGAGAAGACCTATGAGCAAGACGTGCATACGCCTGATCTGAGCAAGGGGATATTTCTCTCGAAATTTCATTTGTTTGAAGTCGTCAATTGTTCCCAGGCCGATTGGGGAAGTCCGCTGGAAGCAAACCATTGTGTCGCGGCCTCTTGATCCTGCGCTAAGTATTGACGGCCCGCGCGGATCATGGCGGCTTCCCGCAGTCCCGGGCTCGTGATCTGTGCGGCCCAGTCCGTTGCCAGGTCCCCGTCTTCGTGGGCATAGGCGCTGATGAAGCCATTGATCGCTTGGTCTCGGTCGCTTGATTGAGGTATTTCAGTGATCGATTTCACAGCGGTTTGTGGATCCTGGCCCGCCCATACCGCATAGGCTGCGCTCCAGGCGTTGCTGCGGAGAGCCCCCTTGGGTAAATCGGCAGCCCACGCGAGGGCCGAGTCGAGGCCTTGATCCTTCTCGATCTCTCGAGCCAGGGTGTCCATCGGTCGCCAGTCGTGGTTTTCGAGATTACTCGATTGGTAGAGGTGATTGGTGGCCAAGGTGATGTCATTGTCAACGAGCCCTTCCAGGAAACGTGGTCTGATTGTTCCCTGTAATTCGGGCTCCAGAGAATTGAAAAGCGCGATGGCCGCTGTTGGGTTTTCGCTCGCAAGACCTGGAATCATGTTTGCGAGGTAAGCGTCGTACTGATCGGGGGAGATCTCGTCGAGATGTGCAAGGGCAGCCTCGGGCTGACTCGCTCCCCACGCGTAATCAAAAAGCCGCAAGTGCTCGCCAGTTGCCTTAGACTCGATCATTGAGGTTCGAATATTTTTCACCTGCTCCGTGGTGAGAGACGATGATTGCATTGCCTGTAGGATCCGGTCGAAAGCGCGGCGGCCTGCAATCGGACCACGTGACTTGATCGCGGATCGAACGAGGAAATTTAGTTCCTCCGTAGTCAGTGATGCCACGCTCGCTGCGCTATTCTCACGATCACGACTGCCGGGCAGTGCTGACTTGGAGCGAGTTTTCCCAGTGAGACCTGGCGGGCGCAGTCTAATTTTTTGGTTGCCCGGAAACTCACCCGCTGAACTGGATTCCATCTCGTGCGCTTCACGATCCTTTTGATGACGCGCCCATTGTGAACCCATTACATAGGTTGAGATCGTGACCACCACCCAGGCCATATGAATAAGATTTGATTGTTTCATTATTGGGAGATTATTCTGCCGCGAGGAGTTCGACACTGAAGATCTCCAGGCCAAGGTCTTCTTTGACTGTTTGAACCCAGAACCAGACCAGTTCGTGGCCGGAAGGGGATGCTGGAAAGCGCTTGTTTTTTCGGGGGAATTTTTCAAGCGCGAGTTCCAGATCAAAGCGACCGTCTTCTCCGGGATCAATTTCGATAGCACGTTCCAAAGAGTATTTCCCTGCGAAGCCACCACGCGAAAAATGAGTTCCGAAACCGACGCTCACTTTGAAGCTGTGATCGAGCCGACCGCGAATTCGAAAACGTGCTTTATCCGAAAGAATTACCGGGCCATCTGTGGGACCAACCACCGCACTGTGGAGGAGGATGGGGGCAATTTGTATTCCGTGATCACCCTGAAAGAGATGCGCTGCGGCTTTCAAGATGCCTGAGTTGTCCCTGTCGCCAGCCATCCAATGACCTTGCCTGACATCGAGCGGGAAGGCACTTTTCCAAAGATAGGTAGAGTCACCGCGTGGAAGAGCTTTGAATTCCGATTCCTGCTCGAGCGCCGCGATCACACGATGGTTCGCTGCGACTTCCTGCACGCTGCCGTCGGCGAGACGCGTGACCCGGACGCTCCCTTCGTTGACGGTGAAGCTGGTCGAGCTTGAACCAGCGCTGAGGTTAAACTGCGTCCCTAAGACAACCGCTTCGGCTGAGGGGGTGATCAGGCGGAGTGGTCGGCCGGGAGGTTGAGGGGTGACGTCCAGGGAGAGGTTGCCTTCCCGCACCCGGATCATCTTGCCGGCTTCTCCATCGGAAATCGTCAACGCTGCCGGGCCTGAGGCCCACACGCTCGAGCCGTCAAAAAAAACGATTTCGGCCCAGGAATTCAAAGAGCGGATTTCCAGGGTGCCGCCGGTAAGAGAACGACCTTCCTGTAAGTTTTCATCCGCTTCACCACCGTCGCCAATCCATACCATCGAGCCACTCACGTTGGAGATCGATGCAATGTGAATATGGGACTGTGGGTCGTGTTGATTGGATTTCTCGGGGCCGAAGATGAAAAACACGACCATGCTCAGAAGCATGACTGCGGCTGAGGCCAAACCAACAGTGGTTTGATACCGCGAACTTCGACGAGGTCTTTCCAATTCGGCCCCCAGTCTCGGAACGCTCGAAGCCGCGTCACGCAGGTTTGTATCCAATCGTGCCGCAGCGCAAAACTCAGAGCGAAGAGACGCGTCTTTTTTTAATCGCTCATCCAGTTTTCCCATCTCGCTTTCGGAGATCGTTCCAAGAAAGTAGCGCTGGATGAGTTCGCGGTTTTGATCTTCGTTCATGGGCGATTTCCTTTTGGGCTGAGTTCACGTTCGACACAGAGCCGAAGTTTTTCGCGCAGTCGGCCCAGCAATTTATAGAGGCTGTTCGCTGAACGCTTCGTTTGCTCCGCGAATTGCTTGACTCCACCTGATTCGCGGTAGGGAAGCAGGACGATCTCCCGGTGTTCCTCGGAGAGCTTCCGAAGGCATGCTTCGAGAGCTCGGCGTTCGTGGCGGAGTAAATCAAGAGGAAGGTCGAGCGATTCCTCGGCAAGTAATGTTACCGTTTCCTCGCTCAGGACAAGTCGGTCCCGTGCTGCCGTCCGCCGAGCGTGTAGTGCTTCGAAACGCGCGATGACCTTGGCCCAGGGGAGAAAGCCCTCTTCGTTTTCCAACTGATCAAGCTTTTTCCACATCACGACACTGGCCTCCTGCAGAACATCGTCCACCGCTTCCCAGGTCGGCAACAAGGTGCGCAAAAAACAGCGTAGTTCAGACTCATGGGCCATGAAAAGGCGCATGAATTCCGGTTCCTTGTTGCTTTCTGTCGTCATTCGCTCGGCCCGTCGGAGTCGTTGGGATATTTATTAACTCCCGCACTTCAGCGTACCTGCCGAAAAAATGCGAAGTTTTTGACGTCTGGTTGGATGTGGCCCTTGATCTCGCGAGCGGCTTCCATATATCTCGCTTCCTTGTCACCGATAGCACGGTCCTGTCTTCAGTGACATCCATCAGCGTGGCATCGCTGCTCTCGAGAGTTGATCGAGGCGTTCATCAGAAGAGGCCAATTGAAGCCAGCCAGGATCGTGTCCGGTGTCTTCCAAGAGACTGGCAAAGATTTCTGTCGAAGCTTTGTTCACCTTGGTCTGAGCCGAACTCGCCCGGAGTTGTCCAACCTGTCCTGCCGAGTGCCACGTCGTCCCCCCGAGGCCAATGACGATTGCTCCAGTAAAACGACATCATTCCATCGTAGCCGGTTGCCGTGAATGGCCTCCGAAAGGCATACATACTGGCGTATGCGGCAAAGGCCGCTTCCATGGCATAAAATGTCATGACGGCCCGTGAGCTTTCTGATAGCAACTTTTCAATTCGACTCATTCTCTATTTTTTTCAATACATCCTATTATCTGCTCCAATCCCAACGCCCTCAATGAGTCGGAAACCTGCTTCACATCAATGGGAAGAGGGGAGTTTCCTTTTTGTATGCCTAGTAGGAATGGCACGCTTCGTGATCAAGCAGCTTGAGAAACGAGCAAATCAGAAAGGTAGACAACAAAGAAATAAATCCCACACTCAAGAACGTCTAAATCTAGAACACGATGAAAAAACTCACTCTCCTCCTCCTCGCGTGCAGCCTATCAAGCGGACTCAGCGCAGAAACCAAGAAGCTCAAAATCTTCATCTTGGCCGGGCAATCCAATATGCAAGGCCATTGCACGAACTCTGTGATTGAGAACCGCTTAAAGGATCCAAAGCTCAAAGCGGGTTTCGAAAAATACCACCAAGGTGGATCTTTCGTCAAAAGGGAGGATGTCTTTATCAATCATATCGAAAAGGAAATGCATGGCGCCTTGAGCGTGGGCTATGGCGCCACCAAGGATAAGATCGGCCCCGAATTATCCTTCGGATGGACCATCGGCGACCAACTGGATGAAGGCGTGCTTATCATCAAGGCGGCTTGGGGAGGTAAGTCACTCTTTCGCGATTTCCTATCACCCAGCGGCAAGAAGCCGGACGCTGCCTTTGTTCAAGCGCTGGAAGAGAGAGCGAAAAAGAAAAAGAAGCCCTTTTCAAAAGAAGAATACCTGGAGGAGTTCGGACACTATTATCGAATGATGATGACGGGCGTTGATGAGACACTCGGCAATCTCAAAACCTACGCTCCCAACTACAAGGGCCAGGGCTATGAGATTGCAGGATTCGTGTGGTTCCAGGGCTTCAACGATAAGTTTTCTGATCATTCAACAGGCACCTATCAGGAGAACATGGCGCATTTCATCAGAGATGTCCGCAAAGACCTGAAGTCACCCAAGCTGCCCTTTGTGATTGGAGCGATGGGCCATAATGGCACCGCTCAAAAAGGAACGACCAAGATCCTGGCTGACGCGCAAATAGCGACCGCTCAAATGCCTGAATTCAAAGGCAATGTCATCACCGTGAAGACCGCCGATTTTTGGGATTACGATGCGGCGATCGCTTTCAAAAACAAAAAGGAAGATGCCGACACCTGGGCAAAACTTGGCAGCAACCAAGGCTATCATTATTTTGGCAGCGCTGCTTTCTTCGAAAAGACAGGAGCCGCGTTCGCCGAAGCGATCGTTGAATTAAGGAAGTAGAGGGTCGGCGTTGCTCGCGTTGATCCAGTCAAAACACGGATTACTCACCACCTCCGCCCTGGCTCTCAGCCTGCTGTCATTCAGCGCGGCCTCTTCGGAGAAATTCTGGCTCGGAAAATAGAGGTGGGCATTACGTATTGCCATCTCTCTTCGTGTTGCCAAAGTTACCGGACCCATGAATGACCAGGACTCGACCGACCGGAGGCAATTTCTCCAAAACTCTCTTCTCGGAACCACGGGGCTTGGCTTGGCACTGGGGTCGACTATGGAAGTCAGAGCGGAGTCGGTGGCGGATGCTGCCGAGCCGGCAATCACCAACGAGGTTGATGTCCTAGTTGTTGGTGGTGGGACCACGGGGAACATCGCAGCCATTCAGGCGGGAAGAGCCGGAGGCAAGACGCTCATCGTTGAGCGCGGGGCTCAACTTGGAGGCACTACGACTACTGGCGGGGTTTCCTTCCCGGGGCTCTTCGATGCCTGGGGTAAGCAGGTCATTGCCGGAATCGGCTGGGAGTTGGTTAAGGAATGCGTGGAGATTGACGGCGGCACTCTTCCTAATTTTTCCAAGGTTCCGAAACGACACTGGATGAACCAAGTCTACGTGAATCAGTTCCTCTACGCCATTCTCGCCGAGGAGAAGTGCGAGCAGGCCGGGGTTCAAATTGCCTTCCATGAATTTCCCCAGACCATCAGCAAAACGGCCGATGGTTGGCAGGTTGACTGCGTTGGATTCGGCACCCGCCGCCGGGTCCTTTGTAAACAGATCATCGATTGCACCGGCGGTGCCGAGGTGGTCGGGATGCTCGGGTTCCCGCGCATGCGCGAGGAGGAAACCCAGCCCGGCTCGATGTTGTTTCACATGGGCGAGGCCAACAATCCGGGCCATCACCAACTTCATCGTCTCTATGTGCATGGGGCCGATTCGACCAACTCCCGCACCGTCACGAAGGCCAACATGACCGGCCGTCGATCGGTGCTCAACAAGCTCCGCAAGGACAAGAAACGCCTGATGCATCTCCAACCGGAGACCGGCTTTCGCGAAAGCTATCGCATCGTGGGCGAGACCATGATCACAGTGAACGACTACACCAGTGGTCGCCTCTTTGATGATGCCATTTCCAACGCCTTTTACCCGGTCGACCTTCACACCAAGAGCGGGGTGAAGCCCAAACCGCTTAAGCCCGGGACCGTTCCGACGATTCCTCTGCGGGCGCTGATCCCGAAAGAGAGTCGCAATATTTTGGTAGCGGGTCGCTGCCTCAGCAGCGACCGCTTGGCGAATTCCGGTCTGCGCGTTCAGGCGTCCTGCATGGGTATGGGGCAAGCAGCCGGAGTGGCCGCCACTCTCGCGGCCAAGACGGGGAAGACTCCGCTCGAAGTGCCCATGGCCGAGATCCACAAACTTCTCCGTGAACACGGGGCGATCATTCCAGGAAAGGCATGAAGAAAGTAAATCTCGGAACCTTGCGGCGACGGGTGACTTCGCTATTCAACGTCCTCACTTTTCTGGTGTTGGCGGTGAGCGGGGTGATTGCTTTTTTTCGTCCTTTCGACATCGGGATCGTGGGCCTGCATGCGCTCATGGGCTTTGTCTTCATTGCCCTCGTAGTGCTTCATATCGTCAATAATATCCGCCCTTTGAAAGGCTACCTGCACAGCCGGGCCTTGTGGGTTACTCTTGCGATTACGACCGCGCTCACTGCTCTGTTCTTCTGGCAACCGGCTCCCGTGAAAGCGGTGCTCGGCCTCAGCGGAAACCTCGGCCCGGCTCTCGATCGTTTTGAGATGAAGGAGGACAGCATGGTATTCCAATATAGCCCGTCGCTGGACTACCAAATGCAACTCACCGTCAAGACCGGCCCGGCCTACGACCTTGATTTCCCACCGCAGGTTGCGATTTGGTTGGAGAACCAGGGAGCTTATCACATCAAGACCTTGCTCAAGCCCGATGACGGGCAGCGTGAAGGGCTTCCTTACTGGAACTTCAAAAGAGCAGGGTGGGAAGATGCGAAAAAAGAGGCCGCAGCAGAGGGCTCCGATGCCATCTCCCAACCCACTCCGAATGGCTCCTTCGATCCAGCCGACTACATTCTGCCTGTCGACCCGGATACTTCCACTCCTTACAAACTCCTCATTGAGATCAATCAACCCGGCGACGCCCACGGCACTTATGCCGACCAGCCGTCGCTCGTTTATGCTGTCGAAATCGACAACCTCTCGCCGGTGACATTTCAACTCCTCGATATTGTTGGTTATCCGAAACAAGAAGATGAGGACGGGAAAGAAGCGTGGGAACTTTATTTCGTGGATGAGAGTTTTGGGTCTTCCCTGAAATTGATCGATAGCGCACTGCTGACGATTGAGCGCTGACTGATTGTGGGCAGTGGGCCCTTAAGTTTTCGTTTCTGGAGTCTAGCTTGTGGAGTGTGAGTATGGCTGATAAGGATATCAGGTTGGAGGCGAGCGGAGTGAGGCTACGTCAGGTGTTAAGCTCGGTTCCGTTTGCTAGGGATTTACTTTGTTGCTAGGAATTTTCTTTTGGAGTGGGATGCTCGTAGGTGCCGAAGAGGGGAGGAAGAGCGGGGGAGGGGGGCAGACTCTCACTC
>Ga0308005_10000743_pt1 | contig 11626 bp, 8 predicted proteins | sample Neamet67_FD_203142 | JGI IMG/M metagenome (GOLD analysis project Ga0308005, IMG submission 203142) | Marine microbial communities from water near the shore, Antarctic Ocean - #67 | ecosystem: Environmental > Aquatic > Marine > Unclassified | place: Southern Ocean | collected 2014-06-07 | reverse complement strand
TGTGACTTGTGTGTGACATGTGTGTGACATGTGTGTGACATGTGTGTGACATGTGTGTGACATCTATGTGGACATGTAGTTGACATAAGCATGGTTCTGAGTCAAAGAAATATTTTAGTTGTGATTTGTATGAATTTATACGACGAACCAATATAATTTTATTCGCGTGTACATTGATTCCACGAAGGGGGTTACGATGTCCACGATAAACCGGTCAACGCAATATAAGCATTCCCTCTTCTGTGTGTTTTAACACAATATAAGCATTCCATCTTCTGCGTATATGTCGTGTTGTAACACAATATCTGCCTGTTCCAATTGTGGATAAATGTTGTGTATTAGAAAAGCCAACATCTGCTCACACGCGGTATGATTTTTCGGCAAAATCAGAGAAGAACATGTTGAAGTTCAGACATGTCGTGCATTGCAGATAGAGACCACAGTTGATGGGCAAACCATCATCGCTCATGGACATTGAGTCGAGTGCCAGGCGGCCATACTCGTGCCAGGCCGGACTGAAATGGAAGCTATCCGGAAACTGGACATGGGCCCATTCCTCACAACAAGAACTTTTTGCATAGACTGTACAGCTGTCGTCGACTCGTAAGGTGATTCCATCACAAAGGTTGGTGATTCGCCAACCCTTGAAGAGCATGTGTTGTACACGAAAGAGTTGTCCACGCAGGTAGGCACCATAGCAAGCCATCGCGAGCGGGAGGTTGGATTTCGACACGACTTCAAGATTCTCGGACATTGTGTTGCAGTGGGTGAGCATCGACATTTGGTCGAAAAAATCATGTCGGAGCAAGAGCCATCGAGTCTCCTTCATTCTGAACATTGACGCATTCATGGCGTCGATGAGCTCCAAGAAGTCATCCGCGGATTGTTGGTGACTGAATGGACGAAACAATTGAAAGATCCCCGAGGTTCCAACAGTTTGCAAGTTGTTACACGATAGGCATTCGAACAGCTGGCTAAGGTCGTCTTTTTTTTCAACGAAATCCAATTTGATCTGGAGACCGTCACGTCCAAACACGGAGAAGGCGCTTGGACGCAGTACAATGCTCTTCACCAAACACATACCGTACGTGGACAACCGCTTCTCTGTGCTGGAGGCGATGAAGAATTTTGTTTGCAATGCAACTAAATCCTCTTGCATTCGGTCTGGGTCGGTGTAAAACACATCGATATCTGTATCGGGATCCACAAAAAAAGAACGAGGGAATTTCGATTTATCGGCCAGTTCTTCTTTGAGACAGGCTGCTGACTTCAGAATTTCACGGACAGTGCCACCAAAGATTTTACCACCTTTGAGATGTTCCATCACAACCAAACGGAACTTATAATGGAAATATGATTTCTCTGATTCTGTGAAGCTCATCTTGTGGTTATTCAGGTAATCTAAAAAAAAGCAAAATACACAGGGAATGATAGGTTGGGGGTGGGGGTACCCATCTCTTCTTCGATAGAAGTCGTCAATCTTCCTACAATGGTGAGATATGCTCAGTCAACACGAACACAAGCAGGTACCTATCCCAGGATCCATCGATTCTGTCCTGTAGAACAACAGAAACAAAATACACAAAGCAGTGTGTGGTGTTATGACATGGTTGATACACAATCAAAAATACAGTGCGTGTGTGTGTGTGTCTCGAGTACTGCATCTGTGTGTGGGTGATTGATTGGTTACAGATGACATGTCTGTGTTCAAAGAAAGTTGGTTGAATTTAATTAGCATTTTTAAAAGATGAGTACGTCTCCAAATGCATGGCAGAAATTCAAGAGTCTGGCACATAGGGCGACAATCACAGAGGATCTGAAAGACAAGATGCTCGAGATAAAAACAGAATTTGCAAAGGAACCGCCGTCCAAATATGAATGGCCGCTCGAATCGAAGGTTCGTAATGAATCTCTCCAGGATCATACACACAAGTATGAGGCAACAGAATTAACCACTAATATAATCAAAAAAACATTCGAACGAAGCTCGCTGACAATCCCGTCTGACCCAATCCCTGTCAAACCATCGCCGATGTCTCCCATCAACGACGCCGACTACACGAAACAGATCAAAGAATATTCTAATTCTATGCGCGAGAATATTGAACATCACGAGTCCTACTACCAAAGAAAGATCCAAACGCTTCATGAAGAGATAAAGAACATGGGTGTGTTGTCAAAACCGAATCAGTTGAAGGAGAAAATTGAGCAACTAGCAGTAGATCTCAACACAAACAAAACAGAATATGACCAATTGACCCCGACCCAACAACTAGCAGTCAACAAAATCCGCGACGTCTGGTCACAGCGCCAAGAGCGACTTGGTCAGTTGGAGGGTGAATTGTTGGCCATGACCACCAGCACTGGTTTTTTAGAAGCTGAACAGTTGTCCGACAACAACATCGGCCTGGATAACGCCATCATAGCGGAAGAAATTCTGATCTCGTCACTGTCTTCTAATGAAGAAAACAAAACAAAACAGACGTTCCAGGACCTGAAAGCCAGATTCTCAAAATCCTTGAAACAACATCGGGGTAATCTCATGGACTCTCATTACCAGAGACTCGAACGGTGGTCGAAGACGCGTCACGAATCGGCCAACCTCGGTAGCCAACTGGATATGTGTGAGAAGCTAGAGGAGAAAATGACGGAGATCACAGCCAAAAACACTACACTCTTGGAAGAACTACCCGGAAAACTTGAGAAGTGTCGTGAACGAATAATAGACGCCATCGTGCCAGCAATGTCGTCGCGACCAACCGTGGCGATCTTCAAACACAAACCATATCTGGAAACAATTCCGGATGATTACATCGCGTTGCAGGAGAAGCTGGTCACTGATTGGGGATCGTTTGTCTGGCCAGAAAAGACATCCATCACGAGCGATTGTGGCCCGACCAGCACACTCAACATTGCGCAGGAAATCGCCGTCCATTATTTCAACCCATTCAACAAGAACATCACCGGGATCCTACTCGATCATTCCGCGGGGGCGGGTAAGTCCGCAACGGCTGCTCTGATCGCATCAGCCTTCGTTCGCGAGAATTGTGAAAAACGCGCAGTGGTTTGGGTCACGAAGGAAGGTCTGGGGCACCTGGGCCGAGAAGGAATCAAACTCCAGTCTGATTACAACATCCAACAATATACAAACGGCGCTCCGTTGTTGCAGAAAGTCAAAGCTGACCTTGTGAACATTTTCATGCATCGGCGACCCGAATTAACACATGACGAGGCGGAACTTCGAGTTGCTAGCTGCCTGTCGGAGATTGGCGATATGGGTACAACAGGACGGTTTGGTGTTTATGGCAATGGCCAAATCGACGAGGTGATCGACCCGTATCTGGACGAATTTGTTGACACTTTGTATGAATCAGATCAAAAAAGCGAATTTGAGGGCGCCGTTATCTGGGCAGAACACAAGATCTTGGAAAAAATGGGTGTGCGGTGGAAACTTCTTCGATACCACCAATTGGCAAAATTCGGGAGCCTCAACAAGAAGGATGATTACAAGGCAGGACTCGCCCCGCCACCGGAGGAATACTCGGCGTATTTAAACAATGGGAAAGGCCTATCCCTACCATTTGCGGCGGGCCAAGACCCATTCCGTGGTTGCCTTATTGTGATCGACGAGGCTCATTTACTCGTGGTCGCGGAGAAAATAACACAAACTATCACGGATTCCAGAAAACTACTCGAACGTTGTTTGAACATCAAATGGACATCGGATGCTATTTCTGGCGAAAATGCATGCAAATGGCTCTTGCTGACAGCCACTCCACAAGTAGACCACCCACTGGATGTCATGAACCTATCCCTGTTTCTCAACAGCCGTGCGATGGCTACACAGAACCCTAATTTGACCCTGTACATGAACGTCAACGCGACTGAGACAGATAAAAAAACAGGGAACGCACAATCAGAGAAAAGTAAAACGCAAAAGCTGTTCGAAATGGAATTCATGGACTCGTCCACGAACACTTTCACCGAAGAGGCGGTGAAGCGATTCAGTACAATGCTCGCCGGTAAATGTTCAGTGTTCAACTACGCCGGTGAACAATCCCGATTCGCCACCCCAAACATTACATTCATTCCCATTGCATCATTTAACCAGGCACACGCCGCTACTCTATTAGACAAGTGTATATTCGGGACCGATGATGTCGACGTGGAAGATGGTACACTGATCGAAAATACATCCAAGAAATTCAGCTATGACAAAGACACGCGCAAGCTCGTTAAAAAGGGGACTGGGAAGCAACCAGACACAGACACGCTCGGTATGCAAACATGTATGCAAAGAGAGGTAATGTTGTTAGCTACGAAATCTGTGGATTTCATGAAGGAAAAATTCAAGAAAGGAATCAACGATGAGGCGCTAGCGAGCGCAGTCCCTATCTTGAAAGCCTTGCTGTTGCAAATCGAAATCGACAGCAAGCAAGCGGTTGTTGATCTCAAGGCCATGGGTTCTGATGTGACCCGCAAAAAACAAATAATCCATGTGGATCTGAAAACAAATGGTGATCGATTGGGAACCAGATTAGTCGTACATGTGCTGGAAAAAATTGGCGGTTACAAGCGTCTCAACCCGTTTATCTCGAACAAATCAAAGGGCAAACTACAGAAACAAACATTACTCGCACCCGACAAGGAATACAAAAGCATGATCGTTCTTGACAATGGGCTAGAGCAACAAGAATTCAAAGAATATCGGAAAGAATGCATTGATCTGTTCAATGGTAACAACAACAAAGATGGGAAACATTGTATGTTACTCATCAACACACACAGATTCCGTGAATCGATCAGCTTCTTTGGCGTTGGGTCTATTCACGTACTCGGGTATGTATCGTCCAGGTCGTACTTGATCCAAGCTGCCTTTAGAGCCATCCGGAATTGTTCGCATGTGTCACAGCCACACTCGCCTGAAAACGGATGGCAAATCAACGTTCGCATGTACACACCAACATTCCCTGCTTCCACACTGACTGGTATGGGGCTAGTGTCCCGGATGCACAAGGAACTCGAATATGGTGTGGCACTCCAAGAACAGATGGAAGCCATTTTGGAACGAACCGCATTCGATGCGAAACTACTGTCTGTTATTAATCGTCGATCATCGGAAGTATTGTCCAGATTCCAGACTTTCAACCGACGCCAAACAGTCCCAGCCAGTACAGAACCAATGGTCCCGACACCCACCCCCATGGATTGCATGCCAGATCTGAACTTTGATGAAATCGCACAGTTCCTCACCGATAGTATACCCGACAAATATTACTTAACCATCGACCAAGTCCAGAAGGTCAAGAACGGTCAAAGTATCCGTGTTCTACAACCACAGTTATATAACGAGATAACCACGTTGGACAAACACCACGTATCAATCACTGAAGACCAGTTTCAAGGTGAGATGGGTGAGTATGCGACAACTGGGTCGGGGAGTAATAATTGGTATGTTTTCGATGCAGGTTTTCAAGAATATCTGGAAAAACAAATGGCAATACAAAGGAACTCATTGGGGAACTAGCTAAAATCTGTGATTGCAGTCGAGCCCACGTTGTTGGTTTTTGGATAGACCAGAGTTTTTTTTTGTGATTTTGGCGAGGAATGTGGAGTTAATTTTGGCGAGGAATGTGGAGTTAATCTTGGTGATTTTTGTGATTTTGGCGAGGAGGGTGGAGTTGATTTTGGTGAGCAATGCGGGGTTGATTTCGGCGAGGAAGGCGGAGATGGTTTTGGGGAGGATTTAGGTGAGCAAGATGGAGTTTTTGATGAGACAGGGAGAGCCATCGAGGAGGAGGTGGGTTTGCATTTTCCACCGGCTTTCCGGAGTTTACTTGGCAAGATGTGACACTCACCGGCTTCTGATGAGAAGTAAATCGCAAGCCCTGTCATTACCACAGCGAAGATTGTTAGTAGACCAATGCATACAGTCGCAAGAGTTTTTTCCCAGCTCATTGTTTGGTTCTTGTATTTTTATACAAGACAACAAAAAAAAACACCACATAATGAATTTGTCAACCACCACGCGTGTTTTCAAACTCGTTAAACCCCAATGCTCTGAACTGTGTTTATAATGGGTAAGACAGTGACTCATTCCATCTTGGTTTGGTCAGGGGTCCAGCATCTAGTCGTCGCCCTCGTCGTCACCCTCGTCGTCGCCCTCGTCTTCGCTATCACTATTATCCCCATCAGTGACGCCGCTTTCGTCCTCGTAATCAGGATCATCAGAATCATCAGAATCGTCAGACGAGATCTCATTGATGGTTTTATACAAAGGCTTGTTTCTTGTCTGCATCGGCATTGTTTTTTTTTGTCTTTGTTGTATGCTTCGAAAAAAAAACTACCAATTCAGTACAAACCAGGTTCTTATGACCCCATACTTCTATGGATCAGCGCTTTTCTCCTTGTGGTCAAGCAAAGACAAGTTAAAACACGACATAATAAATTTCTCAACCACCACGCGTTGTTTTCACATCATAGACACATACACGTCTTGTCACACCATAGACACATACACAGATCTTGTCACAACATAAACACACGCATATATTTCATAAAACAACCCGGGGGTCTCTCTTCTATATTCTCTCTTCTATATTCTCTCTTCTATATTCTCTCTTTTATATTCTCTCTTTTATATTCTCTCTTCTATATTCTCTCTTCTATATTCTCTCTTCTATATTCTCTCTTCTATATTCTCTCTTCTATATTCTCTCTTCTATATTCTCTCTTCTCTCTTCTCTCTTCTCTCTTCTCTTCTCTCTTCTCTCTTCTCTCCTCTCTCCTCTCTTCTCTCTTCTCTCTTCTATCTTTCTTCTATTCTCTATCTTTCTTTCTCTTACAGCCTCATCCAATCTCATATCATTTTTTTTCTGTTCTTGACGGATAGTGTGTGCAATGAACGAATTACCAACAAGGCGGATATTTGACGAAAGAACATCGATGACTAAACGTCCAATCGGATCAGTCATAATTTGCTGAATAAGGGCAATTTTCGAACTTTGTTTGTCCATTTCAATATGAAGTTGGTTGCCGATCGATAAAAGCATACGCTTTGAGAAATCATAGGATTTCATTTTCTAATCAGAATATAATCTTAGAAACTACGTTATTTATAACCCCTCCTGACCCGCTAAGATATTACTGCATTGTAAAAATACTAACCCCCCCTCCCCATCGACACGTCTCTCCAATCGATGTCAGATATTCCATCATGACCATTGCGGGGAAATGGCATCGTAAGTTTACAGATCAAGAGAAGATTACAAATGAGCAAACGAGGCTGAACAAGCGAAAGTTTTTTGCCCCGACCAAGAAGGAGATCGGTTCCGCTGCGAAGGCATTGGCGTACTGTAGAATGCGCAAACTATCGGATAGAGCCACACACCGTTGTGTGCAATTAGTGACCGGTGTCATTTCTGATTATGATTGGCGAGATCACCGGACCATTCGCAAAGAAGAACGAGTGCCTCGGAGTCTGGAAGGGTCTGATACACCACCCCGATATTGGGAGGTGGATCTCTGAAGGTAAAGGCCTCTGCAAAAGTCTTAGGCATTGGTTGATGTTGCACCACAAGAATACATCAGTTGTGCGAGTAAGGCTCACTAAATGTTCCATTGCAGTGATCAATACCATGGGTAACATATGAGAGTAGCAAGTGTCTTACTCTGGCCCCCGTTGGCGTTTGGTGGTTTTTCGGTCCGTATTGGGAACACCGACGAGGATCCGGGACGCTCGATTTCCGTTGACGCTTTTGAGTGCCAGTAATTTCGTGCTCATTGCACTGATGTCACGCGTTGTGTTCGCAGTGATGTATAGCTGCTGCAAAGAACCAGCGACTGAGTCCTGCAACACCCGAAACTCTTTTATATGCTGCGCCATGTCGGTAAACGCGTCTTCGATCTGGGTCTTGTCGTCGAGGACGGTATGCTGTGATTGCTCCCAGATGGCACCCTTGATGATGGCTCGCATGAAATGCTGCACGATTCTGAGTTCATCGACGGGTTGCAGTTCGAGCGGCACATCCGACAGCAACACAGATCGTTCGTGTTGCACTGGCTCGAGTGTCTTTGCAAATGGCCGTCGAGAGCATAAAAAACCGGCTGATATTCCATCTGCTGAGCAGTCCCGTATGAATTTCACAATTTCAGTCCGTGGTACGCTCGTGACCGTCTTTGCCGTCGGGAGTCGAGACTTGGATTCAATTAATATTCTAATCATCATCTTATCCATGGTAATTGTAAAGATCGCGTCACCACCTCCGTGTTGGGCGATATCCACCAGATCGCCCAAACCGTCGAAATAATGCCGGATGACATCTAACAACTGGACCTCGCCAGTGCGACCAACTGCAGCCGCAGTCGACGTCCGGGCGAGTTCTCTAGCCTCCAGCGCCTCACACCGTTGTTGTTGTAGTTGCAACAGCATGGAAAGCTTGTCATTGGCGTACTTCTGCTGCAATGCATCGGTCGCCGTTTGCGTAGTCATCGTGTATAATTGTTCCGTTGTTTTCCCACATGTCTGCGCCACCAATAGTTTGTTTTGTGTCTCCACACAACGTTCTTCTTGTTGCATCAGCGATTTCTTTAGCGTATCCATCTGTGTCTGAAAATCACAACGATTGTCCTCACACCAGCGCTTTGTCTCGTCATGCCGGACTTCTTCCTGTTTGAACGCAGCGTGGGTGCTTTCGAACCGCGCTTGCAGAATACAATTAATCGATTGTTGTTCCCTGATTTGCTTTGCACCCTCGATAATTTGTAGCTTTCTACTCACCGCCTTTTTCTTCTGTTCTTGGATCTGCAATTCCAGAGAGTCTCGTTCTGGTGCACTCAACCGACTGTCCAACACATCGACTCTCTTCTGTGTGTCTATGTGTAACGCGGTCGTAATTTCTAGTCGAGTCGAGAGATCTGTGATCTGTGCGCGAAAAAGGAGTGTTTGGTCGACGAACTCCTTCTGTTCCTGTTCCAAATACTCTGTTCTTTGACACACAGTGGCTTTCTCAGCGCGTGTCTGTTGCAGCTGGGATTCCAAGGCCACGATGGTCTGTTCAAGCGTCTGTACTGTCTGTTGGTGTTGCCTGTACGAATCTTCTCTTGACACTCCATAGATGCTCGATAAATCATCCAGGGCCTTTTTGATCGTATCACGACATTCATCCATTTGAATTGTTGTGAGTGGTTGTTAGAACACCAAACACTCCTCTCTCTCTGTGTTCTCTGTTCTCTCTTCTCTCATGATGTATTCTTTATACATCATTATTTATTGTATGACAACCGACTCGTTTATTCACCACTCGGTCGTGGTTTAGCCTCTATTTTCTTGAGCACAAAACGCTTATTAGGAATGGTGCTTTATTTTATTTTATTTTACATAGTAAAGAGCGAATGCCATGAGCATTGCAAAGAACCTTGAAAAAGCGGTAAAAGAACATTCAAAATTGATCCTGGGAGGTGGGGTGTTTTTGTTGGTACTGCTAGTTATTATACTAGTTATACTTCCATTAGCGTTCGGAGTCCCGTATAAATGGCCAGGTGGTGATACAACTGTGACGGAAGTAGCAAAAGTAGCAAAAGTAGCAAAAGTAGCAAAAGTAGCAGAAGCGGTACTATCAATCATAGATGTTCAAGAGAATAATAACGTAATCCAGGGATATCCTAATTGGTATTACGTCGTCCCACCCAACGGATATACGGCACCCGATCTGGCAGATCTGTTGACCCAGAATATTCCACTACTAAATGTGACATATGATGATGATCGTTTTAGCTTTACCGCCAAAGAAATCAGTGTCAATGTATATGCCACAGAAAAAACAGGGGACCTGTTGTTTGACATGGGAGTTCCAAAAGATACGGGTGTGATGGTTAAAAAGGGCACGACGGTTGCGGTCCAAAATGCTCCAAACTTCACTTCTTAAATTGAGTAGATTTCTCGACTCGCTCTTGTCTTTCTGGGTAGATAGTTCCATGTATTTTAGGCAGCATAAACAAGAAGATCTGTTGTCATGTGGCCCGGGTTGCATAATGTACTCGGTATTTATAAGCGGCTCGGTCGGAATGAATTGCCATTCGTCGAATTCAACACGAATCGCCAATCCACCAGGTTCAGCCGACCGATAATCACCCTTTTGCATTCATCACTGATTTGTAGTTTGCAAAGTGCACAGATCTGCCTGAGTTGTACCACACTGAGTTGGTTTAATACAGTAGAATCTTGACTCGTCATGATTTATGGACACGCTTCTCTTTCTGGTTAGATAATTTCGTTTAATGTTGGCATCATAAACAAGAAGGTTTGTTGTCTTTTTTGTAGCCTTGTAGTAAAACGACAAACAATGTCATGTGGTCCAGGTTGTACAATGTTCTCAAAAAGGGAGAAAATTCATGCAAGTGTGTGGGTTGCATTCACTACATTCTTATGTTTTCTCGTCATTGGATCTCCATTCGTATTCTGGTTAACGAGTAAGATGAAATTACAGACTGCTGTTGTGTGTTCACTAGGACCTCTCCAATTGGGTCAATCGTGGTGGGGGTGGATTTTACACTCTGTGGTGGCCGGATGCCTCGGGCTTGGACTGGGGTATGCAGTCATGAAACCAAATGAACCCGCCAAATGCTGCTGTGTGCACGAACCCCCCTCCTGATGGCGCATGGACTATCAGCCGTGGATATCTGGGACGTCGTGGGTGCGCCACTGGAATGAACAGTTGCCCTTTCTTATGCGTGGGGGGCAAAAAAGAGAATGCTTGACCCACCAGTTGAACTCTGTCCACCAGTCGTGTTCTTCATCTATGTCGCTGTTGAACGCAACAGTCCCAATATTCCGGACGTGGTCGTGTATTCTCGCTTTCTCTTCTGCGTCTTCTCGGTTCCACACGAAGCACAGGTGCTCCATTCGGACCCCTCGCATGTCGAGCTGTTGCAACCGAGGAGCATGCCTCAGCAATACGGTTATGTTATAGTCCCGGTCACCGATCCATCTAAACGTATCTTTGGCATGTGATGCGACCAAGTGGGTCACGTCGGGGAGAGCTCCGCCTGGAAAACGAATCGGTGCATTCACGCGGTCAAGGATCTTGCTGACATCACCATCATATATATGGATATTGGAATGTGGCGCGATGAACAGCTCTTCGAGTGCTGGCATCATAGCTAAATTCAGCGTCATGCTTTTTGGATGGGAAATATGCGCATCGATCGTTAAGAACTTCAGGTCAGGCATCAGGGACCCAAACAGGCAGAATTCTTCCATCGTGCGCGAATTACAATATACGCCCATGTATGACACCATTGTGATGGATGTCAAGTGCCGGGTGTGTGGAAGACCGAGGCAATACATAGAGTCTGTAAAGAAGCCGTTGTTGATGTACCAGTGCTGGAAATTTATCAGAAAGTATAACAACAAACGGATATTACAATCGCCCCCCCCTTCCCGCAGAATAGGAGATTTTTTTTTATCCCCCCCCCGAAAAAAAAAAGGGACTACTACCAAAAGGATGGAATGGATGATGGGAGCACTAGTTGCTGTTGTATACTGTACACTGGTAATGAACAAACAATCAGAAGTACCAAATATTGACATCACGTTTTGGCCATTGATATATAGAGGAATGATAAT
>Ga0308005_10000741_pt1 | contig 11640 bp, 12 predicted proteins | sample Neamet67_FD_203142 | JGI IMG/M metagenome (GOLD analysis project Ga0308005, IMG submission 203142) | Marine microbial communities from water near the shore, Antarctic Ocean - #67 | ecosystem: Environmental > Aquatic > Marine > Unclassified | place: Southern Ocean | collected 2014-06-07 | reverse complement strand
ACCCTAACAGCTTGTATACACTCCCCGCAGGTAAATGCAGCGTGTAAATGCCGGACGTGTTCGCAGCAGCTATGGTGAATTTACCGGACTTTTCATCGTAGCTCACATCGTAAGTCTCCAGCAGGGCTGATGCCGCCAGCTTTGCCTTTACATGATCTCGCAGTTGCAGCACATGATAGCTACCTTCATCCAGCAGGATTGTAATATAAGCTGGAGAATTGTGCAGTTCTTGCACCATAAAATTACTATTGCTTGATTGCACATTATACCATGTGTAAGGTAGCACCAAATCGTTGAGCACAAGCCGCATGGTCTGATGTGGCTCGCGTGTCAGCAGGTGCGATGGCAGAGAAATGGTAAAGTCATCGCTCGTGCCACTATCGCGTTCGACCGAATCGATGAATATCAGTTTTTTATCCACAACTTTCATGGTGCTTTATTATAGTTAATATTTCTTTCTGTGGATAAATACAATCGTCGCCTCATAGTTGCGGACGTAGCCGTAGATGCTGGTCAAGCTGGCGTCGTTGCTGTATACGTTTGTGACTGGTTTATTGTCCTCGCCACGCAGAACCACGCGGAGCTGCCCCTGAAAAAGCTGCGTCGGATTAATTGCGCGCCCAAAGGTGTGCCCACTGTGCTGCTGCAGCTTGAATACCGGCTGGTGCAGTGCGTTGTTGATCTCTAGCGATGCAATCTCGGATGTGTTTATGCGTGGCATGTCCAAGGCGCTAATACCCTCGCGGACAGGTATGCTCACAAACACAATCGCATCATTTACATCCGTCGCAACCGGGTTCCCACCAGCGTCCTCTGGATTATACGGAAATAGTATTGCAGTGGCATTTAGTTGAGTGATTTGAGTCTGAGCATTCACTTCAGCTGCATGAGCACCAACATGACCACTAACCATGAAAACATCTCCTACTATTAACTGAGCCATGACGGTATCCACCAGATTCACTGCATTACCACCAGCAGGAAATGTAATCTGCCCTACTTTTGTAGTGCCGTCACCTTCGAAAAGACCCTTCAAGGTCAGGTGTGACGACGTATTTGTTTCCAGTGTTTTTGGCACACGCGCGAGCGTATCATCCGGCTGAATCCCGGTGCTCGTCATGACATAGTCTTTCGACGGCTTCATCAGGTCTGGTAAGCACACGCGAATACCGTTGTCCGTCTGATCTTTATCGGCGGCCAAGTTCCAGGCGGGGTGCCCCCACTGCGAGTAACCCTTCAGTATAAATTCCTCGAGGTAAGCGTGCCACTCTCCATCCAACAGATCCGCACGATTATTAGGGAACACCCGCTGGATATCATACAGTGCGTCGTTATCGCTGCCACTACTTTTGTTGCCACTGCTAACTCTGATGCGGTAGTAGTCGCAGCCGTTCGTCAAGCTGTTGACGCTGGCATTCTGAACTTTAAACGGACGGTGTGCACTCTTTAACTGTTCCATCTTTAGTATATTTTAGATAATTTTTCTAATCATTTATCTGAAATTCAGCAGTTTCTATAGCGGGCTCATCAGTAGCTATGGTCCCGTTTATCATAGGCGCTGGTATATATTTGTCAGCCTTGAGAACCCTCGCCGTGCCTGAGATAACCTCCTTCTCTTTGCTAAGCTCAGCACCTGGATCCACACGCTTCAGCTTGCGGCGCTCGGAACCAGTCATTTTCTTGTTGCTCTGCTCTAGGTCATAGTCCAAGGCCATCTCGATCATGTAGCGTGGCAGATGCGGAAAATTATCAGAATAATAGTCCAGGCAGGCTTTTCTCGTATGAAACTCCATTTCTTTAACATAGATAATTTTATTGAGACTCTAAAATCTTTAAGAACTCTAATTTTTTCGATAAATCTGAAGAGGTGTTGACAATCAGGTGCTTCGCGTAAACTTCGCTGAGCTTCGGTGCGCTAACGATTGCGAATGCCAAAACAACCACAGCAGCATAAATCCACATGGTCTTTATCAACGCTTAGATATTAATATTAAGTGAGTTGACCACCAGCTGCCAATTCGCTTGCCAGAGTCTCCTCTCTGCTCATGGTCGGTCTCATGCCAGCAAGAAACATGGAGGGGTTTGGATTGGCGCCAAATAATGAACGAGCTTGTCCCCTCGGAGTAGGTGAGCCCTGCGCCCTTCTACCCGCCCTTACACTTACATCCGCCGCTGCCTCGGAAGCCGATGGTGAGAAAATCGTGTCGTCCCCAGACGCTGCAGCACCAGCGGCGGCCAACGCATCAATCAAATGTTGCTCTTTGTTTTGAAACGCCTCGTGCTGTGCCACCATGGCACGCTGATTATTTTCAAACTCGTTTCTAAAATTGTTGAACTGACTCATCATGTTGTTAGTCAGCACTGCCGACTGCGAGTGCAGATCCGGCATGTTAAATTGTTTGTATCCCTGTAGTGCTTTGGAGCTTGGCAGCGCACGCCGCACCTCGCGTAAGTTCTGCCTTCGTCTACTCGTGATCACTTTATTGTTGAGACTTATGTTGACATTTAGGTTATTCTGCCCTCTCCCCACCTGCATCACCTTGGGGTTCCTCTGACGCTTCCGCTTTCGCTTGACCTTGGTCTTGCCCATTTGTCATAGGCAGGGATAATATCTCGTCAAAATTTTTACGCACCTCGTTATTCTTAAAATCACACAGCATGAAGTCGTGCTGACCGGTGGTGGCGTAGTTAAAGAGCCGAATGAAATCTTCCGGAGTCAGGTGCGAGCAGTTCTCTCTCGCAAGCTCTTCCAGCAGCTTTTTATCTTTTGTCTGGAAAATTATGGTGTGACTGCACTGGGATCTCAGAGCGCGGGGGCACTGATAGGGGTGCTGCACGCAGATGAAAAAATTTGTAAAATAATGACGGCTCTTACACACTATCGAGTTCAAAAAGTTGTTGCCGTTCCGGAATGCAGGTGTGCCTCCCAAGTCATCCAGTATCACCGCCATATACGGGATCTTGTCGTATTCTTGATACGGCTCAGAAATCTCACCGGTAAACGGGTCCAGCATGTTGTATAGGCGAAGCAGCTCATCTTTAGTGAATCGGGTCTTGACCGTGGAGTTTACAAATTTTTTGTAGAGCTTTATATTTTCCTCTGTTTCTTTATATTCTTCGATATCCAGCTTCTGCTCCTCCATGATTTCCTGGAGCAACTGGTCGGAGTAGTCCTCGTGCACGGCCGTCATCGGCAGGAGCTTGTACTTTTCGTCGTATGCGGCAGTCGGTGAGATGAGCATCATTTTCTGAAACACCTTGTTGTCGGTGTAGGCCTTGAGCATGTGGATGGCTGCGGTCGACTTACCGGAGCCGGTCTTACCAGATATCATGAAGGTCATGTGAGGCTTGAACAGCCCCTCAGGTATCTTGCGGCAATCTTGACAGCCTTCTTTAATCGGATCGTTTTTGATAGTGTTGATTCGTTTTGTGCGGATCATATGACTTAACTGAGATATTTTAATTAAACAGGTTCAATCTCGACCCAGCCCCCATAAATACCGTCCGTCGTTGACGTCGTTACAACCTCAATGAGCAAAAAATTCTCCTCGTGATATGTGGTCGCAGATACGATAATCTCACTATTTATTGTTCCACTCGCAATCTGCAATTTTACATTGGTATCCATGAAAACCTTGTGAGCGTATACATTCCTACCTGTCAGAGGCACATAAGAATTTGCTGCGGTCGTGCTCGGTACCAGGGTAAAGCCAATTATTTTCAACGACCTGGTCTTATAACCATCAGGAATACTGACGTAAGCAAACATCTCGTGTGATGATGTGTGGGTTTTGATAGCACCGTAGGCCGACGTGCCTGACTGTGCGTAACCGATCGCGTATGCATCGTAGACACCTAAATTGAAGTAAGATTGATCGTCGTTGGTCATGAAATCAGTTGGTTTGATCTGAATTTTGCGTGTATAGTAAATCGGAGCTGACCCAGCCCCTCCATACTGACTTGGGTACCCAGGTGGCATTATCGGGTAAGTGGCGGCGTGGTGATGCCCTCCCGATGTGATCAACTTGCCTTTGATTTTGCATAGGTCCGTGAGGGTGTTTCCGAAAGTTGCATCACCTTCGCATTCTAAATTACCCTCAAAAGTTGCATTACCTTCGCATCCTAAATCACCCTCAAAAGTTGCATCACCTTCGCATTCTAAATCACCCTCGCAACCTAAGCCACCACCTGTCGCAGGTGTCTGGCTGTTCTTCTTGGAAAGGACGGTGACGCCCTCGAGGAGAGTCGCATCAATGCTGTTGGTGAGCGCCTCTCCAGGTGCGACCTTTGCTGCCGGAATGTTTGGAATCAGTGCGCTCGCAAATGCACCCGAATCAGTTTTTATTTTACTGGATCCTATAGAGTTCACCGCGATCTTGAAGTCGGGGATCGTGGGAATGAGACCCAGACCAAACGCGCCACTTGCTTGATTAATTTTTACGGAGTCGATGGAGTTGTCGTTGATGTGACCATTCACGATAGATGGTATGCGTTGCGCATCTATGACCCCTGACGTGATCTTCGCCGCGTCTATGTCCGGGATGCGTGCTGCATCCAGCGTGTCTGCCGTGATTTTGTTCGCGGAAATATTTGGGATGCGTGCTGCATCCAGCGTGTCGGATGTGATTTTGTTCGCGGAAATATTTGGGATGCGTGCTGCATCCAGCGTGTCTGCCGTGATTTTGTTCGCGGACATGTCTGGTATACGGTCCACAGTGAACACCCCCGACGTAATGTTCGCAGCTGTTAGGTTGCTCAAGCTCACGTTGATGTCGATGTCACCGGACCCGATTAAGCCTGTGCGTAAGTTGTATGCCATATGATGTTATTACTACTAAGCAACATATTAATATTTCGGGTGTATATATGTAGGTGCTGCGGCTGTCATCATCGTATTTCCTCTCGATCTCGCGCTGCAGGTGTCTCAAAGCTTCTGGCATTTGTAGTAGGCAACATTTTGTTTCCAGAAAAATCCAGAAAATTAAAGAAAATCTTAAATAAAAATGTTGTATCATAGAAATGGACAAGCAAGAGAAGAAACCCAAGAAGCAGCTGACGGAGGAGCAGCTCGAGAGACTCGCAGCAGCACGGGTAAAAGCCAACGCGGTGCGCAAGGAGAAGGCGGGAGCCAGGCGGAAGGAGAAGGAGCTGCTCGATCTGAAGGCGAAGCAGCGGCAGGACGAGGTTGACAAGGAGATCGCGTCGCTGCAGCAGCCAGCAACCGCGAAGCCCGCGGTGAAACCCAAGAGGAAGACCAAGGTGAAGATGGCTCCACCGGAACCGGAACCCGAGCCCTCGGAGTCGGAGTCTTCTGCTTCCGAAACCGAGTCGGACGAGTCGTCGTCGTCGTCCTCTGAGGAGGAAGCGTATGTGCCCCCTGCCCGCAAACCTAGACGTAAGAAAAAACAGCACACCATATCCGGGGAAAAGCAATCTGACAGCACGGCCGTTGACGCGGTCTACAACCAGCGCATGAATCAGGCGTTTGGTTCGCTTTTCCCTGGATATGGCGTTCACGAACTTTAAATATCTATGATATACATATGACAACCTGCCATCTTAAAGACTTATATGATCCACTGCAGCAGCTGAGCTTCACGGTGTATTTCGAAAATGATGTAGTGCCAGAACCACAACAAACTAAAGCAGAAAAAGTTGTAGAATATTTGACATCTTTAAGTTCTGAAAAATTAAAGGAGGAGTCCTCAAAATTCTTCAAGTGGGTGGTGATGTATCCGGTGGACACGCATCAGGTGTATGCGGAGCACCTGCTGACCTTCTTCCATGCGAAAGGTTTGCTCCTGAACAAGAAGGCGGTGATCACGAAGTCCAAGCAGCACAAGCAGAGATACCTCGTGATCTACGACGTGAACGGTCAGGTGTTCTCCAAGATCTACAACTCGATCCGCGAGATCCGCGAGGACACCGGTAAGAAGCCCACCAAAATCTGCAAGTATTTGCTGCCGCCCGAACATTCTGTTTAATTCTTAAGATTTTCAGAAAGTTCTGTTTAATTTTTCCGATTATCCTAAAAATTTTCTATGTAATATACAAATATGTGCGAAGAAGATGGAGTCTGGGTGCCCGAACTAGATGAGTTGCTCAACAATTTTGATGAGCTGCGGAATGATGTTGTTGAGTTAAAGAAATTCAACTCGGAACTTAAAGAATTAATTATTGAATTAATCCAAAAAAAAAATGTTGCTAATAACAACAAACCAAATGAAAAAGTATCTTTACACCGCAAACATAAAAGGCATGCACATGGAGTGCACCAACATACCTCAGCTCGCGAAAGCCATAAATGACGCCTACGATTTTCCCATCGTCACGTCTAACAAACTCTACAACTATTTTATCAGGCCACACGTGACCAAGACCGACAAGCTGCACTCACTGCACCTGGAGCGCCACCTGGCAGCTACTTCCGAATCGGGTGTGCCCGATCATAATCCTGCCAGCTCCTAGCGCTACCGAACTGCTTGCGCTGCTCCCACGTCTGGTCATCATAGCCCTTCCACTGCACAAGGTACTCGTATCTATTGTTGCGCTTGCGCCTCCCTAAAACTTTTTCAACCGTGTAGCTCTCGTCGGCGTCGGGCTCAACGGGTTTGCGATTCCGTTCGCGCAGCCTACGCTTCACCGGAGTCACGTCGCCGACGCCCTCGCGCGCCAGCGTGCGACTCTGCTTTTTCTTTGCCTTCGCCTTGTCTTTCTTGGCCCTGGCTTTATCCGCTTTCTTTTTTGAATACTGTTTCGAAACCTGCACTGTTTTCGAAACCTTCTGGAGCTCGTAGCCCATGTAGCGTCTCGCCTGCCGGCTCCCTTGGTCGTCTTTCAGTATGTAGCCACGCTTCTTCTTTTTGTGGATTGTATACAGCCCAGGCTTCCACGCATACTTGCCTTTCTCCACCAGCGTTTTCTTCCGCAAGACGCGCACGCGATCGCCCTTCTTAAAGTCATACTCCACATCGTAATATTTCTGCGTGTTCGGCTTTTTGCCCTTCCACACCTGCATCGGCGTGGCCTTGATGGTTTTGTGGTAGGTTGTGTTGTAACCCCGAATGATCTTGTCCCACTGTTGCAAAATCTGCTGACCCGGATAGTCGATCTCAAACTTCTCCATAATCTCCCGAAGTGTCCGATTCCACCGTTCCACTATCGGATTCTTGGCGAAATCATCCCGGGCGCTGATGTGCAGCGTGATGTTCTTGCCGTCCACATATTGCTTGAAAACACCCATGAACTCTTTACCGTCGTCCTGGTTCATATTCTTAACAGCGCCTGCGCCCTTATCTGCCTCTATCTCTTTGATAATTTTCTTGAATTCTTTCTTCACCGTTTTGGCTCGCTTGTCACGAATCGGCCTGCTCCACGCGTATCGCGAGTGCACATCCAGAACATTCAGCACGCCGGTGTAGCTGACGGTGCCGTTTGACTCCCGCTCAAGATTGAAGAACATCAAGTCGATCTGCAAGTTCGTGCCGGCCTCAGGCGCGCGCACGGTGGTGAAGCCGTTGCCTTTGGAGTCGTCTGTCGGTCCGAGAGCCCTCCCCTTCCTGCTGGTGCCCGGTTTCTTATACTGTTTGGTGAGCTGATAGCTCTGCTGCTTCTCCACAAACTTCACAACCTGCTTGTACTTGATGCCGAATATTTTGGCCCGCACATAGTTCCACAGGCGCTCTATGCTCTTGTATTTCCCTGATTTTTTATAGTAAATTTTTCGCAGCTCCGCTTCCATTATACACTACTGCGATATATTCTGCGGCGGAATTTTGTAATGCCCGTATGCCAGTGAATCCACACCATTCTCCAGAATGTATCGTTTATTATCGTAGCAGCACAGGCCAACCTTGTTGATCTCGTATGTCGATATCTGGTGCTTCTTGGAGCGGATGCACTGGAACTTTGCTTTCTGCTGCTGATCCTCCCGTTTGTCGGACACGATGCAGTTGCGGTAGTCCGCGTGACCCACATTATTCTTCAGATATGCTTTCTTAATGCCTTTCCCCGTTTTCTTCTCCTTGCTAGAGTTTCCATCTAGCATGGAATACATCTTCGGTCTCAAGCCTACGAATTCTTCAACGGCCTTCCCTTCGTTCTCATCCTTCATCTTGCCCAGCACCTTCTTATTTGTCGCGTCATAATACGGGCTGTCTTTGGGAAAATTCGATAGATCGTAGAGCTCTTTTGTCGCATAAATATCCTTGTATACATCGTCGGTCTTGATGTGATAGCATAGCGAATCCGTGTCGGTCATCAGCAGTTGCGCCTTGTCCCCATATTCTTTTTTGATCACATCATAGTGGAACTGATACATCGTGAGCTTTGAGAGGTCGAGAATACACATTCCCGCGTAAATGGGTTTGTTTAGCACCAGCGTTGGCTTCTTCATTTTGATGGCGGTGAGGTGCTCGTTGTATATGATGTGCCCGTCATACAGGGGGCTCGCGATCTTTCTCTCTACTGTTGCATCTTTTTTCACCTGCTTCTTACCCCAGGCCTTATACGAGGTCACGAACTGCATGTCAACCCTCCCCCGTAAGTTTTCCATACACTTCCCGAAAACTGCATTGTTCTTCAGTTTGTAGTAATCTTTTTCAAAGTCGTTCTTCGCCTTTGCCCTCTTTGCCGTGTTGGAGTCTATGTAAGGCTTAAGCCACTCCTCTTGCTTGAACGTGATGACTTTGTGCACTTTGGTCACCTCCATGCCCTTTTCCACATAGTAGGCGAGGTTTCTGATGTCTAACACATACCGCTCCTTATCACACAGGTTCGGCACGAGCTTCTCGCAAGTATCGTCGGCAATCTCGAGTTTTGTCTTCACCGCAGCTGCGTAAGGTGAGAGCATCTCATTGGTCACGAGTTTGCGTTCCGGTGCCAGCGGATAGTCTGAGTGCTCGTCGTGCAGCTCTTCCGGATACCTGAGGTCGCATTTAACGAAGCAGCCTTCCGACGGGTTCTGGGCATACGTCTTGATCAGCACGTCAACATCGCGGATCTCCGACCACTCGAAGTCCGACTTCGGTAAGGCCTGCGCCATGGACAAACCATACAAGTTATTAGAATCGACGTAAGATATGTAGCTGTGCTCCTTCTCCTTGTCGTATTTCTGGATGTAGGGATTGTTTGCGACCGCGTGCCTGTTGCTTATCATTGCCACGCCCCCTCGGAGTCCACTCTCTATCATAATATGCATATCATAGTCCGTCAGTAACTCTAACCGCACCTCTGTTTTCTTGAGCATCGCGTCCCAGGAATAGTTCGGCAGCGTGTAGTAGTGCGCCGGGTCTAACTTGTCGTCCGTGATGCAGAGAGTCCGAAAGTTTTCGAAGACGTCGGCCAGCAGCAGAACGTCGGTCTCAACATACAGGTCATGGTACTCCCCGAGGTTCTTGATCCCGAATTTTTCCCAAACGAGCTGGGCGTGCTCGTAATCCGCATCGGTGATCGCGCAGTCGTTGAGCGTGCTGAAAAATCTTTCTTTCGGTGGCAGCTGCGTCTCCTCGAACCGCTCCCAGCTGTCCATATACTCGTATGGGTAGACCCCTTTGCGCATCAGCAGGTCGACGTGCTTCTTCTTTTTGCAGTGCTGCAGCGTGTGCGTGAACTTGTGCTTGCCGAGCCCGTCTTCGTATAGGTTCTTCACGAGCGTATCGAGGCCAGCCAGAAGAAAGGACGCGGAGTCTAGAAACTTCGTGTGGCCATAACTGAAACTAATAAATTGCTCATAGTTCTGTGGAATCACGGAGATTTGGTTGGTGTGCTTGCCTACAGCGGCGATGATTAGGTGCGAGTCGTATCCTTTCAAATTATGAAAAAACACGGGCACTTTGTAGTTTTTCGTTCGCTTTATGCCCTCTGTGAGATTGCATTGATTGTGCGATGCCCCACGGTATTTGCCGGTGAGGTGGTCGTGGTCGCGCACCCGATCGGTGCCGAGATCTTTATTACAGAACGAGCAACATGTGGCCGCCTGAAAATCCACCTCGTCTTGCGTGGACATTATCATCGGCGTGTTGCTTTTTATTTCCTTCATAAGGCGCTCCTCGAATTTCTTGAGCACGACGATGAACTCCTCCACGGTGTTTTTCCCACGGTAGACATACGGTTTGAATTTTCCGGGCGGGAGGCCGGCACCTACGACGTAAAGAGTGAACCCGCAAGACTCGTGCTTTTGGTAGGCGTCGGTATACGAGTCCACCGTGCTCTTCGTGCACTTCGAGATTGGGGTGAGCAAGCACTCGAAGTCGGCGTATATGACAAACGGGGCTTTGCAAGAGTTCTCAAAATTTTTGAACTCGATGAACGCCTTGTCCGTCGGTGGCATGCAGGGCTTGCATGTGGTGATCTCGGCGCACCCACTCTCCAAATGGTTGTCCAATTTGGCTTGCGAGGCGAAACCTTGAATACAATAGTTGCAATAGTATTTTCGCCCTCCATGATTATGGTTGCTCGCGCTCCCACAAAATCTACTGAAATTCTTTATCCAACAGTAGTGCGAGTTGCCCTCCTTGGCGTCGTGGACTAGTAGTAGGTCTAGATGCTTTTCGGCGTTAGCGTGCTCCTTGGACTTTTGTAGGAGGTAGGTGCCCTTTTTTTCTGCGTATCCATAAACATTGATTGAAATTTTGTTCCTTCTTTCGAATTTTGGAATATCGGACAAGGGGGTGGGGTACGAAATTCCACTGAAATCGAGTTTACCTTGGTGCTTCTTGTAGTTTCCGACGCGCTCAAAGTTTTTCTTAGCCGGGAAGAGAGCACTAAGCACGCTCCACTTGAAACACTCGTGATCTTTATTCATGACGTTGATTGTCGCCCTCTTGCTCACAATCGATTGTGGGAGCTTGATGTAGGAGCCACCCTTGATGGCTTTGTACCTTCCGATGTGCAGCTCCATGGTCAACACTTTGTGGAACGTCCAACCCGACCCCTTTTTCTCCATCTCGGGAATCGCTTCAATCAAGAAGTTTTTGCTTGATTTGATGGCGTCTTCGAGTTGGGATGCATTGTTGATGGACTTGATCAACGAGGTTTTCCACCATTCCACATCTCTCTCGATGACCTTCCCGTTTAGCACCCTATGCATCTCGTATCGCGCGTTGAAGTAGAACTTGATGCCGTTGTGCTCGGTCAAATACTTTTCCAAAGTCGGTAGGAATCTGTCGGCCAACTTGAAACCGTTCAATTTCTTTAAGTTCATACTATTTTGGATGGTGAAGGAGGCCAAGAAATTCTTGTAGGCCGTGCGCCCCTCGATGCTCTCCGGTTTCTTGGACTTAATTCGCCGGAACGTGTCCCTACTGCTAGTCGGGCCCTTAGGGTGCCATTTTAGGTCTTTAGGGAGCACCGATCCGGGCTCGTAGCCAAGGTTCAAGTAGTGTATGTATGCCTTTTTAGCCTTGGCGCCATAGGGGTCTTTAAAATGCACCATCTTCTTCTTCTCCTTGTCGTATATAGAAACACCACTCTTCTTCGGTTGATAGACTTTTGTCATATTAGTATCTGAGGTAATTTTTTGGGGTGGAATATTGGAATCTGGATTCATATTGTTATTTACAATATAAAATATTTTATTTTTGGAGAAATTCCCCTAAATTTAGAAAAGAAAGTAAACTTTAGAAAGTTTCAAATATTAGC
>Ga0308005_10000740_pt1 | contig 11652 bp, 6 predicted proteins | sample Neamet67_FD_203142 | JGI IMG/M metagenome (GOLD analysis project Ga0308005, IMG submission 203142) | Marine microbial communities from water near the shore, Antarctic Ocean - #67 | ecosystem: Environmental > Aquatic > Marine > Unclassified | place: Southern Ocean | collected 2014-06-07 | reverse complement strand
CCTCTTCGCCAGCGTGGTCGCCTATATTCCTGCGAACGTTTGGCCCATCATGGTCATCACTCAGCTGGGAGTGACCGAAGGAAGCACGATCCTTGGCGGAGTCGCCATCTTCTGGCAAATGAAAGCCTATCCCATCGCCACCGTCATCTTTATCGCCAGTGTCCTAATCCCGGGTCTAAAAATCATCGCCTTGATATGGCTTTGTGCCCTCGCCAAAGGTCTTGTGAAAATGTCACCTAAGAGCGCCAATAAAATTTACTGGCTTACCGAGCTCGTCGGTCGTTGGTCCATGGTCGACGTTTTCGTCGTTGCCATCCTCGTCGCACTGATTCAGATGGGCAACTTAATGTCGATCGAACCAGGCCCCGCGGCAGTATCGTTTATCCTCATGGTGGTCCTCACCATGCTTGCAGCTCACTCATTTGACCCTAGAATCATTTGGGACAGGGTCCGCATCACCTCCTCATCATGAGCGATTCTAAAAAACCAAAGGTCACCGCCGACCGCAAAATCAGCAGGGTTTGGATTATTCCAATTCTTGGACTGATCCTTGGAGTATGGCTTGTCAAAAGAAGCCTGCAGGAACAGGGCGAAATAGTGACCGTGACCTTTGAAAATGCCGACGGTCTTGCCGTCGATAAAACAGAAGTCCACTGCCGAAGCGTCAAAATCGGCGTCGTCGAATCCATCGACCTCGATCCCGTAGATCTAACCGTTGAGGTTGCCATGCGCATCAACACCGACCACATGAAGCTTGTCCGTCTCGACTCCAAGTTCTGGGTCGTCCGACCTCGGGTGAGCGGCGCCGGCATTTCCGGACTTGGAACCGTGTTCAGCGGTGCCTACATCGAGCTGGACCCGGGGCCCATCGGAGGCGAGCAATACGCCTTCAAAGGAGAAGAGCAACCTCCGCTGACCCCAAGCAGCGTGCCCGGCCTCCGGCTCAGTCTCATCGCGCAAAACCCCGGTTCCATTGATGTCGGCAGCGGGATCTACTTCAACGGGAACCGGGTCGGAAAAGTCGAAAGCCGCTTCTTCGATCCTGTCCCCCGCGCCACTGAGTTCGGAATTTTTATCGACGAACGATTCGCCCAGCTCGTCAACTCCGAGTCCCGCTTCTGGCGCGACAACGGAATCGACCTTAAGGTCGACACCGGTGGCTTCCAACTTGTTCTCCCCTCTCTCGACTCTCTCATCTCAGGACGCATCAATTTTGGAGTCCCTCCCGGCATGCCTGAAGGTTACGAACTTCCTTCGGTCGTGAATAGCTTCACTCTTTTCGATGACCTCGGTGGAGCCGAAGCCGATGGTTTCAAAAGCGCAGCCGATCTCCTCCTTCTCGTTGAACAAGAAGTCCGCGGTCTAAACCCTGGCGCTCCCGTCGAATTCCGGGGACTCAGGGTCGGACGCGTCAGTCAGATTTCCTACCAACTGGTCTCTCTTGCCACCGTTGAAAAAACCCCTATTCTCATTCAGTTGGACGATCATCTTCTCAAACAGCACTTTCCCGAAAAACTTCGTGATGAAGGGATCGAAGGAATCAAGATGGCCTTCGATCAAGGACTCCGTGCCTCTATCAAAACCAGCAATATCATCACAGGGCAGCTCTACATTGATCTCGATTACTATCCCGACATCCCACCAACCGGAGTTGTCCAAATTGACGACGGCCTCATCATTCCCAGTGTCGAGACCGGATTTGGCCGCCTTGAAGATAGCGTCGCCGCTTTGTTGAAAAAACTCAACAATCTCGAAGTGGAACCTTTGCTGACTGAGTTCACCGATGCCGCCAAAGAAGCGACTAACACGATGAAGGAAATCCAGGGCAGCCTGGGTGGCACCGATGGAATTCTCGCCGAAACCAAACTCACCATCACTCAGACCAAGGAAATGATGACCGCGCTTAACAGCATCATGAACAGCGCCGACACCAAGGCCCTACCCAGCGATATTCGCCTCACCATCGCTCAGCTCAACAAGAGCATGAAGCCATTTTCCAGCGATGGCGCGGTCTACGGTGACCTCCTCCGCACCATGGATGAACTCCGCAGTGTCACCCGCTCCATCGAGCGCATGACCACCGAGATCGCCGACAAGCCAAACTCACTCCTTTTTGGAAAAGATCCCAACACCAAAAAGATCCCCCGTGCACGCCGCTAGATCCTCTTCTTTGCCATGACCTCCAGATTCTTTCTTCTCAGCCTCTTGTTCGGCTTTCTCCTGTCCTGTAGCTCGACGAGCACGAGCTACTACGTCCTTACTCCCGCGGGGAAAGCGCCCGCACGCCAAGGCGTGGGAATCGGAATCGGCCCCATCATCGTAGCCGACTATCTCGTCGAACGACCCTACCTCATTTTCCAAAGCTCTCCCCACAAGATGGAGATGTCCGATCTCCACCAATGGAGCGGAGCGATGGACGACAACTTTGCCCGTGTTCTTGGAGTGAACCTTGGCCGCCGAGCGGTAACCGGAAAGATCCAAACTTACCCTTGGGATCCAAATAACAAACTCGACTATCAAGTCAGCGCCGACATCCATCAATTTCACGGAACGGCTGATGGCGATGCCATTCTTGAATCCTCTTGGCGCGTCTATCGTCTTCCCGAAGGGAACTTGGTGACGACCCGCACCAGCTCACTCAGCACCCCGCTTGACTCTGATGGATACGAAGCACTTGCCGCCGCACAAAGCCGCCTAATCGACATGCTCTCTGCTGAAATTGTAAAATCACTTCGTAAGTAAACTCCTACCACGTGACTCTCCCCTTCGACAACAGCTACGCCCAACTCCCGGAAAGATTCTACGAAAAACAGAATCCCGCCAACGCTCCCGATCCTCAACTACTCAGGGTCAACACCGCTCTAGCAAAGGAGTTGGGGCTCGATCCCACCTGGTTAGAGGGACCCAATGGTCTCGCGCTCTTTTCTGGAAATGGCGTGCCCGCCGGAGCAACCCCACTCGCCCAAGCCTACTCCGGACATCAGTATGGAAACTTCTCCCCCATGCTAGGCGATGGCCGAGCCCTCCTTCTCGGCGAAATCCTCACCCCAAAAGGCAAGCGCTTCGATCTCCAACTCAAGGGATCCGGTCGCACTCCCTTCTCACGAGGGGGCGATGGGAAATCCGCCCTCGGCCCCGTCCTCCGCGAGTATCTTGTCAGTGAGGCAATGCACGCCATGGGCATCCCCAGCACGCGAGCCCTTGCTGCCGTTTCCTCCGGAGAGAACGTCTTCCGACAAGATGGCATGGTGCCCGGCGGCATCTTCACCCGAATTGCCGCAAGCCATATCCGAGTGGGAACCTTCCAATATTTCCTCGCTCGAAAAGATGACGAAGCCCTCATGCTTCTCTCCGATCACGTCATCGCGCGCCACTATCCAGAAGCCGACTCATACATTGGACTGCTCGACGCCGTCATTTCTGCGCAGGCCGGATTGATCGCACAGTGGATGTCCGTTGGCTTCATCCACGGCGTGATGAACACCGATAACTGCGCCATCTCCGGCGAAACAATCGACTTCGGTCCCTGCGCCTTCATGGACGATTTCCACCCGGAACGCGTCTTCAGCTCCATCGACCGGAACGGGCGCTACGCCTGGGGAAATCAACCCGTCATCGCCCATTGGAACCTCACCCGCTTCGCTGAAACACTTCTTCCTTTAATCGACCCGAATGAGGAAAAGGCCGTCGCGAGAGCCGAGGAATCCCTCAAAAAATTCGCCCCTCAATTTCAGGAACACTATCTCTCACGCTTCCGCGCTAAACTTGCTCTTCCTTCGGATTCCGATGCTGGGTTTGTCGATAATACCCTCGACCTCCTCGCCTCTCAGAAACTCGACTTCACCATCTTCTTCCGCCAACTCACTCTCGTCGCAGCCGGAGGAAGCGATGAAAAACTTCTCGCACTCGCATCAGATAAAGAGCCCCTCAAGATTTGGTTCAAGAAATGGCAGAGCTTGGCAGAACCAGAAACGCATCTCTCAGAAATGAAGCATGCCAACCCAATCCGCATTCCTCGCAACCACCGCATCGAGGAAGCCATCCAAGCGGCATACAAAGACGACTTCACCCTCTTCCATCGCCTCGCCGGGGCTTGGATCACACCCTTTGAAGAAAACGACGACTTAGCAGACCTAGAGACCCCACCGCTCCCCAAAGAGGTGGTCGAAAAAACCTTCTGCGGCACCTAACTTCCCCTGAGTCTGAAGGGTTCAAATAAACCAGCCTAGGACAGAGCGCAGCGCTGAGTTTCACGCATAAGTCTTGGACGTCCAACGAGACCGATCACAGCCCATGGGCATGAAAAGGTAAGGTCTCCAAGGCCACCGCATAGTTTTTCTCCAAGGGCCGTTTCCGCGCCTTCACAGGAGGCATATCCCGGGACTCGATCCGCGTGACCATCTTTTCCCAAATCTCAGGGTGCCCGGTGATGCTTTCTTCATAAATGATCTCAAGATCGAGTTCCCCCTTATTTCCCTCAGGATTGTGACAACGAATGCAGTAATCACCGAGGAAATCGCGCACTCGCTTATCCGCTCTGAGCTCACACGAAAGAGTTCCTAAGAGGATGAGAAACTTCATGGAGACCCCCCCCTCAAAAAGAGACCGATCCTCTAGTATGACAATTCTCCCAAAAAGCTCACTTCTTTTAGCCCTCGAAATTTGTCAGGAGGCTTCTTGACCAATCATCCTTCTACTGATGGCCTAGGAGGATCATGAAAAGCATTATTACGCCCCTGTTTCTAGCCCTCGGGGCAACCTCCTATTCTGCCGAGCGACCGAACATCCTCTTCATTTTCTCAGACGACCATGCCGAGCACGCCATTTCCGCTTATGGCTCCAAGGTCAACAAGACCCCCAATCTGGATCGGCTTGCTTCAGAAGGAGCCAGATTCACCAACTCCTTCGTCACCAATTCGATCTGCACGCCCAGCCGCGCCACCCTCCTCACCGGCCAGTACTCCCATCTCAATGGCGTGCCCGTTTTTAATCGCTTCGATAACACTCGCGACACCGTCGCCAAGCATATGCAGTCAGGCGGCTATCACACGGGCATGATTGGCAAATGGCACCTTGGCAGTGACCCCGAAGGATTCGATCGCTGGGTTGTCCTCCCTGGCCAGGGCGCCTACTGGAACCCCTCCTTCTTGACCTCTGAAAGCAGGTTCACCATCGAAGGCCATTGCACCGATATTACCGGAGACCTCGGAGTCGAATTTCTGGAGACCCGCCCACAGGACAAACCCTTCTTCCTCATGCTCCATCAAAAAGCCCCGCACCGCGCCTGGGAACCCGATGAGCGCAACAAGGCGCTATTTAAAGACAGAGTCATACCCGAGCCCGACACCCTCTTTGATAACTACGACACTCGTCCCGCGGCCCTCCCCGAAAATCAGCAAACCGTCGCGAAGGATTTGACCCGACGTGATCTTAAGCTCACTCCACCTGCCAACCTTAAAGGCAAGGAAATCCGCCAGTGGCTCGGTGTGAAACCGAAGGAAGTCGTCGTCGATGGAAAGAATCTCACCGGCAAGGAACTCATCAAATGGAAGTATCAGAAATACATGCGCGACTACCTCGCCTGCGTCCAAGGAGTCGATGACAACGTCGGCAAAGTCCTCAACTACCTCGATAAAACGGGCTTGGATAAAAACACCATCGTCATCTACTCATCTGACAACGGTTGGTATCTCGGCGACCTCGGCCTCTACGACAAGCGCTTCATGTATGAGCCCGGTCTTAACGTCCCCCTCCTCGCGCGTGGACCTGGTATCAAAAAAGGAATCACCCCCGAGCAATTCGTGGGCAACTACGATCTCGCACCCACCTTCCTTGACCTCGCCGGACTGCCGGTTCCCTCTTTCATGCAAGGCCGCAGCCTCGCCCCACTTCTTCGCGGTGAATCTCCCGCCGATTGGCGCCAGACCTTCTACTACCGCTATTACCACAGCCCTGGCCATCACAACACGGTCGCCCACTACGGCGTGCGCACAAAAACCCACAAGCTCATCTACTACTGGGATCGCAATGCTTACGAGATGTTCGACCTACAGGCTGACCCTAAGGAACAGCACAACCTTCTCTACGATGCAAAAGACGCCAATAAACCCCAGGTAAAGAAACTCTTCAAAGAGCTCAAAGCAGAGATCGAACGCCTTCAAAAAGAGTTCAAAGACGACGGCCAGTATGCCCACCCCGCCGATTGGCCACAAGGCTCCTCCGATCGACCGGCACAACGTAAGGCCCTCGGCAAGCAGTCCGTTGCGCAAGCGATCCAAAACGCGAAGTCCTCGAACTAGATTCACTCACGGCTCAAACACGTACCCGGAAGTCTCCCAAAACAGCAACCCAACCGAAGACACCGCGTAAATCATCATCCGCCTCACCGAAGAAATCGCCGGGCAGCCAGAACAGTATTACCGGGCCACCTGGGACTAGAATAGTATCTCACTCGCTACTCAACAAGTTCAGCATGAAGCTGAAAGTATCGATTAGGAATATCCGTCACCCTCGTAGGGCCAGAGAATAATCTCCAGATCTAAAGGAGATTCATCCTATAATAGGAACGAACTTCAGTAAAATATGGACACGATCGTAATCGGCGCTACTCAGCTTGCCTAATTTGGTAAAATACTTTTGTGTTTTGCGAATTTGGAGCAGCCACGTTATCAGTCGAAACCTTCATCGATTCACCAGCCGCAATCGTTTCGCTATCAGAGATCTCCAACCAACCCTCTTCGGTGAGATCGAAAGAGTAGAACAAAGCGTAGTTTCCGGGAGAAGCGGTAAAGGTGATCTCGGCATCCCCATTATTGAGAACTTCCACCCCATGGATCACGATTTCTTGAGATGGCTGAAACAGCACCAGAATTTCCTCCGCTGTAAGCACTCGGTCATAGAGACGGATATCATCCAGCTTCCCCGTCAGCGAACGCCCACCAATCGTGCGTGAAGCTCCAATTCGGAGATTCAAATTGGTTCCACTGTCGATAGGAGTGCCTCCGATCGCCGAGAGCGGGTCCGCAACCCCATCGATATAGAACTGAATATCTCCCACGGTAATCCCCACGGTCGGATCGACGACCATCGCACAGTGATGCCACTCGCCATCATCGATTATTGCCGTTCCATTGCTTCCAGATCCCGCAACCTCCGTCCGAATAGAACCGCCGAATTGACCTTGAATACGGGTATCAAAACGATTCCCGGTAGAACCAGGTCCCCAGCCGATCAAGGTGGCATTGTTGTTCACTTGTATCCCGGGTCCCTTGAACCAAAAGGCGAGGGTCCGGGCTTCGCTGCCTCCAATTCCATTGTAGCCCAGCACATCAACCCAACTATTTGCACCATCCAGAGAAAGCGAGGCAGTCGACCCTCCGGGAACAGGCGCAGGATCCTCGGTATCGAAGACTGGCGTTCCCGAGAATGTTCCGATAAAGCCTTCTCCGCTTTCTGAAATCAAAGAAGTCCCATCTGTTTCACCTGCGGCTTCGCCGACCATCCAATGAGAAAGTAACCCAGGCTCCGAAGTAACGAGGACTCCCACGGTAATTTCCTCCGTCACGTCTCCTTGTGAGTTGGTCGCGGTAAGAGTGTAAGTCGTCGCTTCTTCGAGTGTCACATCCACACTTCCCGACATGGCATCCACAGCGCCCACTCCATTATCAATCGAAACCGTTGTCCCATTGGTCACGTCCCACAACAAGGTGGTAGAGCCACCCACGGTCACCACATCCAAACTTGAAGTAAAGCTGTTCACGACTGCTGGCTCATCGACTACGATAGTAACCTCCAAAGCCTCCGTTCCAAGCGGACCGGTACCTGTTAGTGTGTAAGTAGTGGAAACGGCAGGAGAAACTGAAAGAGTCCCATTGCAATCAATCGTGTCAGCCGTGACATCGACCGGGCCAGATCCATCATCAATCGTAAGAGAGCTGAGAGCAGGAGAAACAAACCATGACAACTCTCCGCTCTGGCCACCATCAAGGTAGGGCACATCACTTGAAAAATCGATCAAGGTCTCAGAATCCGCCAGGTATTCCTTGAAGTGAGCCGACACCCGGGAATCTGAAACGTCACCATCGCCATTAGGATCATCCAGCCGCTTATCGTAAATGGCAACCTCGTCAATGAGGCCGCTAAAAAATTGGCTGGCTTGGCTTTTATGTGACCCAATGACCCAACCCCCATTGGCCGACTCAGCAACAAAGAGCCCAGTGGCAGTCTCCTCACCATTGACGAAAATCCTAATGGTCGGATCAACGCCTCCGGCGACCGCGCTTTGGTCATAGGTGACAAGTAAGTGATCAAAGCCTCCGTCAGTTGCGGTTCGCCCGGATAGAAGAGTTGCCCCGCCAATGTAGGTCGTGATCGCCCGATTACCGTTCACAACCAAATTACTTCGACCAGGTCCAGCGGTTCCATCTTGGTTCGCCAGGACCACTGTCCCTGCGGCGCCCGGACTATCAGCGCGGATGATCGCTTCCATCGAAAAATCGCCCAACGAAGGATCCAGCACCAAGGGCGTAAGAAGCGAACCATCCGCATTGAAGAGTGCTGCCAACCCAATCGCTCCAGGCTCGCCAATCTGGGTGGTCCCAATCGGAGCGCTATAATCGATATCCAAGCCGTTCCCACTTGAATCGACGAGCGTCGTCGCCCCTACCGCTTCTTCGAATCGGTAATAGGCCAACGGCCCGTCGGCAGTGACGACACCCGGATAATCAGCCCATGACGCCGATGTAGCAAGAAGGCCAATTGTGGATGATATTGAGAAGATTCGATTTTTCATTGATCTAGGAGTTTGGGGTTTATTGTTGAATGACTTTGATGCGTAGAAATTGGCGAACTTCACTGGAGACAGCGACATCGCCTTGAAAGACGACGTCTTCAGCTCCATCGCCATTGGATGATGAACTGATCAACGATATCGTTGGAGTCCAGCTTGAAAGATCTGTCGAAACTTCCACCGTGACCGAGATGTCTGGTGTCTTTTCCAATCGAGAAAATCCGTAAGTCAGTTGATCTCCATCAATCGTAGCAGTCACCTGAAGAGCTGACGTTTCAATGGTCGGGTCCAAGCCCAGCGCATACTTCAAGAGATTGGAAATCCCATCGCCTGAGGCATCCGCCATCGGACCACTCACCGTAGGATTCTCCAACTCGGAGAGAGTAAAATACTGGGTGCTCCATGAATAATAGACGTGACTAAATCCAGGACTCACCACCCCCGGAGATCCATGCACATCGGAACTCAGTGCCCAACTGGAACGTGAATCCCACGTAGTCCAATCCGCAGAATTATCCACGAACTCAATGCTATAACCTTGGTCTCTCGCAGGAGTAAACCAATCACCTTCAAATCTGAAGGAGAGGATATTTTCGCCCACCGGGTCTCTCAAAGTGAGCTGCTCTCCCCCATTGTTGAGAGCGCCAGTGAATGTGCCTAAGATTTTCTGGCCCGGATAATTCGCGGGATTCGCAACGACCAATCCAAATTCTCCCGGCGCGAGAGTTCCGCTAAGCGTTGCTGTGATGCCCGCATCGAAATACACTCCGCTCAGATCAAGCGAGGAGGCCCCTACATTTCTAAGCTCAACGAATTCGAATCCCTTTCCTTCAAGCGGAGAAAAGTGAATCTCGGTAATCCGAAGCGAATCCTGATAAATCGAAGGGTTACTTGGGGTTGTCAGCGTTCCCGCCCACCTACCCCCGGGATAAAGCAAATTAATCGTTTCCCCTCGCGAGGAAATATGTCCGTCATAATCGCCTTCCACATTCAACCCTTCCCCTCCCATCGGACTAGTATCCCTCGAACGGAACACAGCAACGTTAGGACTCACAAATAGACTCCTGTTCGCCTCTATAATAGTTCCCGGAAGGAACTCAAACATCACTCCTCCCTCAAGCGTCCACCCCGACAGATCAACTGCCCAACCGGAATAATTCTTAAGCTCAATAAACTCTTCATCCTGATTCCCCGAAACAGGGTTTCCTTCGTGGCTCCCAAAGCTTATCATCGCGGTCAACCGCTCCGGTCCAGGCAGCAGAGCCGAGCTAGTCTGCGGAGTCGGATAGCTTGCCGAGTTACTCGCCAAATGAGTGACGGACAAGTGGATCTTGCGGGGAGCAAGGTAATCGTCCTCTAGAATTGCGATGGCTTGAGCCAAAGTCTGGGACGTCCCAAACTGGCCCCATTTATTGCGATCTAAAATCGCGTCATTCCCCAAAGCCAATCCAAAGGCATCGATTCGGCTTTCGATCTCAGAGGTCATCAGAATTTCATCAACCAGTGTTTGCAGCCGCCTCCTGAACATCTCCTTGAATCGATCGTTCTCCAGAAGCTTATCGACGAGTCTACTGAAGCTCCGATTCCCCGGTAATTCCTGAGTCCCGACAAAAGGATGACTCGGAGAAATGGGAGCATTGGAACTCCTCCCGCCCAAAACATAATCCTCTGTCGCCCAGATTCCGTCATGCGCGATGTTGTCATTCGTCATGTAGTGACTCCCCCACGTCAGATCAGTATCCCAGGGCAACTGTGTCCACTCACCACTCCCTTCGCTATCCCGATAGAGGTAGTAATTCTTCCTCATGTTGTCGTTGTTCTGTGTCAACACGGTCGCGGCGAGGTAGTTGAGTTGCCGCGGAAGATCGACGTTATCGAAAATAAAGTTTTCCAGACTGCTCCCGCTTCCGCCGATTCCGCTCACAAAGGCGATGAGATCAGCATTGGATTCGTGCGTGCGGTTCTTTTTCTCAACTCCGCTGGCCCCGCTCGTTCCACCATTGAACATCTTGTAAAGAGCGCCATCGTCATCGATCCCCTTCTCACGGCGTAGAAGACGCTTATCAACCTGCTCGGTATAAGCGGCCACGCTAAAGAATTCCCCGTTCTGCTCGACTCTCGTCAGGAAACACTGAGATCCCGGCGAACCGGCGAGATCATAAATATCGTAGCTGAGTGGCTGACGCACGTAGGCCTTGTCCGTCCATGTCGTGTTCAAGTTGAACTCTTCGACCCGCACGGTGTCAGGATCATCATCGACCCGAAAATGATGCCCCGTATTAAAATCGAACTTGTAGCTCTTCTTCGCCAATCCCGCCGATGATGCTCCTCGAATCCGGCAGTAAATATTGTCATAGAACTCCCCGAGATAGAGGACCGAAGCCCGCGTCCCCGTTCGGTTATTCGCACCACCTGGATTCTCGATAAACCATTCCAGAACCGGAAGATTGGAAACGACGGAAGCATCTAAAGCCGCCGTGCCAAAATACTCGGGAGAATTTACCGCATCCCCGAAAAAAGGAGCCTTGGAAATCGTTCCTGCCGAATCGCGAGCCTCCACTCTCCAACGAATCATCTCTCCATCAGACAGTCCCGCTAATGGAATGTTGGCACTATAAACGCCATCGCCGGCAACGGCATCAGGAGCTGCGCCATCATCGGCCATCGAGATGGAACTCTCAGCAGAAAAACTCTCGCGATAAAATAGGGTCACCTGATCGATGCCTTGCTCCGTCATCCCCACCCGCGCGATCACTAGCTGGTGACTCTGAAGAGCCAAGTCTGGACGAGCTGGGTTCTCTGTCACCTCAGAAATCGCCGGACCAAGCGTCAAAACGCCTCCTCCATTGTCCGCATTGGGAGTG
>Ga0308005_10000737_pt1 | contig 11696 bp, 16 predicted proteins | sample Neamet67_FD_203142 | JGI IMG/M metagenome (GOLD analysis project Ga0308005, IMG submission 203142) | Marine microbial communities from water near the shore, Antarctic Ocean - #67 | ecosystem: Environmental > Aquatic > Marine > Unclassified | place: Southern Ocean | collected 2014-06-07 | reverse complement strand
AACATAAAAATGTTGTTAACAGTACAAAATTAGCGGAGCCATCTTTTTTCCGCTCTTATAGTAAAAGCAATGCCATATCAGTTTGGGTATACAGTGAATGGTACTCATCGCTTCAGTTGTACATTGAAACGCGGCAGGTGCCAACATAGGACAAAACTCGGTCGACCATGTCGGCGCACCCAATACATGGGGTTTGATGCTTGTCATCAACATATCGAGTCGAAACAGGCTATGCGTGTGGCACCCTCCACCATCCAAGGAGCAGGTAAGGGGGTGTTCGCCGTATTGGTTGGTGACAAGCGTGCCGATGAACGCGCTGATGACAAACGCACCATTGTCTTTAAAAAAAATCAACGCATCATGGAATATAAAGGAGAGCGCGTAAACAGTAAAGAATTGGATGTCAGATACGGAGACTCCACCGCGCCATATGCACTATTACTCAACCATAAACGAGGCGCTGTCATAGACGCGGCATGTAAGCGCGGTATTGCTGCGTTCGTGAACCATCGCGTGAATGCGAACGCCAGATTTTACGTGCACAAAGGGGTTGGCTACGCCAAGGCTATCAAAGATATTTATAATGGGGATGAAATATTCATGAATTACGGAAGAGATTATATATTGGTGGAACAAGGAGTGGCTCATTACACTAGGTATACCCGTAAACGACCCCGTAAGTAGAGTCAGAAATTATTTTCGACTTCGCTCGCATGATTTATCTACATGGAATGTTTTAACGCGCTCGTCGTCGGGCACAATCTTAATCACACATTTGGATTTCTTTCCATACATGGGCTCGGTACACCCCACCTCTTTGATTCGGACGGACTTCCGGGTTCGGTTTTGTGTGGGAACAATGATCCGCACATTGTTTTCTTCAGTGGTACATCTCGCCCGGAAATGCTCGTACCGTTCGCGTACCATATCATATGTTAATCCGGAAGATGTGGATAACATGTGGTTCACCAGTTCGTGTAATTCGTATACGTATCGCGAGAACGTATCGCGGGACACCATTGCACGCATTGTCAAGGGAAGGGTTTTGAAATTCTTTGCGAGATTCTTTCGGCATTTCCCACACGGAAGCACGTTCTGTAAGTTCAACATGAACTGTTTGTAGTGTCGTTTTTGCGCGGGGGTTGGTTTTATGGGGTAATTGAAACTTATGGTGTGCAGAGTGTGCCACATACTTGGTCCCCATACGCGGGTCAACATTCCCTCACCGCTGGAAAAATCCGATTCCTTGTATGTGCGGCGGTGTGTGCGGCGGCGCGTGCGTCGCATTACATTTGACCGCCCCCTATTGCGCCTAGATGTTTTTTTTAAACCACTCATTCCAAATACAATATGTATATACTAAAACATATTGTGTTTATTTTTCAATTGAAGTTGTTCTTGGACGATATTGTGGTTTGGGATGCCTTGGTTGAGGCGTGTTCGTAGAGGAAGTTATTTCGGCAACAATCTTATTCATTTGGGCGGTGCCATGATTCGGCGATTCTATCATAATTCCCTTTGTATTCGCATATTTCATATAATACGCGTCGTCGGTAAAATGGGTAGCACGATGTATCACTTCCAATCCCCCATCTGTATTGCGAATAATCATATACTATATACTGAAGAAATCCTCCTATATAGATTTTATGCGGACACACCTATAAATTAATGTATAGCATGAAGGTAAATGATTGATACCATGAAGAAACATGTAGCCAGTGTTTTGGGAAACACCAATCGCACCACGGGAATCATCACCATTGCCCTGATCGCCCTTTTCGTATTCATTGCCGTCTGGTTCTACAAAAAGTATGTGGTGCCGTCCCTCGACGAGGAGGATGGGTACAAGGAGAACAATGAGTATAGGAAAGACTCGTCTGGAGGAATCGTCAACATGTACTACTTCTACACGGAATGGTGTCCCCATTGTAAAAAGGCTCGTCCCGTTTGGGATGAGTTCAAATCTGGATATGGAGTGGATGGAAACGATATTGGCTCCTACAATGGGATGGAGATTATGTTCCACGCCATAGATTGCGATAAGGACAAGGCTTTGGCCGAGAAATTTGGAGTCGAATCGTTCCCCACCATTAAACTCGTACACGGGGGGAAGACGTACGAGTACGATGCTCGCCCCGATGTAGCGACCCTTGGGAAATTCCTGGAAACTTCCGTCCAGTGAATGGTTGTTAGGTTGTAATCGTTCAACCATGTGATATGTTGGCTCGTACACAAACACATCAAATGTACCGCATGGTATTTGTCTCGTACCGAGTTACCATGAAAACATCATTGTACCCCTCCACGTACACGCTATCACCATTAAACACATTATCACACCCGTACTCGGCCATTCCACTCTTACCACCAACGGAGAGCGGGAGACGAACCCCCGTATCATTCGCTGTATAGAAATTCCACGAATCGCGGGACGAGTGGATTTGACGACCCATCAGGGGAAGGATCATCTCCTTTCCACCACCTCGTGTCAGGATCCCCACCTGCTGGTAATTTGGCGATGCATGGGAGGTGGCGATGTTGATTGCAATGGGTGGTTGTTCGCGCAACACATTCATTCCCATTGGCGGAGAAACCAGTGGCGGAGCGACTGACATGCTGTGTGCGTGATATGCCTGGATCGCATTGGAAGACATTCCAAACACTGGTGGGTGGTGAATATGGTGGGTGGTGGGTGTGGTGTGGACGGACGTATCACGCACAGCCACCACACCAACCCCTCTATATTTTCCATACATCGCATACCAAGCGACCCCCAAAACCACAACCATTGTCAGTATAACACTCGTCTCCACACATATCACACCCTTGGGACACTGTTTCGCCATACATGTCGGTTAGAAAATAGTGGGCTGGGCGGTGATTTGAATCACATCGTTCATGTAGTGGATGGTCCATATGATGGCCCATAGGATGGCCCATATGATGGCCCATAGGATGGGGGACTTCGTATCCGCAATCGTGAGGGCGCCCAGAAATGACACAATTCCGCCCATTATCATCATCATACGGTCATTCATCGTAACCGTGTTATATGTGATGCGTATCCCACTAATCACCAGATGCTCGTAGGATTGGTTCAGGAAATCATAGTACGTTCCGTTGGAGAGCATCTCGTGGTCATCGTATGAATAGTACACCCACACGGACACATCACGAGTTTGTCGCAGGCACCACATGGCCGTCCCATCTTGGAGTTTCTCTGGGGGTACCAGATGGTGGGTATATTGAACTAGCGGACAGGTAATAGTGATTTGTTTCCAAGGAGTAGAGAGAATTGTTGAAAATGTATCCACGGGTAGCGATTGGGAATGGATTGGGGATGCGAACGTCCATCGCTCGGTTCGTGTATCACCCGATGTTTCGCCCGATATATATTTGACAGGAGATATGTGGCCCGCGATGCTTACTGATGTAGGAAATGCGTTGATTCGGTCGCGTATATTGCGACATAGAATCGGGTGGGATGGTTTTCTTTTTCCATACACAATCGTCAATGCAATCATATCGTGGACTGTTAAATAGGGCAGGAAGTCCGAGTATATTTGTTCCAATAAGTACATACATACGTTTGACGCGATATATGTATCGCCGGGACCACCCATTATATCCAACAAAGAGAATCATCCCATACCAATCACGCACATATACATTATTGGGAAAAATGGAATATAGTCGTGAACCAATATCCAATTGCGAACAACCAATACCCAACCCCCAATATCGCACTGTACATTACGGTATTTGACACCATGCATACAGCGAATGATCCAATTGCTTCGACCGTACTGATTGGGGTTGGATTAATAGAGAGAAATGTACCAGGAACATCCATCGTTATATGGGTGATGCATGGGATCGAGTTGATGCGATGTCGTTTATCGCGCCATCGGGTGAGGTAGCGGAACAACTTGGTGTACCACCGGAATCCCATGGTACCCGCATAAGTGGTGGGGAAAATCGTATTGTGGTGGGAAGGGTTGTTGCGCAGTTTATCTGGTGATAGTATCGCGACGGTACTGGATGGCATAGGATCGTCCACCTCGTCATCCGTGTTAATCAAATCCTCCCATATCAACTGGATTTTACCTGAACTAAAGAGAGAAATGGGCGAACTCACAATGTAGGACTTTAGTCCGGTGGAAAAATCATGGAATAACAGGGATTTTGTGGTGGATATTTCCCGCACATCGGTTCCTACCGCAATCTCGCATCGGATCTCGTGTTTGCCAGGCATGCGTAGGAGGTACCGCGGGCGACACAATTTGAACATTAATCTGGTCTTGGGTGATTTGGGGAACCCACCACACCAACCACCACCACCCACCGCTCCAAATCCATCAAATTTAACAGGCACTCCTTCAACGTAGAGAGAAATTCGCGGAACGACCCATAGTTGGATATACATATTAATATAGGTACGTGCAACCCACGCAAAATCTTTTGAAGTGCACATCAACCGATACATGTCTCGCACACTCAACATATCGGTGAATAGGAAGGGGAGAATATTCATGGCGGATGGAAGCGATGGCTGTAATGTATAGGATGTGCTGGATACGCGGGATAGTCCCATTGGACATGAGGTATACGGCACACGTGGTATATCATTATATTGTATCGTGCGGACATCTCATATCCGTTCATTTCTCTCTTTACTGTAAGAAATGTTCCCCCTCAGTACCAACCCCCATAACTTGATCGACCAAACACCCACCTTCTCATGCGATAAACATTTAGTGTCCGTCCATTCCAATGACCGGGATGTATCCAAATGGCCCACCGCGAGCCAATTTGAAATCACCCTCCCCCGCGAAATGAGGAATGTGGAGACGGTGCGATTATCGGAGATTTCATTGCCTGCGACCCATAACGCATTTTCAGTCGCGAAACAAAATGTGCGGATGCGATTTCATATGGATGGCGTGACCAATACCATTACCATCCAGGACGGCAACTATACGCCGACACAGTTGGCTCGCGAGATTGAGAATCGCATGAATGTGATGGTGTATGGGAGTGATACACACCGGTTCCACGTGACGTACGACGATGTTGGACAGAAGATGGTGTTTGGAAACGACAGAGATATGTTTAGCCTTACATTTGATTCGATGGATGGGTTATATGAGGAAGTGAGGATTGGCGAACGGTACGCGGACTGGGGGTTGGGTGCGTGTTTGGGGTTCGATAAGGAAACGTATGAGGCGACACATATAACCACCGACCCCCATTTTTACCACTTGGAAGGTAGCACACGATGGTTCGCCGTGGATGCGGGTGGTGGTGGATATACTGTCACCGCACCATACCCAACGAATTGTCATGGCGATGATGTGGTGTACATGGAAGTGGAACGACTCAACAGTATGGATGAGTTGGTACCGTATTCCGACACCTCTATCAACACGGGGTATTCGGTTCGCCACAATCAGCATGCGATGGTGACACATGTGGCGGGCAGACCCAACTCATGTTTCGCAAAGATTCCTGTGAATGACAACACAAACGATTCAAAGAACAGGAACCTATCCAATATCACCCAATACAATCCTCCAATAGAGAGAATAGAACGAATGAAATTCCGGTTCCGGGATCACGTCGGAGAATTGATTGATTTCGGGAATCGATCGGTACATTTCTCTCTTGAATTCCATTGTATAAGGAATGAGATGCGTAGGGGGGATTCGGTGAGGAAGCCCAGTGTGTGGTGATCCCAATTGCGCTTGGGGTCGCCTCACCAATTGCGCTTGGAGTCGCGTGGTTGCCCACTGGGCCCCCTGGAACCAAGGAACGCTGGAAATTCGATTGTACCGTGAGATGGCCCATTTACGCGGCGGTCAAATTCATGAAGAGTGTGTGATGGATACGCCGTGAACCAAACTATATATTGTGCTGTAATTGTATACAATGTTCAATCGCATAACCGACCAACACGTATTATTACCGATTGTAAAATGGCTGGGGGTATGGAACAAAGTGATGGCATTCACACCCAATACAATCACGTTGTTCAATGGGTTCATCATCACACCACTGTTAATACTCAGTATCATTCATAAAAATGTACCAACATCATTTCTGTGTGCATACGTGCGGTGCGTTCTGGATGGATTGGATGGATACTGGGCACGGAAAACGGATTCGGTGACACATTTGGGGGAGATATACGACCATTCGTTTGATAATATTCTTATATTCACCGCAATATTCATGATACTATCAAAAACAGTACCTGGTAAATACCGCCCATTATATTTCTACATGGGAATGGTGAGTATTACGTACATTTCATTCACACCAAACACACCAGTGAGTGATATAGTGTACCGGCTTATAGGAAACGGTGGTGGATATGACGGATTTTGCACAGTGATAAACTGTATTGGGGCGATTCTATTGGCAACCATCTGATGTGTACCGATCCACATCACCAGGTAGTGAGTAATTTCGCCACGTACACATTCGCCTTCAACACCTCCTCCTGGGGAAGCACACAGAACCAATTGTATTTAGTGCGTCCAAGCAACGCCAACTCGTCTATCCAAACCCCATACGATGTATCATGTGTTTGGATAAACGCCTCCCCCATCAACATATCAATCGTGATCACATCCCCATTCGCATCCCTGGTACCAATAGCCTGTCCTGGAATGAAGCCAATCGTTCCATTTCCAATCATCTCCCCATAATATGTGGCGAGGGTTCCTTTGAAATCCGATTGGGCCGTGACATCCCCGGAAACCATGTACGATAGATAAGTGATAACTTGTTCCAGCACGGGAGTGTTGCGTCGGCCGCCCATGAACTGGTGCGAGAATTCATGGGTATTTCCCGCCCCATTCACAGATTTTGCGGGGATTTCCGTCACGTACATATCGTGAGATGTATCGCTGGCCATGGATTCGTGGAGTGATAACAAATTCTTTGTACATACAAAGGTGGACGGCACAAACATACCCCCGTACTTATACAACAGTTTCATGAACCCAATTTGTCTGAGACGCGATTTGATGGGTTCTGGTGTTCCATCCAACTCCACTTCCCATTCGGGTAAGAGTCGGGCGAAGGAACGATCATCCACGAGACATATTTTGAACGAATCGCGACAATTGTCTACTATGGATTGGATGGTGAGATTAATGTAAGGTTGGTTGGACCCATGGGTGTTGCGCGACCCAAATGTCTTCCACGCCCGATCATTTATATCCGTCAGTGTATGAATCCACAGAATGGGTTTAGTGGACCCATCCAACCCCGCGGACCCGTCATTCAGTAAATATTGGTGTATCAATTTCCGCTCAATCTCCTCATCATCTTCTTCAATCCGGTGCTTGAATTTGGAGTACATGTACCCGAAACACATCATCAGGACAATGTAAGCAATGTAATTAACCCAATCCATTGTGATTGATTACATTTAGTGGATATAAAATGTGCAATCAATGCAATCAATTCAGTCGCAGGACATTCGCATCCCAGGCGCTCTTGATTCGGGTACTTCTCTCCGCATCTTTCGTCAATTGGTAGAAGCGGGCGGTATCATCCGTCGCTTCCGCCCGTCGTGAATCGCTCAACATTCGTTCGGCCACTGCCTTTTCGGGAATCGCTCCCACATCAGTTCGCTCGCGCACCAAACTATCCACTGTAGTGTGATGGGTTCGTCGCGACATAACCGTATCCTCGCACACGGCGAACACTGTATTGGAGTACGCGTGTTTCACGTCGTCGTACATGATACCGCCCACCACTCCTCTGTGATTAGACACCCCGACCACCCCCAACTCCTCAAATGCGCCGCTACCGTGACTCATCATCGCCTCTGGGTGTGATGTGGTGGTGATTTGCGACCCGCGTTTATTCTTTCGTATGATATCACTCATTTCAGTGAATGATTTTCCTTCATGGGACATGTCGATCCCATCATCCGATTTCATCCAATCTCCGTATCCAGTGGTTGTACCCGCCCCACCAGTGCCCACACTCTCGTCGTACATATCATTGAACCATCGTGCGAATCCCTTACCCGTTGGGTGTTTGAAAGGGGCTTTGGTAGTGTTCCCCCCAGCACCACCAGCACCACCAGCACCACCAGCACCATCCCCGCGCTCCGCCACCACCGTCTCATGGGTCTTTTCCTCGCGAACCCGATGTTTGTATATATCGGCCAATACCTGGAACGCTTTCTTGAAAAAAATGAAATATTTCGTATCCAACCCCGATTTGTCGGGATGCGTTCGGGCGACAATTTGTTTGGCGCGCTTCAAGTCCTCAATGGAGTACAACGTGGGGACACTGAAGAGATTGGTGATATCATTGTACTCGTAGTTTTCCAAATTTAGATCAAGGTCGGTGAAGGACATGTGTGGGTGTGTGCGGTACAGTATATTTGTTTCATACTAAAAATTAACAAATATACCAAAATTCATCACGTAGAACTTATTCGACTCCGTCGTCTTGTCTTCCGATTTCTTACAGATCTTCGGCGATTACGTCGTCCAGTGCGTCGTCCAGTGCTTCGCATCAATCTTTTCCTCCTCGTCTTTCGGGTTTTTCCCCCATCTTGTGGTGGGGGAGGTTGTCTTCTGGCTCGTTTCCTGCTCGACAATCTACGCCCTCTGTTAATCTCTCTGAGTTTTCTGGGTGTCTCTCCCTCGGTACCGGAACATGTGAGGTCAATAATAATCAAATCGGCGATATGTGGACGTGTTTCTCGTATATGATATAACAGTTTTTCCAAATACACAGTTTGCATATCTGTTGTGGTAACCCTGGTAGTTCTGCTGAGCATTTCTTGAATCAGATCGGTACTCCCATATTCATTTAATAATGTCGCAACATCAAAATACGGCGACGTTCCCGTGTTCCTTTGACTCGGAAATACATCATATGTTTTATCCTGGAATAATTCCCCTTTCATAGCCGTCAAGATTTCGTAGGGTTTGTTGGTCTGCCATTCATATTTCCGAAGTGCTTCGGCATCGTCCGCGGCATCGGCCGCGTCCTCGGCCGCGTCTCTTGGCACATTATCCTTCACCCGGGGATCAATCTGTATCAAGTTACTTTGAATCAACCCACTTCCAGATTCCAATTCCTTAATTTCATCATTCTTTATAAGTTCTATGACATTTTCTGCCATGTTCGTAGCCGTCTGGTCATTTAAAAAATTACAGGTTCCGTAATTCACCGCATTGATCTTTTTCATATTGAAAGGAGCCTTGAATTTGTACTCTCCAAATTTCCCTTCACATCGTCCATGCGTTGAAATAAATAAAACATGGGGTTGGGATTGTGGGGATCCCATCACCTCTTCATTTGTTTCATACCTTTGCGGAGCCGATAATTTTGCACCCATATATCATATCTTCACATAATTACTCTACCGATCGGTGCTCACACGTACGCCTCAAAGAATGCCCTGATTTTCACCGGGTCCGTCCCAACCACACTCCGCGTAGGGATATATGCGGTAAATCGCGTAACACTGGGTCGCGGAAACGAATAGCAGAATATGGTGGGGATTCCGCCGATCACTCGTTTGGATTTCAATAAACTATAAATATCGTGCGATTGGTCGATATTTACATCCACATAACATACATTGGGTGCGAGCGCGGGAATGTACTGGGCAACCAAGGGTGTGATCTTTTTGCACGGCCCACACCATTCAGCGGTGAATCGGACAATCACATGCTCGCATCCGGGAAAGAGTCGGGGTGCATCTGTGATGAGTTGTATGAACTGGGATCGGTTGGTTATGGGGTCGTTGATCAGGGGCATTGTTTGATATCGTATACACACAATATCAACCATCGCATTTATATAGTTTACTAATTTATACACGCGTTGAATACATCACCGATAACGGTTGTTATTATGGAAGTGTCCAGTGTTTTTTTGAATTTAGCAACTGTTTCGGGTCCATATACATCGGGGTTTGGAATCTTAAATATAAATCCTTCTTTCAATCGTCCTTGTGATTTTAATTCATGGTACATTTGAATATACCCTTCATTTTCTAGAATCTTAATTTGGGTTAAATCTGTATACAATATACCCTGGTAAAACGATTGTATATATGGCATATCAGCAAGTCGTTCAGCGAAAAGACCTGCGTGATATATATCTTCGGATGGGTCGAAATCACTTGATGTCGTTACCACGGTGTTTGTGGTGCCTTTATAAATAACATCAATTAATGATTGAATACTGTTCCCGGGAGTATGAATTGAAATAGAAAGTATTGTCTCTATACTAAATATATCTCCAATAGTTGGAATCGGATATGATTTTCGCACATAATATGGGTTTATTTGAATAATATCCACGTTTTCATTGATTTTATATTTATCCCATAAGGTGGATACGGGGATATTGGAACCAAACCCCGCATCCGCGGTAAGTTTATTATTTGTTATAATAAATGGCATCGTACAACGCAACAATCGGATGAATAACCAATTCGGAATTCTATCCCCATTTTCAAAATTAACCACATCACGGTGATCAGTGCTTATGATGGATTTCTGTACATCAATGTAATTATATTCGAATATGGGTCCTCTACCAAACTCCCCCTCTTCAATGGACCGCCACCATGCGGGCATTTGTTCCCCTAAATATATGGATACTTTTGACATATCCCCCATGTTCGCAATTAGATTCGAAAATATATTAGATTTCACTGCTGCGTAAACACCTCTTTCCCGAACATATTTGTTGAACCAATCATCTTCCAAATCATATTTGTACAAAAAACATAATTCTAAAAACACCGAAAGGATTGCGCCACCCGAAACACTTGTGATCACATCGTACGAATCAACATTCAACATATCATTTTGGTGTAAACATCCACATCCACCCATTGCAAAGTAGGCCTGGACGGCCCCTCCTCCAGTAAGAACCAACGCGTTTGAAATATCTATTCGGGGATCTTTTACGAAAAGTGAATCAACGTCTTGTGATAAAACATTTGCCATTTTAATATACATGGATATTATATTATATCCGTGATATTTTTCACAATAGGTTGGTTCAATTTCTCCGCCGCTTCATGGTGATACACCTGAAATTACCATCCCTGGATTGATTGGGTCCACACCGTTTCACGCATCTGTTCGTGGTAGGATTCCACTCTTTTCCCAAGGGACATTCAGATGTATTCTTTCGGGTGATACACCGGAAATTCGTATCTCTGGTTTGGTTGGGCCCACACTGCTTCACGCACCGATTTGTCACGGGATTCACTATTTTGGAGGGGGGGCATTGTTTTCCTCCAGCGGATTTGCGCGTGATTGATTTCGACGGAGAGTATGACATTGAGTCTCTCATAGATTTGCGCGTGATGGATTTAGACTTATTTTTCGCATACGATTTGGACGCTGACTTATACGCAGATATGGTTTCTGTAGTTGGCGATGGAGTGGTTTCATTCACAAGTTTATATTTGCGAAGCAATGCATCGTATTCCACGTGTAATTGGTGGATACTGTTGGGTCGGAACCGCATATCCTCGGCATAGAATGGTGCGACGACATCCTTCATATCTTCGTAAAATGTCGCTGTATCTATTTGGCGTTTAAACTCGGGTATGCCACACATTGCTTTCATAATCTCGTACATGACGAGCGCCAGCGAGAAGGTATCGAATGTATCGGCAGATTTTTTTAGAA
>Ga0308005_10000734_pt1 | contig 11719 bp, 14 predicted proteins | sample Neamet67_FD_203142 | JGI IMG/M metagenome (GOLD analysis project Ga0308005, IMG submission 203142) | Marine microbial communities from water near the shore, Antarctic Ocean - #67 | ecosystem: Environmental > Aquatic > Marine > Unclassified | place: Southern Ocean | collected 2014-06-07 | reverse complement strand
GCCCTTTCCCTCATCGGAGCCAGCATCCTCTTAAGGAGACGTCGATAAGCCCCATAAATCATCAACAAACTTGGAGAGAAATCGGGAGCGATTTCTCTCACATTTTTTTCAAGAGAAAAAGTTCTTTTTTGTCGTAAGAAATCCTCTCTAAACTCGTTGAGATTCTGACATGCGACATTTAGTTTTCCTCCTACCTCTCCCACTGGTGCAGCCAACCCCCTTTCTCCCCCATGTATTCCGCCAAACCCCGGTTTCCGCGACCTTCCCGCCAAAAGCAAATTCCTAGCAGTTGGAGGTTTTCATCTACTAAAACTTGATAATGAAAAGCTCAAATGGACTGCAAATAAAATGAAAGAAGCTGGGGTTAAATATTTTGTAGGAGCTCATTGCACTGGCATAAATTCTACTTACGAAATAAGAAAATTTATGGGACTATTATCTAAAAACTCTTTAGTTGGTTCAGTTGGAACGTATATTAACAAAGACGGTATTGTTCCAGGATATATGGAGTAGTTATTTCATTTCCCTTAGTAGTAAATAAACAATTATTAAATCATACATTAAAAGACATAGAATGAAACTAACGCTTAAATTTGTATTAATAGGCTTACTGATTCTCTCTTTTAGTAATTGCGAACAAAAAGAGACATCATTAAATTCTGAAGTAAAGCAGTACGCTAAATTCATTTCAGATATGAAATCAAAAGGATTTGCTACTGGCAATATTTTGGTTTATGAAAACGGAGAAATCGTTTTTCAAAGTTCAGATGGTTTGAGGTCTATTAACCCAATAGATTCTTTAACCTTAAACTCTCAATTTCGTTTAGCATCAGTAAGTAAGCAATTCACAGGTGTAGCTATAATGAAGCTTAAACAATCGGGGAATTTAGACTATGACCAAAAAGTCAATACGATATTAACGGATTTTCCACACGATAACATTACAATAAAACATTTACTACACCATACCTCTGGACTTGCCGATTATATAGAAATAATAAAAGAAAATTTTGTGCCTCAAGATTTAACTAAACGATATATCCTGGGTAATAACGAAATCTTAGACATTTTTTACGATACTAATCCAAAACTTAATTTTCAACCTGGAGAAGAATGGGAATATAGCAATACAGGGTATATGGTTTTAGCCTCAATCGTAGAAAAAGTTTCAAAGCAACACTTTCGAGATTTTTTAAAGGAGAATATTTTTGAACCTTTTGGAATGAGTAACACAACACTCTTCAATTATCAAGAAGGTAATGACCCTAATATGCTTAACCGTGTATTTGGTTATCAAAAAGCACTAAATCAAAAAGACTATAAGCTAAATGACTATCATATCGTTAATGATGTTAGAGGAGACGGAGGAATATACTCTACATTAAATGACTTGTACAAATGGAATATGGCACTTGTAAATTATAAAGTTCTTCCAAAAGAATATTTAGATGAAGCTTGGTCTTGTGGAACACTCAATAATGGTGAAAAGACAAGATATGGCTTTGGATGGTCTCTTGAAGACAAAACAAAACCTAAAACTGTTTTTCATTCTGGTGGATGGGTTGGATTTTCAACTTATTTATTTAATGAAATTGAGACTAAAAGTGGCTATATTGTTCTTACCAATAACAGTACGCGTGTTATATCTGATATTAAAAACGCCATTGATAGTATAAGAGCAGATGTTCCGTAAATTAGAGAAATGAAAAAGGATAAGAGGAAAAGATGTGGTTGTGGAAACACAACAACCCCCTTTCTCCCCCATGTATTCCGCCAAACCCGGGTTTCCGCGACCTTCCCGCCAAAAGCAAATTCCTAGCAGTCGCAAGGATGATCTGAGACCCTTTCGGAAAAAAGGCGGTCGCCCTGGCAATCAATTCAAGTCCGACCGGACTCACCAACCCCCTTTCTCCCCCATCCGCTCCGGTCCAAGGGCGGCTTCAAGACCCTCCCGCCAAAAGAAAATTCCTAGCAGTCCCCGTCCACTTTGGGGCGAAAAAGTTGGACGGGGTAAAAACCGAGGAAAATCGAAAGGAACGAAGGAAACAAATTTACCCCGTCCATTACCCCGTCCACTTTTCGGTGCATTTTAGGGGTATTCCCCTTCATTTCGGTGCATTTCGCGCCCTTCCCCCCTGAAAAGGCGAAAGCCCTAAGTCACTGAGACTTAGGGCTTTCATTGGTTACGGGAGTAGGATTTGAACCTACGACCTTCAGGTTATGAGCCTGACGAGCTACCTGGCTGCTCCATCCCGCGATTTTGTAACCACCCCTTTCGAGGCGGGCGGAAGCTAGGACGGTTTCTCTGGCCGGACAAGGTTTATTTTGCTGAATTTCTGCAACGATGATCTCCAACCGCGCCGCACCTCGACCACTTCCCCTCTCCATTTGGCTGGGGCAGGCCGCCGCGCATCGCGCCACGATCGGGGAAATCACCGTGCCCATGCGGGCCCGCAAATCGCGACGCCAAAAACACCCCGTCTACGATTTCCTCCACACCTACTATTCCTATTCCCTGGGCCGCCTTGAAAAATGGCACCCCGGGGTAGGAGTGATCCTGGAAGATGCCCCTGCCCTTGAGTTCCCTGAAAGATACTACCTCCGTGAAAACGGATTCGTATGGATCGATCCCGGAAAACTAACTGACAAGGGCCGGCAACGACTTGCGCGGATTTATCAACTCCTCATGCTGACCCAGTCCCGCCCCCCCAACCTTACCTGTCATGGCCTCCACGAATGGGCAATGGTCTATTCTGGGTCAGATATCAGGCACCGCGAAAGCGCTCCCCTTCGCCTCCCGCAAGAGGAGATCGACTCAATCGTCAACTCCCGGCCCATTTGTTGTTCCCATTTCGATGCCTTTCGCTTTTTCGCTCCAGATGCCGCGCCCTTGAACCGCATGAAACCCACTCTCCTTGGGCGCGAGGAAAACGAACAACCGGGCTGTATCCACACAAATATGGACCTCTACAAGTGGGCCTACAAGAGTGCGCCCTGGATCTCATCCGACCTCCTGCGTGAGACGCTCTTCTTCGCCATCGAAGCCCGCGAGATCGACATGCGTGCTTCACCCTACGATCTCTCCGGCTTCGGCTACGACGCCATTCCCATCGAAACGTCGGAAGGAAGACGCGAGTATGAACGCGTTCAATTGGCTCTCTATCAAAAGGGGCTCCTCTTAAGGGACGATCTCATCAAGGCTCTCGAAAAAACCTTCCAAGCTTGAATTTAGGAACAAGTTTCGTAGTATGGTCTCTAAGGCAAATATCCCAAATGCCCTCAACCCAAATAAGACGATGAAAAAATTGACCAAATTTGCTGCCAGTATCCTCCTTGGCTTCGGCCTCGTGAGCTGCAATGACGATAGCGCCAAAGAAGGCGATGACAAAAACAAGGAAACCCTCGCCCAAACCGAACAAGGTGGCGGTGAAACAACCGAAACCGTATCCATCAAAGTCACTGGCATGACATGACCAAATGGTTGTGTCAAAAGCGTGCAGTCTGCACTTGCTAATATTGATGGAGTCTCCGGCCTCAAAGTTTCCCTTGGAAAAGTGGAATACTCCGGCGCCGCCAAAGCCCAGGATGTGATCGCTGCTCTTGAGAGCAAAACGAAGTTTAAGGCCGAGGCTGAATAACCAAAGCGCACCAACCTTCTCCAGAAGCTGCCCTTCGCGAACCGCGATTGGCGGCTTCTTTTATGTTTAAGGTTTCAAATTAGGCAATTTCTGTTTTCTCTCGCGCAATGATTCCAAATGTCCTCGCCGAAAGATACGCTGCCGCTCAAATCCGCGACATCTGGTCTCCCCATGGCCGCATCGTTCTTGAGCGTGATTTTTGGATTGCCGTCATGAAGGCTCAGCAAACCCTCGGCCTCGATATTCCCGACGACGCCATCGCGGCTTACGAGTCAGTGAAAGATCAGGTCAATCTTGCGGCGATCGACGAACGAGAGCGCATCACCCGCCACGATGTCAAAGCCCGTATTGAAGAATTTAATGACTTGGCCGGACATGAGCATATTCACAAAGGCATGACCTCGCGCGACCTGACCGAAAACGTGGAACAACTTCAGGTCTATCGATCCCTCGAAGTGATTCGAAATAAGACCGTCACCGTCCTCGCTCGCCTTTCCTCGCGCGCCACCCAATGGAGCGATCTGATGATCACCGCACGCACCCACAACGTCGCGGCCCAGCCCACCACATTCGGCAAACGTATTTCCATGTTTGGCGAGGAAATCCTCAGCGCCTTCCACAACCTCAATTCCATTCTTAATACCTACCCCGTCCGAGGATTGAAGGGAGCTGTCGGCACCCAGATGGATCAGGTTTCTCTTTTCAATGGCGACACCGAGAAAGTGGCGGCTTTGGATGAGCAAGTCCGCGAACACCTCGGCCTTCCCCGGGCTTGGACCAATGTTGGTCAGGTCTATCCTCGCTCCCTCGACTTCCGTGTCGTCAGCGCCCTCGTCGATCTCGCCTCCGGGCCTTCCTCCCTCGCAAAGACCCTAAGACTCATGGCCGGTCACGAGACCGCTTCCGAAGGATTCGCCAAGGGTCAGACCGGCTCCTCCGCAATGCCTCACAAAATGAACTCCCGCTCCTGTGAACGGGTCAACGGCTTCCATGCCATCCTCAAAGGTCACCTCACCATGGCATCGAACCTCGCAGGCGACCAATGGAATGAGGGTGACGTCTCCTGCTCGGTTGTCCGCCGGGTGATGCTGCCAGATGCCTTCTATGCCATCGATGGACTTTACGAAACCTTCCTCACCATCCTAGGCCAAATGGATGCCTATCCCGCCGTCATCGAAAAGGAAAACGCCCATTACCTCCCCTTCCTCCTTACCACAACCATCATGATGGAAGCCGTTAAGGCAGGCGTTGGCCGCGAAACCGCCCACGAAGCTATCAAGGAACATGCTCTTGCCACGGTTCACGACCTCCGGAATGGATCAGCCACCGAAAACAATCTACTCCAGCGCCTTGCCGAGGACGAGCGACTCCCTCTAAACACCACCGCCCTGGCAGCTCTCCTAGAACAAGGCCGGAACAACGTTGGTCAGGCAAAAGTTCAAGTCGAGCATTTTGAACAAGCCATCGAACGACTCAAAGAGGCTCACCCGGGAGCTGCCGGCTACACCCCGGGATCGATTCTTTAAATCACCTTTAAAAACGTGTGACTTACTGAATCCAAAACGCATTGTGCTAATTAGGGCGGTTCATCGAACTCCCCGATAAAAAATAAGGCATTGGATCAACGCAACCGTCTCTCGCCGGAGCCATCTTGCGATCGAGCTTTATCTACTTCCTCGCTTATCTTTCATTTTTGTAACCTCGGGATTTGGCATTTACGGAATTGTTGAGCAAACGGAAGGAGTTCCTCTTTGCGCTTCATTTCCAAAAGCCGTAGCCTGAAACCATGAAACTTGCGATTGGCCTCATCATCGGGCTTATCTTTGGAGGAGCTCTCGTCATCGGGGGATACTTCTTTCTCAAATCACGTGAACTCGGCGATGACTCCGTCAAAATCATTTTCACGGAGGAAGAGATTCAAAACAAGATCGGCGAGAACTTCCCAAAAACAGAGCACATCCTCAACTACTTCCCGATTGTGATCCAAGAGCCCAAAGTCAAATTCCTTGGTGATTCCAATCGTGTCCAGCTCTCGGCTCAAGCCTCCGTCACCATCCCCTTTCTCAGAAGCGAAAATGTTGAAGGGGTTTTTACCGCATCAGTCCGCTACGAAAACAAAGATAAAACCCTCCGCATCTCCGATCTCACCGTGGAGAGTCTCAGCACCGAATCTCTCCCCGAACAATATGAGGCGGCGGTCCGGCTGGTCCTCACTGTCTCCGCACGAAAATACCTCGACGACTCTATCGTGCACACCTTGAAACCAAAAGATTACAAGGGGAAGCTTGCCGAGATGTTTGTGCAGAAAATTCACGTAGAAAAAGAGCGCCTAGAGGTCATTCTTGGTCTTTGATTCCTCGGTCCAATCCGACACGGAGTTGACACGGGCCTTGCCCTCGCTTAGTTCCGCATCGTCATGGCACAAGAAACCACTCTCATTCTCTTTAAGCCCGATGCGATCAAACAAGACCTCGTCGGCACCGTCCTCGCCCGCTACCAGGCCGAGGGATTCAAAATCCGTGGCATCAAGATGATGTCTCTTTCGGACGAGATTCTCACCGAGCACTACTCCCACATCGCCGAGATGCCTTTCTTCCCCTCTGTCCGCGGTTTCATGCAAGAGACTCCGGTCGTGGCTCTCGCCCTCAGCGGAGACAACGTCATCTCCCGTGTCCGTGACCTGCTCGGGCCAACAGACTCCAAAGAAGCTGCCGCCGGCACGATCCGCGGCGACTTTGGCGAAAAAGCCGAAGACTCCAAAATGCGCAACATCTGCCACGCTTCCGACAGCCCTGAAGCCGCCGAAGCCGAGATCACGCGCTTCTTCAACGAAGGCGAAATCTGCAACCTTTAGGTTGAAGGTCACCGCCGCTTTTCATTCTTAAGGCCGCCCATTGATGGGCGGCTTTTTTATTGAAGATCAGCCAAATGACTAGAACCCACGCCAGCGAGCAACCAACTGAGGCGACATCCCATATTCCTTCATTTCTGCTGAAACTCAAATCCCGCCATACATTGCGACCTCCTGTATGTGACGTAATTAACAATTGCAGCCCCTCGGAAACCAATGGGCTTCCACTAAGGACGAAATGAAAACGTCAAATCTGCCGTGTCGGCAATCTCGCTGACCGGCATGCGGCGAGAAGGTGATTTACCATCCCAGCTTTCCAGGAAGATAATCTCCTTCCGTTCATCATTGTAACCGATGATGACGGAGGCATGGAGCGGCGAACGCTTCTTCATTGAAGGAAGAGCTTCTTCATCAGGACGCTCGTATCCCGCATTGCCACCACGCGCAAAGTCACGAGAAACCTCAGTATGGAGTCGATCCCGGGCCTGATCCCAGCGGCGCCAGACGATCACGGGCATTCCGGCCCGGAGAGAGCGGCGAACAGTTTCATGATCGTAGTTGCTGGTGCGGTTGAGGTTGAATTTGGCCTCCTTGGCAACGGAACTGTAGAGCCCCAGCATGTCGGAACCAGCGGCCGATCCGGTGTTCTGAAATTTCCCCGCTACGGCGAGCCAGTCTTCGTCGAGATGAAGTCCAAGGTAGCGGGCCACCATGACAAGAGTATTGAGCCCGCAATATGGCCGGTAACCTTGCGGGACAACCTCCACTCCTTTTAGGACAAGGTCACCACGTTCGGTCCGGGTCACTTTTTCAGAGAGCGCCCTCAGCCGCTCGCTCGAACCAAGTTTTTCCTCCGAGGCATCAAGCCACGAATTCACTTCGGTTTCTTTTCTTCGGATGCTCAGCCGCAGGAGGCGGTCGGGAGCATCAAGAAGCTGGATGACCAAACCGGAATCCTTGTGCTGGTATGCGTTCAATTCAGCACGGAGATCGCGGGTGCGACCACGCTTGGCACGACGAGGGCGCTTGTCGATCCCTTCGAGACGAGACACCAGAGCCTCTGAAGTTTCCCGGTAGAATTTGGAAAAATCGGCCTTCTTCTTATCGATTCGTTGCTGGACGTGAGCGATTGCCTCCTTACGATCCATTCCCTCTGGAAGTCTTCTATCCAGATATCCGAAGAAGGATCCCGCATCCGCAAAAGTGATCTGAAGTTCCTCCAGATTTGCATCACGGTGAAGTGCCCGAACAAGTAGGGCATCTACTCCGAAAACCTTTGGGCGCGCCATCAGATAGGAAGAGCTGGCACTGGCCACTCCCGCATCGGCCTGCCATTCACCTGGAAGAGGCAGAGAACCCTCCCACGTGCCCGAGGCGAGGATGACATCTGTCACATCCTGCCCATTGAGAAAACTGTCGTGTTGGGCGAGCGCTCCGAGGACTGAATTGGGAAGGGCCTGTAATTGGGACGCGATGAGGAAAAAGAAAAGAGCCACCTTCATAAGTGTCTAACAAACACCCCTGAAAATGGCTCGGCAACGTCTTTTTCAGACGAATTTGGAATGTGGACTATTTATTCTTGTCGGCGTCCTTTTCCTCTTCACCAGTTTTGGCGGGCGCGTCACGATTGATTCGCTCCAACATGACGGCGGTCAAATCCTTGGCATCCTTGGCGTAGGAAAGAATTGGAACGTTGGCTCCGCTTGCTCCGGAACGGTCGAAAATAAAGTCGTAGCCTTGGGCTTCCGCCACTTCCTGAACCATTTTAATCAGCTCAAGGCGCATACCGCTAAACTCAACGTTAGCCTTCTCGGAAAGAGCGGAATTTTTGCGCTGGATCCAGGAAATTCGTTCGTTTTGAAGGGCCTGGGCTTCTTCTTGCTTTCCGGTAGCCTCACGGAAGAGCTCTCCCTTTTTTTCGCGGGTGAGCGCTGGATCTTCCGCCTGTTTCTGAAGCTTGCGGGATTCCTCGGCAATCTCCTTGACCGCTTCCGCCCTGGCCACGTTTTGTTTTTGCATCTCTTCCCGGTATCCCTTTAAGGACTCAGCGGTTTGCTCAAATTTGTGGTAGTCGCGGAGCAGTTTCTGCATGTCGACTGTTCCTATTTTAGCATCCTTGTCCTGGGCGGAAAGAGGGGCGGAAAGAAAGGCTCCGAAAAGGAGAGCCGTAAAGAATTTGAATATTTTCATAGTCGTGATTGAGATTAATGGCTTTTAAAAAAGGGGTGTTACTCTGGGGGGGCAACCTTGGGCGCTTCCTCCACCTTCGGTGCATCTTTGTTCAACTTTGCCAAGACAGCGCCGGTGAGGTCGATCTTATTTCGCACATAGATGAGGAAAGGCACCTGGGAAGTGGTGAGTCCGGAGTTGTCGAAGACATAGTCAACATTCTCGGTGGCGGTGGCGGCATGGGCATTCACGGCTTCGAGCACATCCGCGCGGATCTGATCCATGAGACCTCCCATCTTTTGATTGAGAGCACGACCCCGGCGCCGTAAGAACTCATCACGTTCCCGCTCCAAGGCAGCAAGCGTTGCCTTGCGGTCCGCTGCTGTCGCGGAGATGGACTTCTTCTTACCCGACGAGAGCGAAGGATCATTGAATTCATTGAAAAGCTTACGAAGCTCTTCTTGCATGGCCTGAATGGCAGAGAGCCGCTCGTCGTCATCCTTCTTGATATCGATCTTCTCGACTTGGTCTTCGTTCTCGGCCGCTTTGGTTTTGTGGTAGTTATTGAGAAGGGTCGTCATGTTGACGGTGGCAACCTTGAGCTCTTCGGCCGAGGCTGCGATGATCAAACCGAAAGAGCACAAAAGAAGAGCGCTTGTTCGACTGCCGCGTTTAAGAAGGGAGATTTTCATAATCAATGGCTTGTAATCGGAGGTGATTTCGTTGGGGGAAACATCTCATTCTCCGGAGCGTTCCTCCAGCTTCTTTTTTAGTTCCTGGAGTTCTTCACGGAGTTTCGGAAGACGGGCCAGGGCTGCCATTTTTCTTTGCTCGATGGCCATGGGGCGGGCTGGAAATCCCATATAAACGCCGGGCTTGGTGACATTTTTCAGAAGTCCACTTTTTGCTGCGACCACCGTCTGATCAGCGACTTCAAGGTGCCCGCCCACTCCGGACTGGGCTGCAATGGTCACATAATTACCCAGCGAAGCACTCCCGGCTACTCCGGACTGGGCCACCAAGAGGCAATGCTTACCGGTTTGGACATTGTGAGCCACTTGAACCAAATTATCGATCTTGGTCCCCTCTCCAATGATTGTTTTACCAAAGCGGGCCCGATCGACACAACTATTGGCGCCAACTTCGACATCATCCTGAATCTCCACGATTCCAATCTGAGGGACTTTTTGATGACGGCCGTCTACGAGATCAAACCCGTATCCATCCGAGCCAATGACACAGCCGGGCTGAAGAATCACGCGATTCCCGAGGGTACATCTCTCGCGCACAACGGAGCCCGGGTGAAGGTGGCAATCTTCGCCAATCTTAACATCACGTCCAATGAGACAGCCGGAACCAATGACCGTTCCGACACCAATCTGTGCTCCAGCTTCAATCACCGCCCCCGGTGAAACCTGAACAAAATGGGGGTCCAAGGTTGCCCCTTCCTCGACATGGGCACCAAGGGAAACCCCGGGGGCAAAGGAATTGATTTCCGCCTGAAAAAACTCAATCAGCTTGGAAAAAGAGGCTGAGGGGTTTGCCACCGGGATCAGCCGACAGTCACCGGGTGCCGTAAATTCTCCGACCGGAACCAAAACTGCACCGGCCTTTGTCTCCGCCAATTGTGGCTGATAACGAGTGTTGCCCAGAAAACTAACCTCATCCGGCCCGGCCTCATTGAGGGACCCGATTCCGGTGTAGACGTCCTCCCAGTCCTCGGTCGGCGCGATACCGATGAGGGTGTGGAGTTGTTGCCAGCCGAGCGACACCCAAAAAATGCAGTTGGGGCTAATCGGGCGCCTATTCGGCGTCCTTGTTGATCTCTTCGAGAAGAGAATCGGACAGGTCCGTGGTGTCACGAGCGTGCAGCACGAAGGGAATCCCTTGATTACTGTTTCCGGAAGTATCGAAGATGAAATCGTAGTTTCCTTCCTTGGCCCGCTCGCTAACGGTGCGCTGGATCTTCACAAGGATCCCCCGCATCTGTTTGCGCATCTTTTCGCTAAGAGCACGATTACGACGCTCAAGAAATTCGGTGCGTTCACGCTCTTTGGACTTTCCATCCTGTGACAATTCACGGGACTCATCGCCAAGTGCACGGCGCTGTTTTTCCCCGAGTTTCTCGTCTATAAGCTGTTCCCGGATTCTTTGAAGCTTGGCGTCGATCTCCCGGATACTGGCGAGCCGGTTGTTGTTGTCCTTTTGAATGCGGGCTCGCTCGATATTAATATCACGTTGCACCGTGGTCGTCTGGTGATACTCATTGAAGAGACGCTCCATGCTCACGGTGGCAATCTTGAGACGGTTCTGGCCATGGGCTATGGAGGAGAGCAGGACAAGGCCGGCAAGGAAGGAAAGTATAGGCAGCTTCATGATATTCGTATTCGGTGGAGATTGGGTTTGAGTGAAGTATGGCTTTAGAAGAATAATCGTCAATGACAGGCTGAACCTGTTATTTTCCTCCATTGTTCTGGGCAAGAACGATTCCCGACAGACCAAAATGGACAGCAAGAAGCAAAAGAAGGAAGCAGAAATGATTTTTCATGGTTCTTTGCGTAGAACTCATCGACACTGACTTAGATGATCACACGTATCCCAGACGTCAACTCTGTAAGGGCCTCGTTGCAAGAATTTTCCCGCCCACTTGCCCTCGTTCCAACGATGGGAGCCCTTCATGAAGGTCATCTCGCCCTCATTCGAGAAGCCCGGAAACAAGTCGGGAGCAAGGGAACGGTTGTCGTTTCGATCTTCGTCAACCCCATCCAATTCGACCGCGCCAGCGATCTCAGCAGCTATCTGCAACCGCTGGAAGAGGACCTCGCTCGATGCGAGGCTGAAGGTGTCGAAATCGCCTTTATCCCTGACAAAAGCGAGCTTTACCACGACGACCGCTCGATTCTCGTGACCGAATCCCTCCTGACCAAGCATCTTTGCGGAGCAACTCGCCCCAGCCATTTTGACGGAGTCCTGACCATCGTTCTAAAACTCTTCAACATCTTCCAGCCTGAGGTTGCGATCTTCGGAAACAAGGACTTCCAACAGCTCGCGATTATCAGGC
>Ga0308005_10000733_pt1 | contig 11723 bp, 9 predicted proteins | sample Neamet67_FD_203142 | JGI IMG/M metagenome (GOLD analysis project Ga0308005, IMG submission 203142) | Marine microbial communities from water near the shore, Antarctic Ocean - #67 | ecosystem: Environmental > Aquatic > Marine > Unclassified | place: Southern Ocean | collected 2014-06-07 | reverse complement strand
GGTGTTTGAAGTGGAGAATTAACGGCAGAGTCACAGAGATCCGCAGAGACTAGAGGGAGCACGCCAAGACCACTCCGCATTTCAAAAGAGACGAAAGATGTTTTTAAATAGTTAGGAAATAGCGCTACGCGTTGGAATCAAGAGCCGGGTGCTTTCTCGAAATGGCAGCGTTGATCCTCAGTTGTGGTGCACCCAAGGGCATTTCACCCGCACCTCCGACCACCGTGAGCTGTCGTCCGTTGTCTGAACTCTGAAAGTCAGACAATCGACAACGTTTAAGTTCCAAAACTCCGACAACAGACCACCGACTACTCCCGCGCCACGCCTTCGTCCCGCCTTGCCCTTTCAAGAAGTCTCTCCGGTATTCGTCTCTTTTGAAACACTACTTGGTATAAGCATCGTGAAGACGAAAAAGCGCAGCGAGTGAGGCTGCGCTTTGATGGAAGATGGAAGAAATACGACGCTCTAAATTTAGGCGAGGACTTCCTGAATGGGTTTGCCTTTTTCGCCGCCCATGCGGAAGGGACGCTTGGAGGGGGACATGACGACTTCGTCGGGATTGAATCCCATGGCGGTGGCGATGGTGGCGTTGAAGTCGGCAGGGCTTGTCTTCTTGGTGATGACGTTGGAAGCCGTTTCGTCGGTTTCTCCGTAAACGGTTCCGCCTTTGATTCCGGCACCGGCGAGGGCGAAGGAGAAGGCTTTTGGGAAGTGGTTCCGGCCGGCGTCGTCATCGATCTTTGGCGTGCGGCCAAACTCGGTGGCGATGACAACCATGGTGGTATCGAGAAGGCCTTTGATTTCGAGATCGTGTAGGAGCGCAGCATAGGCACGGTCGAGGACGGGGAGCATCTCGTCGGCTTTAGTGAAGGCGTCGGAGTGCCAATCGAATCCGCCGAATCCGACTTCGACGAAGCGGACTCCATGCTCCACAAGTCGGCGAGCGAGGAGGACGCCTTTTGAGAATTTCTCGGTGCCATACAGGGCGTGGGCGGTCACGGGTTCTTTGGAGAGGTCGAACGCTTCGAGGTCTTTGGACTTCATCAGGCCGACCGCGTTATCGAACATTTCATTGTAGGCGCGGACGTTGCGCTGTCCCTTGCTGAAGCGTTCCATGAACTCGCCATCGAGCTTGGACCGTAGAGCGAGTTGGCGATTGAACTGAGCTTCGGAGATGTCCTTGCGACGTTTGGAATTTTGAAGGCCAGACTGGGCATCTCCGATGGGGAGAGGGGAGAATGAAGGCTCAAAGAATCCGGCACCAGGATGGCGATTGCCAGTCTGGACGGTGACAAAGGGAGGGAGGGTTCCGCCCATGCGATCAGGGTCGAGTTGGTTGGCCCAGGATCCCATTGAAGGGTGAGTGATCGATGCCCGCTGGGTGTAGGAAGTATGGACGTTATAATTACCCTGCGCGTGCGCCCCCTGAGTGGAGTTCATTGAGCGGATAATAGCCATTTTATCGACGTGCTTGGCAGTCTGCTCAAGATGCTGGCCGAGCATGATGCCGGAGACATTGGTGCCGATGGGCTTGAGAGGGCCCCGGATATTCGACGGGGCGTCGGGCTTGGGGTCGAAGGTATCGATGTGGGTCATGCCACCTGCCATGTAGAGGTAGATGACGTTCTTGGCCTTGCCTTTTGAGCCAGCGATGACTTCCGCAGCTTCGGCCGAATTGAACCAAGATGTGGAGGCTCCACCGAGAGTGACGCCGAAGGCGGTGCGGGCGGTGTTGGAGAGGAACTCGCGGCGGTTGAGGTCGTCGAGTTGGTTGAATGGATTCATTTTTCTAGGGCTGAAGGTTGAAAGGGACGAAACCTGGTTGAGGGTCAGAGGCTGAGAGCCTCTGCTACGGGCAGAGGTTACTGGACGAAGAGGAAGCGGTTGGAGGTGATCATGGCCCGCGCGAGGGTGGCAGTGCCGTTGATGGTCTGGACTTCGGGGAGGAAGGCTTCTTTTTCTTGAGTGGTAGGTTTTGCGGAATAGAGCGAGAGGAAGAGGAATTCGAGGCGCTCCTCGGGAGATTTGATCTTCATGACGGACTTGGAGAATTGGTTTTTCTTCGAAGTGAGGAGAGCGGTCTCGAGGCCGTTGAGGAGGCGGAGGGTCTGCGGGACGGTGGCCTTGGTGTGGCCTGCGTCAGGCGTCTCGCGATCGGATGCGCCGAACTCACGCACGAAGGTGTTGCCTCGCGCAGGAGCGGGGATTTCCGAAGCACGCATTTTGAATTGCGAGTAGGAAGCTTTGCCACGAGGGGCGCGTCGTGAAATGGCGGCACTGGCCATCTCATATGCTTCGTTGTCCATGCCGTAGCGCTTACCCTTTTTGCCGATCTTCTCGCGAAGCTCTTTTGCCTTGGCATAAAGGTGCTGCATTTTTTTGGTGTCACCAGCTTCCTTGGCTTCGCGAATCGCGGTGCGGATTTTGGCGCTATCGGCTTGGGCCTGGCGGCGTGCTACTTCTGCTCCGTCGTTGATTTCATCGATCTCGCGGATTTCTTCAGCGGAAGCGTTCATGAGGAAGGTGTAGGAATCAGCATATTCTTTCCATGCTGATTCGAGTCCGGTGTTGATGTTGTCATCAACGACACCCGAGCTGAGAGTAACGAATGAGTCACGGATTTCTTCGGCGCTCATGCGTCGGAGAATTGGCCCGGAGAAGTGGAAGGCGGCGCCCTGAATAGGATCGGTCGCGGAGACTTCACGCTGGAAGAGCTCGGTGTGGTAGAGGATGCGGAGAAACTCGGAAACGTCGTAGTCGGTCACCTTCATCGCGGTCTCGAGAGTTTCCATGAGCTCGGGATAGAGCGGCTTGGCTGAGTTGCTCCAGTTGTCGAGTTCAGGGACGACGCCGGCACCAAAGACATAGGCCCACAGGCGGTTGGCGATGACTTTGGTGAAGAAGGGGTTTTCCTTGTCGGTTACCCAGTTGGCAAAAGCTTCCTTGCGCTTCTCGGGCGGGACGTTGTCGAGCTTGTCACCAAAGATGGTGCGGGGCTTGATGGCCTCTCCGGGAACTCCGTCTTCATATTTATAGTCCTCCGGGAGCTTGAGCTGCTTGCTGGTATTCGTGGTGAGGGCGTTGCGATTGTGGTAGCGGAAGAGGCTGGCAATGTCCTTTGCTTCCTGGCGCATGCTGTTGCCCTTGTTCTTCATTTTAGCAAGGGTCTTGCGGCGCTCTCTCTGCGATATTCTACTTAGGTCGGGACGCTTTGTGGGGTCGACGCCCATGACTTCGCGGACCTTGTCGCGGGTGCCAGCGAAGCGGTAGTCGGTTCCACCCAGGAAGGAGGCCAGCTGGTAGTAATCCATCTGGGTAAAGGTGTCGAAGGGATGGTCGTGACACTGGGCACATCCGATTTGGTGACCGAGGAAAACCTGGACGGTGTTGGAAACATTATCGAGGAGCATGCCACGATCCCGGAGGTAGTAACCCGCAGCGGGGTCTTCGGCGACGTGGCCATCGGCGGACAGCATGGAGTTGACCATCTTGTCGTAAGGCATGTTCGTGTCGACAGCATTGCGGAGCCAGACGTGCCAACCGAGGCCGGAAGCTTCTTCATTGGTCTGGAGACGAAGGAGGTCGGCCCAGTAATTAAAAAGGCGCGACTTGAGGCCCGGTGAATTGGCGAGGAGTTCGGTGAGGTGGCCGCGCTTGTCAGCGTCGGTGGAGTCGAGGAAGGTTTCCGCTTCTTCGTGAGAAGGGAGGCGACCGGCGATGTTCAAATAGGAACGTCGGAGGAAGGTTGGATCGTCGACGAGGTCATTCGGAGTGACCTTTTGTTCCTGCTGGCCGAGGCCGAGGATCTCGTCGATTTCCCGGGCAGTGTTCTTCACCACCTCTAAGGAGAGAGGAGAGGCCTGGAGGGCGGGGATGAGGAGGAAAAGTGGAAGAATTTTCACGGAAGTAGGGGGGTTAGAATAGAAGGGCTACGAGTTCTTCGTCGGAAAAGAGGGAGGGGTCTTCGCTGGCAGTCACGAGAAGGGCGCTGGCGAGTTGGTCTTCAAGCTCGCTCCATTCTTCTGTGGGTGCGGGCTTGTGATCGGCAATGAGCGAAGGCGTAACGGGAGTTGGATCGGCCTTGAGAGCGACCATGAGAGCAATGGCAGCCACTGCGGTGCCCGAGATAGAGACGAGTCCGATAGGGGTGAGAATCTTCTGCCACCAAGACGATTTCCCGGTCTCCTCAAGCCGGCTACGGCGCAAGGTGTCCTGAGTGAAGCTTCCCGAGGGCTCCAAGGATGATGATTGGTCGATGAGATTCCAGACAGCGTCGCCATCAAGTTCGTCATCAAAATCAGATGGAAGGTGATTTTTCATAAGCGTATTCACATTAGGAAACCCGCTCAGAAGAGGAAAGTTTCAGAAAAAATGGGGGAAAGCCCCTATTTTCCCCGTTTGTCTCCCCAGAGGAGGACGTGGAGGCGGGGGGTGAAACGGTAGCCTTGGTCGCGGCAGAGATCGGCGAGCCAGAGAGACTTTTGTGAGGTTTCTTCAGGGCTTCGTCCTTCGGGCATGAGAAAGATGCGAGAAGCGGGGATTTCGAAGCGCTCTTGCAGGGCTTGGATTTCTTCAAGATCGCGTTCTGAGGAGAGGACGAACTTGAAGATCGCGCTAGGGAGCGAGGAGAAAAGGAGGAGGGCCTCTGGAGTCAGACGCAGGTTTTGGGGCATCCCGGAGTTCGAGAGCTTGGGTGAGACGTTGAACTGGGTTGGGATCGAAACGAAGGTGTCATCGGGAATCTGAGTGCCATTTGTTTCGACCTCGATGTGTGGGATTTTGGGAAGAAGGTGGAGCAGGTCGGTGAGTTCGCTTTGCTGCAGGAGTGGTTCACCCCCGGTAAGGACCAGCCGGTCGCAATCGAAGTCGGAAATAAGGGGGGCAATTTCGGCGGGGGAGAGCTCGAGGATTTGCTCCGATTTTGAAAACTTGATCCCGTCTTGGTGTTTCCATGGCGTCTTTTCCCAATTCCAAGTGTAGGGGGTATCGCACCACTGGCAGTGGAGATTGCAAAGGGAAAGCCGAAGGAAGACAGCGGGCGCACCGAGCGATGGTCCCTCACCTTGGAGGGTGTGGAAGAGCTCCGGGGAGCCATCGGGCATGCGGGCCAGTTTCATTCCAGAGTCTGGATTGGAGTTTCTGGATTAGAACTTAGAGTTTACAAAAGAGCGTATGTCTTCAGGAGATGTTTCAGCTGCTCGGTTTTCTCGGGAGTGAGATTGACGAGCGGGAGGCGAATTTCGTCGCCGCAATATCCCTGAAGAGCGACGGCTGATTTGATCGGGACAGGATTGGTGTCGAGTCCCATGAGGCCGGAGAGAAGAGGGTAGTAGCGCTTCTGCACTTCGCGGGCTTCGACGAACTGTCCATCGAGGCAGAGCGAGACGAGGTTGACCATCACCGCGGGAATCAAGTTCGCGGCCACGCTGACGAGGCCGACAGCTCCACAAGACATGAAGGGGAGGGTGAGAGGATCGTCGCCAGAGAGAATTTGAAAATCCTCGGGGACGGCTTGCATGAGTTGATTGACGCGCTCGACAGATCCGCCGGCTTCTTTGTTGGCGATGATGTTTTCGCAATCGTTGGCAAGGCGGGCGACGGTTTCGATGCCAATCTCGATCACCGAGCGGCCGGGAACGGAGTAGAGCATGATGGGCAGGCCGGTGTTTTCGGCGACTGCCTTGTAGTGCTGATAGAGGCCTTCCTGTGAGGGCTTATTGTAGTAAGGGCAGACTTGGAGAGAGGCATTCGCGCCCGCCTTTTCAGCAGCTTCGGTCAGATGGATTGCTTCGGAGGTAGAATTCGCACCCGATCCGGCCACGACCAGGGTGCGGCCATCGGCAAATTCGACGGCTGCCTTGATCACTTCCAGATGCTCATCGGGATTAAGAGTGGGGGATTCTCCGGTCGTGCCCACGGGGACGATTCCAGTGATGCCAGCTGTAACCTGACGATCGATGAGGGCTTTAAATGCCTCGTGATCCAGTCGGCCATCGCGGAAGGGAGTGATGAGAGCGGTAAATGTGCCTGCGAACATGGGTATTTCTTTAAGGGTAAATGGAGAATTTGTATAGCGAAGGTTACACGGAAGTGTGAATGGCAGCTATTCTAAGGCCGGATGTTTCTTCTCGCTTGAGATTGTTTAAGGGACGTGAAATGTTGGCTTATGTTGTTTCGGGCCATCTTACCCTTGTTATTCTCCGCCATTGCCTTCGGGCAGACTTATAAACCTTCGCGAGAGCGGGCCCCGATGATTCCTCGCGAGTTTCGAGGCGCTTGGTCGGCCTGTGTTTACAATATCGATTGGCCCAGTAATAAAGGGTTGAGCGCAGCGACTCAGACGGCTGAGCTACGGGCGATGCTCGATAAAATGGCGAAGCTGCGGATGAATGCACTCATTTTTCAGATCCGGCCTAATGCCGACGCGGTTTACAATTCCGGAATCGAGCCAGCAAGTCACTGGATCAGTGGCACGATGGGTCGTTCTTCGGGATATGATCCTCTGGCGTATTGCCTTCAACAGGCGCATGCACGGGGGATCGAAGTGCACGCCTGGTTCAACCCGTTTCGGGCACTTCCAAACGAAAAAATTCCGGCATCTTCAAAGCATGTGACCCGGACGCATCCCTCGGTGATTCGAAAGTTCAAAACCTACAAGTGGATGGATCCGTCCAGTAGTTTTACCCAGCAGCGAGCGATGTCGGTGATCCTTGATGTCGTGAATCGTTATGATGTCGATGGCGTTCACATTGATGATTACTTTTACCCTTATCCCGATGTCGAAAAATCGGGTGAGGCTCGTCAGATTTTTCCAGATGGGAAAACGGAATCCCAGCGCAGGGGCTATGTGAATAGCTTTGTGAAGAACATGTATTCTAATGTGAAAAAGGCGAAGCCCTGGGTGCGCGTGGGGATCAGTCCATTTGGGATTTGGAGGCCTGGAGTTCCAAAGGGGACGACGGCCTCTATCGACAGTTATAAACATATTGGTGCTGATTCGCGAAGGTGGTTGGCCAAGGGCTGGTGCGACTACTTATCCCCACAGCTTTATTGGCGGATTCAGGGGCCACAGAGTTATAGACGATTGCTCACATGGTGGAGGGCGCAAGGAAGTCGGCCCGTTTGGCCCGGGATTGCCTCTGCTAGAATTAACTCAACTGATGATCCGGGAAGGCCCGTTAGCGAGATTATTAATCAGGTGAGTTATTCTCGATCGATTGGGAGGAACTATGTGGGACACGTGTTTTGGAGTGCAAAATCGATTGTGAATAACCGTGGCGGAATCAGTAAGGCACTCGCGAAAAATATTTATCAAGAGCCTGCTCTCGTGCCTCCCATGCCTTGGGTGAGCAAGGTGGTGCCTTCCGCTCCAGCGGTGCGGGTGGCTGCAGGTGGAGGTGGTGTCACCGTTTCTTGGAGTCGGGTTCGAGGATGTGCCAAATATGCGGTGCAGGCCCGGTATGGGAAGCGCTGGGTTCTTTCGGCGGTCTCATACGGCTCATCAGTGAAGCTTGGCGGAACTCCCGATGCCGTCGCAGTCAGTTCGGTGGATCGCTACGGAACCACGAGTGTGCCTGCAGTGTTGGGGAAGTAGGGATGTGACCCGAGGTCGCGGCCACGGTTAGAGGCCGCTTCGCTCCAGTAGTGCCGCTTGGTCCGGCTCACGTCCCATGAAGGCGTAATAAGATTCTTCGACGGGGCGGGAGTTTCCTTTTGAAAGGATTTCCTTCCGGAAGGAATGGCCTGTTTTGGAGTTTAAGACGCCTTCCTTGCGGAAGCGGGTGAAGGCATCGGCATCGAGGACCTCGGCCCATTTGTAGGAATAGTAGCCGGCGGCGTAACCCAAAGGATCGGAAAAGAGATGATTTAAGGCACGTGCCATTGTGGGGTTTGGCGTCGCGAGGGGCGTCTTGTAACTGGCAAGGATTTCTCGATCGACACCGTCGAGATCACGGCCCTCGTATTTCGAATAGTGAGCGTGCAGTTCGAGATCTAGTTTTCCAACGGAGAGTTGACGCATGAAGCCGGAGGCCGACATGTAATTTCGGGCCGCCACCATTTTGTCGAAAAGTTCATCAGGGATGGTTTCGCCTGTTTCGTAGTGCTTCGCAAAGAAGTCGAGTGATTCCCGATCCCAGCAGAAGTTCTCCATGATTTGTGATGGGAGTTCGACGAAATCCCAAGGCACATTCACTCCCGCGAGTGACTTGATTTCGACGTCGGAAAGCAAGTGATGTAGCAAGTGCCCAAACTCGTGAAATACGGTCTCTACTTCGCGATGGGTGAGGAGGGCTGGCTTGTCGCCGGTGGGCTTGGTCATGTTTCCACAGATCAATCCAAGATGCGGAGTGCGGGGAGAGGGGAGGCCGGTTTTGAGATAGTTCATCCACGCTCCGCTGCGCTTGGAGTCGCGCGGGTGCCAGTCGGCGTAGAAGGAGCCAAGATGCTCGTCGCTTTGAGTGTCATGGATCTCGTAAAAGGTGACGTCGTCGTCCCAGGCTTCTGCCTCGGAGGTGGAAATGCGGATGCCGAAAAGGCGGGAGGTTAGGGAAAAGAGCCCTTCCATCACTTGCTCGACGGGGAAGTAGGGGCGTAGGGCTTCGTCGTCGAAATCAAAGAGCTCCTTCCGGCGCTTCTCGGCCCAGTAAGTGGTTTCCCAAGGCTCGAGAGGTCCTTTTTCTTTGTTCGTTTTCTCGGCTTTGTAAGTCTGAAGTTCCTCGATGTCCTGATGGAAACGAGAGAGGATTTGCTCGTGGAAGTCTTCGGTAAACTTGAGGGCCTTCGCGCCGCTTTGGGCCATGCGTCGTTCGAGAATAAGGTCGGCGAAGCTGTCGAAGCCTAGAAGCTTGGCCTTTTCATCACGAAGGCGAAGAATCTCCCAAACGAGGTCGCCGTTTTCATGATCGCCACCGTGTCCGATTGTGCAGGAGCCTTCCCACATTTCTTTGCGGAGAGCTTCGTCGTCCGCGTGCTGCATCACGGGCATCATGGAAGGGTGCTGCATGCTGAAGCGCCACTGGCCTTCTTTTTCTTTCGACTTGGCATCCTCAGCGGCTGCAGTTTTTGCTGAATCGGGGAGTCCGGCGAGGCGGGATTCATCGTCGAGGTAAAGTTCCCAGGCTTTGGTAGAATCGAGGACGTTTTCGCCAAATTTTTGAGTCACTTTAGCAAGCTCGGCATTGATTTCCCCCATCCGCTTTTTGGCTTCAGGATCGAGGTCGGCTCCCGAGGAGCGGAAGTCGGCACAAGTTTCTTCGATGAAGCGTTTTTTGATTTCAGAAACAGAGGAGAGGTCTGAGCTCTCGTAGGCTTTGAGAATAGCCCAGAGCTGATCATCGAGCGAGATTGAGGAGGAGAATTCCGAGACTGGTGGGAGCATCTTGTTGAGAGCTTCCCGGAGCGCGTCGGAATTGGCGACCGAATCGAGGTGATTGACTCGTCCCCAACTGCGATCCAGATCTTCAGTGGCCGACTCGAGCGCGCCAAAGGTGCTTTCGTAGGTGAGATTTTCGTGGTCCTGCGACTTGATCTTTTCGATGTTTGTCCGGCTGGTTTCAATCGCCTGGGTGACGTCAGCTTCGATGTGATCGGGCGTGAGGGCGGACCAACGAATCTTAAAGTCGTCGGCCAGAAAAGGGTGCGTTTCGCTCATGGGCGTTATGGAAGCATCGTTCCGGTCGAATGCACCGAATTAATCGCATAAAATTAACGGAGGCGGTTAAAGAGGAGCCGGCCGCCGATGAGGTTGCTGAAGAATTCGCGCGAGTCAGCTTGAGGTGACGCTATTCTTTCGGAAGGAAATATCTGCGTTGTTTTTCGCTAACGGGGAGTCCCAATTTTTCCATGGCGGCGAGCATGTCTTCCCAGACCATGCGTTTCTCACTGGTGCCTTCGGATTGGCGGAGAAGATAGGAAGGGTGGTAGGTTACGCGCAGTGGAATGCCCTGGAACTGATGCCAAGCGTTGCGGAGCTGGCTGACTGCTTTGGATTCCTCCAAAAGGCCTTCGGTGGCTGTTCCTCCGAGGGCGATGATGACCTTCGGCTTCACCACGTCGATTTCCGCCCGCAGGAAGGGGAGATTCGCTGCCATTTCATCAGGGGAGGGCTTCCGGCTTCCCATCGTTTGATTTTTGGTGGCTGGTCGGAATTTGCAGACGTTAGAAATGTAGATTTCATCCCGTGAGAGGCCCATGGCCTTGACGATTTGGTCGAGCTTTTCGCCGGCTGGTCCCGCGAAGGGCTCTTGTTTTTTTTCCTCGTGGTAACCGGGAGCTTCTCCAATGAGCATGAGGTCGGCCTCTGGATTGCCGGTGGAGAAGACCATTTTGTCCCGTAGTGTTCGAAGAGCTTTAGTGGGGGCCCAAGTGAGGCACTGCTCTTTGAGGGAGCTGATTTTTTCGGCTGCTGAGTGTCCGTTGATGCTGATCTTGGTTTCCGTGGGGGGAGTTACGGCTGCTGAGGGAGCGGGTGCTGAGGAAGGCGTGCTCTTTCTCGCCTTGGGGCTGGCGGCGCCGCGACGATAGAATTCCCTGAGGATTCCACGTGCCTCATCATCGATCTCCGCATGGCTGACGCCCTGTTGTTGGAGTTGTTTGAGGTAATCGATGACGGACGGTTGAGCCATGTCGAAGCTCATCATACGGAGGCGGTTCCTGCCAGTGTTGAGTGAGAAATAGGAGAAACTCTTGATAAATCATAAGAAACGGCTTGACCCGAAGCCCGATTTCCCTATTTCTCCCGGCCCACAACAATTTTGTTTTATGGCTAGAGTTTGTAGTATTAGAGGTTCAAAGGTTCGTGTTGGTCGTAAAATCCACCGTTCTGGTTTGGCCAAGAAAAAAGGCGGCATTGGTCGTCACGTCACTAAGACGGTGAAGCGTAAAGTTTCTCCGAATCTTCAGAGTAAGCGCGTCTGGGTTCCTGAACTCAGCAAGTATGTGAAGATTAAGGTGTCAGCGAAGGGGATTAAGACCATCAATAAGAATGGTGCTTACGCGACTCTCAAGAAAGCGGGCCTCATTTAGGGTTCCTTCAAATTGATTTTTAAAAGCGATCCTGGAAACGGGGTCGCTTTTTTGGTGGCCAGAGATTGGGTCTTTCATTCAAGATGCTCCGATTTGGCGAGTTATACCAAGTAGTGTTTCAAAAGAGAGAAATGCCGGAGTGATTTTATGAAAGGGCAAGGCGGGACACAGGCCGGGTGCGGGAGTAGTCCGTTATCGGTGGTCTGTTGTTGGAGTTTTGGAACTTGAAGGTTGTCGATTGTCTGACTTTCAGAGTTCAGACAACGGGCAACCGATCACGGACGACAGATCACGGTGGTCGGAGGTGCGGGTGAAATTCCCTTGGGTGCACCACCACTGAGGATTAACGCTGCCATTTCGAGAAAGCGCCCGGCTCTTGACTTCAAAGCGTAGCGCTCTTTCCTAACTATTTAAAAACATCATTCGTCTCTTTTGAAATGCCGAGTGGTATTAACCGCTGATTCTTGGGATCTTGTAGAGATCAAATGTCTCGTCGAGGGAGAGGATGGGGATATTCCGGGCGATCGCTTCGGCAACGAGAATGCGGTCGGTTGGATCGCTGTGATGCCTCGGTAGTCCGGCGGCGCGGCGCATCGTGCTCCACTCGATGGGGAGCACCTCGAAACCTTCTTCGATGAGAAGGTCCGGGAAATCGGGTCGCTGGGCGGCTTCGAATTTAAGAAGTCCCGAGGCCTGTT
>Ga0308005_10000731_pt1 | contig 11739 bp, 9 predicted proteins | sample Neamet67_FD_203142 | JGI IMG/M metagenome (GOLD analysis project Ga0308005, IMG submission 203142) | Marine microbial communities from water near the shore, Antarctic Ocean - #67 | ecosystem: Environmental > Aquatic > Marine > Unclassified | place: Southern Ocean | collected 2014-06-07 | reverse complement strand
TGCCGCGAGTTCGGTGGCCGCGGGAGTCATTCTCTGGGCGGTCCTGAGCTGGAATCTAAGTCGCTCGGGAATTGCCCTCTGTCTCGCCGGCCCTTTGCTGTGGCTGGTCCTGCTGGGGAGGCGCTCCTTCGGGAAACAGGAAATCAAAGTTCTTGGCCTGGTCGTTCTCCTGGCGGGAGGGGTTTACGGCCTGTCCGAATTCCGGGTGAAGGATCGCGTTGATAAGACGATAGAAAAAATAGAAAAAATCTCCTGGGAAGACGGGGAAGATGCCAGAGAGTCACTCGGCGACGAGGATGCCGCCGGCGCAGTCAAATTGACCGACCTGGACTTACGGGTCCCGATTGCGATCGATACTGCCGGGATGATCGCCGACGCTCCCCTGAGCGGGGTGGGAGCGGGCCAGTTCCGTTGGGTCTTCCCCCAGTACCGTGAACAGACCATCGTTGTAAATCGACCGGTAGCCCTCCATCCGGAGAGCAGTTGGCTGTGGTTGGCGGCAGAACTGGGGATCCCGGCGGCGGCCTGTGTCCTGGGATTGGTGGGCTTCCTTTTTGTGAGAGGGGCAAAAAATATCAAGAAGGCCAACCACCGCGACCGGGCTCTCCGTATCGGGTGTCTCGTGGCCGCGGCTCTGGTTCCGCTGCATGGCATATTTGATGTCCCGGCTCACCGCCCCGCCCTTTTTCTGGCGGCTCTTCTTCTCTATGCCCTTTCCCAGAATCCGGTGGCGCGGGAATCGGAACCGACCAAATTTTCCCGGTGGTCTTCCCTTGCCCTGGCTCTTCTCCTCATCGCGGTGGGAGTCCGCCTCCTCGGGGCCTCTTGGTTTGGATGGGCCCCTTCCCACATTGTGAAATCCCAAGAACGGCTGGCGGAGGGAGTGGCCATTTATGGCCGCGTCAGTGACTTGAAGAATCTGCCGCGTCCCTTTGAATCTTTGGAACTGAGAAAACAAATCAATCGCCTGGCAGAGACGGCAACTCCGGATGCCCCCCTTGACGGAAGATTTTATCGCCTTTCGGCGCTGGCTTTGTTGCCTCTCAATTTTGAACGAGAAAAAACCGCCCGGAACTTCGGGATTGATCGGGCCCTGACGCCCTATTCAGTCAGCATCCCTCTTCTGCATGCTTCCGCCGCTTTGTTTTATAATCCTGACGAGGTGAAAAAAGGGTGGAGCGCGGCCGTGGAAAGAGCCAAAGCAGTCGACCAAATACAAGGCGAAGGCCCGGTGGCCACCCAGAGAGCTTTGAGAGTCATCGCCAAGTCCGTCGCGAGAAGCCCTCAGCTCAAAGAGCTGGCGGAAGAGATCGGGGAGGCGGCAAAGTAGGGAAGGGAATCTTCGAGGGGCTGCTCGCAAAGGGCCCAATGAACGGGGGCACGCCGGGACGATGAAGGATCCGGGGAGCGTTGAAAAATTGAGCGAGGCGAGATTTGGGAAGGATTACTCACGGGGGCGATTTTTTGGCCTTCGTGATGTGTGGGGGGCGCAGGTAAAAGGCCTCAGTTGGCCTGCTGAGGAGGGCTTCCTGTTCCTCCGGGGAGCGGGAAAGCCAGGATTCTAAGAGTCCCTTGGCGGTGGAGTGGTTTTCGATGATTTCGATTCCTTCCGGGAGGCGATCACGAGACTCGAAGGTGACCTTGGGGCCGGAGGATTCGGCGAATTGGGCCAGAAATTCGGTCTCCTCGAGGAGGCGGGGTGGAGTTTGGGCCCGCCCATGTATGACCGGCATGAGGAAGTAGCTTCCCCGTCGAGCATCGCCGACCGCCCAAATGGTTTCATTTTGGGAGGCTTCGGGAACCCCTTCGAAGGAACAGAGCCCAGCGATGCCGCACCTGTGGACCTGGGCGACGGCCTGGGCGGTGGCGATGCCAACGCGGGCACCATTATAGCTACCGGGGCCGGTGCCGATGATGATGGTGTGAAGCGGTTCACCTTCAGGGAGTTCCGCGAGAAGATCGCCGAGAGGGGCGAAGAGATCGCATTCCTGCGAGCGCTCGCTGGTGAAAGCGCGCTGCGCCAAGATTTCACCATTGCGGGCCAGGACCAGGGTGGCATTTGGCACACTGGTTTCGAGAGCGAGAATCCATTCGGCAGTCACGGGCGCTATTGTGACGAAACAGTTAATTTTCTTAAACTAAAAAACTCCGCTGGCTTGACGGGAAACCCTTGCGCGGTCCCGGAGGTGGCCGTATGCCTTCGTGTCGAAATTTTTACCATCTAAATTATTTTTATGTCTGATTACGCCAAAGGTCTTGAAGGAGTTATTGCCAATGAATCCGCACTCTCCAAAGTGGAAGGCCTCGACGGACGCCTTTCCTACCTTGGTTACTCGATCGACGAGCTCGTTGCAAACTGCAGCTTCGAAGAAGTCACCTACCTTCTCCACTTCGGCAAGCTCCCAAACGCCAGCGAGTTGGAGGGGTTCGAGACGGCACTTCGCGGCAACCGTGAGATTCCCCAGGGGGTGATCGATTTCCTCAAATCGGCCCCGAAGGATGCCAACCCCATGGACATCCTGCGCACCGGTGTCTCCATGCTCGGACTCTATGACAAGCGCGCCAAAATTGGTGAGCCTGATCAGGATGCGAACCGCGAAATCGCGCTCTCCCTTTGCGCCCAAACTCCTGTGATCGTGGCCTACTACCACCGTGCCCGTCAGGGACTCGACCTCCCGGCTGTGCGTGATGACCTTTCCGAGGCCGGCCATTTCCTCTACCTGATGACTGGCGAGGAACCATCTGCCGCCGCCACCAAGACCCTTGATGTCGCCTATACCATTCACGCCGACCATGGCATGAATGCCTCAACCTTCTCCTCTCGTGTGACCATCGCGACACTTTCCGATATCTATTCCGCCATGACTTCGGCTGTCGGGACTCTCAAGGGACCTCTTCACGGTGGCGCCAACGAGGGCGTGATCAAGATGCTCCAGGAGATTGGGAGCCTCGATAAGGTCGATGCCTTCGTGGAAGATTGTCTCGTAAACAAGAAAAAGATCATGGGAATCGGTCACCGCGTTTACAAGGTGCTCGATCCCCGCGCTCCCCATCTTCAGAAGATGGCGATCAAGCTCACCGAGGAACTGGGCGAGACCAAGTGGATCGATATGTCCGAGCGCATCGCCACCATCATGCGTGAGCGCAAGGGGCTGAATGCCAACGTCGATTTCTACTCCGCGACGGTCTACTACTCACTCGATATCCCGACGGATCTCTTCACGCCAATTTTCGCGATTGCCCGCATGGCGGGTTGGACGGCCCAGGTGCTCGAGCAACTTGAGGACAACCGCCTCTACCGCCCGCTCACCAAGTATGTCGGGCCAACGGAACTCTCGAAGGTCGCTCCGATTGCGGAAAGGTAGATCAGATCGCCGAGGCCATTTTGTTTTTGGACCAAAAGATAATAACACGGGGTTCGTCCCCGTGTTTTTTTTGTCGCGGAACGAAAGCCCGGGAGGCCTTTTAGATTGGCGATTTGGCCGGAGCTGCTTTCGGTTGCGTTGGGAAATAGCTCTCCGTTGGAGAGAGTCAGACCGCTTGGGTAATTTTGGACGTTGGATCTCTGAGAGAAGTTCATCAGGGATGCCGGGCAGTCGCTGAATGGATTGGATCGACCCCTTCAATTCTTGCGGGCCGATGATGACCGGCCCGGTCAACGGGGCCCCAAGCTCTCCACCCCAAAGAAAATTTCTAGCAGCGCAACAAAGAAGCTGGCCCGCGTGACCTGACCGGTTGATCGCGTATTTTAGGGGCTTGGTGAGACTACTCCCCTCCGGTCAAAGTGAGAGTCCAGGCTCCTGCTTCTCCATCCTTGGTGTAGGATTTGTCGGAAATCTTGATGGTCTCTTTTTTGAGAGGGCCGGTGGTTTGGGAGTGCCCCTCAAATTTCGCTTCGTTGTGATGGAGAGTGACGAAGTCGGCGGCTTTGGAAGCTTTGCTGTGGGCTTCGATGCGGAGCAGGGATGGCCCTTCCTTTTTTACCGAGGTGAAGATGTTGGTGCCAAATTTGATCTTGGGATTCGCGGCAAGGCTGGCCATGACATAGTAGGAGAGGTCTTTTCCGTCGAGTGGGTCGCTGGAATACCAGGCGACGGACTCCTTGGCGGAGCCTGCCTCGAATTCCAGTTGGCGGAGATTCTTGAGAGAGACCGTCGCGGAGGCCCCTTCGGCATGCCGCTCAAGGAGGATCAGGGTGAGTGTGTCACCCTTGTGGGCAAAGGTGGGGGTCCACGCCCGGGGGAGAAAGCCAAAGATTTCGATTTTAAAATTCCGCTCGGTGGAGGGCGTGGTGATGGTGATTTTACGACGATCGAGTTTGTCGCCGGCCAGGGAATAGTAGCGTGCTCCGGCGTTAATGGTGTTTTCACCTTCGGTGATTTTCTTCTTTTTGTTGATCTTACCTTCCTCGGCTTTCCACTTGATGAGCTCGATTTCCCGGATCTGATTTTTGACGATGAGCCCGGGGAGTTTCCCGATGATTCCGGAAACGGTATCGAAGTCGCCCGCGAGAGATTTTTTGACGAGGTAGTCGCTGTATTTGTTGGGCATTTCGAGGAGCCACGCCTCTTGGGCGGAGAGAGTTGCAACGGTTGTCGTGAAACAGAAGAGGAGTTTGGAAACGATCGTTTTCATGATCTCTAAAACCTCATGGAGATCCCTGTCTTGTCCAGCGTAAAGGTAGCGGTTATGCCTGCGCGTGGACATGAACGAGTATCACGCGACAAGCCGGTTTGACGTCAAATCCCTGAAGTTGGGTTCGGCGATGCATATGAGGTATCGGCATCCGATCTTTTTGCTGTTTCGCTATTTTTATTTGATTTTGGTGCCGATTGGGGCGCTGCTTCTTTATTTGGGGGAACAGACCTTTGGGTTCTTGTGCATTTTGATCGGCCCACTCCTCTTCATGCGGAAGGTGTTTTGGCAGTATCGACTCATTCACGGCGCCAAGTCGTCGCCACAAACGGGCCAGGAGTTGCGCTGGACCTTTACGGAAAAGCGGATCCGTCAGGAATCAAAGGGGCATGAGAAGACTCTGAATTGGCGGGATTTCGAGGATCGTTTTCTCTCGCCTAGGGGGATCCTGCTCTACCTCCAGCGGGACCAGTATTTCATTGTCCTGAAGTCAGCCTTTTCTTCGCAGGAGGATTTTGAGGCGGTGACAAAACTCTGTGAAACCAAAATCCAGGTGAAGTCATGAAGGAGGTTGTTATTTATACCGACGGGGGCGCGAGGGGGAACCCGGGTCCGGGGGGATATGGAGCGGTGGTGACTTTTGGTCGACATCGCAAGGAGCTGAAGGGGGCCTTTGATCATACTACCAACAACCGTATGGAGTTGATGGCGGCGATTGCGGCCCTGGAGATGCTGAAAGAACCGTGCGATGTGAATCTGCACTCGGATTCGAAGTATCTCGTCGATGCCATGACCAAGGGATGGCTGGAGGGCTGGAAAAAACGGGGGTGGCGTAAGTCGGACCGTAAGCCGGTCCTCAACCAGGATTTATGGCGGCGCCTGGAGGCGGCGACATCAGGTCATGAGATCACCTGGAATTGGGTGAAGGGGCACGCCGGGAACGAGTTGAACGAGCGATGTGACGAGCTCGTACACGAGGCGATTGACGCGGGGAAATTGATTGTTGATCAGGGCTACCTGGACCAGCAAGCGGGGGAGCCGGGGTTGTTCTAGTTTCGGGGGTGAAAAAAATGCCGGAACCCATGAAGGATTCCGGCATTTGAGAAAGAGAGGATCGCTTACTTACGGCGACGGATGAAACCCAGACCTGCGATGCTCAAAAGAGCAAGACCGGATGATGAGGGCTCGGGAACAGCGGAGGTTACATCCAGTTGGACATAATCAACATTTGACCAGCGAGCAGTCGTGACTGCCGGGTTGGTCACGGACAGCTGCACGTAGTTGTCGTCAGCGGCACCTGCGGTTCCACCAACATCACCCAAAGTAAAACTATTTCCAACAAAAGGAACGTTATTCGTCGAGGCATTATGAGTGAATGAATCAATCGCAACTCCATTGACCGAAAGAGCGATATCATAAGCGCCTGTGCCGGTGTTATTGTCGTTGAGATCCATCATCATGAAGGAGAAAGTGAAGACGTCCGTAGGGAGGGTTCCTCCATCGAAGTTGAAGTGGTAGCGAAGATTAACAGCTCCGTTGGTGAAGGCGCGCTCTACCGCGATCTCACTGGAGGTCACTATGCCAAGAGGAGTGTAAGCTTCTCCACCGTCAACTTGGTTGTCGTAGACGCCGGCGAAATAATAGTCATCGTCGGCTGCTCTAGCGGTGGCGGGGCTATTTGGGTCACCTGGAAGGGGGGAGTTGGGCGCTTCCTGAACGAAGGTCACCGAATGATCCACGCCATATAATGAAGCCGTCTCTGGAGTCGCACGTCCGACAGCAGACGTTCCGAGGTTCCAGACGGTGGCTGCGCCACTGTTCATTGCTCCGATGGCAAGGAGGCCGAGGCTGAGGCCGAGTTTTGTTGAGTTCATGTGTTTTCTTAAGAGGTTAAGAGAGAAGACATCATTGACTTCTGTGGTATGTCTACGGGGTTCTCGTCAAAGGAGCAAACTTTTTTTAAATTTTCTGGAACTGTGTGAATTACATTCTGTAATACTGGTTAGGGAGCGAGACATCGCCTCGCTTATAGAAGCTTGTTCTATTAATTTTCATTAATCATCCGGATGATGCGCAAACTCACGATCCTGTTCTTCATCATGGCGATTGCCGGACTCATTGTTTTCTTCGTGATTCAAAATCGCGAGGGGGAGGAAGAGGCGGACCTGTTGGTCAGCGAAGTGGTCGGGGGAGAAGAATTAATTTTGGATCTCACCCCCCGGTTGGGCCTTTTTTCAAAAAGCCTCATGAACATGAGGCTTCCCGGTAGTTTCGATGCATTTTTGGACTCCGTGGAGGTGAGAGATCTTGAGGGGGAATTTGAGATCGATGCCAAGGCCTCGGGAGGTCAACTGGCAGTCAGGCAATCATTCTCTCTCGCGGAATCAGCTCAAACAGTTTCCCGGTCTGATCTGTCGCTCTGGGAACCGCTTTTGAAGAACCTCGACTACTTTGAGCATGCCGCTTTCAAGATTGTGAGGGGATCATTTCTGACCAAGCAGCACGATGAGTTTGAGTGTCTGGTGAAATTCAGCGGCCTGGCCCGTAATCGAGTCGGCTCATGGTCCAGCATCTCGGGAAAGCAAAACGTTACCTGGATAAAAGCCGGAGCAAAGGGGTGGAAAATCTCAAAATGGAAAACAGAGGAGTTGAGTTCTTCTACCAGCAAGTATCGTTATTTTTCTGATCGCCTTGACGAGGCCCTTCCCGTCTTTGGAGACCGTGCTCGGGCCCGCCTTTCCATTCACCAAGAGGAGGTGATCAAATATTACCAGAGTGGTAAGAGGAAAGCGCGCTCCTATGATTTTTCCCCCATCTCAATGAGCCAGAAACCTGGGGTCTCGGTCGTTGATATCGATCAGGATGGGTTCGATGATCTCTACCTTATGGTTAGAATGGGGAAAAACTTGCTTCTTCGAAATCGCGGCGATGGAACGTTCGAGTCGATTGCGGAGTCTCTGGAACTGGCGGTGGAAGGTGATTCTACGTGCGCCCTATTTGCCGATTTTGACAATGACGGTGATCCTGACCTCATGTTGGGGCGAAGCGTGAAACCGAGTGCCTACTTTGAGAATACCGGGGCTTGGTTCGAAGAAGTTGAAACGGGAACAAAATTGCCTGGATTGGTCATCTCGATGTCAGCCGCCGACTACAACAGCGACGGGTTGTTGGATGTTTACTTTTCGACCTACCGATTGGGGGCTCTGGGAAGTGGGAATCCGGGGTTGGATGAGCAAGACCAGGCTCAGAACTGGCCTGAGAGGTTCCTCTCGGCTGCTGCTGCGGAGGAATTTCGGAGGCGGTATCGTGCCGAGACTGGCAGAAACAAAGAGGTTGATTTTCTAAACCAGGTTGGGCCCCCCAATGTTCTCATGGTGAATCAAGGCGGCGGGAAATTCCAAACTGCCTCCGAGACGAATTTGTCGGTGTGGAAGAATACGTTGCAGGCGACTTGGTCGGATTACGACGACGATGGCGATCCCGATCTTTATCTGGCCAATGATTTTTCCTCGGACCACCTCTTTCGGAATGACAGGGAAGAGGGGTTTACGGACGTTACGCATGAGACCGGCATCACGACTTACGGCTTCGGGATGGGAGCAAGTTTCGGAGACTACAACAACGACGGCCGACAGGACCTTTACGTGACGAATATGTTTAGCAAGGCGGGCCGCCGGATCCTTTCAAAATTTGAGGGGATCAATCCGGACTATCTTCACTCGGTGAACGGGAACGTTCTCTACAAGCAGGGTGATGGGGGCCAATTCGAAAGGGTTTCCGGGTTAAAGCCACCGTCGTTGATGGTGGCCGAGGCCGGCTGGTCGTGGGGAGGTCAGTTCGTTGATTTCGATAACGATGGTGACCTGGACCTTCATGCCCTGAGTGGATACTTTACCGCGCCAAAGGAATTGGCTTCGGAAGTCGATTTGTGAAGTAACTTGTGGCGCACGGTCGTGCGCACTGATCATCAGTTGGCTGACGGGGCAGTTCGGCAATCCGAAAACTGGAAGCGAGATGAAATCAATGGCAATGAGAGCCCGGAGATTGATGCCAGACTGGATGCGGGTGACGAGATCGTTGATGGCAAGTTGGTTGTCCACTCGCTCTCGGGTAAAGAGAGAAACCGTCTCTTCTTAAACGAGGACAATGGCGGTGAATTCAGAGATGCCTCCGCCCTGTCTGGAATTGACAGCGAATCCGATAGCCGGGGGTTTGCCTTGTTCGATTATGACAGGGATGGCTGGCAAGATATTGTCCTTGTGAATGCCAACCAACCATTGACCCAGTTGTTTCATAATGATCTCGGACGGATTCCCGGGAGGAAAGGAGGGATCATCGCCTTGAAATTTAGAGGAGGAAGTGCCAGTGCCGGCCCTTCCCGGTTGAGTAACCGCGACGGGTATGGGGCGATCGTTAAGGTGCGGCTTGAGGATGGCCTTGTCCTAAGGCGTGAACATCGGTGTGGCGATGGTTATGCCAGTCAAAACAGTGCCACCATGATTGTCGGCATTGGCCAGAAGTCGAAAGTAACCTCGGTTTCCATCCGTTGGCCTTCGGGAAAGGTAACGACCACAAAGGATGTTCCGGAAGGAACCCTCCTCACCGCATTCGAAAACCGGCCGGCCGAATCCTTTTCACGGGAACCTTACCGGAATACTCGAAAGAGCAATCCCCCCACGGTCCCCCCATTGAAGCTCCCTATTGCCGGGCCCTCTCTTAAAAAGGTGCAAGTCTTCACTACGATGGCGAGCTGGTGCCCCGCCTGCGCCAGCCATCTTCCTTCTCTCTCATACCTGAAGTCGGATGACATCGCTCTTTTTGGGGTTCCGATTGACGTCAACGACACCTCCGAGATCCTATCGGATTACGTGGCACGCAACAGCCCCGCGTATGAAATGCTCGCCGATCTCAGCACTACGGACCGGGAAATTATGTCCGCCTTCCTGGGCAAAGCCATGCGGACTGAAGCCCCGGCTCTGCCTTCAACGATCATTACCGATTCTGAGGGAAACGTTTTGGAAGTGATGAAAGGGATTCCGACTTTGTCACAGGTGCGGCGTTGGATGGATGAAACCAAGTGACTTATTTTTTCTCCATTCGGAGCCTTACAAACTGTTTGTCACCGCTGCCGATGGGTGGGTTGAAACGAACGGTTCTGAGAGCTCGTCCGTCACCGAGGTTCGTTTCGCTGACCATCACCGTGTCGTCATCGGCATCTTCCCACGAGATGAGATCGCTTGAGACGTTGACCCCGATCGTGGCTCTATCAGCTCCGAGACTCACGGGGTAGCTTAAGGTGAGAAGTTCCTGCGGGCTGCCCTCGATGTCATAAGTTTGCCAGCTCAGTTGAGGAGGGATTGCCCCGGAACCCAAATGGTTCCCCAGAGCATAGTCGATCAAATCAGGGATCCTATTTCCATCGAGGTCGCCATTGGAATCGACCGGAGCAGACAAGCGATCACTCCCATTGGGATTGCCTCCGGGAAGAGCGCTCGAGCGCCAGTTGATCGCGACCTCGGGATCCGGGTCCGAGTTTGGGTCGATTAAGATCAGGCTGTAGCCATCATCTGCCGCCAGAGGCCAGGGAAGATTATCGTTGTAGGTGAATTCCTGAATGGTCCCGTTCAAAGAATCTTCAAGTTTCAAGGATTCCCCATCGTTGTTGAGGCGGCTTCCATTGGCAAAGATTCCGGCGATGGGGTGACCATTCCCGTGCACCGCGGCAAAGGCGGCGGGGTCTCTCACAATCAGAACCCGGTGGCCCGGGGCAAGGCGGGTCACCGCTGAACCCGTGAAGTCAAATTCGACCCCTGACACAAATTGGACGCCGGTGAGATCGAGGGTGACCGAGGGGCTGATATTGGTGAGTTCGATAAACTCCGCCAAGCCATCGCCGCTCGGGTGATACAGGATCTCAGAAACCACGAGGTAAAGTTGGGCATTGGAGGGCTCACCTAGGTAGGTGGTGGTGGTGAGGAGGGTATCATTGGCATCGAGCAGATTCAGAGTTTCACCAAAGCTCGAAAGGTGTCCTTTGAAGTTCCCTTGGAGGAAGTTCCCTTCTCCTCCTGTGGGGCTTAAGGCACGCATACGAAAAGTGTTCACGTCAGGGCTGAGATGGAGGCTTCCTCCGGAAGGGATGACTGTGCCTGGGGCAAAGGTGTGGCTGATTCCTCCGGTGACTTTCCAATTCGAAATATCCACGGCAAAGCCGAAGGGATTGGTGATTTCCACAAATTCTTCATCCTGGTTTCCGGAGGGCGGACTAAACTCGATGGCCCCAAACTGAATGGCAGGGTGCCCTTCTGATCCCATCGTGGTTGACGCCCCATAAAGCTCCGGTCGGATCAAAAAATCGCTACTGCTCTTCGATTGGTTCAGTCCATGAATGGCTAGGACATTTTGTCCTGCGACGAGCGAGCTGAGCATTCCTCCGACATCGTAAATATTGAAGCTTCCCACGCTCGCTTCCGGCCCGTTGCCGTCGGAGGAGGAATTGTAAGTGAGGATGGCGGGATTGTTATCGGCTGCGAGCAAGTCACCATTCAAGAAGGCGACAAAACCATCGTCCCATTGCATCCGAAGTTCCAGGTCATCGAAGGCCGAGGGATCATCGACATGAAAAGGAATACGGATGTAGATGCTGGTATTGGAAGCCATCGCGGCGCCGACCTTGGTGCCAATGAGGGTTTGGTAGCCGCTGGAATTTTCGTATCCGATTCCGGTCGGGCCGCTGACCCAGCTACTGGTGTGAAAGGGCTCGTGGGCCTGTGCTCCCTGCCAGGTGGTGCCAAGGCTGTCATTGCCGGGAACAAAGGAAAAGGCGTTGTCGCCTGCCTGAACCAGTGGGGTGAAGGCGACCAGATCTTGACCGGTTTGGGCGGCGGGGATCTCGCCTCCGTTGCCAACCGTCTGGTTGTTATAAATTTCATTCCGGCGGCCTGGAAGATACTCGGTTTTCCAGCGCACGATTGCCTCCGCCATCGATTCGACGGCCGGGTTGCTGTTGGTGTAGGGCACGGAGTTTCCGTTCCCCTGAAGCCACGATCCCCACTTTTCGAAGTCGCGTTGGGCCTCGGATTTTGCCATTGCGGGATCGTCGAT
>Ga0308005_10000728_pt1 | contig 11756 bp, 8 predicted proteins | sample Neamet67_FD_203142 | JGI IMG/M metagenome (GOLD analysis project Ga0308005, IMG submission 203142) | Marine microbial communities from water near the shore, Antarctic Ocean - #67 | ecosystem: Environmental > Aquatic > Marine > Unclassified | place: Southern Ocean | collected 2014-06-07 | reverse complement strand
CTCATAGCCACGAAAGCGACCTTTGATCACAGGTTTCGGAACGTCGTAAACCTCATCTCCCAGAGGTTCTCCGAAAGGTGCGGCGCGGGTGAACCAGGTATCGTAAGCGTCAAAGAAACGGCCCCGCCACACCATTGAGAGGAAACCACTGTCGCCATCGAAAGCGAGATGGACCTCACCCGGAAACCCCACCAGAATGGCCTTGGTTCCGGTCTTTTTCAAAAAAGTTCGTTGAATGATGGGACGATCCCGGGGGAGCAGCTCGAACTGTCCACCGAGTCGGTTTGCAAAGCCCTCGGGAAGGCCTTCGCCATTCTCGATGAAATTCCAAATTGCACCGATCTGACGCTCCGAGTCGCCCTCCAGGACATCCTTGACACTTGCGTGTCCCTCCGGCCAAAAAGAAGGCATTAACGTTCCGGGACGGTATTCAGCCGGGTTGAGGAGGTAGCTCCGAAACCATGAAGGCTGAAGGCGTTCATTCAAGGAACTGAGATCAAGAGCAGGAATCCCGAGCGCCTTTTGATCGCCCCAGTTGTGGCAGGTAATGCAATTCACGCCACCGCTGATTCCGAGCAATTTGCGACCTGCCTCCAGATCATCGGGTCGATCGATAAGAGTCCTTGCGCCGTCTTCTTGATCAATTTTTGCAAACCAATCGGCGAAGGTCGACGCGTGAGCGGCATAGGCTGGCATCTGCGCTTTGAGATAGGGACGCACCCGTTTTTCAGGCTCTCCCGCGAGCACCCCCCTTAACCAGTCTCGCTTTAACTTGTGACCGATCCCAGTGAGAGGCGGAGGCAGTCGCCCGGAATCCCCCAAGGCTTCATTCCCGACGAAGAATCGATTGGTGTCATGGGTAGGCCCGCCAACCCCATTACGGTCATGACAGGCATAGCAGTTCATTGCTGAGAGTGTTAGATGTCCCGTCTTATCTTCGATTTTATCTGGTGCCTCCAAAAACAGAATCAGAGATTCCCGTTGTGACTTGGTCAGCTTGTAGTGAGGAGTTCCCGCCTGCGGCTCGCTCGAAAGGCACTGCGTTAAGCCGGTGCTTTTAAGAGGAATGACATCGAGCGGTGTCACTTCGGGGATACTATGACAGGCCGCGCAGTTCATTTTTTGAACCAGGGCTTTTCCCTCTGCCATTAATTTTACGCCGACTTTTGGCCACTCTTTGACCGAACCCGCCTCCCTGGGATCAGAGGCCTGAAAATCCATTAAGTGTGCCGCGACATCCATCGCCTCCTGCGTGTTGAGTTGGATGTGAGGCATCCGCCCATCGACCCGGTATTTGGATGGGTCTCTTAAAAACAAACCCAAGGCCTCGAGGCTGGTCTTGGCATTGAGATCAGGATGAGAGATTGCGAGAGCTAAATCAAAACTGTCGCCGTTTCCATGAGGTGATTTAAAATCTGCCGTCGGAGCATGGCAGGCCACACATCCTTTCTCATGATAGAGCGCGCTCCCTCGCTCCGCATTGGCATGGCGTTCCGTTCTAAACTTGATCCCTTTTCCCTGCTTACCAAGAAAGGCAACCACCGCCTCGATTTGGCCGTCTTTGAGACCATGCAACATTGACGGCATCGTGGAGCCCTTTCGACTTGATTCAGGCTTGCGGAGAAACTTCACAAGCCAGTCACGCTCGATCCGCTGACCCAGGTCGATAAGGTTCGGGCCCTTGCGTGAAATTTTAACCGGCGAGCCACCGTGACAATTCGCACAAGCGAGTTCCGAAAATAAGAGAGCACCGCCCTCCTTAGTAGGCTTTTCAGAATAAAAGCGCTCATATCCGACCACGTGAGGCTGCGCGTGAACTGCCGAAGTGAACACACTACCATAGAGAACGGCAGCCCCGATCGTGGCCTTGAAAGGGCGGGTGGAAGGCCGGGACAACCATAGAAAAAACAGCCAAACCAAATTGGGTTTGGTCACTGACCTCACAGGATGGGCTTGTATTTTTTTATCTGATCGTCTCAATTCCATCGCGACAGAATAATTACGAAAGCAACTTGGTGAGATGCGCACGTGATTTGTTGATGGCCCCGGAAATCTTCTCCGGAGTATCGAGCACGGGAACACCACGTGGAACCGGATGCATGAAGATCTCGGAGAGTCCGCCATACTTGATCTCCTTCAAGGCCGCAATAATCGGAGCGTAGTCCAAAGATCCGAATCCCGGCATTTGTTTCAATTGCTCTTCTTTGGACATCTTTATTTTTGATGACGGGTGATGCTCCTGAAAATAAAAGAACGGAAGATTTTCTTTTCCACAGTCACGAATCAATTGGGGAATGTCATCCAGAGCATCATAGAGATGGTGCGGGGCAAACGCGATCCCAACGTTTTTCGAGGGGTTCAGCTCAACGAAATAGCGAATTGAATCTGGTGAAGACAGCATCGCGTTCTTGTGATTCTCAATCGCGATGGTCACGCCAAGCGCCTCGGCCAATTCATAATGCGGCTTCAGCTTCTCGAAGAATGCCTGAACCTGCTTCTTAGCCTCGGGACCTACGGGGTCCTTTTCCCCCATACTCCCGGAACCACAAACCGTCATCCGTCCGCCATTCTTTTTGACCCAACGCATTTCATCGTCCTGTTTAAACGGCCCGAGCGGGTAGCAGGTTGAAACAGTTATCTTTGTGTCGTGTTTCTTGAGAAGCGCCTGAAAAGCATCGTCACCCATTTCGACAATTTGCTCGCGATGCGTGGCATGAACTTTCCGCCAAATATCAACGGATCGACAGCCGGATTTTACGGCTTCAGCGAGAACACTTGCGAGCGGCATATTTCCAAACAATGCCGAAGAGAGAACATAGTTGAGTTGAAATTTCCCGTTCGCTGCCGAGAGCAACGAAGGAGTTACGAGTGAGGCACCAAATAATTGGCAGACTTTACGGCGGTCCATAATAATAGGGGTTTGTTAGGATTGAAGTTAGATTTGTGCTGCAGTTTCTTCCAGCATTTTGATCCAGGGGCCCACGGAATGCCCCTTGTCATGAAGAGTTCCGGCTAAGACAAGAATACTGTCAACAACGCGGGGTTCGTTCACATAGGCCCCACCGCAAATTTCCAGAGCAAACTGGTATTTCGGAATCGTTGCCATGCGGGGGCTTTGGATCTGCTCCGCTCGTGCCGGAATCTAAACTCCATGAGGCAGTATTCTCGCCTCCTGTAGCCAGAAAGGGCTGATGGTGGCCCGTTTGAGGAAATCGGATAGAGGGAGGATGGTGACGACGAACCTCAAAAAGGGCGATTACTGCTCCAAACTTCCCCACCTCATCCCATCTTAGTTAAAGGAATTGAGGAAATTTACTCCTCCACTCTGCCCGGCCTCCTTTTTCCTTTTCCTTTTTCATTGCACCTTAGGCTTGGGAATTGGAGGCTCACATCATCTTCTACCTAAATGGGTGGATAGAGCGTATTTTCGATCGGCGCACGGAGCGCCTTTCAGCCAGTATCCTGACTCCCCAGCCCCTTAACAAAACAACAACCGTATTAGGCCCAAATCCCTTAGACTATGGAGATTGAAAACATTCAGAAATTGGAGAAAGCGACTGCATTCGGGCGCAAGGAAATGTTCCGTATCGGATCGGCGCTACTTTTCATTGTAGCAATCATGCTTTTCTCTTCGAGCATTCGCCCGGAAGGACAACCTGTCAGCATTGAACTCGTGATTGCCGCGATGATCGGGGGCTATATGGCGATGAACATCGGGGCAAACGATGTCGCCAACAATGTCGGTCCGGCCGTTGGTTCCAAAGCACTGACCTTGACTGGCGCGATCATCATTGCCGCAATCTTTGAAGCTGCGGGAGCACTCATCGCCGGAGGAGGAGTGGTCGACACAATCAAGAAGGGAATCATCGACCCCTCTCTGATCCCAAATTCCAATGTCTTCATCTGGCTGATGATGGCGGCTCTCCTTGCCGGTGCGATCTGGCTAAATATTGCCACTGCCGTCGGGGCTCCTGTTTCCACGACCCATGCGATCGTCGGAGGCGTCCTTGGGGCTGGAATCGCTGCGGGAGGATTCGGGATCGCTAATTGGGATCAGATGAAGTTGATCGCGGCGAGTTGGGTAATTTCACCTGTCATCGGAGGGATCATCGCTGCCGCCTTCCTCTACTGGATCAAGCGTGGTATCACCTATAGGAAAGACATGATCTCTGCCGCTCAGCGGATCTTGCCAATCCTTGTCGCGATCATGGTGCTGGCTTTTAGCACCTACTTGATCATGAAGGGGCTCAAGAAGGTGATCAAAGTAGATATCTTGCCTGCCGCTGGAATCGGTCTGGTTTTGGCCGTTATTACCTATTTCATCGTAAAATCGCTGACTCGCAAGCACTCAAGCGCGATGAAGAACGAAAAGAAGAGCATTAACCGACTTTTCACCTTACCCCTGATTTTTGCGGCGGCTTTATTGAGTTTCGCGCACGGAGCAAATGATGTTGCAAATGCGGTCGGTCCGCTCGCTGCAATTGCTGATACCATTACCAACCATGGTGTGGCATCCAAAGCGCCGATTCCATTCTGGGTCATGGGAGTTGGAGCTTCGGGAATTGTTCTTGGATTGGCGCTGTTCGGTCCGAAACTGATTCGTACCGTCGGAAGTGAGATCACGGAGCTCGACCAGATGAGAGCGTTTTGCATCGCGATGGCGGCGGCAATCACCGTGATTATTGCCTCCCAATTTGGCTTGCCTGTGAGTTCGACCCATATTGCGGTCGGAGGGGTCTTTGGAGTCGGCTTTCTTCGAGAGTATCTTAAGGCGAATTACGCGAAAAAAATTCACAAAATCGAGCTACATCATTCCGGAAGGGATCAAGCGGAGGTAGAGGCTTTTATTGTGAAGTTCAGGAGTGGGTCTATCGCAGATAAACGCAAGATGCTCACTGAAATCAAAGAGCACACAACAAAGGCTGAATTCACCAAGAGGGAACGCAAAGGGCTCAAGAAGGTCTACCGGCAGGAATTGGTAAAGAGGTCGGCGCTGCTAAAAATTGTGGCAGCTTGGGTTATCACTGTTCCGGCCTCGGCAATCATGGCGGCATTGCTGTTTTACACTATCCGTGGCATAATGCTTCCTTAAGCAAAATTGCGGAGGACGCGGCCTCTCGTAAAGACATGGCCTCGTTATGTGCCCCTCTCCTATCCCAATCGAAGGAAATTCATCCTGCGGAAATCATTGATTTGCTACTCGGAATTTACACAGCTCCTGCCTCTTTTTATAAGAAATACGAGGTAGCCTGCGATTAAGCGCCTTACTCTGGCTGCTGCTGATTTCTCGCATCCCGCTCATCATCACTGATGAAAACCTAAAACGGGGTCTCGATATCATCGAGGAAGCGCTACGCGATGATGTCGTGCACCACTTCGCCGTGAACATCGGTCAGCCGGAAATCACGTCCGCCATAGCGGTAAGTGAGCTTGGTGTGATCCAGGCCGAGGAGGTGTAGCATGGTCGCGTGCAAGTCGTGGAGGTGGACCTTGTTCTCCACCGCTTCGTAGCCAAGTTCGTCGGTTTTTCCATAGGCTAGGCCACCGCGAACGCCGCCGCCCGCCATCCAGATCGTGTAGCCCGCAGCATTGTGGTCTCGACCGGGGGAACCTTGTCCATCGAGGAGCTGCGACTCCGGCTGACGCCCGAACTCGCCTCCCCAGAACACCAGCGTCTCGTCCAACAGGCCGCGGCGTTCGAGGTCGGTAAGAAGTGCGGCGATCGGTTGGTCGATCTCCTCGCACCGCGCCGGAAGACCGGTTTCGATGGCAGAGTGATGATCCCATCCACTACAGGCGACCTCCACAAAACGCACCCCCGACTCGACCAATTGGCGCGCCATCAGGCACTGGCGGCCAAAATCGTCGGTCCGTTTCCCGCCGATGCCGTAGAGATCCAGGGTCTCTTTTGATTCCCTGATAGTGTCGATGACCTGGGGGACGGCCTCCTGCATGTTGCTGCTTAGATTGAGCGAATCGATGACTCCTTTGACATTCGGATTCCCACCACTGCGCTGCAGCAATTCGTGATTCATTGATTGGGTGAAGTCCAAGACGCCATTCGAGACTCCCGGCGCCCTCCCGTTTCCGCTCAGGTTCTTAATTTTCGCATCTTTCACCGGTCGCCCTTCCCAGCCGATGCGGCTCGCCTGGTAGGCGCTCGGCAGGAATGCGTTACCATAGTTGGACGGTCCGCCGAATGTGCGTGTCGGCTTGACGGTGACATAACCGGGAAGATTTTCGTTCGAACTTCCGAGGCCATGCAAGACCCAGGAACCGAGTGAGGGGCGCACGAACTGAAAACTCCCGGTGTGTAGTAAGGGGATGGCCAGCGGGTGCGCGCTGCTGTCCGTCTGCATGCTGTTAATGACGCAAAGCCGGTCGGCCTGCTTGGCGATGTGGGGCAGTAGTTCGGAAATCCACAGCCCGCTCTTGCCATGCTGCGAAAAGTCCCACAGCGGGGCCATGAGCTTCTTTTTCTTTTTTCCTTCCTTACCACCATCCGCGAAAAGCTTCGGCTTGTAGTCGAACATGTCGTGCTGGGAAGGGCCGCCGTTCATAAACAGGAAGATCATCCGTTTGGCCTTCGGTGCGAAATGGGGCCCGCTTGGAGATTGCGCTCCAGCCCTGTTCTGGCTGGCTGTTAGACCTGCCAGAGCGAGCGAGCCAAACCCGCACGATCCCAGCTTGAGCCAGTTGCGGCGTGACATGTTGAAGGGCTGTTGTTCGGGATTCATCTTACTATTCGATATCGACTAGGTAACGGAACTCGGCGGTTGAAAACAATGACAGAAAGAGGGTCGACCAAGCGCTCTCATCGCGGTCTTCGATCTCTGCCTCGGTGTCGAGCGTCAGCGCAAGGAGCGCGCGCGCGCCCTCTTGCTCTTCCGCAGTGGCCGCGCGTGAAAATACCCAACGCATCGCAAGGTCGATCCGGCCGGCATCATTGCCCGCAGAAGGATCTGCGAGCAGGCGTCTCGCCGCGTGCTTTGCCTGTTCGGCGACAAATTTGGAATTACGCAGAAAGAGCGCCTGGGAGGGGACTTCGGTCACGGCCCGTTTTCCACTGACTAGGCTCGAGGACGGAAAGTCGAAGCGGTCGAATATTTCGGGCGCATAATCGCGGATCACCGGTAGATAGACGCTGCGGTGATTGCTGGGCGGCTGCAGCTTCTCCGTATCGACGCCGCGCACCAACTTATCGCCCAGACTAGTCACGGTTGACCCGACCGGGGGTTCGATATCGAGCTGGCCACTGACGGCGAGGATCGCATCACGAATCGCCTCCACCGGCAAACGGCGTGGCATCGAGCGCCAGAGCAAGCGGTTTTCTGGATCGATCTCTTGGCTCTGCTCATCTCTCGCGCAGCTGAGCTGATAGGTCCTGCTGAGAACAATTTTGCGGATTGTCTGCTTGATCGACCAACCCTCGTCCATGAACTCAACAGCCAAGGTGTCGAGTAATTTGTGGTGGCTGGGAGGCGTGCCCATCGCGCCAAAGTTATCCACTGACTCGACCAAGCCACGACCGAAAAGATGGTGCCAGATGCGGTTGACCATCACCCGGGCCGGCAGGGGGTTGTGGCGGCTTGTCATCCAATTGGCCAACTGCAGTCGACCGCTCTGTTTGGGATCGATCGCGGGCACATCAGTGATCGTGATAGCGCTTAGAAATCCGCGTGGGGCAAGTTCGCCCGGTTCGCTGAGTTCACCACGGATGGCAATCTTCGTATCTGCGGGATCCGACCGATCCCGGGCGCTCATCGCGTAAGGTGGGCGCGGCGGGCGCTTCTTTTCCAGCTCCGTAACAGCGGCTTCAAGCGGCGCGAGCTCTCCCTTGAGCCTGGCAATCATGGCCTCCGGGGTCTCTTTTGGTTCTGCCGTATTCTTCGGGATTTCAGCTTCAGCGGGAGGTGATGACCCAGCCTCGGGAGCCGCCGCTTCGGACTTGGCGATCTCCTTCGTTGGCTCTGCTTTCTCCGCTGCTTTCTTCGCCTCTTCAGCTTTTGTCAGCTCGGCTTTATTCTCGTCCCGGGACTTCTTTGCCGCGTCGATTTTCTGTTCGTAAGTCTCAGCGGCGGCGTGCAAATCCACGCCATTGCGACCAAGCGGAAGCAGGTCCGTTGGGTTGTTGCTGTACTTCTGTTTGATGGTGCCATACAGAGCTTCGGTGCTGAGGAAAATACCGGCCAAGGAGTAGTAGTCTTTGGTCGGGATGGGATCGAACTTGTGATCGTGGCACTTCGCGCAGGAGACGGTGATCGCAAGGAAAGCGCGGGTGGTGACATCGATCTGGTCATCGACGATCTCCATGCGATAGGGCATTCCGCTGGAGTTGTGCCGCTTGGTTCCAAATGACAAGAGGCTGGTTGCCACCAGCCGATCTTCGTGATCTTTGGTTAATTCGTCAGGAGTTCCAGGCAACAGGTCTCCAGCAACCTGCTCCCGGATAAACTGATCATACGGTTTGTCTGCGTTGAGAGCGCCGATTACGTAATCCCGGTAGGGCCAGGCATGGGGGTAGGAAAAGTTGAACTCCTTGCCACTTGATTCGGCAAATCGCACCACATCGAGCCAGTGCCGCCCCCAGCGCTCGCCAAAACGGGGAGAGGCGAGCAGTTGATCAACGAGTTTGGCAAGGGCGTCAGGGGCCACGTCATCCAAAACCTCCTGGACCTGATTGGGAGTTGGCGGCAGACCGACAAGGTCAAAATAGAGACGCCGCACAAGCGTGGCGCGGCCCGCATCGGCCACCGGGGTCAATCCGGTTTTCTCAAGTTTCGACAGGGTGAAGAAATCGATCGGGCTCCGCGGCCAGTCATCGTTCTCAACTTCCGGTGCCACAGTAGCCTGCGGGGGTTGAAATGCCCAGTTGTTTGAACCAGACTTCGGTTCCTCGGCGCGGGATGACATGAGCGCCAAGAGCACCAGACAAGAAGACATGATCAACGTGTGGCCATTGTGAATCGCCTCCCCAAGGCAGCGAACCACCGGCCCCTGCGATTCTGCGCCGGAGAGGAAAAAATCAGAAGAATCTCTGTCCTCTTCTTTCAGCATTCTGAATATCCTATGGGTCACTTCGTTGAAGGCTACGTGGCAAATCGCTCTGTGCTGTCAAGGCTTGCTGACTTCTCTGACTCCGGACCTCACCTGATTCTCGAAGATTCCTGACTCCACCTGAAGAGAGGGCCAAGCCCGAATACAAAAATGACTAGGCTTGATTGCAACGCGTGGTGCGGCAAATTAGTCGGTTTACCAATTACATCACCATGAAGTCTTCCATTCTCAAAGCACTCCTTCTGGCCGTATTGGTCGTTTCGCCAGGGAGACTCCCCGTGCTCCGTGCCACCCGTCATTGACGCCACAACTGAGGGTCATCCAGTTCGGGTTCTTGCTGAGGACATCCTTCTCAAGGCGGGCGAGCATTTGGTTGGATTTGTGACCGGAAATGCCGGCAAAGACGCCAGTGCCCTCAACGCCTTCCCTCTTCAGTCCCTCGATCACGAGCTGGCAGTAGCCCCCTTTGCGTGCTCCGGCGGCGGTGATTGAATCACCGAGGAAGGCGATCTTTTGACCACTCTTGACGGAAATCGCCGTTGCGGGGACGTCTTCTGCATGAATGGCTGACTCGTAAAGGCGACTCGCCTGCAATCTTAGCCTCCGCCTTTGCTTTTGCTCTTCCCCACGATCAGTCGTTCCAAGGAAGGAGTGACTGCGGCATTCCGTCTCAGTGAGATGGATTGTTTCATGGCGGGATCAGTCCCTCTGAGTCTGGAAGAATCCGGTCGGAGTGCCTGGGCCTCCGATGGTGGCGGTATAGGCCGGGCTGCCTAGGAAGCTCGCGGCCGGGGTGAGCGTATCAGGCCGCAGGCCGGAGAGGATCTGGTAGCTGAGTCCGGGGTGGGCGAGCCAGGTCTGGCGTAGGGTGCCGGCCGGGCTGATTGACCAAGAGATTACCTCGATGCCCGCTCCCTCTGGATCAAGCACTACCTGGGCCGCGGCCGCGAGCAGGAAATGGCTGCGGCTGGTCGGGTGGATGGCGTCCCAGAAGGCGTATTGCTCCGGGGGGGTGTCGGCGGGAGTGTTCCGCCATTCGCCCGTGGTGTTGGTGAGACCATAGTCTGCCGAGTTAGCGAGCATTTTCTCAAACATGCCGAACACGTCAAGCCGATCGATGGTGACGCCTAGCGCGGTGGCACGGCTGTCGAGTTCGGCGGCGAGGGCGGCATTGAAGGCGATCGTGCCGGCGCGGCGAGCGGCGATCAGGGTGGGATTGCCGAGTGATTCGGGGATCGCTCCGAGGTCAGGCAGGTTGGGTACCATGAAGTGGTCGATGCCGAGGCGGGTGAGTCGCGCGATGATCCCTCCGATCTGCGTGGCGAGGGCAGGCATGTTTTGGGCTGAGTTGTCGCGCAAGTCATTGCCACCGATCCACAGGGCGCAAAGGTCGCCGGATTGCCAGGTGTGACGGGACTGATAGCGGGTCACCTGGGAAGACAGATTCGAAACCAGGGCGCCGCCGACAGCGAGGTTGAGGCCGCTTGAGCCGAGGAACCCGCCGACGGTGGCCCGCTGGTGGTCGAGGCGGTCGGCGAGGGTTTCATGCCACAGGTCGCCATCGGTGAAGCGGATGCCAAGGTAGTATCCACCATCCGAGAGGCTGTCGCCGAAGACCACCATGTCGCCGGCCGGGAGTGGCGAGGCGAGCAGGAGCGTGAGGGGGAGGACGATGCTGAAGTTCAAGACAGGGTCTAAGAGGCTGTTTTAATATAGGGGACGATGTGTGAGATGCAACTGTGGGGTATTCAGATAGCCGAACTGGCGACAGTTCGGGCGCTAAAGACTCTGAAGCCATCAACCCAACCCAAACTCTCACGAGTTCGGCTACGTAAAACAGCCGGGGCGGCTGGTGTTGACTCATTGAACTGTCCTAGGAGTGTGTCGGAGTTAGCGCACGTTCCGCGGAGAACTCGGCGAGCAAGCGAAGTGACTGCGGGAAGATGATATGGATAATTTCACCAAGCCAGTCGCTTACCAGTGAGATTCCAGAGGGTTTTCTTACCATGGCAGCCGATTTCGAGCCGCCTGAAAAGCAAAAAGCGATGACCGATATTTTGGTCGCCTCACTAATCACTGGCCTGACCAACGTCGTCACTTACACCATCGATGAACTCTCCACTCCAATCAAAGGTATCCCGGGCAACGAAGGCGATCATATCTCGATTCACGAACTGGGCCACAACGGGGGTTACAGCGGTGTTCCGTCAGAAAAAATTCGTAAGAAAATCCGTTTAGGTCATATGGAACAAGTGGCAACCATTATCGATCGCCTCAAGGCCACTCCCGAGGGCAAGAGTAGCATGTTTGACAATACCGTGGTGGTGTATTTCCCCGAAAATGGCGAAGGGCACCATAGTCATGGGACAGAGTCACCCTTCCTGATGTTGGCTGGAGATCACTGCAAGCTCGACATGAGCGGGCGTTATATCCGCCTCCCTTACCACGGCACCGAAGGTCACAAAACCATCGGAAACTGGTACACCACTCTCCTGAATGCCTATGGAAATCCGATCAAGCATTACGGTGATTTTGACTTGGAAATGTCGCGCAAAAAATTGGATCAAGTAGGAGCAATCAAGAAGCTAATGGCTTGATCTAACAAACCCTCGATAAATATCTCCCGTGAAAATCTATCCACTATTTATCGCTCTCTCGCTTGGTCTTGCAACCCTCTCCTTAGGACAGGGCAAAATTAC
>Ga0308005_10000727_pt1 | contig 11758 bp, 9 predicted proteins | sample Neamet67_FD_203142 | JGI IMG/M metagenome (GOLD analysis project Ga0308005, IMG submission 203142) | Marine microbial communities from water near the shore, Antarctic Ocean - #67 | ecosystem: Environmental > Aquatic > Marine > Unclassified | place: Southern Ocean | collected 2014-06-07 | reverse complement strand
GGGATGGCCCCATGCTCACCGACTCCGGCGGCTTCCAGGTCTGGTCTCTCTCCAAACTGCGCAAGATCACCGAGGAAGGCGTGCGCTTCCAAAATCACCTCAATGGCGACGCCATGATGCTGACGCCGGAAAAAAGCATGGAGATCCAAGGCATCTTCGGCTCCGACATCGCGATGCTCTTTGATGAATGCCCTCCCTTTCCCTGCGACCGCAAGTATGCCGAAGACTCCACACGCATGACGACCCGGTGGGGAAAGCGCTGTAGGGATTGGGTCGAAACAAATAAGCCACAAAGCGGCGGTGCCAATCCAAAGGGCCGTCAGCTCCACTTCGGCATCGTGCAAGGTTCCGTTTACCCGGACCTTCGTGAAGAATCCGCCCGTGCGCTTGTCGACCTGGATTTCGACGGCTACGCCATCGGCGGAGTCTCCGTGGGCGAACCTGAGGAGGAAATGTTTGCCGCCATTCAAAACGCCGAACCCTTTCTCCCACAGGACAAGCCCCGCTACGCCATGGGATTGGGAACCCCCACCCAGCTTCTCGAAATGATCGGCCAGGGAGTCGACATGTTCGACTGCGTCCACCCCACCCGCTGCGCCCGCCACGGGCAGGCCTTCACTCCGGATGGTCCTATTCACATCAAAAATAAGGAATTCGAGTTTGATGCCAAGCCCCTCACCGCAGAGACCCACCCTCACGTCGCACGCTTCTCCCGTGCCTTTCTCCGCCACAGTTTTAAGGCCGGAGAAATCATCGCTCAGCGCGTCCTTTCCTTCCACAATCTCGATTTTTACCTCAAATTAATGGAGCATGCCCGTGCTGCAATCCGCGAAGGCCGCTTCCGCGAATTCCAAAACGAGTTCGTCGCGCGCTACAATGCAGGGAGAAAAGCCTAGCGCTTCGCGCTTTCTGCATTGCTTTTCTTTGCTATTCCTGATTTCTACCTCATCCTTCGCATCGCTTCCAAATACGACCTCTTTTCCTGACAATGACTACTCTTACTTTTCTCGCCGCCGACGCCCAGACAAGCCCCTTTGGGAATCCCATCGTAATGATTGGCCTCATGATGGTGATGTTCTATTTCCTCCTCATCCGCCCTCAGCAGAAACAGAAGAAAGAACTCGCCGCCCGCATCTCCGCGATGGCCAAGGGTGACAAGGTCATCAGCATCGGCGGCATTCATGGGACGGTGCATCACATTTCCGAAAAGACCGTGACCATCAAACTTTCTGAAGGCGTCTTCGTTCCCTTCGAAAAGTCCTCGATCCAAACGGTCGTGAAAGTTGGGAAAGGCGAAAAGAAGACTGACGACAAGCCCGCTGCTGAAGAAAAAGCCTAATTGCCTTTAGACTCACTCCATGACCTCCCTCTTCAAATCTCTTCTCTGGATCTCTCTTCTTTTGGGCGGTTCCACGCTGCTTCGTGCGGCGAATGAAGAGAAGCTGGAGATCGAAAAGAAGATCACTCTCGAACTGAAAGCAGTTCACCCCAAGGACGCCTCACTTGCTGCCCCTAAAAGGATGCGCACGGGCGTTGATCGACTGGCAATCGTCTTGAACAACAAAGCCCTTCTTGCACCTACCGTTAATGGCACCCTTTCCCGAGACTTCATTATCGAAGGACTCGACGGCCCCAAAAAAGTCGTAGAGGTCGTTAGCGTCCTCAATTCTCCCCTTAAGAAATAATCTCTCTCCTACTCCAATCCATGGATCTCATTAATAATCCCCTCCTCGTCGTCCTCGCTGGTATCGCCATCGTGGCACTTATCTTTTGGTATATTGCCTCGGAAATCGACCGCCGAAAGCGAAACGTCGGAACGGGCGCGATCATCCTCGTGATCGGCCTTTGTCTCGCAGCCGTTCTCCCCGTTGATGAAAAGCTCAAAGGCGGAATCGATCTTGTTGGAGGAACCTCATTCACGGTGGAAATCCAAGAGGCCAAGGTTGGCCCCGGAGAAGACCCTATCCCCGTGAGTGCTGAAGCCATCGAAGCCGTCAAGGCAACGCTAGGTGAACGACTTTCCGCCGGAAGCATGGCTGGTGCCCAGATGCAAGGACTGGGAACGAACCGCCTCATTATCGAAATGGCTGGCATCGACGATGAAAGCTCCGCCCGCGTCAAGGACATCATCCTCAGAACGGCGATCCTTCAGTGCAAAGCGGTCCACCCTGAAAACGGCAGACTCGCCCAAGCCGTTAATTCAGGAAGCCAGCTGGCTCCTGCAGGTTGGAAATTGTATATGCTCCCGATCCTCGATGACGACCGGAAGAATATTGGCGAAACTCCCATTCTTCTCTCCACCCGAAACATCGTCACTGGAGATTTAGTTCAACGAGCAACAGCCATTCCCGGGCGTTTTGGAACGATCGCTGTTCTCCTCAGCAAAGACGGAGGCGATCGTCTCTACACCGCCACCAAGCAGATGCGCACCGGTGTTGACCGCATGGCAGTTGTCCTCGACGACAGAGCCCTCATCGCCCCCACCGTCAACGGCAACCTCAGCCGCGACTTCATCATCGAAGGCCTCGATGGCACCAAGGAAGTGCAAGAAGTCGTTGCCGCACTTGCCAACCCACTTAAAAACCCCCTTCTCATTCTTTCCGAGAATAAGGTCACCGCGAAATATGGCGAAGAAGTCGTCCGCCAAGGTGTCACCGCCGCAGTCGCCGGACTAATCATCACCTTGATCTTCGTTCTTCTCTACTACCGCTTTGCTGGAATCATTGCCCTCTTGGGACTCAGCCTCAATATTCTCATCCTCTTCGGTGCGATGGCCATGTTCGGAGCCACCTTCACCCTTCCTGGTATCGCCGGAATCATCCTCACCATCGGAATCGCGGTCGATGCAAACGTTCTCATTTACGAACGCCTCCGCGAGGAAATGGCCGAAGGTAAATCTGTCTTCTCCGCCCTGAAGGCAGCTTATGAGAAAGCCTTCACGGCCATCTTTGATGCCAACATCACCACTCTCCTGACCGCCATCATTCTTCTCTGGCGCGCATCCGATCAGATCAAAGGCTTCGCCATCACCCTGACCATCGGAATCTTGGCCTCGATGTTCGCCGCCCTCCTCGGAACCCGCGTTCTCTTCTACTGGTTCGCCGGAACCGGACAAGGCGGCACCCTACGCAAGATGTCCTTCATGAACCTCATCCCCTCCCGGACGATCAAGTTCATGCAGATGCGTAATCCTGCTTTCATTATTTCCGCCCTTCTCTTGATTGGCTCACTCGTCACGATTGGAACGAAGCGAGAAAGCGCTCTGGGAATCGACTTCGTCGGAGGAGCTCAACTCACAATTCAAGTGGACACTGATCACGACATCAGTGTCGCTGAAATCAACTCCTCCCTTTCCGACATCGAACTCACCAAAAATCCTTCCGCGCAGAAGGAAATCATCGCTGGTGGAGACACCGACCTCCTCAGGATTAAGGTCTCGGAGAAGGACGTCGATGTTGTGATCGCTGAACTCCTGAAAGATCTTCCGGTCCTTGCGGAAAAGGATGAAGCCGGAAAATTCGTCACGCCCATTTCGGAAAACACAATCCAGCCCACTCTCGGAAAAGAATTCTTTAGAAACTCCCTCTGGGCCCTCGGATTCGGCCTGATCGCCGTTCTCGGCTACATCAGTCTCCGCTTTGAATTCTCCTTCGCGGTCGGTGCCTTTGTCGCGCTCTTCCACGATCTCATTATCTCCATCGGCGCAGTCCTCATCATCGGCACGGAGCTTTCCATGATTCACGTGGGCGCATTCCTCACCATTGCTGGTTACTCCATCAACGACACCATTGTTGTCTTTGACCGGGTCCGGGAAACACTCCGCAGCAAACGAGGGAGCGTGCTTGATGTCATGAACCTCGCCATCAATGCCACCCTCTCCCGCACGATCCTCACTTCGGTGACCACCTTCATGGCGGTCCTCGTCCTCTACATCTTCGGTGGTGCCGCTCTAAAAGACTTCTCTTTCGCGATCATGATCGGAGTGGTGGTCGGAACTTACTCTTCCATCTTTGTCGCTTCTCCTGTCGTCATGCTCTGGAGTAGGGCCCGCGGAACCAACTTGCGCCGCGAACTCCTTGATGCGAATCTCGAGGCTGAAGTCAATCCGGCGCAGAAGTAATCCGAAAAGGCGGGCCGTCCGCCTCTTCAATATTCATGCGGCTTGCTTCACTTAGTTAATTTTAGTAAAGTAAATCCGTAATGAAGTGCTTCACCCCCATCTGCCTTCTTTTCGCCGCGCTCACCCTTTTCTGCCCCGCAGAAACGACGCTGCCTCCTAAAGAGGGGGCTCCAGCAGTCGGGCGATCCGAAGTGGGAACGCTGGAAGATGATGGCTCACGGGTTTCTGTTCTAGGATACCACGTTTTTCACGCCACCAAACCGGCGACCCAGATGCTCATCTCCACGAAGAAATTTCGTAGTCAGATGGAAGCAGTCAAAGCCTCGGAAGTCACGGTGATCACGCTGGAGAAGTTCCTTCAATGGCGCCATGGCGAAATCCCTCTTCCTCCGAAGTCCTTCTTGATCACGTTTGATGATGGCTGGAAATCGGTCTACACCGAAGCCTTCCCCATCATGAAGGAGCTAGAGCTCCCGTTCACCATCTTCCTTTATAAGAACTACGTCGGATCTTCCCGTGGCGGACGTGCGATGAGCGATGACATGATCAACGAGATGCTTGAGAGTGGCCTCTGCACCATCGGTTCACATTCCGTCTCTCATCCTTTCCCAAGTACCGTGAAAAAAAATCTCCGCGCTGGAAGCGAAATCTACGCAAAGTTCCTCCAAACTGAGCTTGGTGATTCGAAGACCTTCCTTGAGGAGAGGTTCAAGAGTCCCGTCACCACCTACGCCTATCCTGGCGGCTTTCACACCCCTGAGATGTTTTCCCTCGCCGACAAATTGGGATACGACAATCTCTTCACCGTCAAGCCAGGTAAGATCGGGCGAAATTCTCCACGCCACCTTCTCCCTCGATATATCGTGTTGGGAAATCACGATGGCGCTTACAACGCCGCGATGATCTTTCGCGGCGGCTCTCGTCTCGCCAGTGGCGCGATCGCTCCAATCGAAGTTCCTCATCCTGTATCGCCCGGGTCGGGTTTCGTCATTTCTTCGCGTCTCCCCAGAATCTCCGCCAATTTGTCCGAGGTCGATGGAATTGACTTCGAATCAATCGTCATGAGAGTGGGTGGCTTTGGAAAAGTCCCAGCGGTTGTAAACCCCGAGACCCATGAGATTGCTTGGACCGTCAATCGTCCGCTACGACAGCCAATCTGTGAAGTGAGCGTGCAATGGCGCCTCAAAGGTAAAACGAGCTACGAGCCAGCCATACGTTGGTCATTTGGAATTGACCGAGTCGCCAACTATCAATCCCAATAGTGCATTTTCGGTTCTGATTTTCTGAGGGTAATCGATTTTTCATCAAAAATAAGGTCTTTTCCGGGATTATTTCACGAGAGAATGTCAAGTTTAACTCCAATCTCTTCGTTTTCACTTTTAAAATTCAATTATTTCTACTAGTTTCACCTAAATCACTTCATTTATGAGCAAGCAACAACTTGACGGAGCACAAGCCCTCATCAAAACTCTCGATGACCTCGGCATCGAATACATGTTCGGATATTCTGGCGGTGCTGCCATCCCCATTTTTGACGCCTTGGAGACCGTTGACCACAAGATGAAGTTTATCCTGGTGCGCCACGAACAAGGCGCTGTCCACATGGCCGATGGCTACGCCCGCGCCACGGGTAAGCCCGCTGCCGTGCTTGTCACTTCCGGCCCTGGAGCAGGAAATACAGTCACCGGATTGATGACCGCCCAGATGGACTCCGTTCCGATGATCGTTGTTTGCGGACAGCAAGTCACATGGATGCTTGGTAAGGACGCCTTCCAGGAAGCCGATATTTTTGGAATCACGATTCCCGTCGTGAAGCACAACTACCTCGTTAAAGAGACGAACGATCTCGTGAGGGTTGCCAAGGAAGCCTACCACATCGCCACCACCGGTCGACCGGGGCCTGTGCTCATTGATGTCCCTAAGGATGTTTCCTCCGGAGACTTCACCGGAGACATGGATCCAGAGTTCGACCTTCCCGGCTACGATCCCACCGAGTCTCTTAACATTGATCCTACAAGTATCGAGGAAGCGGTAGCTCTCATCGCAGCAGCGAAGCGCCCCGTGATCCTCGCTGGTCAAGGAACGATGATCGCCCGTGCTGATAAAGAGCTCATGGAGCTTGCCGAGAAACTTCAGTGCCCGGTCACTTCCACCCTCCTTGGTAAAGGCGTCTTCCCTGAGACTCACGCGTTGAGCCTCGGCATGCTCGGCATGCATGGCACCGCCTACGCCAACAAAGCGATGGTCGAGTGCGATCTCCTCCTCAACGTCGGCTCGCGATTTGATGATCGCATCATCGGCCAGCCTGACAAGTTCTGCGCCGACGCCAAGATCATCCACATCGACATCGATCCCGCCGAGATGGAAAAGATGATCCACCCAGACGTTCAGATCATCGGCGACGCCAAGGTGGCCCTCACCCAACTCATCCCCTTGCTTCAGCCTCTCGAAACGACCGAGTGGCGCGCCAAGCTCGATGGCTACAAGAAGAAGTTCCCTCTCTCCTACAAGAAGCAGGGCGGCCTCCGCATGCAACAAGTCATCGAAGAACTCTACGAGCAAACGCAAGGAAATGCCATCGTCTCAACCGACGTTGGCCAACACCAAATGTGGGCCGCTCAGTTCTACAAGAATAACGAATCCTTCCACTGGCTCTCCTCCGGAGGTGCCGGAACGATGGGGTTCGGCTTCCCCGCCGCGATCGGCGCACAGTTCGCGCATCCAGATAAGACCGTCATTTCAATCTCCGGCGACGGCGGTTTCCAGATGACTCTCTTCGAACTGGCGACCGCCGCCATCCACAAGCTTCCGATCAAGATTGTTGTTCTCAACAACCACTACCTCGGAATGGTCCGCCAATGGCAGGAACTCTTCTTCGAGAACCGCGAGTCCGGTGTCGATCTCGAAGGAAACCCCGACTTCTGCAAACTCGCTGGCGCCTACGGGATTCCAAGTGTCCACTTCAAGCGCCCCGCTGATTGCCAGCGCAAGATTGCGGAAGCCTTGGCCTACAATGACGGCCCCATCCTGATTCACGCCGAGTGCGTGAAGTATGAAAACGTCTTCCCCATGATCCCGGCCGGTGCCGCCTTGGAGGATATGATTACCGAGCCTCCCAAAACCCAGATGGCCAAGCCCGTTGGATCCACCTAGGCCCCTCTTTCTCACCAAACCGAAAATCAAGAACTGATGTCCTCCATCGTTACTACCGATACCCCGGTCGAAGAAACCCATCGCGGCGCTTCGAACACCCTTTCTATCCTCGTCAACAATAGCCCCGGCGTCCTCATGCGGATTTGCCAGGTCTTTTCGAGACGCGCATTTAACATCGACTCCCTTGTCGTCTCGGAAGGGCGCTCCGGAGCCTTCTCCCGCATGACGATCGACATTTCCGGAAACCCGGAAGGCTTTGAGCAGATCATCAAGCAGGTGAACAAGCTCATTGATGTCATCCACTGCCATGAGCACACCGCTCAGAACTCAGTGGTGCGCGAAATGCTCCTCGTCAAAATTCTCGCCGATAACACCCAGCGCTCCGCGGCCCTTCAAGTCATCGAGCACTTCGCGGGTAAGACGGTCGATTTGAGTCCCACCTCGATGATTGCGATGTTCACCGGTACGACGAGCAAGCTCGACGCCGCTACCACCATGCTCGACCAATTCGAAGTGATCGAGACCGTCCGCACCGGAAAGGTCGTCATGGCCCGAGGAAGTCAGAAAACTTAAACTTTTTCGGAGATTTCACCTGAAAGCGTGATTGGATCCCTCCGGTCACGCTTTTTTCGTGATACCCCTTGCTAACAGCGTGGAAAATAAGCCTAACAGAGCCAAGATGGCTCTTGCACCTGTTCCCCCTCTGGATTTTAATGCAACCGCCTTGAAGAACGCAATTCTTGCTCTTGAAGACGGTCGCATTTTTCGCGGTCGTGCCTTTGGTCATTCCGGAACAACCTCCGGAGAGATCTGTTTTAATACCTCGATGACGGGGTATCAGGAAATCATCACCGATCCGTCCTATCGTGGACAAATCGTCACGATGACCTACCCGCTCCAAGGGAACTACGGAGTGAATCCTGAGGATGCCGAATCCGCTTCTCCGCATGTGCGCGGCTTTGTCATCGGCGAACTCTGTGAAATCCCATCCAACTGGCGCTCTCAACAGTCTCTCGCCGACTACTTTACTGAGCACAAGATCATCGGAATCGAAGACATCGATACGCGGGCCCTCACCAAGCATCTCCGCTCCCAGGGTGCGATGCGTGCCGTCATTTCCACCGAACTTTCCGAAGAAGAAGCAGTCCAAGCGGCCAAGGATGCCCCACCCATGGCGGGATCCGATTTCGTCGAAGAGGTTTCCACCAAGGAAGACTACGTCTGGGATGGCGAGTCCCGCCTTTGGACGATTCCCAGCGTGACCACAAATCAGGAGACGAACTATATTGAACTCCCCGAGATCAAGTACCGCATCGTCGCCTACGACTTCGGAATCAAATACAACATTCTCCGCTCGCTTCGGCAATCGGGCTTCGAAGTCGAGCTCGTCAATTCCCGCACTCCGGCCGCCGACGTTCTCGCTAAGGGAGCCGATGGCGTCTTTCTTTCCAATGGCCCGGGCGACCCTGCCGCACTCAGTTACATTCATGATGAAGTGAAGCAGCTCATCGGAAGGACCCCAATCTTCGGGATCTGCCTAGGTCACCAAATCCTCACTCATTGCTTTGGTGGAAAAACCTACAAGCTCAAGTTTGGCCATCGCGGCGGAAACCATCCCGTCAAAGATCTCCGCACCGGACAAGTCGCCATCACAGCCCAGAATCATGGCTTTGCCACCGATGACCAATCACTTCCGTCCTACACCGAAGTGACCCACATTAATCTGAACGACCAAACGGTCGAAGGCGTCTGTAGCACCAAGGATCCCGTTTTCTCGGTGCAACATCACCCTGAAGCTGCTCCGGGACCCAACGACGCCAAGAATTTCTTCGGCGAATTTGCCGGGCTCATCGAAGCCGCAAACTAATTTCACCCAAATTTTGAGATGAACACCATTATCTGTGGCCTCCAGTGGGGCGATGAAGGAAAGGGAAAAATCGTCGATTTCCTGACCGAAGAAGCCGACCTTGTTGTCCGTGGACAAGGCGGAAATAACGCCGGTCATACCGTGATCGCCAAGGGTAAAAAATACGTCCTTCACCTCATCCCTTCTGGCATCCTTTGGGGAAAGCAATGCGTCATTGGAAATGGCGTGGTGCTGGATCCCGTTGGCCTCTGTCAGGAGATCGAAAGCCTCGAATCTGAAGGCGTTAAAATTTCCCCCGATCAGCTCCTCATTTCCGACCGCGCCCACGTCGTGCTCCCCTATCATCGCGAACTGGATGCCGCGCGCGAACTGTCACTCGGTGACAAAAAGATCGGAACTACGAAACGAGGAATTGGTCCAAGCTACGCAGATAAGGCAAACCGAATTGGCCTCCGGCTCGCCGACTTTCGCGATCCGGCGAAGGCCAAAGAGCTGATCAGTCTTCGTCTCGAAGAAGCCAATCGCACCCTCGCCTATCACGCATTGCCCACCTTCGAAATGGAGACGGTCTACGCAGAGGTTGAAGCGGCCATTGATCGCCTTCGCCCCCACTTTGCAAACGTCATCCCGATCATTCACGATTCGTGGAAAAAAAATGAGGTTATCCTTTTTGAAGGCGCCCAAGGAACCTTCCTTGATATCGACTTTGGCACCTATCCCTACGTCACCTCGTCCAACACCACCTCAGGCGGCGCCTGCACTGGTTCAGGATGTCCACCTCACGCGATTGATCGAGTCGTAGGAGTTTGCAAGGCCTACACCACACGCGTAGGCTCCGGCCCATTCCCAGCTCAAAACGATGAGATCGCTGAGTTCTTCCACTCGCGTGGCATGGAGTTCGGGGCAACGACCGGCCGGCCGCGCCGCTGTGGGTGGCTCGACACCGTGTTGATCCGCTATGCTGTCATGGTGAATGGCGTCACCGATCTCGCGATCACCATCCTCGATGGACTCGACGAACGCGAAACGATCAAGATCTGTGTTGGCTACGAAATTAATGGCGAGATCCATGAATTCCCGCCTGCCGACCGTGATTATTGGGATGTCATCAATCCAATTTATCAGGAAATGCCCGGTTGGCAGGAAGACACAACAAGCTGCCGCAGCTACGATAACCTTCCTCAAGCCGCTCAAGATTATCTTGCCCGTATTGAGGAGCTCACCGGTGCTCCGGTAAAATATGTCGGAGTCGGCCCTGATCGGGAACAAACGATTATCCGCTAACCGTTCTCCAATGACATGACCGACCCAGCAAGCGAATCCATTCCCCGCCACATCGCGGTCATCATGGATGGCAACGGTCGCTGGGCCAGTGAGCGTGGGCTTCCCCGGAAGGAAGGTCACCGCGCTGGTGCGGAAGCGGTCCGCGAAGCGGTCGAAGCCTGCAATGAGATTGGAGTCCAGTATCTCACCCTTTATGCCTTCTCTTCAGAGAATTGGAATCGTCCAGAGCCAGAGGTTGCCGCACTCATGGCTCTTCTCGAACGTTTCCTGAAGACAAAAGCAAAAGAAATCGGCAAAAAAAACGTGCAACTGAAGGCCATTGGTCGTCTTGATATGCTCCCAACGAGGACGCGAAACGAGCTCGATCAAGTGATCGCCGAGACTTCCAGCAATGACGGGCTGACTCTGAATCTCGCTCTTTCCTATGGAAGCCGGGAAGAAATCATTGATGCCACCAAAGCTCTCGCCAAAGAAGTTCAGTCGGGCGCTCTTTCGGTCGACGAGATCGACCATGATGTTTTCTCCTCCCACCTCTACACCAATAATACTCCTGATCCCGATCTCTTGATTAGAACCTCAGGTGAGTTTCGCCTTTCAAATTTCCTTTTATGGCAGTTAAGCTACGCGGAAATTTTTATTTCCCCGAAAAACTGGCCCGATTTTCACAAAGATGATTTCAGAGCCGCGGTAGAGGAATACAAGCTCCGGAACCGGCGCTTTGGTAAAGTTTAAACAGGCACGTCACCATGGCAGAGCATACCATTCTCCTCGTCGATCCCGATCTCGATTATCTCGAATGGGCGACGAAACACTTGTCAGCCGAGGGCATCAAGATTCTCCGATGTGGCGTTGCCGACAAGGCACTCCAAGTGATTGAAAAAACCCCCATCGATTTGGTGATCGCGGACCTAAAACTCGAACCATTTACAGGACTCGAACTTCTGGGCCAAATAAAGGTGACCTCCCCGACCTCCATCGTAATTTTAACTGCGGGCTTCCCCACCACGACTCAAATTATTGAATCGACCCAACGCGGGGCCCATGACGTCCTCAGAAAAGAGTCTCTCTCATTCGAATTGAGGCACGTCGTCGAGTCCGCATTACAGACCATCGACCAGCGAAGGGATGCGGGTAATGACGGCGATAATACGCCTCGTCTCGAAGGGGAAAATACCATTATTGGGGTATCACGGCCACTGCAAGAAGTGATGAAAGTGGTCGGTCGTGTGGCCCGCTCGGATGCACCTGTTTTAGTCACGGGCGAAAGCGGAACCGGTAAGGAATTAATCGCTAAATCGATTCACGCCTTCAGCCCGCGCGACCAGAAAGAGATG
>Ga0308005_10000725_pt1 | contig 11783 bp, 9 predicted proteins | sample Neamet67_FD_203142 | JGI IMG/M metagenome (GOLD analysis project Ga0308005, IMG submission 203142) | Marine microbial communities from water near the shore, Antarctic Ocean - #67 | ecosystem: Environmental > Aquatic > Marine > Unclassified | place: Southern Ocean | collected 2014-06-07 | reverse complement strand
CCGCCCTGGTCTCAGGTGTGGCATTGGCCGCTGACGATGGTTTAGTCGTCTTCGATTGGTCTGGCTATGAAGATGAGGGCTTTTTCCAAAAATATGTTGCCCAGCACGGAGGCTCACCAACGTTTGCTTTCTTTGGTGAAGAAGAAGAAGCCTTCCAAAAACTGCGCGCAGGCTTCAAAGCCGACGTGTCCCACCCTTGCAGCCAGTCTGTGTCCAAGTGGCATGAGGCAGGTTTGTTAGAGCCTCTGGATACCTCACGGATTGACCTTTGGTCAGACGTCAACTCAGAAATGGCCGAAGCGTTTAAGATCGACGGTAGCTACTATATGCTGCCTATGGATTGGGGCACAACTGCGTTGACGTATAGAACAGATATGGTTGATGTGGCGAAGATGACTACATTGTCTGTATTTCTGGATCCAGAGTACAGCGGCCGGATTGCACTTCCGGATAATGTAGATGATGTGTACGCGCTAGCATATTTAGCGACTGGCGTCACAGACTGGACCAAAGCAACTGATGCAAATTTCGAAACGGCATCAGCCTGGTTGCGTCAAGCACATCAAAATGTCCGTGCCTATTGGGCCGATGGTGCCGAACTAGCGCAATTAATGGGAAGCGGCGAGGTTATAGTATCTTGGGCTTGGAATGAAACTCCGGCAACCATGGCTGCTGAAGGTCTACCAATTGAAGCCAACCGCTCAACTGCGGAAGGATCATCAAGCTGGTTCTGTGGATATGTTAACCTAGCAAATGGTCCGAATTCAGAAGATAAGATGTACGATTTCTTCAATGCCTGGATGGATCCAGGCTCTGCTGAATACATTGTTACTTGGTGGGGCTATGGCCACGGAAACCAAACTGCTATGTCAGCCATGGGAGCAGAGGCATTGGTTGATGCTGGTTTAGGACCAATCAACGTGCCAGTTCTAGCTCAGGTTCCAATGGATCAACAGCTACGTGAAAAAATGATTGCTGAGTTTGAAAAGATCAAAGCAGGATTCTAAAAACATTTTTTACAAGTAAATAAAAGGGCGCCGTAAGGCGTCCTTTTATTTTTGTACTATTTCAAAAGAAGTAATGACGAGGCGCTCCAACCTACCCGGGCTTTCTCACCTACACCTAATATGCTGCGTCCAGCAGTGTTGCGCATAGTAATGGTGACCGATTCTTCCTTGAACGGCAATCTCACATCGTAATAAGTCATATCTCCATAATAGAATACCTCAGAGACCACCGCTTCAATTTCACGTTCAGCAGTTTGCGATCCAGTGAGGATAGTAAGCATTTCTGGACGCACTCCAACGGCATCACAGCCCTCAAGGCCGCCAGTTGCTTGACCTAAAGGTAGAGTAAGTTTTCCAAAAGATTGTACATCCACATCTACCGTCTCACCAGACGTAGATAAAATCTTAGCATCTAAAAAATTCATCATACCAATGAAATTTGCCACCAGCCGTGAGCACGGCTGACCATAAAGGTCTTGAGGAGTGGCTACCTGAGCAATTGTACCGTCAAACATAACAGCAATACGATCAGACATCGTCAGCGCTTCTTCTTGGTCATGGGTCACCAATACAAAGGTGATTCCAACCGCTCGCTGTAGTTGCCGCAACTCAGATTGCATTTGTTCACGCAGCTTTTTGTCCAAAGCCGAAAGTGGTTCATCAAGAAGTAGAACTCGAGGTTTAAGCACCAGCGCACGGGCCAAAGCTACCCTTTGGCGTTGCCCCCCCGACAGACCATGAGAGGCACGCTCACCAAAACCTTGCAATCCCACCATCGCAATAGCATCAGTCACCCGAGTTTTAATTTCAGCTTTTGGCAGTTTGCGTGCTTTCAATCCATAGGCTACGTTTTCAGCAACACTCATATGCGGGAAAATGGCATAGCTTTGAAATACCATATTGGTTGGACGCTTGTTTGCCGGCACACCATCCATCGATTGCCCATCGATATACAAGCTACCCGCTGAAGGTGTCTCAAACCCTGCAATACTGCGCAACAATGTGGTTTTTCCACAACCTGACGGACCCAGAAGGGAAAAGAACTCTCCAGTCTTAATATCCAGATCGACCTGGGACAGGGCTTGAAAGTTACCATAAAATTTATCGAGTCCACTTAACTGGATGATAGGCTGTGTCATAGGAAACCCCCTGTATTTTCAATACCTGTTTTACGGATCCCCCGACGGCGAAAGTAATCTGCAACCAGTAGCAGACTAATCGAAAGTACAAGCAAGATTGTTCCCAAAGCCATTAAGCTGGGAAGCTTTGCTGGAAACCGCAATTGGCCCCAAATATAAACAGGCAGAGTTGGCTCAGTACCCGCAAGAAAAAAGGCAATTATAAACTCGTCCAAAGAGATGGTGAATGCGATCAACAGGCTGGCCACAATTCCAGGCATAACTAATGGTATAATCACGAGCCAAAACGTGTTCCAGCGGGTTTGACCCAAGTCGAAAGATGCCTCCTCGAGGCTCTGATCCAAGTTCATGAACGCCGAGGATAAAATGGCAATGCAAAAGGGTGTGCAAATCAGAATATGGCCCAAAATAATACTCCAAAGCGACAGTTCAAAACCCATCTGTATGATGACTACCAACAAAGACACTCCGATGATGATCTCCGGCAATACCATTGGCAGCATAATAAACCCCATGATGGACCGACGGGCAGGAAATACAAACCGAGTAGAGGCACGTGCGGCCAGGACACCAAATAATGTTGAGAATAGGGCCGTAGTCACTGCAATCATTAAGCTATTGCCTACTGCAACATGCAAAGTTTCGTTGGTTTGCAACACGGCAAACCATTTGGTGGTGAACCCTTTCAACGGGAAGGACACGATGCTGCTATCATTAAAAGCAAAGACCGGCAGTAATATTGCCGGCGCATAAAGAAACACCAGAAAAATGCCTATATACCATTTAAAAATATGGCCCTTGCGCAGCATTATTTGGCCTCCCGTATATATTTTTTATTCAACCAGATAAAAATTAGGGCCACGCAGGTGACAATGATCATTGCAGAAATAGCTAATGCAGCCCCGAGAGGCGCATCATTCGCTTTTTTAAACTGCAATTCAATCATATTCGCTATCATAAGACCGTTTGGTCCACCTACTAAACGCGGGGTCACATAATCACCAATGGTTGGAATAAATACAATAATTGTTGCTGCAATCACGCCCGGCATTGATAAGGGCAGCGTTACCCTTAAGAAGCGGCGCCATTTAGTGTCTCCAAGATCTTCAGCCGCTTCGATCAAGGACCTGTCCACACGCTCTAGGGCTACAAAAATTGGTAAGATAGCAAACGGAACCCATGCATGCGCCAAGGTCAGCACTACTGCGTTTTGGTTATAGAGTATAAAACTCAAAGGCTGTTCAATCACCCCGAGCCCCATCAAACTTCCATTAACCACGCCGTTGTAGCCCAAGATCACCTTCCAAAGAAAAATGCGCATCAGATAGCTAGTCCAAAATGGGATTGTAATAAGAAATATCCACATCGCTTTGCGTTTCGGTGAAACGCGAAATGAAATGAAATAAGCTACAGGATAGGCCAACAACACCGTCATGGCCGTCACCAGCATCGATATTTTAAGCGAGCGCGCCATTAAATACTGATACATTGGCTCTGTCCAAGCCGTTCGATAGTTTTCTAAACTAAAGGTTCGGTGAAGCGTCAGATAATCTTGCGTCCAAAAACTGAGAACAATAACCATTACTAAGGGCACAGCCAAAAGCAACAACGTAAAGGCCAGCGTTGGGCTAATTAAAAATAGTCCCTGAGCACCCTCGCCACGTCGCCATTTTTGAAACCATGTCACCTAAGAGATTCCTTCCAACAGTATCTCTGAATTCCGCCGTGCCATCTGCCCCAGTTCCGGCACAGTGGGCTGCGCAATAATTGGCATCAAGTGTCGTAAGTGGTCATGGTAGGTTTTGACACCATATTCTAAATCGGAAAATACGACTCCCTCATAAGCGGAAGATTTAGTCGCTTCGCAAGACCAGATCATCAGCATTTGGTCTTCTGCACCAGTGTCACGATCTATCCTACCACTCAGATACCGAGAAACTTTCATCTGCCGGCTTTCATCAGGTTTGCGGTAACATATCCCTCGTTGCAAAGTTTCAGTCGCCGATTGTGGCAGTTCTTGATAGAAAATTACACTATCGGGATAGAGCCCCAAAACAAAATTTGGGAACATGCCAAAATAGATCCATTGGCGCTGCTGTGACTTGGGCAGATGCACAGCCTCTGGCAACAACTCACGATATTTACGCACACTCCAGCGGTGGCCATAAGCCTCATTAAAAGTACCTACTGAGCGAGACGTGCCGTTATCAAAAGGTTCATCAAAATAACCATTGCCATAAAGTTGGTGCAGACCTGGATGTGCTTGGCGCACATGATAGCCCTCATTGTCGACATCACGAACAGACTTCCAATTCACAGGTATAGTCTCAGAAAATGAGTTACTTGTTGCAGGAACCATATTAGCTAGGTCATAAGGCGCAATCTCATCATCAAACCTACCTAAAACCTCAGCAACAGCCGGTTGTGGCCCTGGTTGGAAACGGATAAAAATTAATCCATTCCAGACTTCCATCTCCAGCGGTTTTAGCCCCCATTTTTCCGCCTGCATTGGGGGAAATGTATCTTTATTAGCAATGCCACGCAGTGAACCATCTAGATTATATGCCCAGCCATGATAGGGACAAATCATCGCTTTGTTGCACACACCACGAGCATCGGGCACCACACGCGACCCTCGGTGGCGGCACAAATTATGAAACGCCCTCACCTGCTCATCAGCACCGCGAATGACCACTGCGCGCTCACCTGAAATATCAAATGTGACATACGCGCCATTTTGATTAACTTCATTGACATGACAAACGAATTGCCAGTGCGTTTTAAAGATTTTTTCACATTCAAGGTCAAATAGTTCTTGTGAAAAATAGGCCCACCCCGGAAGACCTGAGCGGTCCCAGCCTATGGGCGGCAAGATACTTTTGGTCATGTCAGAGCCTCGCTTGAATTAGTCTCCATCGAATAGGTTGCGTCAGAGAAGATCAACATTAAACTATAGTCACGGCTCAAATTTTATGCATGAGTTCAAAGACCACTTAATAAATCAAATAAATCAAATAAATCCTGGGGCCACAATGAAAGATATTCAACTGCAAGATCGCCTTGTTGCCAATGTAACTACAAGCCCATTCAAGGCTTGGAAAAATGTAGACGGTACCGACAGTGGCACCGCCATTTTGCAACTGGGTAACCATACAAAATTAGGTATTGGGTTTCATATATACCGCATGGCCCCGGGCAGCAGCAGCGAAGCGCACGAACATCATGGAGATGAGGAATTTTTCGTGATCGAAGGTTCCCTAAGAGACAATGATGGAACAATTTACAGAACGGGTGACCTAGTCTTGCTCAAAGATGGTACGCAGCATTTTTCTGTTTCAGATGATGGCTGTCTTTTGGCTGTCTATATTCCAAAAGCTGAAACCAATCTTTGATACAATACTCAAGGAGTATCTGATATTAACCTTCCAACTTCCCATCCAACTTTTAACGGCCTTAAGTCGCAAAAATACACGCTCAATGATCTTAACAACCTGTAAGTACTTTTAGTATTTGGGCGAATTCAAAAATATATTTATTTATTTATTTATTTATTCTCACATTTTCTGCAATCATCGCGATCATTTCAAACATTATTGAAGTCGCGGTAAGCGCAGTAATTTGATTTGGACTATCTTTTGTAGGCATCATGCAAACAATATCACCACCAACGATATTCATGCCTCTTACCGAACGGATTAAACTAACAGCCTCATCTATATCAAACCCCTTTTCACCCGCTTCAATGTTTGCCACCCCAGGCGCAATTGTGGGGTCCAAACAATCAAGATCAAACGTAATGTAGACTGGGCGTCCTGCCAAAATAGTTTTTATTTGATCAACTACATCTAACAACCCACGTTTTCGGAATTCTTTCATTGTTACAACGTTATAGCCATACTCGTAAGAAGGCTCGAGCCAATCTAAGGTGCGCGCATGACCCCGCAACCCAATTTGCATAGAATGTTTTGGATCAACCTTGCCCTGATCAGCAAGATATGCTCCCCAATGGGCTGCTGATTTTTTAGCACCTAAGAAATGATCAACTTTGGTAAATACGTCGCTATGCGCATCTAAGTGCAAAAGGCAAATAGGTTCCCCTCCAGTGATTTCGCCCCCTCCAAGAGCCTGAATAATACCTCCCGTAATAGAATGGTCTCCACCCACGGAGACTGGCCTAGCACCAGTTTCGTCTATTTTTTTAAAAAACTGCGTGATTTGTTCGATGCAATCTTCATTATCGTTTGCTCGGGGGAATGGAACATCACCGACATCGACAATTTTTGCTGCCTCCCATGGGTTTAGCTGGAAGTCACCATGCATGCGCCTACCAATTGAAGAGACGTTGCGCACAGCGCGAGGACCAAGATGTTGGTCACGTTCGGTTGTACCGTTGCCAGTGGAGTGGGGAACGCCCACTAAAGCGATGTCTTGATTAGCAGCTTCTTGATTAGCACATCGAAACAGCGTCGGAATGCCCCACCAGTAAAGGTTCTCCATCATTGAATTTAAATGTTCTTCTGCCATCGACTTGTCCTTAGTGCTTTTGCATTTCATATTCGATCTTTTAGTAATTTCTTCATAATACTTTTAGTAATTTCTTCATAATAAAAGTAACCAAACTATAACGCTTTTAACAGAAATTTTTCAGGTGTTTTAATAAGATGAAAAGCTACCTGGTGGCTAACTCAAAACCTTAGCCAAAATAGGGTAATAGCTGGAAAGGCTACAAGTATAATCACGCGCACAATGTCTGAAGCCACGAAATACATAACCACTTTATAGGTTTCAACTAAAGGTGTTTTACGATCCATTGCGTTGATAACAAATAAGTTCATCCCCACCGGAGGCGTGATCAACCCTACCTCAACCACAATCAAAACCAAGATGCCAAACCATATGGCGATATGCTCCTGGCTCATGCCAAAATCAAGCCCCACAACCACGGGGAAAAAGATGGGTATGGTTAGCAAGATCATCGATAGGCTGTCCATCAGGCAGCCAAACACCAAATAAAAGACTAGGATTAGGCTCAATACCACCCAAGGACTGAAGCCTTGGCTTACTACAAAGTTAGAAATTTCCTGTGGCACCTGCGTCAGAGCCAAAAAACCATTATAAAAGCCGGCACCTAGTATTATGAAGAAAATCATTGCGCTAGATTTTGCAGTAACATGAAAGCTTTGCACCAACGTGGCGCGCGTTAGGCCACGATTCATCCAAGCAATGAAACCTGTACCGGCAGCACCAACCGCGGCCCCCTCGGTAGGGGTGAACCAACCTTGATAGATACCACCGACAACCAGGGCAAAAACCAATAATACAGGCCAGACGTTGAACAATGCCTTAAATCGCTCTCCATAGGGAACCGCGGGTTTTATGCCCGCCGCATCTGGGTACAACCGCACGTAAATCGAGATGGCAATTACGTAGCCTAGGGCGGCTAAAATACCAGGAATAAAAGCCGCAAGAAACAACTTGGCGATATTTTGCTCCGTCAAAATAGCATAAATTACCAATACAACCGAAGGTGGAATCAAAATTCCTAAGGTGCCACCAGCCGCTAAAGTAGCCGTAGCGAACCCTCCAGAATATCCATATTTTCGCAATTCAGGCAGAGCCACCCGGCCCATCGTCGCCGCTGTTGCCAAAGACGATCCACAAATGGAGCCAAAACCAGCACAGGCCCCGATTGCTGCCATAGCAATACCACCTTTACGGTGCCCTAGAAAGCTTTCCGCAGCCTTAAACAGAGCAGTAGACATGCCACCAAGTGTAGCAAAATGGCCCATTAGCAAAAACATGGGTACGATCGACAACGTGTAGCTAGAAAAGGTGCTGAATGTTTCAGATTTTAGTCGTGCCAGAGGCAGATTAAAACTGCCCGTTACCAAATATAGACCCACCAGCCCAACCAAAAACATGGCCAAACCAATTGGGACGCGAATAAAAATCAACAATAAAAGTGCTGGAAAAGAAGCCAATCCGATTTCTAGATTGCTCATGAGCCCATTCCCGTTTCATCCGATATAACATCTTGGCGTATGAAGTATTCTACCACCCGAACCCAGGCCACATAGATGGAAATCACTGCCGCCATAGCAGCTCCAACTAGGCTGGCAGCATAGGCCCACCAAATTGGAAATTGTAGCAGAAATGTGGTGTCCCCATAGCTTTGTTTCGATAGCATGCCTCTGTAAAGCTGATAGGCTACCACTATCAAAACAATGGCAAAAACTGTGTCGATGAGCATCTGCAAAAAGCGGTTTACTCGCTTTGGTAGTTTTGAAGTAAAAATATCAACTGAAGCATGACCACCGGAGATTTGGCACAAAGGTAAAAATGCAAAGATGGAAAATGCTACGCCAGCCTCCACAAGTTCAAAATCGCCATTGATTGGACCAACACCAGCCTGCAACAAAAATGCCGAGACTGTAGGTAGCGCCGTGCCAACCCACCCATGGAGCAAACCATTTAAGCTGCGGCCTATGACAGAAATACAAATTAGTACAATTAAGAGCGCCAGGACAAGACCACCACAAATAGACATAAAACGCGCAGCGCGCGTTGCCAAATTATGCATTTCTTCCCCCGCTCTATGATAAAAAACGCCGCGCTAGCCAAGCTCGCGCGGCGTCATTAAGGTCTTTTAAAATTAGTTGGCTGCATTCATTAATGCGGTGGCTTCATCGATCAACGCCTGACCATCAATACCGCGGCCAGTCATCTCTTCCAGCCAATAACCATAGACCGGTTGCGCAGCATCAGCCCATGCGGCCGACTGCGTTGTATCTAGAGTGATAATGTTGTTGCCACGGTCCACAGCCACTTTACGCCCAGGCGCATCATAGGCCTGTTGCGTAGTACCTGCAAAGATTGAGAATTCCAAACCAGAGTTCTCTTCCATAACCACTTTGAGATCATCCGGTAGAGAGGCAAACTTATCTTTGTTCATGACCAGAACAAAGGTGATAGTGTACATCATAGGACCAGTGAACTCTGTGTGGTTTTCCACCAGCTCAGGCACCTTCAAGGCTTTTGTAACCTCCCAAGGAATAGTCGTACCATCAATGACACCTTTGGACAGCGCCTCAGGTACTGCAGGAACTGGCATACCAACAGGCGTGGCACCCAGCTCTTTTAACATCGCATTAATTTGACGCGATGCACCGCGGATTTTCATACCATTGAAATCGGAAGGTGTTGTCACAGCTTTATTAGCATGGATCACACCAGGGCCATGAACCCAAGCACCAAGAACTTTCAGATTTCCAAACTCACGCTCTGCAATATCACTTTCCATCATCTTCCAAAACGCCGCCGAAGCTGGTGCCGCGTCATTGACAAAGAAGGGCAACTCAAAAACTTCGGTGGAAGGGTAGCGTCCAGGGGTGTAGCCCACCACATTCCATGTGATGTCAATCACACCATCTAAAACTTGATCAATCAACTGGGGAGGCTTACCGCCCAATTGCATCGCTGCATAGCGGGTGATCTCAATACGATCACCAGATGCCGCTTCTATCTTGTCAGCCCATACATCAATGATTTTTGCAGGGATAGTAGCTTGCGCAGGTAAAAAGCTTTGAAGGTTGAAATTGTACTCAGCAGCCATGGCCATACTAGACATTCCAAGACCTATGGTCACGCCACCAAATAGTCCCAATAGTGTTCTACGTTTCGTCATTTTTCATCCTCCCAGGTTTATTTTTATATCGTTAGATAAGAGCCTTGCACAGGTTCAACGGCAAATAAACCCTTTTCTACAGCCGCCGATTATATAGTAATCTAGCAGCTAAGATATATCTCAGAATTGAAATTCAACTCCATATGTGTCAGCAAAGGTTGAGCGGAAGGAACACAGCATGCCCCATCCATTAGTGACCGGATCAGATATTGAAACCTTCCAACGCGATGGCGTTGTGTTGGTGAAGGGACTATTTGCCGATTATGTCGGTGAACTGCGCGCTGGCATCGCCCGCAACATGGAAAACCCTGGTCCTTATGCAGCGGAAAACTTAAAAGTAGGTGAGAACGGCCGTTTTTTTGATGATTATTGCAATTGGCAGCGGATACCAGAATTTGAAACCGTTGTAAGACAGAGCCCGGCTGCAGCAGTTGCAGCTGACTTGATGAGTTCGAAACGCGTACAGATATTCCATGATCATATTTTAATTAAAGAGCCCGGTACGTCCAAGGCCACCCCTTGGCACCAAGATAGCCCCTATTACTTCGTAGAAGGTATTCAAAATGTCAGCTTTTGGAGCCCGCTAGACCAGGTAACTAACGCCTCCCTGCGCTGTGTAGCAGGAAGTCACAAATGGCCCAAGCCAGTCTTGCCTACACGCTGGCTGGCGGAGGACAGTTTTTATCCAAATCAGGATGATTACATGCCCGTTCCAGATCCAGATGCTGAAGCAATGGAAATCCTCGAATGGGCAATGGAACCAGGGGACGCGGTGGCGTTTAGCTTCGGCACTCTGCACGGCGCTCGCGGCAATGAAAGCAACAGCCGCCGCCGTGCTTTTTCGCTACGCCTTGTGGGTGATGATGCCCGCTATGTAGCACGCCCCGGTAGTACATCTCCACCTTTTCCAGGCCATGGCATGCAACCCGGCCAACAGCTTCGCGAAGATTGGTTCCCAGTACTTTTTGAACGCTAAACTGCGTCGAAATCTAATACAACATGATCAGATTCTGGTTGAAACTGGCAGGCTAAAACAAAGCCTTGCTTCATCTCCCAAGGCTCGAGAGAAAAGTTTTGCACCATAGTGCCATGGCCCTCAGCCAGCTTACAGCGACAGGTGGCGCACATTCCATTGGCACAGGAATAAGGCAGTTCAAGCCCAGATTGAGTAGCCGCATCCAAAAGCATTTGCCCCGCCACCATCCTAAACCCCCGCCGCCCACCATCAAGGACAACTTCAATCAGGGACCCTTCAGTGGGTGTCACCACTGATATCGATCCTGCAATTGGCAAGGGACTGGATGGTGTGAACAGCTCACACTTGATTCGATCCACAGGCACACCCAAAACACGCAAGGCCGCCGAGGCAGCCTCAATCATCGGTTGCGGTCCACAAATATAGATTGCATCATAATCCAAGGGAGTAATTAATCCGCGGATAGACATAGTATTGAGCTTTTCTGCATCCATACGACCATTGAACAGCGCTACATCCTGCGCCTCCTCATCCATAACATGGGTCATCAAAAACCGTGTCAGATATTTGTCTTTTAAATCATCAAACGCCTGCCGAAACATCACACTGTCGGTATTGCGATTAGCATAGCATAGAGTGATCGTACTTTCAGGCTCACCTTCCAATACCGATTGCGCGATGGATTTTATCGGCGTGATCCCAGAGCCCGCAGCCAAAAGCAAATAGTTATGACGCCCACCAATTGGAGCAGTAAAGCGCCCTTGCGGCGACATGACACTCAAAACATCTCCAATTTTCAACGCAAGCGCAAAGCCGGAAAAGGCCCCACCTTCAATGCGTTTGACCCCCACTGATAGCGTGTCGGACCCAACTGGCGAACAGATAGAATAAGACCGGCGCACGTCCACACCACCAACATCAGCCCGAAGGGTCAAATATTGTCCAGGTACAAAAGCAAAGATGGTGCTCAACAATTT